>BNJV01000077.1_pt1 | contig 64340 bp, 51 predicted proteins | sample 8540591 | NCBI WGS metagenome assembly BNJV01 (sample SAMD00202457, study PRJDB9452) | human saliva metagenome | host: Homo sapiens | reverse complement strand
GGAAGTTACGTATTGCTTTAGAAATTTCTTTACCGTGTTGCAGATAGGTTGCACCTCTGCCGCTCAAACTATGATAGATAGGTAGCGACAAGACTTGTTGATATTTTTAGAGCATTTAAAGTCATTTACTTTAAGCGAATATTTATTTTTATACAGCTTAGCAAATGTATCGGTATGTAAAAGAAGGAAGTGTGAATTCCACGTCTAAAAGTTTTCAGCAAAGCTCGTTTGATTTTTATTTATCTTGGATGATGTACTGGAGTGTAGATGTCATGCTTTTTTGACTGGAGTTGTGATGTTGTGACACTCCTTGCTCTTTATCGTAAATTTCAGCAATCTTTTTCTACGTTTTATAAGCTCGTCTGTCTTTTCGTTGAGCGATAGAAAAATGCCGCATTATCGAGTCGGCGTCATATTTGCCGATATCAACGACGTCGTAGATGTAGCTTAAACTACCAACTTATCTACGCCATTTACAAGGGCGTAGCGAAGTAGTTTTGCTTTTTTATAGACCCTTCGTTATTTGTCGTGAAAAAAAAAAAAAAAAAAAAAAACTAACTGTTGAGATAGGATTTGCACGCGTGAGTTTGTCTGAAAGCATGACAAAACGAGTCTGAACCAACCTTGCCGTTATATGTTAGTCCTATGTCTCGGTTTGCGTCATCTAAAACGATGATGCTGTATTTTTTTTTGCAGATAGCTTTCATCTCATCAGTTTGTTATTGTCCAGTGATGTGTGCAGATAAAAAGCACATTTTGTTTTTGTGATTTTGCCTTTTAAAGTTCCTTTTCGTGGGCTTCTGGCTGATATTAAAGTCCTTCATCGATATCGACAAAGATAGGGCTCAACAAAATGTTCAATAGCCTGGAGCCACGCTAGGGAAGGCATTTACTGAGCAGATAACCTTGTCACCGCGCTTTGTATCCATCGCACTTAGAGCCAGATGATGCGCTGCTGCGATGCTATTTGTAGACAACAATTGAATCAGTACTCCTTAGCTTTTCTTCAAATTTAGCAACCGTATCGGTGGTATTTTCAGAATGCAAAGCTCTTCGATAAGCTTCACCACGCTCAGTGACAGTTGGCTCAAAACGGAATTCTCTCATCTTAATCCTTTTAAATTTTCACTATCAACGGCATTTGTCGTTTAAACCTGTTTGACACAACTCGCTTTCTATATCCAAGACTGCTTTTAATCCAAACTTTTGATGGCTTGCCCTTGTTATTTTCTAAATTTTGTAAATTACCAATGACAGCGTAGCTGTAACCTGCGTCGCCCTGTCACTTTGCCCATCCCAAGATCAGCCGAAGGTGTTGATAAAATTTTCATCAACACCAAGATGTTTGCAACTAAAAATTTCACCTTATAAAGCTCTCCGATAGGATTTCATCGCGCACGCCAAACTCCCCAAATATCGTGCCGCAACTAAGCATAAGCTCACTTTTGTTGCTTGTGCCGATGACTAGAGCGTTTATACTAGATGAATAATCATAAAGCAAGTTTCATTCTAACTCTAGCTGCTAAATTCTTTCTTAAATTGCTTAAATTTATATCTATCGTCTTATAAAAGCATCTAAAATACTATCAATGGATGTCCTTTGTAATCGAGTATTTAGCTTTTCGTATAAATTTAAGGCGTCGTCCATATTTTTGTTTGCTTGATGATGCTGTTACACGATGAGTGCGTGAGTTTCGTTTGGCTTTGCCCTCGCACACAAAGTAGCTACCACAGCAGAATCAATACCGCCGCTTACGCCTAATAGTAGTTTTTACCTTAGTTTTATCTTTTGCTTAAAAACTGTTGCTCTTCATTTTTGATAATTCTTCATTGTCCCTTGCCCAAATTTGCTCTCCTTCTGAAAAGATTATACTAAGTAACGGCAAAATTTTCTTTAAGTTTAAGTAAAAGATGTAAATATTTAAGAAATAATAAATTTAAGGTAAAAATGAGAGTAATGCATAAAGTTTTAAGGATTTTGGGACAAATTGTTACATCGTCACCAAAAATGGCTCAAGTTTAGTGATAGATCCAGGCGATGTACAAAAAAGAGTGGTTTTGCAAATGCACAAAATTTAAAGGCGATACTTTGCACTCGGCGGGTATTTCAATTCATATTGATGCGGAGCGAGCTTAAAAATGAGCTAACAATCCCAGTTTATATCAATAACTTGACGCTTTATGTGAGAGTGACATTTTTGGCTATATGAAAACACCTTGTGCCAGACATTTTGCTCATGAGCTTTGTGTGGGTAGACTTTTCTTTAAATTTCACCATTTCCCAGGTCACACACTGGCTGCCTGATGATAGAGATGACGTTACGTTTAGTGGAGATTTTATTTAAAGGTAAAGTATTGGATTGGACTTCCATTTCAGATAAAAATGAGATGCTAGAAAGCTTAGAAAATGCAAAATCTAAATGGTGATTTCTGCACTTACCCAGGACGGTGAAAATAGCACGCTAAAAGCAGAACAAGAGTTTATAGATGGGTAGAGATCGTTAAAGGTCTTGATTTTTAGGGCGCGGCTAATTCGTGTTTTAGAAATTTATACTTTTATCTTATACGATGTTGTGAGCGTAAAAGGCGAAGCGTCAGAAGTTTAATTGATAAAAGAGCAAGGCTGATGCTCTGCTCTAGAGTTTTACTTTATTCAGCGTCTATGGCGTCGTCGTCTGTTGCCGCCGTTTGCACCAGCGTTTTCGTCTATACATAGCTTCTGCTAGTTTGCGGCTAGCTTTGCCGAGCTTTCTAGAGCTTCACTTTTGCATCGATTTGCTCTTTTGAAGAGTTTTCATCTTTAAGACCTCTTTTAGGTCATTTGGTGCAGCTTCGATGTTGCTCTCTATCTTCGGCTCGGGACCTTTCTCGCTGACGCTCATGCTCTTTTTCGGTTTGATGAACTAATGCGTCTGCTTGGTTTCTAGCCCTCAACTGCATCTTTTGCGCTTTATCCTCTTCTCTCGTGAGAAAGCTCAGCATCTTTTCCATGCTGTTTATCTCATCTTCGCTAAGACCGCTTGATCCTGAGATAAGTGATGTTTTGGGCTTGCTGTCGCTTTATCTTTCGCCGAACGGTTAAAATTCCGTTTGCGTCGATGTCAATTCAATCTCACCTGCAGGCACGCTCTTGGAGCTGCTGATGCCTTTCAGGTTGAAATCGCGATTTATTATCTCGCAAACTCGCGCTCACCCCCAGAAACCATGATAGTAACCGCACTTTTGATTATCTTCAGCTGTTGGAGAAACCTGACCTTTAGTAGGTATTGTTGTGCCTTTTTCGATGATCTTGTCATCACGCCGCCATGTCTCGATACTCAAGGCTAAGTGGCGTAACGTCAAGAAGTAGCACGTCTTTTACGTCGCCTTATGACCGCACCTTGACCGCAGCACTGGCTAGCCACGACTTCACTTTCAGGGTTTACGCTCTTATTTAGCTCTTGCCAAATGCTTTTAACCTCTTTCTGAACAAGCGGCATGCACGTGTTGAGCCACCGACCATTACGACCTCTTTGATGTCGTTTTATTTAGTCCAGCATCTTTGATGACTTCATTTATCTTAGGTGATAGTCCGCCCGCCGCGAGTCAGATCATGCCTGGGACCGATGAGTTGGGGCTTTTGACAAGGTGTTTTGACCAGGCCGCACTAGCTGTGATAAATGGTGATCATCTCGAATCTCTTGAGCTGAGCTTAGCTCTTTTAGCATTTCAGCCGCTCTTTCACAAGTTGAAGTGCCATGATATCGCCTTTTGAACGATACCAGTTTCATTTTTAAACTCACTCTTACCAGCCGTCGACGATCTTGTTATCAAAGTCATCACCACCTACATCGCACATTGCCAGCTGCCAAAACTTCAACGATATTATCGCCAGTTTCAAGCACTGTAACGTCAAATGTACCACCACCCAGGTCATAAACCAAAATTCTTTCTCAGCCTCTTTTTTATCAAGACCATAAGTGCCGCAGCTGTCGGTTCGTTGACGATATTACACGTTTAGACCCGCGATAGTTCCAGCTTCTTTGTAGCCTTTCATTATCGCCAGCACGTATAATAAGTGATAACCGCGTTCATGCCTCGCCAAGATATGCTTCAGCATCTTTAGTTTGATAAGCACTTTTGCTGAAATTTTTTGCGGAGGAGACCACAGCGATCTCAACCGCGCAAGCACCGTTTCTATCTACAACGTGATATGGCAAGCGAGCCTTTGCCTCTTCAGCATTTTTTTTCATTGCTCATCAAACCCATTATACGTTTGATAGAATAATGTTTTTTCAGGGTTTGTAATCAGCGATGGTGACGTCACCCAATAGAATTTTCACCTTTGTTCGTAAAAGCAACAACAGATGGAGTTGTGTTTTTACCTCGCGATTGGGATAACTCACTGCCGTTTAAAACGCTACACAAGAGTTTGTTGCAATTTAAGTCTATACCTATAACTTTGACATATTTTTCCTTTATTAGATTTATTTAACCGACCTGCCACACCGATTCAGCTGGGCGCAAAACCCTACCATTTATCATAGCCTTTTTGTAAGCTAATGATCTGACCGCTTTGTTTCTTCCTCGCTATCGACCAAACGGCATTGGCGCATTTGGATCAAACTCGGCATCAGTTGCGATCTCGCTCACGCCATGCTTTTCAAAAGATTTTGAATCCGATTTATCGTTATCAAAATGTCTTTGATCTTTTTAGCAATTCATCTTCTGGCCGTACCAGCGGATTCATGTTACACTGTAGCAAGTCCCTTGGCCTTTCATTTGTACAGCTTGCAACGTCTCGCTTTCTCTTTCATAACGCTTTTGATATTTTCAAACCCAGCACTTTGCTCTGGTAATATTTAACAGTGATCTCGCCAAGCGTCCTCGAGCTTCTCCACTTTGAGATATCGCCAAGTCTAAAGTGTTCAGTACCAGATGCTGGTCGCTAGCTGCCTCTTGCCACGTGCCTCAACCTCAGGTAGAGATTTTGCTCTTTTACCTCTGCTCACGCCGCGGCCTTTTATTAGATTTATAACTCTACATAATCAGTATAAACACTGCCAGCACAGATCATCTGCGCCTGCGTCACGCGTAGTTTTGTTTTAAATTTAAGCTCCATGTAATTTTCGTCAAACATAGGAGAAAATGCGCGTTTTTCGTCCATCTGCAAGCTAAAACTTGGGTCAAACCATCTTAAAGCGTCTATCCTTAAAACAGACCAGCGCTTACAAATTTTCGCTTTGAAGTACTTAGTCCTTTTAAGCTCTCTCTTATCTTGTAGTTCGCTTGCCAACTGAGAACAGATAAGCTCAAGCTTGTTCAAACTAACTCGATAAGATTGTTTTCAGCAAATTTATACATCCCAGCGTCAAATTTGATAACGATCTCATCGCCACCAAAATTTAAACCAACATATCTATCATTTAAATTTAACTTTCTAGCAACCCTCATCGATCGTGCCAAAAATCATGCAATAAAGCTCGAACTCATCACAGAGCATCTTTTAAGCTTCTGTCATTTATCTCAAATTTATGTCGTTTCGCCACACTCACCCAATATCTCCTCATCGCAGCGATAGTTGGGATCCCGCCGCCACTAATGTGAAGCTTTGTGATCTCGCCCTCATCTGAAAGCTTTTTAAAATAAACACGTATCGTAGATGCTGGTATCGCCACTACTTTCATGCGAGAGCTAGCTCGTTTGAGCCAATAGGCGCATTGTCCTGCAAATAGGCTTCAATGATAGAATTTAGTATCAAATCGCGTTTATTTGTTTTACTCACTTTTTAGCACTTTTCTTTTTTTAATTGCTAAGTTGATTATACAACTAGTTTATCAATGTCAAGTATATAAGTTGACAATTTATTTATATATATTTAGCCTATATAACTAAACTTTTCTAATGCCCTATATTATAGCTTTTGCGTAAAAACAAATAAAAATTCTAGTGCAAAAATAAAAATTTAACTTCAACATAAACCCGTAATTTTCTAATTTTATTCAATAATTTAAAAAGATTTTTATACGTTTTAGCGTATATTATAAATAATTTTTAGTATGTTTAATACTTAATTTTGATATTTATATACTATTTTTACATTATTTATATAATATTTTAGGTCAGCTTAATGATAAATAACGTATAATTCTTTCAATGATTGAAAACAAGTGATATATTTAATTTGCTTCACAACGCAGTTGAGGCAAAAATATCGGTAAGAAAAATTTCACAAGCAAAAATGGCAGAGGATCTTGAGTGCTGATGAGGACATATCAGGACTGGAGGCTTGGCAACTCAGCCACAAGCTGCTGCTGCTGTTTGTAAGCTGCTATGTGAGCTTGACGATGATGAAATATTATTTGTTATCAACAAAATGAGAAAAATTACTAGGAAATTAGATGGAAAATTTGACACAAAAGAGAGAATCGATCTTGAGAGCGTTTTTGCAGCCATTTCACCTAAACAAAAAGAGCCAGACTAGCTACTCTGCTAAAGATATATGCTCGGTCACGGCTTCAAAATTTCATGTAGTTAAAAAGTGAAGATCAAAAAGCAAGAGAAAAGAGAGTTAAAATTTAGTCATTTTTGGTTTTAAAATTAGACGTTTTGATAAGGGCCATAATTTTATAGCGTTTATCAAAACAAATTTCATCGTTATCCTATTTAATAAGTGATTTATCTCATTGCTTTGGTGTGTAAATTTAAATTAGCAATTTAACCAAATTTAATATCACTATCCTATTTATATATAAAATTTTCGCCAGCCAACTTACTAAAAATGTCGTAATTTATATTTGATGTTTTATACAGCGATCATCTGCAAAATAGAAGACCACGCTTGGCAGAAAGTCACTCTGCCTTCCTATTTATATATGTAGTATCAGTCATCAAATTTTGCTAGAAATTTTCAGCAATTTTGGCTTTTGTAGATTTAGACTTGTCAGCAAGCGCGAGCAAAATTTCTAGACTATTTCCAAACTCATAAACGATCTTGCCACTTTTATCGTGGTAGTCGCTGCCCCTTTTTAGCTGCCAAAGAGTGAGAGAATTTACCGATTTTGAGCTGGTTTATCTTCTCGTCGTAAACATACCGATCTCAGGGTCTATCACAGCGATGTCAGCTAGCATGCCTTCAGCAAGCCTGCCCTTTATCTTTTTAATTTCAGCATCTTAGCTGCATTTGTAGATGTTAGTTCCACCTATGCGCTCTAGGCTATAACGCCCTCATTTACGAGCTTAAGAGTGAGTGGCACAAGGGTTTGAAGTCCGATGATACCAATGGCGCCTCTGTCAAACTTTCGCACTATCTTTTTCGTCCGTGTGGTGTGTGGGCATGATCGGTGGCGATAACGTCTATAAGGCCATTTTTTAGCGCCTCTTACCGCTTTTACGTCGCTTATCTCACGAAGTGGCGGTGACATTTTGAAATTTGTATCGTAGGCATTTTCAGTAAATTCTCATCGTCGCTAAAGCCAGCGTGGTGTGGTGTCGCCTCACACGTGATGTTTATGCCCCTTTTTGCCCATTTCGATGATCTCAGCGAGTATTCCGAGCTTACGTGAGCGATGATGTGCGCTTTAGTAAGCTTTTGTCAGCAGCATATCACGGCTCACTGCGATTTCCTCTTTCTCTGCCATGCCACGAAGTCCGGCATGGCTGATACCTTGCTTCGTGCATGACGCCCTGCCTCGCAAAGCGAGCAGTCCTCTGAATGGCTTATACAAAAGCTACCAAACATGCTTGAGTACCTGGCGCCGCTCTCATCACGCTTGAGCTGAGTCACCGGTAGGCCGTCGTCGCTAAAAGCAACTGCGCCAGCCCCCTATAAGATCGCCCATTTCAACGATCCGTTGCCACCAAGCCCTTTGCTGATAGCGGCACTGGCAAAAAGATCGATCAGTCCGCAGTTTTTAGCCTTTTTCTATCATCGCCCTTGTGATTGAAGCGTTGTCATTTACTGGGTTTGTGTTAGCTGGCGCAAAGGCAGGTGGTCACCCTCCAGCCACGGCCGCTTGCGAGCCTGAGATGATGTCATCTTTTATACTCTTGACCAGATCGCGAAATGCACGCATGTCGATAAGTCCCGGCATGACGAGCTTATTTGTAGCGTCTATGACCTTATCAGCCTCAATTTTTCACTCCTGATTTTGGCTATTTTGCCGTTTTCTATTAGGATATTTGCTCACCTTCGTCGCTATTTACGATAGTGCCGTTAATTATTGATATTTTCATCGTTAGCCCCTATTTTTGCAAGCGTATTTTAGTATCGCCATTCTTATTGCAACGCCGTTTTCTCTATCTTTTGGTTAAGCACCACTGAGTGTGCCATCAGCCACGTCAGAGTTTAGCTCCACGCCCCTATTTATCGGCCCCGCAGCACGATCGCGTCAGGCTTTGCTAGCTTTATCCTATTTTTATTTAGTCCATTTTCGAGTACCCCCTCGAGCTTGAAATGCCACGTCCGCACCGCCATCGCTCTCAGCTGGATGCGAAGCATGATGATGACGTCACCGCCCTCGCAAGCCCTCTTCCATATTTTTGCAATTTCTAGACTCAAAGACCTCAGCGTCTTTGGCATCATCATCCTTGGCGCAAAGAGCTTTTAAATTTATGCCAAATCATCGCCCAGATGTCTCGACCTCGTGCCATGCGGCTTCAGCGATGTCGCCGATGATCGCCACGTTTAGGTTTTTGATCTAAAATTTTGCCATGCTCTCTTTAGTGTGAAAAGATCACAAGGTTTGGCTTGGGTGCTCATTTTGTGCCGTCCTGCATTTACGACGCTAGCTTCTGTCCCATCAGCCGCACCCGCCGCTCCAGAGCTTGGATGACGAAGCACGATGATGTCAGTTCTCATAGCAGCCATATTATTCATCGTGTCATTTAGGCTCTCGCCCTTTGTCACGCCATAGAGCTTGATGAGCTACAAATTTATCGTATCAGCCCCAAGCTCTTTTGCTGCGATCTCAAAGGATGTTCTAGTTCTTGTCGAGTTTTCGCTAAAATGCGTTGATCGTGGTCTTTCCACGAAGGTAGTCATCACACTTGGCTTAAATTTTAGCTCTTAAACTCTTTTTGCCGCCTCTAGAAAAATATAAAATTTTCTTCCTTGCTAAGCTTCCTAGTTCCTATCAAATCTTTTATGTTTGTAGCCCATTTTAAGCCCTTTTTGATCTATTTTTGTTACAAAAGTCGCAAGCTGGTTTGTAGCCGTTATCACTAAGCTTTTTAAACAAAAGCCTTTGCTTTTTCTTTCGTTCTTTGCTTTCGTTTGCGCTCTTTATCTTTACAAGGCCATAAGCGATCATTTTCGCCTAGTTTTTCGCAAGCCATGCCCTCATTTTCGTCACACATTTTTGTAAAAATTTTTCTCAGCCTGAGCTTCCATCTTTGCCACGCCATCGCCGTTAAATAGCATGATTGCATTCATCGTGCAAGTTTTTCTCGCCCTCACCGCAAGCTTCTTAGTAGCAAGATAGGCCTCGTTGTAATCTCTTGGCTAAAGCTCTGTTTGCCTTGTTCAATTTTTCATTTGCCATAGCATTTAACGCGCAAAGCGCGGGCCGCTAAACTAAAAATTTTCTCTCATATTTTCCTTTATTTGAGAACAACTTTGATGGTGTTTTTCATATTCAACTATCTCTATGACCTCATCGCTACCGCCATAGCGTCAGAGTTTTCAGCGCATCATCGATGCACTCTACATAGAGATTTGCCGCCTCTTCAAGCTTGTCTTTTTCACGCCAGCATAGTAAAACATCGCTTCAAGCACCATGCGTTGCTCGTAGCTAAGCTCCCCACGCTTACCTCTTCTTCTTTCATATCTCCTCCGTGTAGTTATTAGATCAACTATCTGCGCCTTGATCGGCTCATAGCTAAAGCTTTCATCTTTGAATTTGCAACAGCCCGCCGCCAGCGTTCACGTGTCCGCCGCCGCCAACTCAGGTGTTTTGCCATGGCGCTAACATCAAGCTTGCCATTTGCACGAAAGCTTAGCGTCTTTTTATTTGTCACGTCGATAAAGAAGTCAATCTCAGGATTTGCCACCAAAAATCGTTGTCGATGACCGAAACATTGCTGACATTGTAGGTTGAAAATTCCTTTTATGATCTTATAGCTTATGCTAACCTCTTTATTTTCACTCAAGTTTTTACGACGTAGTTTGAGATTAGATTGCTATAGCGTATCGTTCTTTATCCTCTTTGAAAATGACTTCTTGATAGCATGCACCTGCATATCAAGGCCTATGTAGTCATTTTTCCTCGTTGCAATCCTAGCTCTTTTAAGAGATGATCCATATAGAGGTTGTTTTCAGCTTCAAACATCACCTGTTTATCTCTTTAGCGTTTGCCACAAGCCCCAAGCAGACCTTTTGTCCATCCGGAAATTTCTTTATCATCTTTTTAGCCAGATATCCACGGCATTTATGACGTCACTGTACTCAAGCTCTTTTTGTTTTGACCAAAATGCCCGCAAAAAGTCAAGTGATCTTGAAGCGCACCTTGAGCTATCTAAAAGTACCATGAGTAAGCGCTCGCGCACTCCGGCAACTCACTCTTTGGTGATGATCTAGCAAAAATAGCTTTATGTTTTTACCATCTATCATCCCTCAAAGCTCTCACACTGAGCTAGGGCTTAACCTAGATCGGTGATCAAAATGACGTTTTTATCATCATTTGAGGCATCTATCTCAGATAAAAATTTGAGCAATCGATCATCTATCTCTGCCGTAGTTTGAGTTTTGTAAATTTTACATCTTTGAAGTATAAAAATTTGTTATGTATTGTGCGCCGTATCCGTCAAGATCGGTGTGTGTAGAGGTGATACTTTCATCTTTTTCCTCTTTATAAATTTTTCTATTTCTATTACACCAACTGTTTCAAATGGCGTATGTGCCGAGATCTCAGCAAAGCTTAGTACACACCATGTCGATGGCGATTTGCGCAGATATTTGCTATAATTTGCGCAAGCTGGTTCCCACGCAAAGCACCATTTCTCCATGCTGGCTCATCGGTCGCTTCTTTTCACGCCCAAGTGCTTGCACGATAGATGACTGTCTGCGCCACGTTTATCATCAGGTGATATGCGCTGTCTTTATACTGCACCGCGTCCATCAGCTTTGCTGTGCGGCGGTGTCTCAGGATGTAGAATTTAGCTGTCCCTCATCTACATAAAGCGAGGTGATGACGCGCAGTGCTGCACGCACGTGCTCGGATGATCATGTCTAAGTTTTTACTAACTCTGCGATGTCGCTGATGGCTTCAAGTATGCTAAGTAGGTCTTTTGATAGGATATTATCTTTTAAGCAGCGTTTTTAAGACCTTTTGATCAAATGAAATAGGTGCGATCCTTAGCGTATCCTCGACCACGACCGGGTAGTCGATCTTAGTTTGTCTCAGTGTTTTGCGTCTCTTGGCGAGTTAGAAGCCTCGGCTGCATTTTTGCTTGATAAGCTCACCTCATGTGTGTTGAGATGACGCTTGCAGGATCAACCATCGTATATCCGCTAAGCATGGCGTCCTCTTTGACGCTAGCATCGATCCAAAGAGCGTTCCAGCCCAAAAGCTGGCTCTTTGTCGGAATCCCCTCGATATCTTCGCTCACCAGGGCCGCTATCCATCGCTAGAAATTTATCGGCGTACTCTGCCCCGACCGATCACGATGCCTTTAGCTAGCGCGGTACTCGTTTGCGGTAGCTGAAGGTTGTCGCGGATCCTTATCTTTTGGCATCAAAAAGCTAAGACTTGAAGCGATGTTTCTGTCTCTATAGCACGAATCTTCAATGAGATCCACATCAGCTAGCTTTAGCAAGCCATATCCTAGATCAAGCTTCTAGTAATCTCAAGCTTTAAGATGTCATTTATCTTTGTCTCTTCTTCTCTGCGATCTCTTCGTCGCTTTTCTTGGTGCCTCAGCAGCCCCACCACTCTGCGTGCTGCTGCCCCTGCCCCACTTGGCGCAGCGCCGCCAGCTTTTTACCAGCCGCTTTTTCTTTTGGCGCAGTGTTTAAATTTAGCCCGCCATCTTTAGTCTGCTTGATGATATAGCCAAGCCCTAAAAATAGCAGTGCTATAAAGCCAAGAGATAGAGTTGGCAGACCCGGCACAAGGGCAAACATAAATAGTATGAAGCCAACCATCAGTAAGGTTTTTATAGTCGCCTAAGAGTTGATTTAGCGCCCTCTGCAAAGTCCTCGCCATCTTTGCTAGCCCTCGTGATGATGATAGCAGTCGCCGTTGAAGTGATAAGTCCGTATCTGGCCTCACAAGGCCATCACCGATAGTTAGGATCGTATGCAGTACTGGAGCCGATGTCGCCACATCAAGGCCGTGTTGAAACGAGCCGATAGCAAAGCCGCCGATGATATTAATGATAGTGATGATGATGCCAGCTACGGCGTCACCTTTTTATAATTTGAGACGAACCATCCATCGCGCCATGAAAATTTGCCTCGCCGATGATAGCCTGACGTCTTTTTCTCGCGCCGTCGTCGATTAGACCTGCGTTTTAGATCCGCATCTATCGCCATTTGCTTATCGCGGCATCGCATCTGGCGTAAAACGAGCTTGCACCTCACTAACGCGGGTTGAACCCTTTGTTACGACCATGAAATCGACGAGTACCAAGATACAAAAGACGATGGTACTGATGACGAAGTTGGCACCAACGACGAAAATTTCCAAAGCTTGAGATGATCTCGCTGACCGCTTCTGTTGCTGTGACCTCGCTTAAGATCATACGCGTGGTTGCGATGTTTAGCGAGAGGCGAAAAAGCGTGATGATGAGAATGAGCGTTGGAAACGTGCTAAGATCGGCTGGTTTTGGCACGCACAGATATCAAAAATAATAAGCACCGAAATCGAGATCGAAAGTGCCAAGAAAGTCACAGCACCGCACTTGGAAGCGGCACGATGATGATAGCAAGGATGGCAACGATGATGCCAACGATGGCTAAGATTCTTTTAATGGACAATTGGCGCAAGAAACGGTGCGACAAGAGTCAAGATATTATGCTTTTGCCAAGTCTACTTCTAACGATGTCACTTAGTTTTACTCGCCGTCAAGCATCTCGTCGATCTTTTGCCTTTGAAGGCCGCCAAACATCGACCAACCGGACAGCTTGAGGTTTTTGTTTGACGGGCAGCCAAGCGCTGAAGATGAGCACTCAAAAGACGCTTAGTTCGCGCTGGCGCACTCTGATTATCTTTTTATACTTAAATTTTCAGGTTCGTCGTTTAGTGCAAAACCGCCATTTGCCCCTTTAAATGACTTTAAAACCCATCTTTTGCCAATTCTTGTAAAATTCTGCCAGAAAGCTGTAAATTTTAAGCTCATTTGAGATCGTATCAACATCAACTGGCGATGATTTTTGAGATATTAAAATAAGCGAAAGTAGAGCGTATTCGCTTTGCCTTTTGTAAAAAGCATTTATCTTCCTTAACTATTTAAATAGCCCTAATTTTATTGAAATTTTTATCTGCATTTTTCATTAATTTTTAAAAAGCGTAATTTTATCTAACTTTATGTTTTAAAATGCTATAATCGCTCTTCCAAAATTCACCAATCAGGAGGTCATCATGGTGCTAAAAGTATAAAAAGCAAAAATTGTTTAACTTCCAAAAATTCAACCAATCAGAGGTCATCATGGCTTTTGGATTCGGCTAGAAAAGCTCAGATAGTTGCGAAATTGCCAGGGAAAAAGAGGGAGATACAGTGCTCCAGAAGTTCAAATAGCTCTTTTGTAACAGCTAGAATAATCCGAACTTTCACAGAACACCTTAAATACCTCTCTAAAAGACTTTTTCATCACGTTTAGGTCTTTTTGAAACTAGTTGGTCAAAGAAAAGACTTTTGAGCATCTTTACAAAGACTACACTCATTATTCAAAACTAATCTCTGCGCTTGGCTTAAGAGATAACAGAATCCCACTTGAGCAGCTAGGACCTGCTCTCCTTTTTAATTTTCACTTTTTATATTTAACCTTTGCTTTATTTTTCTTATAGTTTTACAGCTTGCGTCAAACTCAAATCTCACTACTGATTCTTTCAGCTCGTGTCAATTTACACATTTTATTTTCATTTATGACCCTGAGCTAGAATTTATGCATTTTTAGCATATAAATTCTATATATTCGGCTTTCTAAATTTGTAGGCAAAATATAACTTAAAAATTAAAAATTTATTTTTAAAATAAAGAATTTTTCATAAAAAGATTTAAGTTTCGCGCTAGTAATATTACTCAAAACAAAGATGCAGAAAAATGCATAATTAGAAGGAGAAAGCGATGAAAGAAGGCAGTCATCGTCCTTATTAGTGACAGCTGTCAAGTAACCTTGCACGTGGAAAACAACGTCGTTCAAAGTTGCCGCTACGGGCGTCGAAGACAATCCAGTCAATCAAGGAATGGAGTGTTTAAAGGGCTTTTATGGTATGGGACTACGTTGCAAGTCCAGACAGATCTCACAGCCGCTTTTATTAGAAGTATGGCGTTTTTCAAAAGATGGTGACGGAAGAGGCAAGCTGGGACGAGGCACTCGATCTTTGCTCGTAAAAAGATGAAAGAAGTCAAAGAAAAATATGGCCCTGACCTCAAGTCAGCAGGAAACTTCAGCACGCTGTACACTCGAGGACAACCACGTCGCCCGTGCCACGCGCGCAGTTATAGGCACAAACAACGTCGATCACTGCGCTAGAATTTGACACGCGCCTGACAGTAGCAGGACTTGCTAAAACAATCGGAAACGGAGCTGCCACAAATAGCTTTTCAGCAGAGATTGGCACTTATAGTAACTGTATATTAATGATAGGCTCAAACCCAGAAAAATGGTCACCCAATCGCAGCTATGCACATCCAAAGAGACGCTAAACCGCGGCGGTGCAAACTGATCGTTATCGACCCTATCACACTGGAGCTTTGCGCAGAAGCCGACATCCACTTGCAGCCAGAGCCCGAGCACAACATCCAGTTATCAACGCACTCCTTTACACTATCATCGAAGACGTACTCTGTAAATGAGGACGAAGATCGCACAGGCATCGAGTACGTTAAACGAAGCTGTAAACAGACTATGCCCAGAGGTTGTGAGCACGCAATACACAAATCCAGAGGATATCAGAGCAGCTGCTAGAATGTGCGCTACTCGACAAAACCAGCCGTCATCACCACGGCATGGGTGTAACTCACTCAACCACGGCGTCGCGGAGTTTGCGATGTATCACGGCCCTTGATCACTGGCAATATCTGCAAGAGCTATACGCTGTGACTTGCCACTTAGAGGTCAAGAGAGAATCACCAAGGCTGCGTGACATGGGCGTTTTACCAAACATCTTCCCAAATCTTGGGCTCAGTCAGTCGACTCTTGAGCAAAGAGCTTGGCTTTGAGAAAATGTGGCACCTTGAGCGGATTTTAAACTCAAAGATAGGCATCCACAAGACTGGAAGTGCCTGATGCGATCCCTGATGGCAAGAGTGCATTTCTTCTGGACTACTCGGCGAAAACCCAGTCATCTCTGAGCCAAAATACAAAACCACTTTTAAAAGGGCATTGCAATGTCAGATTTCATGGTTCAAGATCTATTTTAACTGAGACTTCACCTGAGCTGACGTCGTCCTCCGGCGTTGCGTCAGTGAAAAAGAGGGTCTTTTACACAAATGCAGAGCGCCGTGTCCAGCACAACGAAGCGGTTATCACACCTCCGTGCGATGCTAGACAAGACTGGTGGATCGTTTGCGAGATCGCACGCCGTTTGGGCGCAACAGAGGCTTTAATTTTAACTCACCAGAAGAGATTTGGGAAGAAGTTAGAAATGCGACCCTAGACGCCACGGTGGCATGAGCTACTATAGACTTTAGCATATCACGGACTTCACTGGCCATGCCCAACTGAAGATGAGATATGGGCGGTCAGAGTCCCCTATCTTGATAAGAAATTCTTACACTCCTGATGGCAAAGGTCGCTTTGTACCATGCTTATTTGTGGATAAGGCTGAGGAGATCGAGAGCGCAAAACCTTGAGTTTGCTAAGAAGATGAATATGTCGCCTGGAGTATCCTCATCAGCGGCTGGTTCAGTCGATGAGAAGACTGACGCCGAGTATCCGATACAGCTTAAACCACCAGAAAAGGTTTATCAATACACAGCTGGCACCATGACAAGACGCTCACGTGCCATCGAAGAAGGCGGAGATAGCATCGACCCATCGCTGAGATGAGCCCAGCGCTTGCAGAAAGATACGGACTAAAACAAGGCGACTTTATCAAAGCTTGGAGTAGATACGGCTACATCGTCGTAAAAACTGAAGTGACTGACATCGTGCCTGATGGCATCATCCAGATGACTTTTCCACTACTGGGCAGCTCTTGCAACGAGCTAACAAGCAGCGGCTGGGACTACATCAGCAAGACCTGACATTTAAAGCAGCTATCCAGATCAAAGATCGATGAAGAGGATTTTTACGAGTTCGCGAGCTAAAAACGCGAGAAATTCCAACTTCAAAGATCATCTACGATGACTTCCACCACCACGGAAACGCAAAGGATAATGAGTAAATCTAGCGGGAGCCATCCCGCTAAACTTTTTACTATTAAATGTAATTTCTAATTTTACAAATCCAAAGACATCACTTGTTTTTATATAATTAATTTTATAAGTTTCAAGCGATTACAGATCAAACTGATAGTCCTGAATTTTAATTTTTATTATTTAAGTCACATTTATATAGAGTCTTTTGTATTAGTTTTATAAATCATGCCCTAAATATTTGCAGAATAAAATATTTTTTAAAAGAGAATTTACTTAAAACGCCAAAAATCCCTGATACTTCTCATTTAAACGTGCTCTGACACGCTTAAAGCCAGCATTTAGGCTAAGTTTCTATTTTCTTCTTCAGTGTATGGCACCAGTACATTTTCAAGCCGCCTCTTTTGAGCGATCTCGTAGCGTGAGTAGCCTTGCGCTTGCTTGTAGTCCTCGTAAATTTCTATGACGCTTTTAGTGAGCTTTTTATCTTCAAAGATGATCTTTTCACTAAAACAAAAAGACGCCATTTTCATTTAGTCCGTTATACTTGCACCAGATCAGCCCTTTTTGGCGGTCTTATAAACCGTAAAGTATAGTTTGCTAAACCGCGTCAAAGCCCTCTAGCTCACACTCTAAGATGTCGTCTAAAATAAACTCTATATCAGCCCCATAAGCTTTTTGCCTTTATTTTTAGCATTTGCAAGCATCGCCTCAGAGTTATCCACGCCGCTTAGCACGAGGTCGTTTCTAAGGTTGTTTAGCAAAAGCAGGCTATTTGCCGTAGAGCAGCTAAGGTCGCACACTTTTGTTGATTTTGGCAAAATTTTAGCCAGCAACTTTTGCATTTAAATTTGAACTAACATCGTAAAACGGCACCGACGCGAGATCATATCGCCAAAAACGCTCGCCATAAAGTCATCAAATCCAAACTGCTTGCTTATAGGCTCTTTAGCACCTCTATCTCTCACATACCAGCTCCATATCCGTCAAAGTATCTCATCGTCCTCCAAAAAGAGATCGCACACGCCCACGCACTGCTCCAGCCTCGTTTATATCGCGTTTTATCTGCTCTTAGCTCGCTTGAAAGAATTCAAATTTTTATTATCGCGCAAACGTTTTTATGAAGCAAAACAGCAACATGCTTCGTCACTTTTGGCGCCACCTGTTCAAGATGTGCGTCTCTACGCTCAAAATCTCATCCGTGCTAAGCCTCAAGGTCTATAAAAGTGACCGAGTTTTCATAGGTGTGCGAGCTCATCCTCGTTCTTGTCGCATAGACGCCCTCGCGCGGCAAAAAGATAGCTTTTTATATCTAAATTTAGCGTGGCAACCAGCTCTTTTTGCGCTGATGCCCCTGCCCTTTTTATCACGTTGCCCTCGATCGAGTACTCCCGCCCATTAGCCTCGTCTGCCCTCATCGATGTTGCTCATGGCGTATCAGTTTCTCTCTGATGGAGGAGCCATGCACGCCCATGCCGTCATAACAAACCTCATCAACGACGACCACCCGCCATCGTAATTCTCAGATCGTGCTTGTCCCACGCTCTATTTCTGCCAAATCTAAAATCAAACCCAACAACGATCTAATTTTTAAAATCCCGCTTTAAAAGTGCGATAAATTCATCGCCGCTAAGCCCTTTTATGCTCTCAAAATCATACAAAAGTAAGGATAGTTTGAGTACTCAGCTCGCTAGCTTTGGCGTGATGTCAGGCCTTATTTTTGTCGATGACAACAAGTCCGCCAAACTCGCCTAGCTGTTTTAAGAGCTGCTTGTGTCTATGCACGCCGTCAAAGTGCCCCATCGCAACGGCAGTGATGTTATCTTTTGTTGCGCGTAGAAAACTCGGCATTTCCTTCCTTTCCTTGACTCGCACTTTGCAAGCTATCAGTTCACCCTTTAAGCTACTTGCTAGCACTTCAAAGCGCTTCATCGCTATTTACGGCCTTAGCGTCGGTGACAACGCCTGTTGCGTGTTTTACGCCAATGCCCACCTCAAACTGTGGTCTGTGCGTTATGATGAGTGACTCTGCTTGCTAGCTCGCAACATGGCTGGTGTACTCTTCAGCCAAAGAGATAGCTCACGTCGCAGGTTGCGAGGTCACTGCTTTTGATTTTTGCTAGCAAACACCCTGACGTCGCTTTTTCTCATACTTTTCACTCGCTCATCGCTCCTAGACTAGCATCTAGCTGATCAGTGCCCACATCGACGCCCAGTACGCTCTTTACGCCACGCCTGCTAAAATTTGCATAAAGCCGCCAGTTGAGCTGCCGATATCAAGTGCGTTTCTGCCAGCTAGGTCAAATTTCCATCGCCTCCAAAAGCTCTTTAGCTTCAAAGCGCCTCGCCCAACGTACCTTTTCATCAAGCAGCGAAATTTTAGCCTCGCTAACCTCGCTTGAAACCTTGGTGCACTTTTCGCCATTTGTTAGCACCTTTGCCTGCCCTTTATCAGCTCGCTCGCCTTTGTTTCTACTTATATTTAAAACGCTTGCGACGTAGTTATCAAACCTCAAGTTTTAGCCTCCTCATATCTCGCTCCTCGTCGATCACCTGCACGCCTAGCTCATTTGCTTTATCTAGCTTGCTGCCAGCCTCCTCGCCAGCTAGCACGAAGTCCGTTTTTAGAAACTGAGCCAGAAACCTTGCGCCAAAACTCTCAAGCTCTGCCTTTTATCTCGTCCCTCGGGCGACTTAGCGTGCCGGTAGTAACGACCGTCTTGCTCACTTAGCGCATTTGAGATGCTCTGCGTCTGCGTCACGCTTATTGCACGATCTGGCTAAGAGCTGTAAATTTTCGTCTCCATTTACCTCGGCAAAGTCGATTAAACTATTTGCCATCTCCACGCCAAAGCCCCCAAGCGAGAGTTAGCCCTTCAAAGCCAGCATCAAGCCAGCCTAGTCCAAAGCTACTTGCTAGCTAGCCGCCACTTCGCCGATGTGCTCGCAGCCAAGGCCCGTGATAAAGCGAGATAGCTCCGCACCTTGTTAGCCTCGATCGCATTTAAAAAGGTTATTTACCTTTTTCTCTTTAAAGCCCCTCAAGCGTGATGAGATCATCAAATTTAAGGCCGTAGATGTCCTTAATGCAAGCAATCAACCCCTGTCAAATAGCACGTTTACGATCACATCGCCAAGGCCGTCGATATTTAGGCATTTTTCGATGCGTAGTGGATTATCGAGCCCACCCACTCTTGCCCCTGCAGCTAAATTTTTGACACTTTACAAAGACCCCTTCATCAAGCAGGTGCGAGCCACAACTGGGCGCGTAATTTAGGGCCTCTCTATCGCTTGCTCGCTGCCGTCACGCCTATCTTTAAAGACCTTTTGTGATCTTTGGTATCACATCGCCCTGAGCGGATGATGCCGATGTAGTCGTTTTTCGCGACGCCAAGGCGCCTCGATCTCATCAAAGTTGTGAAGGGTGGCGGATTTTACATTAGCACCATCTATATTTACCCTCATCAAGCACGCCATCAGTGCGTCACCACGCCGCTTCTACCAACCTGAAGTGCTACGTCTCTTAGTCTAGTCACCTTTTCAATGGCTGGAAACTAAACGCCACCATAATTTGGAAATTTGACCGTGTAGCCTAGTTGCTCACAGCGTGCAAGGTCATTTACATCGTATCACCATGCCATCCATCATCACGCTTTTTGCGTCACGATTTGCCAAGAGCTCGTTATACGCAGTCTCAAGCTCATCTTTTTGTAAATTTTGAAAAATCATCTCTTTCAAAGCCAAGATCACGCACACTCTCATCACCTCGCTGTGATCTTTTTAGCCCAAGGCTCTGCTCGCCCACGCCCCAAGGTATGAAAAAGTAGCTTTTAGCGGTCACTGCGCCATCGAGCTGCCTAAGACTTCCCGCGGCTGCATTTCTAGGGTTTGAAAGTGGCGCTCGCCCTCTTTTGCGCGCTCTGCGTATTTAGTAGCTCAAAGTCATCTTTTTCTTATGACGACCTCGCCCCGGATTTCAATGAGCCCTTTGTAGCTAATGCTCTTGGCACCGAGCTATATAGTCCTTGCATTTTGCGTCACGTCTCGCCCGTAACGCCGTCGCCTCTGGTCATCAGCCCTAACTAAAACGCCATTTTCGTAGAGTAATTTAGGCTCGCTCCGTCAACTTTGGCTCAGCGACAAAGGTCAATTCTCTTTCATCGCGCGCTTTAGCCACGCATCAAGCTCGCCAAGGCTAAAGATATCCTCCATGCTCCACATGCGCTTTATGTGGCTTGCCTTGCTAAAGCCCTCTTTACGCCTCCGCCCACTCGCTTTAGTCGGCGAAAAATAGCGAAAGTCACTTGGGCTTTGCTTGCTCAGAAGGCCAAAACTGCGTGATATAGCGCGTCATACCCTCGTCGCTTGCAAGTGGCTCGTCCTCGTCGTAGTAGGCCTTCGCTCCACGCATTTAGCGTATCTACCGCTTTGTTTCGTACTCTTGTTTTGTCATTTTTCGCTCCAAATTTTCACACCGCATTTTTATCTTTAAACATACTTTATAAATGATCCAATTTAGCCTATTTTCATCGCATAAATGGACATTTTATAGACCTTGCTATCTCGTCCTCGCTCTCATCAGCGCAAAAGCCGAGTACTTTGCCCTCGCCACTTCATAGGATTGTGCGCATTTTTCATCGCTTGCACTCATTCCTATGCCCCAAATTTTTATCAACAGGGCTCGCCTCAACCAAGTAATTTTGATCCAGTTTGTCGAGAGTAGAGTCTCGCAGCTTGGCATTTTGGCTACATTTAAATAGCTCGCATTTAGCACGACGCCAATTTTGATCTCGTCCCAGACCTTGGCGTCAAAGCCTACGCACCTGCCTACCAAGCGCTCTCTCATCTGCGCTGGATCTTTGTGGATAAAATTGCTCTAAAGCCTCTTTATCGCCAAAAGCACTCAGCCTTTTTAGCCATCATATATTGCTCGGCGCAAATGTATCTAGTTTCATCTTCCCAAAAGACTAGAGCTGTACCACTGACTTAGACAGCTTGCGCTTATGCCTGCACTCTTTTGATGACCCCAAAAAGTAGAAATTTATCCGCCCTTGCCAGCGTTGTAGCGCTTTTTAGCCACTTTAACTCATATTCAGGCTCACGCTCCCAAAGGTCGGTGACAAAAGTCATCTTTGATAAAAAAAGCGTGCTTTCATCAGAGCCTAGTCTCTCATCCCAGTAGCCACGCCACGTCGCAGGCTCAGCAAAGAGCTGCTGATACTGCGCTACGTTCATCTTGGCCCAGCGTTTTTAGCCAGTCGTTAACTGAACTTATAATCCTCGCCAGCGCCCATCCTCCAGCCGATGGAAAATGGATCCATACTTTGAAATTTGATCCAAGGCGGTGGAAGTAACTTTTCATCTAGCCTCTTTTATTTAGCCATCGTCCCTACCAAAGCGTGGCTTGGTTCATCGCCTCGTGCATATCGAAAAAGCTGCTTATGCTCGCCACATCGTGCGTTCTAATGATCTGCGCACCGTTTTCGAAAGGCCTTTTTAGATGCAGATAAAGTGAGCTCGGCAGGCGGTCCTTTGACCTCGCTTTTATAGTAGTGATTTATGACTGATTTGCGACTAGCACCAACAAGCAGTGGGCAGTCAAATCTCAAAAATGCTCCAAATGCTTAATAAGCAGTAATTTTGCTCAGCCGTCTTACCAAAGCCAATGCCCACATCAAGCACGAGCTTTTTAGCGCCAGCTCCCTTGCAAAGGGCTATCTTTTGCTCAAAAAGTCCGTTATTCGCCGATAAGGTCGCTATACTTTTGGCGCAATCTGCATGGTGGCAGGATCACCTTGCATGTGCATCATACAAAACTGGGCGTCATATCTTGCAGCAAGCGAGGCTAATTTGCGTTTGCCGTGATGTCATTTATCATCTTAAAGCCGTGATTTAGCGCAAATTCAAGCAATAAGGATCAAAGCTATCAAGGCTAAATTTCGCCTTTTCGTGTATTTAGCTTGTAACCTCCTCCACGATATCTTTTTATGCGCCTAAACTCCTCCTCGCGTCCGCAATACTCGCTCCACGGCCTTGAGCTAACGCCGCCAAGGTCGATGTAGTCCGCGCCTGCTTCGATCATAGCTTCTATTTTTGCTATGCCATTTTTGCGTATTTATGCGGCTTTGCTCGTTAAAACTATCCGAATTATATTTGCCACGCCCATTATAAGAGGCTTTGTGGGCTTTTAGTAATTTAGTCTCTAAAAAGACGGCGAGCTTTTTAAGCCCAAAGTCTTGCAGCTTCTTTTTTTAGCTAACTGCCTGTTGCGCGTTTGTCGCCATTAGCAAGGCTTTGTTTAGACTCTCTTTTGCCCAAGATCGTATCATTATGCGTCACCAGCTCGGCGCCGACACTTAGGGCGTCTTGCTTTAGAATATTTGCCGCTGGGGTCTTTATCTCACCAATGAAAGATAAGTTTATCTCGCTCTTTTCGTGCATAAGTTTCGCACCAGCCGGACTTGGAGACGACCTTGCAATTTGATCAAAGTCGCTTTTTGTTATTTATCTTATAAAATTTCAACGTCGTCCTTTCTCAAAGATAGTAAGCAAGAGTGGCGTCAAAACGGCATGAGACTTGGCGTTTAGATCAGCAAGCTTTATGAGCGAGAAAAATACTCCATCTCATCGCCGCTAAAATTTAGTACCCACTATCAACCGCCTTTGTCACGATGGCTCCGACAAGCTCTTTTAGCCTCGTTTTTGCCAAATTTTGCGCCTGCTCCTCTGCTATCTTTTTGATCGATAAAAGCTTGTTAGCTCTTTTTAGGTTGAGCGATTTTAAATTTAGCTCCACACTCATTTTTGGCTTTTTGTGAGCTTATTTTTCTATGAGCATCCTCTGATCTTATCGTTGGTAGAAGTACATTTACTCTGCGTTACTATTATAAATTTGATGTTTCTTGGGGGCTCTTCGATGATCTTTAAAAAGTGCGTTTTTGAGCCTCGGTGCGAAAAGACTTCGCTCTCGATAATCAAAATTTTTCATCTTTTTCGGCGATGTAGGCTTCGGCGATGACCTCTTTGCATTTTCTGAGTAAAAATCATCGCTTATAAAAATCTTAGATTATTTACGCCAAACTCGGCTTCAAAGCTTGGCTTTTTAAATTTTTCAAAATCGCTTGTTATGACGATTTTTATTAAAGCTATTTAGAGCATCACCTTGCAAACAGTGCTGCGTCGATACTCTTGTCAAAAAGCTTGCAAAGACTGATCAGTTTTGATATCAAGTTTACCATCACTCGAGCTTAGCGTGAAGCTGTTTTGCGCCTGCTCGTCAAAGAGCCACATATAGCTGTTTCTCGTCACTTTTAGCCAGATTTGCACATTTATCAAGGCTCTTTGCCGATGTATATGTAGCCATTTGGGAAAGCAAGACTTAGCATATCTTTCAAAAAGCTGTTTTTGTTCATTTTGTCTCTATCTCATCAAGACGACGGATAGAGTGATCTTAAAGCTAAAAATGGCAGAAAAGGTCTAATCGCTTTTTGAACTATTCATCTTTCTTAAAGATAGATTTTCAAAACCACTTCGCTCCTTCATCGCTTACTGATGACTAAATGCCCTTCCTTCGAGCTAAAATTGAAGTCTAGAGGAGCAAGAGGTGTCCACTCTACGCGCCTTTCCTCCATCCAGCTCATCAAAGGACCCTCATCGCGAATAGCTTTCAAAGCGTCCATTGGATAAAATCTTGCATTATTTATCTAACTTATACGCATCGTGAAGTACGCGAACCGCGAGCTCGCCATATTTGTTTTGATCGACGATCATTGATATCTTTATCTCGCTTGTTGAGATCATTTGGATATTTATCCCCTCTTTTGCAAGCGTCTCAAATGCTAGACATGCTACGCCGCTGTGGCTCTTCATGCCTACGCCGATGACTGAGACTTTCACGATCGCATCGTCATACTCGACATGTTTTGCAGCTGAGAGCTTTTTGCATAGTCTCTTTTGCTAGGTCAGGCTGCATTTTGTGGCACTGTAAAGCCTCGAAATTGTCGTGCCGTCATGTCCTACGTTTTGGATGATCATATCTACATTTATATTTTTGATGAGCTAGAGCTGTGAAAAACTCTCAGCTGCGATGCAGCTTATCGACTACGCCTCTTAAAGTTACTCTTGCTTGATTTTTATCTAGTGCTATACCGCTTACTAAAACCGCTTCCATATTATCTTCCTTTTGCTATTAATGTACCTTCGTTGTGGTTAAAACTGCTTCTTGTGATTAGTTTGACATTTAGTTTTTGCTAGCTCGACTGAGCGATTTTGAAGCACTTTCGCCCCTAGCAGAAACAAGCTCAAGCATCTCGTCATAGCTTATCTTTTCTAGCTTTTTGCCTTTTTCTCTATCCTCGGATCAGTCGTATAAACGCCATCAACGTCGGTGAAAATTTCACACAGATCAGCTTCAAGCGCACCCTGCTAATGCAACCGCACTCAAGGTCACTTCCGCCTCTACCCTAGTGTCGTGATATCACCTTTGTCGTCTATGCCTTGAAAGCCTGCTACGACTACGATCCTGCCAGCTTTTAGCTCAGCTTTTAGCCTAGTGGTGTCTATCTTTTCTATCCTAGCTTTTGTATGCACATCATCAGTCATTATCCCAGCCATTGCACCTGTTAGTCCTACGCACGCATAGCCTTTTTGCATTAAGCGCAATCGTCAAAAGTGCGGTGGTTACTTGCTCTCCAGAGCTTAAAAAGCATATCAGTAGCAACGCCGTCTGGGTGCTTTGAGAAATACTCACTATATTCAACCAATTGATTTGTAACTCCACTCATCGCAGAAACTACCACAACCACGTCAGCGCCGCTGTTTTTAGTCTCTATGACCCTGTTTGCCACAGCTTCGATGCGCTCAAGCGTGCCTACGCTAGTTCCGCCAATACTTGAACGATTAACATCAAAAATATCCTTTCTCTTTTAAAAATAACTCAAAACCTTGTCATAAATAGGCTTTTTGAAAGTGATTTATCCCTCTAAAAGCCTTGTTGATATCTACAGAGTATACTCGCTAAACTCTGGATGCTCGAGTCTTTAAATTTATGCTCGCACCATTTTTAAGCCTAACTAAAAAGTATTTTTGCGTCTGCCCATCAAATGGATAAAATCTCTTTGATGCATTTGCTGGAAAGTCAGCTAAGCCACTCAGGATACTCTTCTAAGAAGTCAATTATCAGTTCGATCTCCTCTTTAAGCTCCCCTTTTTAGCGCTTGTTTTGGACTTTCGCCTTCATCTATGCCACCTTGAGGAAACTGCCAGATATCGTCCATATCAACCCTTTTTGCGACTAAAATTTCGCATTTAAAAAGGGTAAGAGCTAGACAAAAATGACAGCTACTACATTTGGTCTATATTTGCATGTTTTTCCAAAAAGAAATTTTTATTTGAGATGATAACGAAAAAGAGTTAAGAGATAGATAAATAAGAGTTAGTTTTTACGCCGTTTGTAATAAATCACACCTCCACTCAAAAAGTAGCAAAAACCACACCGCATGATGCCGGGGCAAATACAGTTACCAAGCTCACCAAAGATATATCCAGCGTGCAGATCAAGCATAAATTACTACAATTTCAAATGACTTTGGCATGGCATTTTTGAGATTTGCTCGCTTTTTAGTATCTACTAAAAAGCCTAACGCATCTCTCTCATTAGCCCACCTTTTGGCAGTAAAAGAGCATAAATTTGACGCCACCGCTATTTGCTATAAAAGTTAAAGCATCAAACTCGTCCGAAATTTCGAAATGAAAATTCCATAAGCTTTTTAAGGTTTGCCACCTTTTGCTCATCGCTTAAGCTAAAAGCCATTTTTGTTTGTAAATTGGCTTTTTAAAGACCTTCTCTTCGCCACAAATTTGATTTTATAACCTTAGCAAAGCTCTCATAAGAAAAAGTAAAAGCCCACTAATGCAAATCACGCTTAAAACAGCGCCAAGATAGATACCCAAAAAGCCGTGTAGCGAATACAAAAATGCAAATTTCTTTTGCTTTTTAAATTTGGTTTAAATGCCTCCCCTACCCTGCTTCTAAACCTCCAAAAATATATCACCGCCCACTTATCAAGACAAAAAGCAACGCAAGCGTAGAGGTGCTACTAGCTCGCTTGCACGGTACTCAAAGTCTTTCATTTTTAAAAAGAGGGCTAAGTTTTTATGCAAATTTAAAAACCAGTCCCTATAAATTCTCTGCGCTATTTTTTCCAGAAATTCCCAGTATAAGGATCGACAAAAACGACTCAAACTCGCCATTTTCATTAGTTCCGCTTATGACGTAAGCTTTGTTTGCCTCTGCTCTTATCTTTAGGTAGCTAAGATTAGAAATTTGGCTCGCTTTTTGCTAAAGTACTTAAAGTATTTCATCTATCTCTAAAAGGTTTTTACCAGCCACAACCTCATCTTTGCTAAAAGATATCAATTATCTCATCGTGATGCAGATGATCGCTCCACTAATGCTAAGCACAAGAAGCGGCAAGGCAAAGATAAAAGCCAAGATAAGATGAAATTCTCTGTAATTTTATCATTTTAAAACTTTAGATTAAAACCAAGCTCGATCTTTTGTCCGTCAGCTATCAAGATGTCGTATCTGCCAGATCTTGTCGTAAAAGTACTCATTAAAGAGGTTATAAACGCTTAGATTTGAGGCTGAAATTTTTGAGTTACGTTGTAATTTTATGCCAAGATCAGCGATCACGTAAGGTCTTATGTCATCATCGTAGCTAAAGCGAGTCTTTGCTCCTGCCATAATAATTTATCTGAGACCAGAAATTTAGCCATCTGTTTAGCTCGTAGTTTGCTCCAAATTTAAATGTATGAAGCGGATGGTTGTTTAAACTTTTGCCGATCTCCGCTCCATCTTTTTGCTTTTGATCTTGTATAAACATAGCTTTGATTTAGCCTAAGAGCGTTTGTCACCTGCCACTCATTTTGTTAGCTCGACTCCATAAATTTCAGCTTTTACCAACATTTACACTCTCCCAAATCACGGCAGTAATACTTGCCTTTATGCGTGCAAGGGCTGCCGGGTCTTGGAGTGCAGATGCGCTCGGTAGCTAGCATATCTTTAAAAGCTTGTGTAAAGCCAGTTAGCGACGCTTCAAAGCCTTCATTGTCATTATAAACGCCGCCAAGTCATAGCTCACGCTTGTCTCTGGCTTGAGGTCACTTCTGCCAAGCTGTGCTCAAGCCCTCCAGCAAACAGCATATGCAAGATCTTGTGTGCGCTGCTTGATATCAGGTGTCGCGTACCCTGTGCTAACTCCGCCTTTTTAGGGCAAAAAGTCATTGGAAGCTGTAGATGCCATAAACTCTTGGCGAAACATGCGAGCCATAGTTCTCATCGTAGTTGTAACGAACTCCAGTGCTTAAAGATGAAGTCTTTTTGTCAAGGTGATAATCATCCTCGCCGTAAAGCGAAACGTCATATCTTTTTACATTTGCAGCGTCTGCAGTGGTTGCCATTTCATCAAGCTTCTCTTTTTGGCGTTTAGTCCCTAAAGTAAAGGCGTTATTATCAGTAAAATATGAGCCTTTGTGTCGAAAATGTAGCGTTTTTAGAGTTAGATTACTTTGTGCGATCTCTTTTATCTTGCCGTAAGAGGTAGCTTTGAAGCAAGATATCATCAAGCCTTGCTTCGTGGCTTAAATTATCATATCGCCTTTTATGCGCTCAAGATCGACTGAGCTATTATTTGTGCCAGAGGCTAAAGTTTTGCCTTTGCTTCTTTTTATATTTCATCACTTCTTTGCAAGCTCAAGCGTGATGTCATTGTTTTTCATTTGGCCTAAAAAGAGCTTCGTACCAAAATTCTATCCTTTTTGCTCTCTATTTGCGTATGAGTTTTATCCTCTGACTTGTTTAAATTTACACCATAAACAGAAACACTTAAAAACATCGTCAATTAGCCCAGAGTGCAGATAGAGGCTGTTATAAAACTCGCCGCTTATGTTTTTTTATTTCTTTTGCAAATTTACTAGCTGAGCCAAGATTTTGCATGAAAGTCGTTGCTAAAACTCATCTGTTATGATGTTTATCACCCCGCCAAGTGCGTCACTGCCATAAAGCGAGCTCATAGGGGCCACGTATCACTTCGATACGGCTTATCGCACTTGCTGGTGGGATGAAACTATATGAGCCTCAACGCTTCTAGCCCCTGTAGGCGTTATCTCCGGCACTGGTATGCCATTTACTAAGATCTTTGTATATCTTTGCGAAAGACCTCTTATGGAGATACCTCGCCTATTTGCCGCACCAAGTGTCGCTCCAAAAAGGCTTGGCACATCTTTTTACCATGCTCTCAACGTCCTTGTGATTTCTTTTTCTAGCGCATCTTGAGTGATGACGCTAAGCGTTGCAGGGGCGTCTTTATATTTTGCTCAAAAGCCAGTTGCGCTCACTACTGACCTCTGGCAGAACTTTATCTTCATTTGCAAAAAGCGGTAATTATAAAAACTGCCCACAAATAGAAATTTACAATGCACTTTTCACAAAAACTCCTTATTAAAATTTCAAAATCACATTTTACTAAAATTAAATAATCGTTATCAATATCAGACATAACGCTAGAGGGATTACATTAACGCTCAAGGGATAAAATGATAAATTTAGATAAAAGATATGGCATAAAGTAAAATCTCGCAAAACAACAAGCGGATAAATGTAGAATTTTTCAAACAAAATAATGGCATTAGCTACCCTAAAAAGCGAGATTTTATGCAACGAAATCATAAAAAGAGAGGCGAGGGAGATAAAAAAATATCTATTTTTAATGTTTAACAAAGCAAAAGATAATCTTTGCTTTAAACTTGATAAAAAGAGTATCTTTTAAGCAGGGATGAGTTTTTGCATAGGACTGGTAAATGACAGCTTAAAGGCGTTTTTTTGAATATCAAAATAAATTTTTATAAAACCAAAACCTTGCTTTTTGAAGAGCACTACGCAAATAAAGCTTGAGATATTTTCAGTGAGCTTAGAGCGAAGAGAAAATTCGATCTTATAAAATACAAAAAGATAAGGCTCAAATTGCGTTTTTAAACGAGCCGAGACGACAAATTATATGATGGCATGATGAGAGAGATCTTTATAGAGTCAGAAATCTAGAGCTTATCTACAAGAGCAAAGCTTTAAAAAGATGAGAAAAAATTTATTTTAGCAGTGACGAAGAAAAAAGTGCTTTTTAAAGGCTGAAAAGTACATTTGCTTAGTCGCATGCAAAAATCCCCCAAGTATCAAAGAGCTTGCCCATCTTTGCGGCACTAATGACTTTTGGCTAAGAAAGAAAATTTACAAACTCTTTTTCAAAGATACGATCTATCAGCTTTTTAGCAAAGAGCGACTAAAGCTGGCATTTGCCCTTTTAAAGCAAAATGATATCAGTATAAAAAGAGGCTGCCAGCATCGTTGGCTACACAAATGCAGCACATTTTGCAAAAATTTACTAAAGGCACTTTTGGCTTTTTACCAAGTGAGCTAATAGGGCAAAAAGCTACTTTTAAACTGCGCTAAATGCCAAATTTCTTATAATCATGGTAAATTAAAAAGAAAGGTGCAAGTTTATATCCACGTGCCATTTTGCGAGAGCAAGTGTCCATACTGCGCCTTTGGTTCAAGCGATGATGAGTTTAACAAGGTTGGCGCCTATTTTAAAGCGCTTTGCCTTGATCTAAATTTCTCAGCTAAAAAGCCAAAATGTAAAAAAATTTCAACCATATTTTTGGTGGCGGCACATAAGCGCGGTAAATGCTAAGTCTTATGATGAGATTTTTAGCATTTTAGCTCCACTTTGCACGCCAGAAACTGAGATCACCTTTGAGGCAAATCCACTCTGCAAAGTTGGCTTGGCTAAAGCATGTAAAAGTGAGGCGCAAACCGCATAAGTTTTGGCGCGCAAAGCTTTTTCGAAGATAAGCTTACATTTCTAGGGCGCATCCACAGCGAAAGGCAAATTCTTTAAAAGCGGTTGAAAATGCCCATGCAGCTGGCTTTAAGAGCATAAAGGTAGACCTCATCTATGACACTCGATTGATACCAAAAAGCGCCTTTTGGCTGGGGTTGAAAATCTAAAGAGTCTTGCTATCACGCATCTAAGCGCCTACTCACTCACGTTTGAAGAAAACACCCATTTGCTGGCAAAAAGCTATAAAAAGGATAGCGACACTTTGGCTACATTATGATAGAACAGATCCAAAGAGCTGGATTTGGGCAATATAAGTTTCAAATTTCGGAGAAAATTGCAGGCACAATCTTGGCTACTGGCATGGCAAAAAACTACCTTGTGTGGGGGGCTTTTTAGCGTGGGCTTTGTGGATGGCACTAGATACTACGCAAAAGTAGCATAGATGCCTACCATCACGCAGCCAACGCATAGAGAAGAAAATTTCTAAGCCAAAGCGAGCTAGCAAGAGAGCATATATTTTTAGGACTTAGAAGCGTCGTGGGCGTGGAGGCTGGGCGCTAAATGAAGCTCAGAAAAAAACAGTACTTGTAGAAAATGAAAAACTGCTCTTTAAAAATGGCAAAATTTCTACAACCCAAATTTCTTATTAAGCGACGAGATCGCACTCTTTATCGAGGGCTAGAGTATAAGAGCTGAGCAAAGTCAAGATAAAAATACAAAGCTTAAATAAATTTAACAGAGGCAAAAATGTTTGGAATGAGTTTTTCTGAGATCTTGGTCATCGCCGTGATCGCCGTGCTAGTTTTGGGCCCTGACAAGCTACCAAAGCGCTATGGTGCAGATCGCTCAATTTTACAAAGATGTTTAAAAAGGCATAAACGACGCAAAATCAACATTCGATCAAGAGATGAAGATAGCCGAGCTCAAAGAGGACGCTCAAAAATACAAAGAGAGCATAACTCAAAAGTGCTCAAAGCGTGCGTAAAAACTCACTTTTGAAGAGCTGACGAGATCAAAAAGCGCAAGCGACGTCACTGAGAGCATACAAAAACGTCGTAAAGCGACACCAAAAACGGTCGAAAATATACAAAATCCAACAAATTGAGTTAAAGATGCGATCTTAAACAATAAGAGGCGTAATGTTTGAAGAGCTAAGACCCCATTTGATCGAACTTAGAAAGAGGCTTTTTATAAGCATAGTAAGCGTTTTTGTCTGTTTTGGCATCTGTTTTACATTTTTGGAATCCACTGCTTGCATGGATGAGTGAGCCACTAAAAACAGGTCTTGCCAGCTGGCTCAAGCATCATCTTTACGCAAATTCAAGAGCCATTTTTCACTGCGATGAAGGTCGCCTTTTTTTGCTGGCTTGGTGCTTGCTTTTGCCTATCATTTTTGGCAGTTTTGGCTATTTGTCGCACACGGACTTTATGACAATGATATGTGATCCCATTTGTGGTCTCTGCTTCATTTATGTTTGCATGCGGGGCAGCATTTTTGCTACTACGTGGTCATCCCACTTGGCTTTACATTTTTGGTAAATTTTTGGCGGTCAGCTCTTTACAGCACTGCCAAAACATGAGGCGAGTACGTGGGCTTTTTACAAAACTGCTGATCGGCTTTGGGAGATTTCATTTGAGCTGCCAGTCATTACATTTTTCTTAGCAAAGATAGGCCTTGTCGATGACAAAATGCTAAAAGATTATTTCAGATACGCAGTAGTCGTCATCTTCATCTTTGCAGCTATCGTCACACCGCCAGATGTTATAAGTCAAATTACAATGGCACTACCACTCATCGGACTTTAGGATTTCTATCATCGTCGCCAAAGAGCTAGCAAAAGCGACGACGATGAGCAAGATAGCGATACAAACAGCGATGCAGGCGATGAGTGATATAAACGATATTTCAAGCTATGATTATTTTTGCCTAACGAGCTCATCGCAAAGAGGCCAGTTTTGCCCAAGAAGAAGGCGAGACTGCTTGTTTATTTTAAAAACAAAAGAGATAAAAACACTATACGTTAAAGATCTAGCCAGCCTCATCCCAGAGGACGCGGCGGTCATTTTTAACAATACAAAAGGTAGTTAAGGCCCGCATTTTAGGGGCATAAGCAAGTGGTGGAGCCTGCGAAGTGATGCTAAATCAACCGCTTGGTGATGTCGGTGGCGTCTATATAAGAGGCAAAGTAAGTGTCGGTAGCGTTTTTCGGTACGCTAATGATATAAAGGTAAATGTGCTTGAGCTAAATGATGATGGCTCAAAGGGTGGTAAATTCACCAAAAATGGCGTCATTTTAGATACGGCGCGACTTTTTAGCGAGCTAGAAAAGATCGGTCACGTCCCACTTCCTCCATATATCAAAGAGCTGATACAAAGGATGATGAGAGCTGGTATCAAAAGCATATTTGCCAAAAAATAGTGGCGCAGTGGCAGCTCCGACAGCTAGCCTGCACTTTAGCGAGCAGATGTTAGAGCAGATAAAGGCAAAGCACGAGGTCGCCTACCATCACGCTTCACGTGGGCGCTGGGACATTTAAGGGCGTAGAGTGCCAAAACATAAATGACCACAAAAATGCACTCTGAGTTTTCTAGAGCTAAGCGAAAAAGCTCAAGAGATCATAAACTCAAACAAACCCATCCTTGGCGTTGGCACGACGGTTACTAGGTGCGTTGAAGAATTTGCTGAGAGCAAGCAGCCAAGTGGCTTTTTGCAAGCTATTTTTAAATTTAAATAATAGACCTATCAGAACAAAACTACCTTTTAACAAATTTTCATCTGCCAAAATCAACTCTAATCATGCTAGTTACTAGCTTCATAGGGGCTTGAAGAGACGATGAGGATTTACAAAACTGCAGTTAGCGAAAAGTATAGATTTTACTCTTATGGTGATGGGATGCTTGTGATATGAAAGATAAAAAGCATTGATATAATTGAAAGGATGGAAATATTGCTTAGTGCCTTATACCGGGATGCACAAGATACTAAAAAAATTCAATTGTTTTTGATTACAATCCAGGGCTATCCAAGATTTTTAGAATTTACGATGCAGAAAAATTTACATAAAAAGCACTTGAAAAATATTTTGCAAATTTTTCGCTACTATACTGAATACGCAAGTATTTCAATAATTTTTCATCTTAAAAATTATAGTTCTAAAAGCAGTACATTTTAACATCAATATCAAGTCAAGTCGTAGCGTTATCAATCCAAAACAGTATTATTTAAACAAAATAAACGAATATTTACAAAAAGCTAATTCAACGCTGCTAAATCACAATGACGGCGAATTTATAATATCTTTAACGGCCACATTAAACAATATAAATTTGCAGCAAACGCTAATAAATCTAAAAATCAAACAAATGTTACTGCACTTATTGCTTGCGATGAAGACTCATTGTTTGACACCATTAGTGCTCAAGCAGATTCAGGGTTAAAAGTGATTGGAAAAAAATGACATAAACAACTTAATGAGGGCATGTCACTGATTCCATATTTTCGCCTTTTATTATTTTTATAGAAAGTGAAATTTTACAAAGATGAAGCAACTTTAAATAAGATAGTCGAGTTTAAAAATCTTAAAAAACTTTAAAAATAATAGTTATTTGCAAAAATGATCAACTTGCAAGTAACTTGCCAGAAAAATACTATAATTTTTAAAACAGCCTTTTTTAGCACGAGATAGTTTTCAACTAGCATTTAAAAATGCAATTAAAAATAATTAACTAATTTTTAATTTATTTCAAGATATCTCTTTAAAGATGATGGTGGCTGAGACGCTATCAAGCCTGCCATCTCGCTTTGTATTTGTGTAAATTTCACTTGCCTCGCTGCTGCTAAAAGGCTTCGTCTTGATGAGACGATATTAGCCTGCACATCAGAAGCGAGACAAAATGCTCTATGCGCCTTCTCATCTCGTCCTCGCTACTGCCGCCGATTGGCACACCACTACTAGCGTGTTTGGAGCGTATTCATTTACTTTTTGGCTCACATCTCTTGCGGCTTGATTTCTATTTTTCTAAGAACTGGCTCAAGGGGGCGTCACGACCTCGCCAAAGCCAAAAAGCAAGCCCTATGCGCTGAGTCCAACATCGATCGCCATAAATTTCTCTCTCATAGCGCGCTTTTTACTCTTAAACGTTTGAAATTTCAACTCAGCCCGTCAAGCTCGTACTCGTAAATGATCTCGCCAGTTAGCCAATGCTTCATCAAGGCTAACGCCATTTTTGCAAATCTCAAGATCTCATCATCAGCCTTTTTCTTGCTCTTTTACCTCACCAAAAAGTGAGGCCAAATTTAACGTAATCATCGATAAGCTCGGCCTTTTTGCTAGTCATAAGGCATTTGTCCCTACTCTCATTTATGCGCTGAGGCAGGGACAAAGAGAGGATTTTTAAGCTCATTTGCAAGCCTTGCACTTTGCATGAGCCGCTTCTTAGATCAGCCTGAGCTACCACAAGAGCTTGCGCAAGCCCCACAACTATGCGGTTTCGCTCTAAAAATCTATACGCGATCGGCGGCTCGCCCTCGTCATACTCGCTTAGAGCCAAGCCTTTTTCATAAATTTCTCTTATCGCTGCTTTGTTTTGCGCTGGATAAATGATGTCAAGTCCATTTGCAAAAAAACGCCGATAGTTCGTGGCATGGCGGCCTTGTGCGCCGTGATATCCACGCCGATAGCCCCACCACTTACCACGCAGACATTTGCGCTTTAGCGCTGCGCAAAGTGCCGTGACACACTCTTTTGTATAGACACTTGCTTTTCTTGAGCCAACGACGCGACTTTTGGCATGCCAAGAAGCGAGGTGTCACCTGTAAAATTTAGCTCTTTTGGGGATTTTTAGCCTATTTAGCGCCTCTGGGATGATTTCAAGCTTCATAAAAAATATCTTTTTAGATAAACAACTTCTACATCTTTTAAGATATTGTTTTTGCTAGCTTTTATCACCGCGATCGTGTTTTTCTTTGGGTGTCCGATGGCGATCGCGTAGCCCCTTTTTTGGCTAAATTACAGCAGCTACAAGCTCTCGCCCTAACCGCACTAGCCGATGGATCATCATCTAAAAATATATCTCTTGAAATGTAAGGCTGATTATACTTTTTAGCAGCCTTGCCACTGCTGTTTGAGCGATCGTCTTACTATCAACAAAGATAAAGCCCTGCTCTATCAGCGCTCTATAAGCCTTGTCCATCGCGTCATAATCACTGGTAAATCGTGATCCCGTGTGGTTGTTTGTATATTTTGCGCGCGGGAAGTCTCTTCGTATCTTTTTATCTTCTCAAGCATGCTCTCAAAGCTCTCATTTACCGTGAGAGTGCCTATCTCTGAGCTATCAAAAGTGCTTTGCTTGCATCGGCAGATGTATCATATAAAACTCAAACGTTCTAGCGATGTTTGGTGTATCTGGATGGGTTTTTGTCGCTGGGAAAATGGACGGCGTTATCTTTTAGACCGATTGATTTTACCATGCTAGCATGCTCAAATGTCGCCACATCATCGATTATTAGCACCAGCTTTGCACGCCCTCTGACACTGCTATTTTGGGGTAAAATGGCACCACAGCGAAGTCATCTTTTTCACCTCTCTTTTTGCGGTTTTTCGCTACTCGAAATTTGCTTTTTGGCTTTGTTACTAGGCTCAACCTCACTTTTTTTAGCAGGCTCTGGCTTTAGCATTCACTATGCTTTAGATTACTCTTTTATGCTTAATTTGCTTCAGCGCTCTTGTTTTTGCTCTATTTTTGCCTCATTTTTGCCTGCATAAAAATGGCTCGATAACCTGCTCAACCTTTTTGCTCGACCTTTTGCTCTGACTTTTCTTCACTCTTTGCTTCATGGCTTGCATCTACGCTACTTTGCATATTTTTATATAAATTTTGCAAGTAGATTTTTCGTATCGTTTTGCTCTTTTCTTGGCTCTTCTTTTTAGTTTCTCACTTTTACTTCAGTTTTTATCTCAGGAGTTATCTGCTCTTTTGGCTCAGTTTTTGGCTTTAGAGCAAGTTCGCTTTTTATGTTTAGGGTCGGTAAAATACCTTGATTTTCATCTTCATCAAATTTAGGATATTTTCTCTTCTCGTACTCTTGTTTTTATCTTTGCTGACAGCTTTTTGCTCAGCTGAGTAGCTTCTCGCTCTTTGGCTCATTACTTTGCTTATCTGCTCAACATCTTTGTTTTTGATGCTAAGAGCTGCGATGAGTGCTACTATCAAAATAGCAGCAATGACGCCGATACCAAGGAAAAATTTCTATTATGGAGCGACCTGCACACTTTTTGCAGGACGCTTCTTTGTAGATCTTTTTCGCTCAAGGCTTAGTTTTTGCTTTGATCCATAAGTTTGCCGTTAGTTGTCCGAGCATCATTGCGCGAAGTTTTTGCCAGTTTTATTTAGCAAGCTTCTCTCAGCTATGCCGCGCTCAGCGTTCATTCTAACATATCCTGCTTTTCTCTCTAGGATGAAGTCTTTTTGCGATTACCATTTTGGAATTTCTCTTAAAACTTCTTTCATGGCTTTTCTACTCTCTTCGCCAACTACTCTTACGCCACTTACGTAATCGCCATATTCAGCTGTGTTTGAGATAGAGTAGCGCATATCAGCCATGCCACCTTGATACGATGAGATCAACGATTGGTTTTAGCTCGTGCAAGCACTCAAAATACGCCATCTCAGGCTCATATCCAGCCTCTACAAGTGTGTCAAATCCAGCATTTACAAGTGCGCAAAGACCACCGCAAAGCACAGCTTGCTCGCCAAATAAATCTGTTTCAGTTTCATCTTTAAATGTTGTCTCGATGATGCCAGTTCTACCGCCACCTATACCGCATGCGTAGCTTAGCGCGATCTCTTTAGCCTTTCCACTTGCATTTTGCTCAACAGCGATAAGATCAGGTATGCCGCCACCTCTTAGAAATTCGCTTCTAACTGTGTGTCCACGGGGCTTTTGGAGCGATCATGATGACGTCTATGTTTGCTGGAGCTTTGATCTGTCCAAAATGAACATTAAAACCATGTCCAAATGCGATAGCAGCGTGATCTTTTAGTGGCTCGATCTCATTTTATACATTTCAGCATGAAGCTCATCTGGTGTTAGGATCATAACTACATCAGCGCCTTTTGTAGCTTCGCTTACAGTTTTTACTTCAAAGCCCTTTGCCTCAGCTTTTGCCCAGCTTTTGCCACCTTTTGCAAGACCGATTACGACACTCCGCCATTGTCTCTTAAATTTTCCAGCGTGTGCGTGACCTTGTGAGCCAAAAGCCAATGATCGCTACTTTTCTACTCTGAATAAGGCTTAAATCACAGTCTTTATCATAATAAACATTTATAGCCATTGTTTCTCCTGTTGTTAGATTGGCGAAATTATAACTCTAGCCAGCAAAGAAATTCGGCTGAAACAGGCAGAAACTAATTTTAAGTTTCTATGATAATTTATTTTGCTAAAATACCCAAAAATTAATCAAAAGAGATGACTCAATGAATGAATCAGTTTTTATCAAGGCACTTCCTCCACTAGATGATACTGTTATACAGATCCAGCGCCTGCATGCTGACGAAAAATAGCTCGATAAATGACCTTACAAAAAGTGGTCGAAAAGGATCCAATGCTAACTGCAAATATTTTGCGTTCAGCAAACTCTCCACTTTACGGTTTTCTCAAGAATCACAACTATTGCAAAGAGCTATTTCACTTTTTGGCATGGCGACTATCCGTGGTTTTGCACTTTCAAGCACTATTAAAAGAGTTTTTCTATCAAATTTGAGAGCCCCTATGGCATCACTGCGCAAGATTTTAAATATTTCAATTATTCAAAAATGCTTTGATGTACAACTGGTATTCTAAAATCAAACCCTAAAGAGCCTAGAAAATTCTTGCACCTGCTTCGTTTATGCTTGAAGTAGGCAAGATAGTCTTAGCTCACGAGCTAATAGAAAATAAGCAAGAAGCAGGATTTAGAGAAAAATACAAAACATAGCAAGTCCCATCGATCTTGCTTTATTAGAGACAGAAATTTTAGATATGACAAATGAAGAGGTTACTGCTAAAATTGCACGAGCAGTGGAATCTTGAGACAGAACTAAAGCAACTCTACTTTATTCAAACGCTCCAGAAAGGCGCCTGATCATATAAAAGAGTTTGCAAGAGCGTTAAAAAGTAGTAAAAATAGCGGTTAATATCTTTAACCAACTTGACGATATCAGCATACAAAACACAATGCCGATACTTGACGAATATGGCTTTGGACACGATACATTTTTAATGGCTGTTGCTAAGGTCAAAGACAATTTTGTGAAAGAATTTTTAACATCACTTCTCGTTGGCATCAAAGAAAAAGAGATATCAAACGAAGATAAAGAGATCTTACGCAATCTCCTAAACCTTGGTGCCGTAAACTACATAAAGATAAATTACCTAAACAACGGCTATGTCTGCGGTAAAGCTAGACATCAGCCAAAAACGCAACTGGCTTTATCATGCCATTTTGACAAGCGCTTCAAGCAAGATATCATCGTAGAAAATAAAAATTTAAACAACTCTCACCTTGGCGATATCGTGTTAGCAAAGCTTTTACCGCTTAAGAAAAACGCCAAAGCGCTAAGATAGTGATGAGTCTAAAAGCTGCAAATGAGACAAGCGTGGTCTATACAAAACGCTTTGGAGCGGCCATTTTAGGGGTAAATTTAAAAACTGGGCTAAGCACAACCCTAAAGGCAACTCAAAAAGCCTAAAGATGCTCCCGCTTGGGACGCTACTAAAGATAAACAACCTAAACAACGAAATAGTCGAGGTTTTAGGAAATTGAAGATCCACTAAGCGATGAGAAAGATTCGCTTGCTATTTATAATAAAAATGATAAATGGCGAGGCTTGCGAACTTGAGGCAAAGGCTTTTGGCGATGAAGTCGATCTAACATGTATCAAAACAGGGTTGATCTAAGAGTTTGGAGGTTTTGCACGATCGATCCAGTCGATGCCAAAGACTTTGACGATGCCATATATTTTGATGAGAAAAAGCGCGAGGTACGTTGCGAAATTGCCGATGTAAGCGAGTATGTGACCGCGTATAGTGCTATCGATAGCGAGGGCTAAAAAGAGGCTTTTCTATCTACTTTCCGCACATCTCAGTGCCGATGTTGCCGCGCGCGCTAGTGAAAAATATCTGCTCGCTAAAGCCAGACGTGCCGCGCCTTGCATTTTGTTTTAAATTTTCACTGATGCAAACAACGAGGGTAAAAAGAGGAGCTTTTTGAGGCGATCATCCTTTCAAAAAGGCGCTTTAACTACGATGAGATCGATGAAAGTACAGAAGGTAAAAGAGGTGTAAATTTCATGGATTAAGCCACTTTTTAAAACTCACCACAAAGCTTCGCAAAAAGGCTTTTGCACGCATTTGACTTCAGGACAAAAGAGCTTAAAATGAGCCTTGATGATGAGGTCAGATTCGCAAACTGGGTTTGAAAGTGACTCTGACTCACATAGACTAGTCGAGGACTGCATGCTTTTAGCAAACAAAGCCGCTGCTAAGCTCATCACAAAGGGCGTTTTTGAAACCACGCATCGCCTGATTTTAAAAAGATAGATACCTTGTGAGGACTTGCAGCTTTTTGAGGCTTTGACTTTTTACCCTACGAGGTGACCTTTACAAAGTTTGATAAGAAAGATCAAGCAAAGGCCGATGAAATGGGCAGCCGCGAGAGATAGACAAAGCTCATCATCAAGTCTCAAAAAGGCTGAATACTCAAGTGAGTGAGGCCACTTTGGGCTTGGATTTGATAGATACACGCACTTTACAAGCCCTATTAGACGCTATTCGACCTTATTTTACACAGACTTTTTAAAAGGCTAGAATTACCAAAAGATGAGAAGCTTTTACAACTACTTGCTTTTTAAACATCCAAAGCACCTGCGCAACCTTAAGCGAGCTTGAGAGAGGCCGACAAGGTAGCCTACGACTTTATGGATAGGAAAATTGCACGCTGGGCAGCTGCAGAGCATCGGCAAAGAGGTGCGCTGCTACGTGAGCGAAAACCAAAATGTCTTGGTCGCTAAGCAGTGATGATTACTTTGTTGGAGCTAGGGATTTTTCATCACTGGATACAGCGCAGATTACTTTCAAAAAGCTTGTCGTAAAGATCACAGAGGCCGACATCGCTGAGTGCTAAATGTGCAAAAGTGGTAAGAAAAGATCGATGTATAGAAAGATTTGGGCTACATTTAGCAAATACAGTTTAAGCAACTACTTCCTTGCTTTTGGCGCGGACGAGTTTCAGATCGAGCTCTTTGGCAAAGAGTATGAAGCTTTTACTCAAGCGAAGATGCAATTTATTAAGCCTTTATTTTGACGAGTACAACTACGCGCAAGCAAAGCTCTCACCTAAGTGAGCAGTCGGCTTTTGGCGGCAAAAATATCCTCTATGTAAAAAGCGACAAAAAGATCCCAGCAAAAGAGCTAAAGAAGAGCTCATCACTGTTCAAAGAGCCAGGACAACTACTTTTTGTTTGAGCTTTATGAGGCTGATATGAAGCTAGCTTTTTGATACGCAAAAAGGCTTTTTGGGACAGATTTTGCTAGATTTTTCAAGCCCTCAAACCCAGATGAAGCGATAGCTTATAGCTAAAACTCGGCTAAGATGAGGCCTAAACATAACCAAAATGCACTTTTATGAACTTTGTTTTACGCATAATGAAAAATTTATCACCTTGCAGCAAAGCGAACTTACAAAACTAAAAGAGCCTAAACACTCACATCGAACAAGACGATGTAAAAGCTAGTTTTTGGACTTGGCAGGATAAGTTACGAGTGATTTTTAATAATTTATGGCTCTAAAGATATAAAAACGACTTTTTACCTACTTAGAAGATCCAATTACAATGAATTTTCACTTCCTAAACTCACTTTTATAAAGCATTTTTAGGCTATTTTGTAAGTTTACTCTTATATCAAGATAAATGGCCGCTTAGATTAGACGAAGCGATCGGCTATCAGCCGCCTGTAAATGTGGCACGATACTAAAAAGCAAATAGCTTAAAGCTAAGCTTTAAATGCCTATTTGGAGATATTTAAAAACGCTACAATTTAGCTGAGCTAGAGCTAAAAACAAATACAAAAATGGATAAAGAATTTTCGTTTTATCAACCATTTTAAACCTCCAACACCTCATATCAACAGCAAATATTAAGTAAATTGAGCTAAAATCCACCCTACTTGCAATGCAAAATCCTTGCTCACAAAGTGAGCTAAATATCCATAAGGAGAAAAAATGAAACATTACGAGCTTTTATTTATTCTTAAGCCGACATTGTGGAAGAGGAAGTTAAAGCTAAGGTTGATTTCATAAAAGAAGTCATAACAAAAAACGGTGGCGAGATCGCTACTGTCGTTGAGATGGGCACTAGAAAACTAGCTTATACCATCAAAAATATGAGCGTGGAACATATTTTGTTATCTACTACAAAGCTCCACCAGCACTTCTGCAGAGCTTACAAGAAATGTAAGGATCACAGAAGATATCATAAGATTTTTAAGCGTTAAATATGAAAACAAACGCGAAATTGCAGCTTGGGAAAAGACTTCTGCGAGGTATCAAGCAAACTATAAAAAGAACCACGCGAGCCAAGAGCACCACGCGAGCCAAGAGTTGAAAAAGTAGACGAGCAAACATTTACAGAAGAATAATCAGGATAAAATGTTCAATAAAGTAGTATTAGTTGGAGTGTAACCAGAGATATAGAGCTTAGATATACTACTAGCGGGTCAGCTATCGAAAATTTCTGGTATCGCTGTAACTAGAAGATTTAACACAAATGGTGAAAAACGCGAAGAGACATGCTTTATTGACATATCATTCTTTTGGCAAAGCAGCTGAGATAGCAAATCAGTATCTAAGTAAAAGGCTCAAAGCTACTTGTTGAAGGAAGATTGAGTTTGATCAATGGACCGACAACAATGGACAAAAATCACTCAAAGCACTCGATAGTGGTGGAAAATATGGAGATGCTTGGCGGAAATGGCGGAGCTGGTGGACAAAATCAAGGTGGATTTAATCAAAATAATTCATACTCTACACAAAGAAATTATGGCTCAAACAATAACTATGGTGATGGCGGATATCAAACTCAGCACCACAAAGACAGACGAAGCACAGCCACAAAAATAAAAAGCAACAAGAGTATTATGAAGAGAAAATCCATGATATAAAATGTTGACGCGCAATTTTGAAGGCGATAACGAAATACCGTTTTAATTTTTAAAGGATAAAGAAATGGCAGAAAAAGAAAATATTCACGCAAATATTGCACGTTACAGAAGCAAAGATTGATTTTATAGATTACAAAGGATACTTCACTTTTAGTATTGCTTGTCAGAGAGATTTAAAATCATGCCAAGACGCTAACTGGCACTTCCAAAAAGATACCAAGAGATGGTAGAAAAAGCAATCAAGAGAGCTCGCCACTGCAGCTATCATACCTTACATAGTTGATCGCAAAGACGTAGTTTCAAACCCTTTTGAAGGTCTATAACTACCTTATTCGGGCCCATATTTGGGTCCAACTCCTTCTAGAAATATTTTAAAATATCAATACTCATGTTAATAATTTAATATATCAAACTAAATCTAAAGTTTAATTTTAAGCTTTTTGCTTAAGGATATCTTTTTAAGATTTTAAAACTCCAACAGAGTAAATTTCTAATCTAAAACATAAATGTGCTAGATCTGCACGCTTTCAGGGTTTCAAACTCCAACGGAGTAAATTCTAATATGGTCGGCGGCTTGGTCGCCTGCATGTTTAGTATAGTTTCAAACTCCAACGGAGTAAATTTCCAATCCAAAAGTTCTTGTTGAGGTGGTGATCAAGTGTAGTTTTCAAACTCCAACGGAGTAAATCTAATAGCGCCAAAAAGCCTAGCTATAGGCATTCTAGTGCAAGAAGTCTATATTTTTCGCCTTAAAATTTGACTAAATTTGAGCCATGTGTAACTACACCAAGCCCTACTCAAGCTAAAAATCTTAAACGCTTTAGTTAAATGCGATTTCACTCCACCCCAAAAGCCTTCATAAGGCGCATCCTCGCAGATATACACTTTTTAAACTTGTTTGCCTCGCGGCGGATCACCTGCCTCCACGTTAGCTCCTACCGCCAACCGTGAGGCGTCTCGCAAAGGCGCGAGATCATCTTTAGCTCGATCTTTGCACGGCGTCGTTACTAATTTTATCCTGCCAGCGTCCGTTTGGAAGTCTTTTGCAGTGATCTCTTTTTATTTAACATGTTAAAATCAGCGTATCGCTCAAGATCGGCTTAAAAAATCTCTGCAAGATCGAGGTGAAAGCTTTAGCGCGCGGTAGTTTGGCTCGTGCAAAAAGCCGATGCGAGGATCTAGCTCGGTCTTGTACTCGCTTAGGCAGATGTTGTAGATACGCGTATTTACGTAGCTTACGAAGCTGTTGATCTTATCAGCGGGCGGGCGCTTTTGAGCGGACGGTATTTAAAAGCTTCGCTGATCTGCGATGATCTCGTTCCACTTTTCGTAGTAGAGCTTTTGAAATGCACCTCTACCGCCAGCGATAGCAGGCACGTTAGTGGCGGCATGCAGTGCTTTGATGTGAGGGCGCGTCCGATCTCACCACGCCGTGTCTTTTGCAGTTTTCGGCGTCATTTTATGATGTGGGCTCTAGTGATCTCGCGCGCGATATATGCGCGTTTGGTCGGGTCGTCAAATGAGCGGAGCTGGCATAGCAACATTTCAAAAGCCGCTTTTGTCACGGAGTTTGGTGTGTTTTGGTGAAATTCGCGAAAGCTCTGATACGGACTAAAGATGTGCAAAGGATGTTATTATCCGCTAAAAATGCGATGGTGTAGGTATCGATCTGTACTTTTGCCAGCATGTACATTTCATCGATCGCGTTTATCGGCGGGATCTTGCACGAAGCTCGCTCGCCCATCTCGTCAAATTTTTCAAAATAGATATTGTTATCTTGCCTGTAAAGCCTGCCGGACTAGAGCATAAAGTGCGTTCTGTCGCTCTTTGTATATTTGCTCCTTAGCTAAATACCGGGCTATTTTTATCTACGCCAATGACGATGCGCTCGAGTATTTTTACGAGTTAAAATGTATAGATGACGATGGAGTCAAGCTCGCTTACGCACTCTTTTTGCAGCGTCTTGCTTAGCTTTTTAAAAGTCGCTCGCTGGATCTCGCCCTCTAGACTGAAAACTGCACGCGAGGCAGAAATTTCTCGACTGCTTTTCGATACGATTTGCGTTATTTCGCTCTTTTGCTCGCGTCCTGCCGATGTCGTAGTATCACATACATCTTCTCCCTAAAACAGTGCAATAGTCGTGATATGCGCAGTTTTGGCAAAAATACAGCTAGTAAATTTGGGCGGCTTTTCGGTGCAAGTGCGCTTATCTCGCTTACGATTTGCTCTACTAGAGCGAGAATTTTTCGCTGCTATCCTCCACTAAAATCACCTTTTTACCGCTTATTAAACTGCCTTTTACCTCTTTTACCAAATTTAGCCCGTTTTTAAAAGATAGATGTAAAAAGCAGTTGCATCTTGCACTGCAAGCTCGTTTTTAGGGCTCTTTTACTTCGCTCTCGCTCGTAACGCCAAAGCGAGGATACTCTGTGATGAGGTAGTGACCGTGTTGTTTTTGAGAGTTTGTCAATTACGGGTTGCCAAAGGCAAATTCTTGCAGATCTCGCTCTTTGATATCAGTCAGACCTTGCCCATTAGCACATTTTCATCCTCCTTGGTCCGACGTGGATCTGATGTGCGTAGCCACGCCTCGCGCTTACAGGTGACGTAGTAATTCACAAAGCGTGCCGGTAATCTGATCTTTGAGAACATTAGTCAAATACCTCATCGGTTATGTCTGGGTCGTATCTTTTTAAGGCCACACTCGGCACTATAAAAATAAGATGAGCCAAACGGCAGATAAAACATATCTTTAAGCCCACTTATCTGTTTTCGGTGGCATTAGCTTATTCATATCTTTTAACGCTACGTTTATGCCAATTTCGACAACTTTCTGATGTGGTTTTAAAAAGATCTCTTATGGTGAAATCTTCTCATTCCGAATATTTTTGATCTCGAGTACTAGCTTCAAAATCTTTCTAATAGGAAATTTTTCTTCAGGCTCGATTATTATGGTTTGTTTGTAGTTGTCGTTCATGATATCCTCGATTTTGATTTATATTTTCAATTCTCAGCTTTTTCTATCTCGCTTTTATATGCAAATTACCAGTTGATTGCTTATCTTTTGAAAAATACAAATTGCAGTCTACTGAAAATCTCGCCTCTCTTGCACCTCTTTTTGCTTAAAGATCGCTCAAAAATAGTTCCACACTTTATATAAATCACCGTAAATCAATTTCGTAAATTTGCTTTATTTCAGAAGACGATGATGCTCGCCCATTGTTGCTCTAAAATGCCTAGTTACACGGCCTCGCTGTTTGTATGATAGAGCTAATGGGCGAGACTTCGCGAAAAACCAATGTCAAAGTCGAAGATCCACTCCAGCTTCTATGGACTGCGTGGAGATAAGTGAGATACTGCTTTGCGAGCGGATCAACTTTTATTTTATCTATCGCGCACCCACAGCCTCTATAGTAGCACGCTTGTGATCATCATACATATATCCGTTTAGGCAAAACAGCTAATTTATCCTTAGTTTTTGTAAAAAGCTCTGCGCTTTTTGATAGTATTTACGACGACTAGAGTAGTTTTTATCGTTTGCATTCTCGCAAATTTCTAAAAGCTCATCTTCGCCGCCTATATCAAGCCATTTTATGAGCGTATCTATCCTGCTTTGAAAAATAGTCTCAAATTGAAATTACTATTCTCGCACTTTTGATAACCGGCATCGTCGCCGACATAAATATAATAGTGCCAAAGTCCTCTGCGAAATGATCTCGCAAAGCAGGATAAAATCTTTTCTAAAGTTATATGGATCGACTTTGCGCCTCTATCGATGATAACGACGCTATGGCTGATTACCCTAACGTTATCTTTGTTTTGTTACGCAAATAGCGCAAATATCAGCTGATAAAAGCGTGGTTACGTTTATCTCGCCGCTAAAAAGATTCCATTAGATGATCTTTGAGTATCTATCCCTTTGGTTGATTTTTCTTTATCTATCGTTGTTTTATGGTGTGTCTTGCTGACCAAAATATCGCTATTTTATCACTCGCGACTATATCGTAGGTTTGATCGATTATTGAGGTAAAAGGAAGCGCATAAATTACGAGGTTGTAAATTTCAATGCAAGTTTAGTGCCGTCAAGGTCTTGCTGCAGCCCGTAGAGCGCAGTCAAAGTAAAAGTTTGCGCTCTTTTGTCAAAAGTTGTTTAAGACGAAACTTTCAAACTGCATCTCGCTTTTTATTTGGCAGCATTTTGGATATCACCCTCTAAAAACATCTATCGGTATATCTTTGCTTTCTTGTTTTTGGCATGCTAAGATCGCTTCGATTATCACTATAAATCCATTGAATATAGGTTTTGAAAGTTATAGAGTCCTCTAGAGGTGAATTGTGCCTGTACTGCGATAAAAACTAAGTATTGACGAAGCTTTGCTCTATCTAAAAACTCATCTGTAGATAACTCCGAATAGATCTTCAATGTTTTTAGCAGCGCCAGCCCTTCATCCCACTGTCTCAGCTCTTTTTGGTTTTTCATTTATTAGCTTCTGGCTAGCGTCATATCACTCACCACATCGCCATGGTGCGAAACGATGGCAAGAAAGCCAAACAGGGTTTGGTATCTCATCAATACTGAGTTTTAGCAAGAAAAATATGCCGACAAAGCGAGTGGTTTTTATCTCGCTTGTCGCTGAAGTATCTCTGATGTAAATTGAAAATTATTTTTCAGTTTTGCGATGTCGTGAAAGAGCTTGACCTGCTTACCCAGCTCATCATCGTTAGGTGAGATCATATTTTTATATGATTTTCTAAAGTTTATTTTCGATGCGACCAAAACTCGTCAAATAAAATAGACTCTTTCATCATTTATCATGTATATATTTCCACGGTTTTTAGATTTTATGCTCTTTTGCCGTTTATCTCCACAACAAAGTCTTTAAAATCTTTGCAGACCTCGTCCATTTTCGCAGTTACAAGGCATTCTAGCTGTAGTTAATTTCGCATTTTCATTAATGCCTTCAAAAACAAAAATCATCCATAAGCGTAAATGTATTTATAGCTTTTCATCTTGCGATTCTCGCATATTTTTACTCCATCGATCCAGCTAAAATCAGCTATACAGACTTATCCCAAGATGAGGGGCGTAAAAGCAGTATGTTCTTTATCGAGATTATTTTATCTTGATAACTTTACTCTCCAGTACTCAATTAAAATACGACATGAAGATGGCGAGCAGATTGGCTCTCGTAAAACCGCTTTTCTCTTTTGCGTTTTGACAGCCTTCCTCTATGTGCATATTGCTTGAAGGGCAATCCCCAGCCGTTAAAACAAAACCTCTTTTTCGTGCCCTGTTTATACGCTGTATTGGATGTTTGAAAGCTTAAAATTTCTTCTTCGCCTATAACGGCGCCTAAAAATCCCATTATAGTGGTCTTTGGCGGCACTGGATAAGTCAAAGCTAGAATAAATCGTCGCTGGATGCGAAAAATGACGTAATCGCTAAATAATCTAAAAAGCAACAATGCTCATTTTATGCCTCTATCTTTTTCCAACTGCTCGTCAAAATTTTCTTTTGTTTATCGCTTCAAATCATAATCGCTCATATACTCTATCTTTTCTATATTTGCAGCGTATCTTTGCGAGTTTATTTTTAAATTTGTAAAGTCGATAGTGTATTCGTTGATGCTTCTATCACTCTATCTTCTTTTTCCTTTTTGAAGCATCTGTATTGTTTTAGATCACACTGCAAACGTATCGTCTTTGTGCATGTGATCGATTAGCATAAATCTTGAGTTTGACCGATTTTAGAGCGAGTTGTTAGGTTTTTAGTGCCGTGCCACAAAGCTTTTAAAATTTCTAGCCTCATCGGCTTCGCTAAAAAGCCTGTTTTTGCTGCATTATAGTTGTCTATGATGCCGTAAGTGGCAAAAATAGCGTATTTTATCATTCCTCTTCTCTAAAAGTCGCTTGATCTTTTTGTTTTTGGATCTATTTGGATCGTAGTCGCTAGCAAAAAGCACCAGTTCCTTTAACATGCTCTACTTCGACCTTGTTTAGGGATTTGCTTAGTCTAAACTGCACTGGCCCAGTAAATTGGACGCCTGCGGTTTTTATCTCTTTTGTCTTGTTTCATCTCGTCTTTATCTGAAATAGGCAAAACTCCGCCAAATGCGCGGATATCGATGAGAAACTTGACTAAAAGTACCCTATTTGCAGTTCGCTTTTTGTTTTGCTTTATATTTATACTTTTGTCTGATCGCTGTTTTAGCGTCTAGCAGGGCATCTTCTATCCTATACTCCTTTTAGTAAAATCGACGCCTCATCTTTTTCATGATCTCATCTCTAATAGTCCTTTTTATACACGTCCGTCACCTCAGCTACGCCAGTTTCATCATCCTCGCCCTAGGGGCGTTATCCTTTAGCATGTCGCCATTTGGGTTCCAGTTCTCTCCGTCCCATAAAAAGTATCTCTTGCATCTTATTCTCACTTATTTTGTTTTCTTTTTATAGGTACGATAGTCGCTTCCGCCCATAGCAAAGGCAAGCGTAGTATGCGAGGTTTTTACTATCTTTTTCTCGTTAGAAAAAGACCTGCGGTGAAATTTCGATCAAACACTCTTTTATGTTTTCAATGTTAGAGTGGCTTGCCAGAAGCGGCCTTAAGTTTTCTAATCATCTCATCGCACTTGGTCCAAATTTCGCTCCAAATTTTCCCATACTTTATCGATCCGCAGTCGTTGGAGCCAGTTGCTAGAAAGATGCGCCGCCGTTCACGCCAAGCTGCCAGTTTATCAGGGCTGCGCTTAGCATACCGAGCAAATAAGCGCTAATGAGCGCATCGTTTTGATTTAAAAACTCGCTATTTTTGATTAGCTCTTTGATCAGTTCTTTTTATCGGTTAATTTTCCGAAATCGCACTCCTTTTGAAAGACTAATTTTTGTTTAAGGCATTGATCTCATTAAAGAAAATTTTGATATTTTTGCAATATTTTCAAACTTTCTTCTTTATAAAATCGTTAAATATTTGTCTATTCTAATTTTTTGCGTGACTTTTTATTGACGCTACCATCAATAAATCAGATCGCTATATCTTTCTATCATAATCTCTAAATCAAATTTTATTTCTTGATAGCAAAGCTCATCACGCCAAGCCTGCTTTCAAATAAATTTTGCAGATAAATCGTCTCATCTGTGCCGCTATTTTCATAGAAGGCTTTTATGTTAAAACGGCTCATTAAACTTGTGAGATGCGAGAGATAAAAAGATGGCAAAAACATCGTCTATCGCAAGCTTTAAATCGATAGCAGCGTTGCTTTGCGTATATATATAAAATCGTATTTAAAAACAAGGCAAATTTCTCCTGCTTTTGGCTGTTGCCTCGAGATAATATATCTACAATTTATGGCTTCCTCAGCAGTTTCAATACTATGTCGCTCTTTGAAGTTTCTTCAAGTCTTTGCAATCTCTTCTCAAATTTGCTGAGCTACTCAAAATAGTCGGCAAAATCGCCATTTCATACCATAAAAATTATGCGATAGCTTATCTTTTTATCGCTTTAAAAGCTCATTTTCTACCTTTTTGCGCTATTGGCGCTCAGTGTGAGCTTTTGATTTGATAAACTGCATATTAGCAGGCATCTCATTTACTGAGCAAAACGCCAATTTGCATCACCGCCGATACCCTTTTCATTTGTCAAGATATCGTATCCGTAAGATGATTTTTGCTCTTTTTACATTGATATGATTTTTCAAAAATTGTAAAAATATGCAGAAACTGGCTTGCCATCATACGAGAGAGAAAAAGTAGCGACTTTTTGCCTTTTTCGTTTTTAGCTCATCAAGACCTTTGATCTCATCTATAATACCAGCAAAACACTCTTCATTTATGCTTGATAGTATGGATAAAAATAGCGTCTTTTTCTACAATGCTTTAGCTCAAAAAGGAGAGTAATTTGAAATAGATTTCAAAAATACCTCTTACATTTAGCTTCGTCTTTATTTATTTCTTTGGATAAAAATTGAGAATTGGGAAAAGATTGCCAGGAATTTGCTCCAACGCCAAATCACATATTATTAGGTCGTCTTTGCTATATGTTTAAGTTTGGCTCGATCTGCTTGGTCGCTATGTCGCAAAGATAGACTTTGATCTTATCGTATTTATGAGGCGCCATTTTTGAGCTTAAGCTCTTCTTTTTCATATACCTCGCCTATGTCAGCAAAAGAATTTCAACTATATCAGCCAAAATATTTTCCTTATTTTATTTAACTTATTTCTAAATATTTTTAATTTTTATGCATGCTCGACTTAAAATATCTCTGAAATTTAGCTTATTTTTTGCAAGTTTAAAAAATAAAAATATAAATCAAGTATTTTTATTATGCTTGTATTAGCTACAACAAATACTGAACTCTATCCATCCCTAAATTTATGTCAAAGAAAAATTTCTAATGTCTACGATAGGACTAAAAAAATATAAACAAAAAGCACAATATATATTTTCTTGTGCGATTGAGCTTTTTAATTTTCAAATATAACCCTCCCAAATCTTTTTATTTGCATATCATTATAATACAGAATAAAAATATATTTCAAGTTATATTGTTTTAACGGTTAAAATGATTTTTGTTTTGACAAAAATGTACTATACTACTATTAAAAGAATAAGGTTCCCGCTGGGATTTGAAATTATTGTTTTAATGGTTTGTAACCTTATTCTTTTTCTTTTGTTATCCTATAAAACCTACTCCATAGTTCATACATCCACTACCAACTCCCCATCAAGGATCAAATTTATAAGCTCTGGCTTTGCTTTGATGTGCCATTTTGCAGGCCATGCCTTGACTGGCATAATTGTTGTTACCGTAGTAAAAATATAATGGCTTTTTGTAGATTTTGCCAAAAGCAAATTGGCTCACATTCAGCCCTCATATTTTTATACCCCATAAGTGTTTCAAATCTTTTGCAGTGCGTTGGTTTTCATCATTTCAAGATGTCTAGAGTCTTGCGGCTCAAGATGCACTTTATATCCCAAAAAGTCCAACGACCGAACACGCACACACCCTGAAAAGTAGCCTCATTTTGTGAAATTCTATGCTCTTTTTACCGGAGACAGACGTATCAAGCAAATAAATATTGCTAGCTTTTAATCCATCTTTTGCTTTGTCAAAAGCGATCGTTTTTCAAATTCTGGCACAAATGAGCTAAATCTTATATCTAAGCTTAAGCCATTTAATCTAAAAATCAAAACTTGATCTTTTAAAATTACTACCGCTCTCTTTATGTGTATCCATCATGTTCAGCCTTTTGGCAAATAGCTATAAATATAGCCTTGTATGAGCTTAGATAAAGACTTTTGCTATTTTTAGAATTTTTGAGTTGGTAGGCGTGAATTTATAATGATCATCCTTGTCCTTATTTGTTGCTAAAATGGATTATAACTGAAAATTTTTGTAAAAATAGATAATTATATAAAATAAATTTTTAGATTTTTAAATTTTATATTAAAAATAATATATATAGAAAAACAAAAACTTATTTTTAAAATTTAAATGATCTTTTCTTGACATATAATAATGTTTTTGTATAATCTCAATTCTTTTTAAATAATCATGTCTTGCTAGCTCAGTCGGTAGAGGCATCTCACTTTTAATGAGGGGGCCGTTGGTTCGAATCCAACGCAGGACACCATTTCGGGTTTATGACCCTTTTCGTCTAGTGGCTCAGGACTCTACTTTCTCTGTAGAAACAGAGGTTCAAATCCTCTAAGGGTCGCCAGATATTTTAAATTTTTAGGTCGCTTAGCTCCAGTTGGTGAGAGCGCCACCCTTACAAGGTGGATGTCATAAGTTCCGAGTCTTATAGCGACCACCATTACTTTTTAGGGTGCAGCGGTAGTTCAGTTGGTTAGAATGCCGCCCTGTCACGGCGGAGGTCGCGGGTTCGAGCCCCGTCCGCTGCGCCATCTACTTTTAAAATTTTCATTTTATTTTTGTCTTTATAAGTTTAATGCATATAAAAATATTTTTGTTAAATAATATGTAAAAATAATACATAAAAATATTGTCTTTAGAAAAATTTAAAATATATTTTTCTCTATTAAAAAATTTTTTAGTTTTTATAGCAAAAATAACGATGAAAGCCTAATTTTTCACTCGATTTTTCTAAATGAATAATATTTAAGTTTCAATTATCTTTATAGTGCTATTAATAAGCTAAAATAACAACTTGTTGTTGCTTGACGATTAAGGCATATTTAGAAATTTAAAGTAGAATTGTTTTATCGCGCAAATATACATATATTTTATCCTGCCAAATGGCTAATATCAACCTCAAAAAGCTTAAGTTGATTGTAAATTCTATTTTTCTCAAAAGTGATTACTGGCAAAAGAAAAATATTATTTTTATCTTTTTGATTATCAAAAATATCAATATAATCGTAGAGTATAAAAGGATAATTATGGCACTTGAAAATGTATTAAGAGCGATTGAAGATATAAAAAGGTAAAATGGTCGTCATGGTCGATGATGAGGACCGCGAAAACGAGGGCGATCTAGTCTTTTCAGCAGCTAGTAGCGACATGCAAAAAGGTAAATTTCGCTATCACTCATGCAAAGGGCGTGCTCTGTCTTGCGATGGACGAGGCAAACGCTAAAAAGCTTGATCTGCCGCTAATGGTAGCCAAAACACATCGAGCCACGAGACAGCATTTACAGTCACGATCGACGCAAAAGACGCAACAACGGGCGTTAGCGCATATGAGCGCGATATGACGATCAGGCTTTGCGGCTGATGCTGGCTCAAAGCCTGAAGACTTCGTGCGCCGGACGACATATTCCCACTCATCGCTAAAAATGGCGGCGTGCTCGTTCGCACAGGCCACACCGAGGGCTCAGTCGATCTTTGCAAGCTTGCAGGTGTTACTCCGATGGCTTCGATATGCGAGATAGTAAAAGAAGATGGCACTATGGCAAGACGCGATTATTTAGAGGAGTTTTGTAAGAAATGGTGAGCTAAATATGATCAGTGTTTCTGATCTGGTCAGTATAGACTAAGCCATGAAAGCCTCATAAGAGTTGGCGAAAAAGTGACGTTATGATCGCAGACTGCGCTGCAGCAAGATACGATATCACTGATCACAAAAGGTGAAATTCACTCAGCTTATCTTTTGGTGAGCCAAAGAGCAGGCAAATGTCAAATTTCAAAAGATCCTTGCTGATCACGAGCTTTTGAGCAGTCCAAAAATACGAAGAGCTTTTTAAAAACTATCAAATTTCTAAGCCAAAATGGTGGAGATTACGATCTTTTTAGATGGCGACAACTCAAACTAAGCAAAGACTACGGCATCGGAGCGCAAATTTTAAATCACTTTGGCGTAAAGGATATCGAACTTCTAAGCTCAAATAAAAATAAAGAATCTGTAAGCTTAGCTGGTTTTGGGCTAAATATAGTCGGCTATAAAAGAAATTTGAAACTTTTATCAACTGTGCTTTTTATTTGTAACAAGCACAGTTTTTATCCAAAAATAACTTTTTGTCTTAATAACAAAACTCGCTACTTGGGAAAAATTACGCTTTTTACTTCATTAGCGTAGCTTTGCACGCTTTTCGCACAAGGGTGGCTCCGTCAAGATAGCGCTTAACACATTTGAGGTTTAAAGTCCTCGAAAAATCCCAACATATCAGACCAGACAAGCACCTGCCCATCGACGTCTGCCCCAGAGCCTATGCCCACAACTGGCACACGAACCTGCCTTGTTATCTCGCTTGCTACCTTGCTAAGCGTGCCCTCAAGCAGTATGCCAAACGCGCCAGCTTGCTCAAATGCCAAAGCCTCTTCAACTAGCCTTTTTGCCTCAAGCTCGCTTCTGCCTTTTATCTTATATCCACCCTCAAATTTATAAAAATTGTGGCTTTTAGTCCGATGTGAGCCATCACGTTTATGCCCTCTTCGCAGAGGCGTTTTACTAAAGTTTACCTGATGCATGCCAACTTCAAGCTTCACTGCATCGGCATTTGTCTGCTTAAAGAAAATTTCATCGCATTTTTGATCGCTTGTTTTTCGTTTGTGTAGCTGCCAAATGGCATATCAGCTAGGATAAAACTCTTTTTAGCTCCGGCGCAAACGGCCTTTGTGTGATAAAGCATGGTGCTCATATCAGCACTTAGCGTGCTCTCTTTCATATTAAAAGCTCATATTTAGCTATCGCCAACAAGGATAATATCAGCATAATCATCAAAAAAATCTTCGCAAATAGCGCATCATAGGCAGTTATCATCACGATAGGCTCGATGCCTTTTTTTGTTTTTATATCATTTATAGTGAGTTTTTTTCTTTTGCGATTGTTTCATCTTTCATGGCTAAGTCCGGTAAATTTTGTGATAATGCTAACAATTTTATCAGATTACTTTGCTACAATTACGCCAATTTCTTAAGGACATGAAAATGGGTATATTAAAAAGGCTTGAAGTCGATTATTCTTATGATATAGTTGAGGAGTTTCTCTCTCACTACACTTTGATGTGCGATTTGCTAGAGCCTTTGATAATAAATTTAGGAAGAGCTGACAAGTATAAGGAGAGCATTTTAGAGCTTTCTAGGATCTTTCACAATATCAAATCAGCAGCAGGTTTTATGCATCTTGACCCGATCTTGAAACTAACGACTTTGGCTGAAGAGGTCACTCAAGAGGCTAGAAGCTTAAAAGGTCCAGCAAATGATAAATTTATAGATTGGTTGCTGCTTATTAGCGATCAGTTTCATAAATACAAAGGCGACGTCGAGAAAGACCTAGAGTATTTTAGCGTCCTTGAGCCAAAGATCATTGACGTACCTGCAAAGCTTGACTAAACAATCCAACTAAACCATTTCATTTTTTATGGGAGCGACTTGGCTTCGACAGGAGCAGAGTTTGTACGGTGGCACGTCGCTTTGAGCAAAGCGTAAAAAGCTCAAATTAAATTTAAACGCAAACAACGTTAATTTCGCTCCTGCTTACGCTAAAGCTGCGTAAGTTCAGTTGAGCCTCGCTTTGTCTCATTCTAGCTAGGATGTAAGTGAGTAATTTAGCTAGAGTAGGCCAGCAAATGTGACTGCTTGCTAGCTGAAATTTTAGTCTTAGTCTAAATTTTGGTTTTGGAAAGTGAGCCTTTTTAGATGAAATTTTCACTTTTGCTAAGCGTGTAGAGGCTGTATGGATTTTGCTTTTGGACAGGGGTTCGATCCCCCTCGCTTCCACCATCTTACATTATATTTCTCATTAAAATAAGCCAAAAATCATATAAATTCTTGGCTACCTTTTATTTTAAAAAGCTCTTCTGATTCAAGATAGTTTTGCGAGATGTTTCGCTCTTTTTCGTCGGTATTTACATGAAGGACGTAGTAGCCTATCTGCGTGTTGCTAGCATCAAGTAGCGGCACAACGCAAAAAAATAGTGCGTCTTATATACGTAAAATTCATACTTTTTAAAGGTCGATATCGCGCAAAAATTCCAACTATATTTAAATTTGCACTGCTTAATTTTTCGATGTAATAATCACTTAGAATTTGATCACTCGGCGCGCTTTTTATGTGCTGGCATCTTATCTTTTGATAGTAGCACAAAAAGGTCTATGCCTTGCGTTTTATGAAAATTTCCAAGCGAGTCGTAGTTTAGCAAAAACCTCGATGCTACCGATGTTTTTGCCCTCATGCATCACATTTGAAACAGCCCTTATATGCACTCCCAGCATACCACGCCTCGATGCCAACCATGGGCTTATTTTGACGTCTTGACTCTTGAACTAAAAACCTACCACTAGCGATCATATCGCCATATCTGTTTAGATCCCAGCTTCTTACGTAGCTTTTTAGATCTTTGTCGTAAAGATGAAGCTTTGATGTTGTTATACATCGACGCTGCGCCAAGAGTTTTGGTCAAATTTACTCGATATTTTTTTACGCACTCATCGCGGTCTTTGACCCAGCAAAGCACATCTGTATAGACTCATTTTGAGCAAGCAGGATCGAGATCGCCATTGATGAAAAACTTTCGCGTCATCGATGCTTTTGTTTAGCTGCTTTTACGTGGTAGTCAAAAAGACACGCATATTGTTTTGCTTTTTTTCAGCCATGTATGAGCTATAAAGAAAGTAAAAAAGGCTGCCAAGCACCGCGCAAAACGACTAAAACGATATAGATATTAAAAATATTTTTTTGTATTTACTCAAAACTAAGCCTTAGTTTTTTTCTAAGAATTTAGCAAACTCATCAAATTTAGGCAGCTCAAGCTCGCTTTTTTTCTTTTGGGGCTAGCCCAAACGCTATCTGGGAAAAAATGCATCATTTTTCAAATCTCGCAATAACATGGATATGCACGTGTGGCACGTAGTTTCCAAAGCTTGCGATGTTTATCTTAGTCGGTTTATAAAACTCAAGCATCGCCTTTTTCAGCCACCAGCATAGCCTCAAAAAAAGTCTCGCCCTACTCGCTTCATCACAGTCACTTAGCTCGCGGTAGGGCTTAGCTGTAAAATCTTTCACCCACGGAAGCTCGTTTTCTTCGCGCTCAACTCTTATAAATTTATCTTCATATATCATATTTTTGCCCCTATTTTATACGAAATTTTCTCTCGCAAAAGCGTGTAAAAAGCTTGATCGTTGAGATAAAAATGTCACGATCGCAGGGTCCAAGTATCACGCCCCAGAAGCCAAACGTCGTGATACCAGCGATCATCGCAAAAAGATGAGAAGCTCGTTTATCTTTGTTGGTATCTTGACTAGTTTTGAGTTTATAAATTTAATGACAAGCGGCTTTAGCAGCGTATCAGCACCAAATGAGATCACGATGATGGTGTAAAGTGCGATCGTGATAGCCGCTGCTGTGTTGCCATTTGCAAACTCATACAATGCTAATAGGCGCCCACGCCAAAAAAGCCGCCAACGACTGGGATGAGTGAAGCGAAGCTAAAAAAATATGCCAGTTAGCACGCCGTCATAGCCGTAAAAAGCTGGTGACAATGGCAAATAAAAAGCCCTGAATTATCATATTTGCAATGGTCGAGTAAAAACGACGCCCATCACGTTGCCAACCTCGCTAGTATCGACTCGGTGTCCTCTTTTTTTAAGCGGAAGCGCCTCTTTTAGGTAGTTTATAAGCTCGTTGCCATAAAAGGTTACAAAAAGAAGAAAAAGACTAGGATGATGATCATATCAACGCCAAATTTAAGGCTTAGTTTGCCTAAATTTGCAAGATTAGCAGCGACTTGCGAAAAGAGCATCTTGATATCAAGCCCGCCTATAAATTCCTTGATCTTTGGCTCTAAGAGTTTATCGATTCTGGCAGGCTAAAGTCGTAGTTTTTGATAAATTCAATCGTCTTTGTGACGTTGTTTATATCAAAAGCCAGCTGCGTATTTCGCGATCTCGATGACTGCGTAAAGAAGCGGCGCGATAAATAGGCAAAGAAGCGCAAATGTCGTAAGACCTGACGAGAGCGTTTTGCGGTTTTTTTAGTAAGCGTTAAAAATGCGATCTGCACGTTTGCAACAGCCACAGCAAGCAGCGCTGCGATAAAAATGTCAAGTAAAAATGGTTTAAAAGATAGACCACCAAAGCCAAAGCACAAAACGCAAAAATTCAAAAAAACAGCCTGTTATTCATCTCGCTCCCTTAAAATGGGGTAATTATAGCAGATTTATCAAAGCTACTCATTTGCTTGATAAATTACTAAAACTTTGGTGCTAAATCTGCAAAGAGCAGGCTTTTGGCATTTTTAGCCTGCCACAACTTAATAAATGTATGCCTTACGTAAATTTTTCTAGCTCAAAAGCTCCTATCAAATTTAGCCATTTACGTGCACTGAAAAATTTGCTCCGACAACCTCACACTCATCACAAATTTGCATATAGATCGTGCCCTCGCCGTCTATCAAAGCACCAAAAGGAATTTGCGCTAGATATTTCATCGTTTTAGCGCATTTTTGGGCAGACTAGATACTCGCTGTCTTGCAGCCACTGCGGATATCCGCCAAGCAAAACTTTCACTATCTATCATATATGAGTAGTGAGCGCAAACCTCGCTGGCTAGCTCAGTTCTGCCCATCAAGCACCGCCACAGCCTCTCTTACATAGTCTTCGCTCTCGCCCTCGCCTACTACTTCTGTTTGCACGCTATTGCCGTCATTTTTGGCAAAAATACTGCACCAAAGCCAATGCATGTCGGGCAAAATGTAAGCACAGCGTCGTTTTTTTAAGCTCTAGCCCAAGTCGCTTTAGGCTCTCTTTTTGATGGTGAGTTCTAGCATCTCGCCGTTACAAAATTTACATTTTTCATCATTCGCTGCTTTAAATTTAACGCTTGCCTCTGCGCTTTGGCTTGGCTCGCAGGTAAAGCACCTATCAAAAACTAAGCTTCTTCTCTTGCCACTGCTATCAAAGCTCCAGCCAGCAACCTGTGCATATCCATCCATATCAACGTGAAGCTTTGCCGTCCAAGGCTTTGACGCACCATAAAGCCTAAAAAATAGCTCTCTCACCACCTCATCACCCTGCCATGCAAGTGCTGATAGGATGTGATTTAGCTTGACTATATTTTCTTCGCTTGAAAGCCTCTTTATAAGCTCATCTCTGATCTTTATTGAAGCCTTTTTGTAAATTTCAGGTGGGTAGTACCCGCTGTTTTTGTCACTTCTTCGATGATCTGCTCGTCGCAAATGCCATGCAGATAAAAAAATATGTGAGGGTCGCTGTAAATTTCATCATATTTATATAGCTCGTCAATGCGAGCGAGGATATCTTTCTGCCTCTTTTTTTGATCTCATCTTTGCTTTCAATTTCTCATAAAAACTCCAGCTTCTCTTTTTGCCTGCACCAGTAGCAGATCCCATCAAAGTAAATCGTCCTTTGCTTGCACTTAGGACAAAGATGTGGCTCGCTCATTTTTGCTCCAAATTTAAATTTCGCTACTCAAAAAGCCCTTTTTCGATGTCGATCTTGACGTTAAAGGTCTCAAAGCACTTCGCACTAGCGATCCTGCCCTTTGCAGTGCGCTCGATAAAGCCATTTGCAAGCAGATATGGCTCGATGACGTCCTCAACCGTGCCCTCGTCCTCGCTAAGTGCCGCTGCGATCGTGCTAAGCCCCATAGGGACGGCGCCTTGCTTGCATCAAAACCCTCAAAATACCTAATATCCATCTCGTCAAATCCAAGCGGGATTTACACCAAGTGCGTTAAGCCCCTCTTTTGCACGCTCGTGGCTGATGATTAGCTCGTCATTTTACCTCGGCAAAGTCGCGAATTCGCTTTAATAGTCTAAGAGCGATCCTTGGCGTGGCACGTGAGCGTTTGGCGATCTCAAGCGAGGCGTTTTTGTCGCACTCTTTGCCAAGCTTGACAGAGGCTATCTGCACGATACGGCTTAGCTCGCTGCTTGTATAAAACTGCAACCTAAAGTCCATCCCAAAAGCGGTCTCTTAAAGGCGCTGAGATCATACCAGCACGTGTCGTTGCGCCTATTAGCGTAAATTTACGGCGGGTCTATCTTGATGGTCTGGGCAGCTGGCCCTGAGCCTATGATGATATCAAGCCTAAAATCCTCCATCGCAGGATAGAGCACCTCCTCGATAGCTGGGCTTAGGCGGTGGATCTCGTCGATAAAAAGCACGTCGCCCTCTTGTAAATTGTAAGGATCGCTGCAAGATCGCCACTCTTTTTCTATCATGGGAGCCGCAGTCATTTTTGATACTTACGCCCATTTCGTTTGCGATGATGTGAGCAAGGGTCGTCTTACCAAGTCCTGGAGGGCCGTAAAATAGCACGTGATCTAGGCACTCGTTTCGCTTTTTGGCTGCTTTTATAAAGACGTCTAAATTTTGTTTTATCTTTTCTTGTCCGATGTAGTCTTCAAATTTTGTCGGTCTAAGCGAGACTTCAAAGTCATTTTCAAAGCTTACTTTTTCGATTTCAACGATTCTATCCAAAGTTTTTCCTTCTAAATTTAAGGCTTCATTTTACGCTTTTATGCTTAATCTAAGCTCGTTTAAATTTATAGTAAAGGTGCTGCCTCATGCCATAAACGCTATCAACGCCGTATAAAATGTCATGCTTTTTGGCCATTTCACTGACGATATTTAGCCCAAGTCCAAAAGCCACCTTGGATTTCATCCTCTCTGACGTATCTTTTCCAGACCCTTTTGACGTCCTTTATCCCCTTGCCAAAGTCCTGCACGCTAAGATTGATGCGCTCATCTTCAAGCTCTAAATTTACTATTATCTCGCTCTCTTTTTGGGCTGTATTTTATAGCGTTTGTGATGGTGTTATCGATGATGCGCTGAGCCTCGACCTTGCTTAGCATAGTAAATGCCTCGCTTACTAATTGTCTTTACCACGATGTGCTTGACATCAGCCACGCTTGAGAAAATTTCACTCGCTCTTTAACGTATTCGCCTAAATTTAGCCTCTCAAGTGGAAGTGATGTAGCCTCGCTTTATGAAGTACTCGACATCTTCGTAGGTTATTTGCATCTGTTTTTAGAGCATTTTTGATGCAGGGTTATATACTTGTTTTTCAAGTCCTAGCATCTCAAGGTTCATGCCAGCTACGCCAAGTGGGGTCTTTAGCTCGTGCATAGCGTCGTTAAAAAGTTGTTCATATACTTTTGAAACTCTTTATAAGGCTTAACGCTACTTAGATATAAAAATAGACGATAAAAGCACTGCTACAAGGATAACAAGCAGCATGATGGCTGTTAAAAGATGTTCTTTTTGTTATCAAAGCTCCTTTTCTACGACGATGTAGTAAAGGGGTCTTATCTTTTATAAAAAGCTCTTGTAAAAAAGATATCCGCCCTCTTCTAGGGTTACAAATTTAAAAGCTACTTGGCTCTTTGCTAAGCGTTGAGATGACTGGTTTAAAATTGACGTCGTAAATCGCAAATTTATACTTTTAATGAGCTAGCTATATTTTTCGTTTTTAGAAATGATTTCTAATGATGGTTTCATGCTTCATAGCGCCAAAGAGAGCCTTTGAGCTGCTATTTTTCTGACTTCAAATTGAGATCACAAAGCTTTGAAAAGCAAAAGAGCGACATTATGACAAATGTCGCTATGATCTGGATCTTAAAAGCTCTTGTGCATCTATCTTGTAGCCTATGCGCCTCTTTGAGATGATAAAGTTATTGTTTGTCTTGTTTCTTATCTTTAAAACGTGCATCCTTATATCAGCGCCCTCAATCTCTTTGTCGTTCCAGACAAGATCTCTAAAGCTCCTCCATACTGACGTAAGAATTTAGATGTGAGACCAAACACTCGACCAAAGCGACCTCTTTTGCGCTAAGATCGACCATCTTGCCATCTTTAAGTAGCACACGTTTATTTAGGTTGAAGCTAAACTCGTCATTTATCTTTACTATGTTTTTATCATCAGTGCCATAGTATTTTCTCATAAGCTCAGCTACTCTAAATTAAGCTCAGCTAGCTCAAATGGCTTTTTAGATACTCATTACAGCCAAGCTCGTAGCCAATCGCCATATCATCTATATCAACTAAAGATGTCGTTATCATGATAGGAGCGTTTGGATTTAGACTTCTTATATACTTGATGACCTCGTGACCATTTACTCGAGGCACTTTTATGTCAAGTATAAAAAGGTGATAAAGTCTACTCTATCAGATCGCAAAGCCTCTTGACCGTCGCTCACCGCTGTAACTTCATAACCAAGCGTCTGCAAAACTCACAGACGCTCTCTTGAAACCCCAAATCATCTTCTAAAAGCAAAATCTTCAAAATGCTCTCCTAAAAACAAACTTTAATAAGATTTTTATCTATTGTAATACTTTAATAGGTAAATTTCAAAATTAAAATTCTTTTTAAGTATTAAATAAAGAAATTTTGTCCTGCATAGACTATGTAATATCTTAGCAAAAAGACACCACAGATGACTAAAATAGCGTTTTAGCACAGCAAAGTCGCGTTTGAAATCATGCACCTTTAAAACGCTTAAGTCTAAAATGATAGGCACAGCCATACCAAGACCTATGACGCCGATATAAAACATCAGCCCAAGAATTTGCACTAAGTGCGTTTGCTACGCTCTGCGCACCACTTGCGCTTGCACCTTTTACAACCATAAAAGAGCAACTATTAGCAAAAAGCTCGACTATTATCGCTAAAAAGTCAAATTTCAATAAAAAGTGTGCAGTTTGGTTTTGCACCCTCTTTTTCATCTTTTAGCACGCCAGAAGCAATGTAAAGCACCAGCACAGCTTAAGCCAGAGACTAAGAACAGTAGTGGCAAAACTGGCGTGTTCAGGGAGCGATCTTGTGAGCTGCGCTTAGTCAAAAAAGCCCGTATGTGCGCCAACGCCGATGCCTAAGATGAAAAAGTAAAACTCCAAAGCAAAGCCTGAAAGCTTGCTAGCTAAATTGCAAGCGCGTCAAAAGAGAAATTACAAGCATTGCGATCTCATTTTTAAACGCACCAATCGCGTATATAACACTAGAGGCGCATAAACTAGACAAAGTGCAACGCCCTATATGACATAACTGAGTCAAAGTTGTAAAAGCAAAGAGTATCCAGTAAAAAGCTAAGCGGTTTGCCAAGATCAAGCACCAAAGAGCAAGTCCAGGATGATCGCCACTGGAGCGATAAGAGCGGCTGCTTTAAAGTAGTAGTTATCCTTGCCAAATTTGTTTGAGATGAGCACAGCAACGATGCTAGCACCTGCACTAAGTCCTGCTAAAAATAGATAAAAAGCTATCAGCCAGCCCCAGTAGCTTCCGTAGTATTGAGCTAGACTTCCTGACATGTTATTCATGGTGTGCTCCTTTTGTATTTGCGATCATCGCAAGTGAAGGTTTTGTGTTTAACTCCGCTTTTGGCAAGTAGTATTTGCTCTCTTTTAGTTTCTTTGAAATTTTAGAGTTTTCATCATTTACGTCGCCAAAAGTTAGTGCATTTGTAGGGCAGACGCTAACACAAGCTGGGTCTTTGCCCTCTTCTCTAGCCTGCTCTCGCCAGCAAAAGTGTGCGTTGCCTATCTCGCCATCTGGCAAGACGTAGCGAGCGTCGTATGGACGAGGCTGGGATGCAGTACTGCACGCTAACGCAATTCTATGATCAAGCAGCGTCACGCCATCAGCCGTTTTAAAGCTAGCTCCAGTTGGGCAAACCTCAACACAAGGTGCATCTTCGCACATAACACAGCTTTGACGTAAAAAGTCAGTCTTTGAAATTTGGAAATGTCCCACTCATCTTTGCATGCACCTGCAAAGCGGTAAAGTCCCCTTGGCACGTTGTTTGCACTTCTGCAAGCTACCGAGCAGCCTCGACAGCCGATGCATAAATTTTCATCATGTATCATCATATTTTTTTCATTTTTCTATCCTTACGCTTTGCCATGCTAACGCCAACAGTTTTGTAACCATAGTCGCAGCCACTGGGCCCTCTGCTGGGATCAAGAAGCACGCATCGTGTTGAGCCCACGTGATCTATGCTCTTAAGGCTGGTGTGATGTGTCCAAAGCCGTGATAGACAAAGGTGTATCTTCTCTAATGCCTCTCAGTTACCATAAGCTTGCCCTTTTTGCTCGCACATTGTTTTTGACAGGACCGTGTCGCCATCTTTTAAATTGCTTTTTCGCTGTATTTGGATGTATCCAGATCGGACTATCACTCATAAGGTCATTTAGATAAGGAACGGCTTGTGTGTCCGTTAGTATGGATAGGTGTCTTGCCGCAAGTTAGGCATCAGATCGTGTCCGTCAAATGTGTCCATATCTTTGTCATTTAGCGCGCCATATCCTGCAAAAGCAATACGTAACTTCCA
>BNJV01000417.1_pt1 | contig 64343 bp, 85 predicted proteins | sample 8540591 | NCBI WGS metagenome assembly BNJV01 (sample SAMD00202457, study PRJDB9452) | human saliva metagenome | host: Homo sapiens | reverse complement strand
TAAAAGTGCCGCCCCGGACGGACGCTGCCGGGCGACTACTAACGAACTGCCGTGGAGTGCTCAAGTTTGGCAAGGTATTCTGCGTTGCGGCGTAGTTTCTCAAGTTCTCGATACTCTGTCTCACTGATCACAATAAGATTCTGATTGTGGGGATGGGAATTCACAAGATTCTCCTTTCTTACGTGAAGGGGCACACATATTTCGGTGCGTATTTCGGAAGGACGGTGTACTTATAAGTTTGTCCGGTCTTCTTTGCTTCCGCAGCTCGAGCGGAGTCGCTCAAACTGGTTTTCAGGGTGCCAAAGCCGGAGACGGCGACCAGCATACCGGGGACACCGCCCACGGCACCGCCGACCAAGAGAGGCGTTACGGTAACGGGTGGATATCGATGCTGGTGCTCAAAAGTCGCGGATTAATCACATTGCCGTCCAGGGTCTGAATCACAAAGAGGGCTAAGAGCGCCGTGACAAGGCGCGTGTAGTCGCCGTAGAGCAGGCAGACCAGAGCAGTGCTGCCGTAGGCGACAAAGGGCCCCACATAGGGAATCAGATTGCCGAGACCTGTCAGGATGCCGATGATGGGCCCATGGCGCACGCCGATGATGCTGGGTGACACACTGACCAGGACAGCCATGATGAGCGCATCGATCACCTGGCCGCGGATATAGCCCGCAGAGGCGCGGTCCGCGTCCGAGAAGAAGACGGAGAGCGCCCGGTTGATGCGCGCTGCGAGCGGGATCTTGGAGACCCGCTTCCGGTAGCGGGTATGTTCTCGCCGTCAAGGAGAATGAACGCAGAAGATGAGCGAGAAGAAGGTTCGAAGAGCTGCCCCATGTTGTTGACGCGCTCGACAGCGTAGACCGAGAAAGCGCTCCGCGAAGCTCATCAGGTTGAGACGGCGCCTTGCAGATGGGCCGTAAAAGTCGTTCCGGCGACCGGGGCGTGGAAGCTTCTGCAGGAGGTCTGATAGAGTTTGAAATCGCGAGGCTAAGCTCTCTTTGGTGCATGCGCCAGAGATCGCTCAATTGGCGAGCTGTACGCTGCTGCTAGTGCCGAGGATGAGGGAGAGGCAGCAAGTGAGGGCAAGCGGCTTCAGCACAAAGTAAGGAGGACAGCGAGTCGGAGGGGCAGTTTCCCTGTTTGCGGGGCGGCGCAGTACGCGCGGCTTGGAGTCCGGAATCCCTCGAGGGCGCTGCTCGAAAAGTTCACTGGAACCCAGAGATGTGGGCGCAAAGCCGGTAATCAGGTGGGACGGCCCCAGGGAACCAGTAGAAAAAGCCGGTGACAGCGCTTTTAGTTTCGGAACCTGGTCGATGGTGCGGCTGCCGCAGTGGGCAGGAGCGCGGTAATTGAAACATAGAGCGAAATCAGAATACTATAGCGGTTAGATGATTTTTTTCCAGTCCATAGGAATTCCTCAAGAAGTCTGTGTGCTTTTGCCCCATTATAAGGGCTGGATTTTTCTGACAATGGTCGTATAATAATCATAGAATACAAAGTGCCCATAGGACAGATCAAGTGACAACTTGCCGATCGAGGACTGCACGTGATTGAGCGCGGTGCTGGCGCGCGCGCGGCTATACCATGGAGACCTGACCACTGCCGCGATATGGAAGAGGCGGGACTCAATCTGAATTTTGACGGGACGATCGAGTCGGCCTCCAAGAAGGGTGATGCTGCGCGGTCTTCACTTTCCGAGATTTCCACGAGGCAGCTCGTGCGTGCCATTCGCGGCGGCAGTGTCTTCGATGGCGCGGTGGTTTAAGACAAATTCGAAGACCTTCGGGAGGCAGTGCTGCGGCGTGGAACTCACCGAGGAGACGAAGCAGTTCCTCTCCGAGAGCTTTGCGCACGGCTTTCTGGTGCTCTCCGACTATGCGGGTTCTGCTATAAGGTGACGGTTCTATCACCCGGGCGGTAAAGGGCAGAGATAGCATTAAGGAACGACGGAAATCAGCATTCAATGGCTGGAACTGGTGGGGAACACCCGGGCTCTGCGGATGCTTCGGGCTATGCGCTATCGGGACAGCACATCTCACGCTGGAGCGATAAGGATCAGACGCCGGAGACTCCCGAAACCGCATGCCTTCGGGGAGGCGGCTTGACTTTGGGAGGCAAACGCATGGTAGATATCACCGGAGGCGCGCTACCGGCGGATGATGGAGGAGCCGGTATACGCTGATTCCGCGGCTCTTAAAATTACAGCCTCGTCTCCATACTGAATTACGCCATCATAACATAGCGGACACCTACTTTGTGTCCCAGCTCGGCATACGCCCTCGGCGGCCAGTCAGTGTGGTCTTTTCGCGGTGACGGGTATTCAGGCTGCCATTCGCATTAAACGGGCGCAAAGCAGTAGGATAAGCGCCTGCTCGGACGGAAGGAGGTCGAAGAAGCCAGGCGCTATGCGGCGACCAGCTTCTTTGGGAGCTCTTGGTCGGCACCCTGCTTGCAGTTCTCAGCATCATGTTTACAGACGCTGGTTATCGACTCAGCTCCGCCGACCAGCGCCCCTACGCCCGCGTCCTACGCGCTATGTACTGCTCAGTGTACGCTTTTCATATGCTCGCTCGAGCTTGAGACAATATGCTCCAGCTTTCAGGCAATTCGTTTTATTCCATGTGGAATCGCGACCAGGCAGTCTCAATATCTTTTGGCCACTCTTTATCTATGTATTTCGGCTGGGAATCGCCGGTGCGGCGGTGCGACTGTGATCAGCCAGATTATTTCGTTCTTCATCCTGGTTTGGCAGTGTAACTGTATGCCGGCCTGTCTCAGTATACGGCTTGGCTTTGCGCCGAGTCAGCTACCGGAATGTGTTGCGCTGGACTCCCAGGCGCCGCGCGGCGGGGCATTGCAGGCATCTCGGTCATTATGGTCAACTTTGCGGCGCAGCCTTCGGCGATGCCGCGATTGCGGCGATTGCCATTATGTCGCAGGTTACCATGTTCGCCAGATTCCGCCATCTGTCGGCGGCTGGGCAGGGGCTTTCAGCCGGTCTGCGGCTTTAACTGGCGCAGGTAATTATAAAGCGCGTGGAGCGGGCCTGCTTCAGCCTTCGCGTTTGGCTGGCGCCCTGCTCTTCGCCAAGACTCCGGTGCTTCTTCAACGCGGGTATGTGTTGATGCTCTTTCGAAGGATACAGGTCACTTTGCGGTCGGAACGCTATTGCTTACAACCATTCCTCGGCGCCGCTCGCGTTTGCCGGTTACCATAGCGAATATGTTTTCTCGCAGACCACGGGCTACAACTTCGGGCGACTGTCGTGGCCTTACTCCGCCAGGGCGCCTTACTGATTCAGTTCTCTAGTTCACGCGTTTGCTCAGCGTACGGGCGTCAGGCCGCACAGCCATCAGCGACCTCTTTCGGCGATCGTGCCTTCTGATTACAAAAGGCATCCTGGATGAGATGCGGCAAAAGACAGCGAGCAGGAAAGATGAATTCTTGAAAAGTGCTTGCAGTAGGAGAAAAGTGTGATATAAATTAGGGCACGCGTTAAGAAAAACGCAGCCTGGGTATAGTTCAATATGGTAGAACACCAGCCTTCCAAGCTGGATACGTGGGTTTGATTCCCATCACTGCTCGCGGGTCTGTAAGCTCAGCAGGATACAGGCGCTTCTAGGCCGTGGGTTCAGGGTTTCGAATCCCTTCAGGCTCGTTAGGTTCCCGGAATCCCGCAACGCGCGCGAATATGGTGGTGGCGCGGTTGGTTAGCGCAGATTGTGGATCTGAAGTCCAGGGTTCCGAGCCCTATGCCCACCCGATGAAGAAGGCGCGAGAGATTGCTCTTTTATAAAATAGAGCAAAACAAAACAATGACAATGCTTTGCATTTTTTTAGTGTTATGAATATAATGTCATTAACTTTCGGGCGGGTGCATTTTACATGGCAGGCACAAATCTTAATATTAGAACCGATAAGATCCCAAGGAACAAGGGCGAGGCAGATTTTGCGGAACTTGGAATTAATAGTGCGGCTGTCAATATGTTTCTCAGAACAACGGTAGAGAACAGGATTCCCTTGCCTTAAAGTTGAGCACCAAATGAGTTGACCGTGTACCGAAGGTAGACAGGATTGCCTCTGATGACAGTGTAAAAGGTTACACGCAGATATGGATGAGAGCAAGAGACGCTGGGAGTATGATACAGAAATCAAATTTGCAGTCAGTTTGACATGATTAAAAACAAATGAAGAAACAGAACAGAATTTGGATAGTTGTTTGAAGTTATCAATAATCTGGCAGAGGTAATACTTTTGGGTGAAAGTACCGAGATCATGAGCGCTTAAGGTAATTATAAAGGAGTAAGAGAATGTCACATAAGAGCCCGGACTGGTTATTGATGTATGAGAATGAAAGAAAGGTTGCTGATTCTTGCATGTTATACTCAACTTGGGAACACTCAGAACTTTCAAAGTGACGAAGGAGTGGAAAATGGCACTTTTCAATAATCAAACTTGGCGGAAGAAAAGTTGCTGAGTCTTACGCGAAAATGCATGATATGTCTTGAAGAGGCATTTAAGCAGGCGCTTTTTGAGCGAATTGAAGATGAATATGATATCGCTGCGGCTGCCGAGGCGTATGCAGAGTACGAGAGAAGCGGGCGTAAGAGTCGGCCGATTTCCGAACTGTGGAAAGGTGGACGGCAAAGGGTCTTACACGGCGACTGCGGCGGACGGTGGCGATATCCATCAGGGATGAAATACGGAATAAAAAGAACGACTGCTTTTGGTTCATCTCTCTTTTAACCTGCGCCGGCCTTCCGGAACAATGTGGGCGCATCGCCATCTTCGCCGAGGTGCTGGAACGCCGCGCTGCGAGGTCCGCATCGATCAGGAAGAGCGCCTTGTTGTTCTGGAGTTCCGGGGAGAGCAGCTCAAACGCCGCCTTGTTCGGGGTCGGGTAGGTGATGTACTCGAAGTTCTCCTTTGCGATGTCTGCGCGGCAGAGGAAGTCAATCCACTTCTCTGCGTTCTGCTTAGCAGCGCGCGTTCTTCAGGATCGGCAATAGCCAATCAAAGACATTTCAGGCCTTCCTTCGGAATCACATACTTGAGGTCAAGTTTGCGCGGGCACCGACTTCCTTCTGGTTGCCGACATTTCGCCGGAGTAGATGACTGCAGGCGCTGCACGCCGCCGATCATCTTGTCGCGCACCTGGTCAATGGCTTGTAGGCCTACTGCCAGAGCGGTTTCGGGCAATCAGCTTGTCGCCGGCGGCCTCAGCGGGTCTTGTCAGTCGTCGTGATGTCATGGCGGGAGCTTCTCATGACTTCCGCCAGAAAGGCATCGCGGACGGGAGTCCTGTGAGAATGTTGTTCTGGTACTTGGGTTCCAGAGATCAGCCCAGCTGGTCCGGCGCCTCGGACTCAGCACCATCGGTGTTATGAGGATGCCGACCGTGCCCCAACAGTAAGGGAACCGGTACTTGTTCTCAGGGTCAAAACCCTTGGACTTTCGAGATCTTCGGGTCAATGTTCTTGTAGTTCCGGGATCTTATCGAAGTCAATCCGGCTGGAATCAGATCTTCTGAATCATCTTTTCTAGGATGATGTAGTCGGAGGCGAACCACATCGTACTGGACTGCGCCACCTCAATGATCAGGAGCATCTCCTCTGTTGTTGGTCTCGAAGGTGTGGCGTAGACGTAGCCAGTGCCAGTCTCTTTCTCAAACTCCTTCCACGACATTTTCCGCCGGTATACTCGCGCGGTTAGCGACATAGAGCGTGTTGTCATCATGGACTCCTGACCGCAGCCACCGCTGAGGAAGCGAGGCCGACGCCGCGAACCGCCACTCGGAGGCGCGTCAAAATGCTTCTTTTTGTCATGGTAGAATCATATGCTTGCTTTGAATTTTGCAGACGGCATAGAGTTTGCGACGAAGCAGAAGAAGAACTACCGCAAGATGATGGCCGAGGTGCATACATGCCAGGGGCACAATGCCGCGCCGCACCTGTAAGGTAGATCAGCGTCGACGAGTGTCGATACCCGCGCCCTTGGTGAAGTGGGTGATGATGAAATCATCAGGCGACATTGTGAAGGCGGCTTGGAAACCGGAGAGCACGCCGGGCACAATGTCCGGAAATACGGTGTGAAAAGGCCTGGCGCGGTGTCGCGCCGAGATCCCCTTCAGCCGCCTCATAGGCGGGAGCGATTAGTCTACTGTAATTTCGGCGGCACAGGCAGCGCCGGGCACGTGGAAGGTGATATGACTGATCAGCGCAATATGGAAGCCGAGCGTGAAGCCGGAACGCGATGACGAAGCATCAGCGAGATGCCGATACAATGTCGGCGTCCAGCATCGGAATATTGTTTAAGCCCTATCATCAGGTTGCGGCCGGTGCGCTTCATCGCGTAAGGCCGATGGCGCGCCGTACCGAAACACCGACCGCGATGAGCGGAAGAAGGCGATGGCAGGGTGTTATAAAGGCCCGCATGATGGTTCGAGAAGAGTTCGCCGGCACCAGCGGGCGTAAAGCCGCCCTGGCGTTCGCGATTTACTCTCGTTAAACGAGCACAATCATCGTAAAAATGGGGAGGTAGAAAGAGGGCATGAGCGCAGATGAAGTCCCCGATAAAGCGTCATATGCGTTTACATTCGTCAGAATGCCGTCCCTCTCCGTTTTATCATTGGCGCGAGCACTGTCATGCTGAGCAGGATGAAGACCAGCATCACAGTGAAGAGACCGCTGCCGAGTTCCCGGTTATCGCCTTGAAGGTGAATTCGGTCTCAATCCATTGCCGATCAGCAGAGAATCTTGCTGCCGCCGCGAGATGTTAAAATCCCACCAAAGTTTAGCGAGCGCCGGGACAAAGACCATCGTGACGCCGCTCACGATACCGGAAACACCGAGAGGCAGCCGGATGCGCCAGAGCGTCTGGGCGAAGGGCACCTAAATCCCGTGCGGCCTCGGCCACTGTCCTCAATCTTGCATCATGTGTTATGAGCGGAAGGCACCATGAGGCAGGGAAGTTATAGACCGCTGCGAGAGCTGATCGCGGTCGGCGTGTTGATAATCGCGATCGTGGCGGCAGATGCGAAAGCGCACCGAGGTGCCGTTGATCCGCCGTTTTTCTCGAGCAGCGTCACCCGCGCGGTGTGCGGAACAGAAGGTTCATCCCACATCGGCAGGATGAGATGGGGCCACGAAATTCGGCTATCTTCTTGCCCGCGCAGAATGAGCGCGAGCGGAAAGGCGAGCAGAAAGCAGATCAGCGTGCTTTGAACGAGGCAGCAGCGGGAAGCTTCAGGGCTTTCGGGTGGTTTGTTAACTCCACAATCGAAATCACGTTATCGAGCGTAAATGCCGCTCGGTCGGTCAGACCGAAGACAAAGACCAGCGCAGGCAGAATCACGATAAAACCTATCATCCAGACCCAGTGGGGAGCCGAGTCTTGCCTTCTTATTCATTGACAATCGCCTCCTCGTCCTCGGAAGCGGGCTTGTCATAATCTGGATGTTGAAGGGGTCGACTGTGATGCCGACCGCCTGCCCGAGCTCGAACTGCGGGTGGACTGCGCGACCACTCGTAGCCGTTTTGGTGGTCACTTCCATCTCATGGTGGACGCCCTTGAAATCAGTGGGTCACATGGCCGGTCAAAATGCCGTCCTCCGGTTTGGCTCCACATCCTCGGGCGAATCACGACATCGACCGGTTTGTTCTAACCGAAGCCCTTGTCCACGCAGCGGGACTTTGCGCCGAAGATGTTCTGATAGGCGTCAACACCATGGTCGCGCCGATGATGTTGGAGTCGCCGGTGAAATCCGCGACGAAACATTTTCCGGCTGTTTATAAATCTGCTCAGGTGTGCCCATCTGGATATGGCCCTGGTTCGCGGCGACGAAGTGGTGTGGACATCGAGGCCTCTTCCCTGGTCATGGGTCACATAGACAAAGAGGTGATACCGGAGTTCCTTTTTTCAGGCGGATCAGCTCGTACTGCATGTCTGGCGGGCGCTTTAAGTCGGGGCGACGGCTCGTCGAGAACAGGAGAGCGCAGCTCGTTCACAATGGCGCGCGCAATTGCGATGCGCTGCTGCTACCAGCCGCCAGAGGAGTTCACGTCGCGCTTTTCAAAGCCGGAGGTTCACGAGCTTTTAAAGGCGTGTGGTTTGTCGTCGATGTAGGCCTTGCTCTTCCCCCTTGATTTTGAGGCCGAAGGCGATATTATTTTCCGCGATGCTCATGTGCGGAAACAGCGCGTACTTCTGGACACAATGTTCAGCTGACGGCGGTTCGGCGGGAAAATATCCTGCGTCAAACGCTGACCTTGCCGCTGTCCGCTCGTAAAAGCCGCCGAGGATGCGGAGCGTGGTAAGGTCTTGCCGCAGCCGAGGGGGCCGAGCAGGGTCACAGACAGGTTTTCAGGACAGTTAAATTCAAATCAATCGAGCACTGCTTCTCCGTCAAAAGGGACTTGGAGATGTGCAGATCCGCAGTGTTGACATAAACTTGATCTCTCTCTCGATTCAAAAAGGACGGCGGTGCGCTGACGCCAGAGCAGCGTGCGGCAGTCCTGGAACTGACATAGTGATTCTTTTCGGGCGATATAAAACTCTCCCCTCGCCCTTTTTGGCGCGGCGGAGTCTCATTGCCGAGTGCAGTTCCAGACTGCCGCTCAACTGCCAGTCCCTCGCCGGCGTGCAGGGCGTCCTCCGCCATGCGGCCGCCCGGCTCCAGGGTCAGATATCGGCTCCACTCATATTTTCTGGGCGTTCGGAATGAGCCAGCAGATGTAGTTCAGCTCGCTGTCCTGCTTCTCAGTAGTCCGTTTTCCGGAATACAAGCCTCCAGTTCTTTCTCGCTGAAAAATCCGCGGGCGTGGTGCCGAGGGGCACTGCAGTATGTCCATCAGCGTCACGATGGTTGGAAGTCAGATCGCTCCAGTTGGGGAGATGAAGCCCTTGGAAGGCTCGGCGCGGTCCGCAGAGTTCTTCCTGCGTCAGATTATTCCGGATGCGCAGTCGCACGATTTTTTTACCGATCTCCAGAACAGCCTCCTTAAACTTTTGGTTTGCGTGAAAATAAACTCACCGGTACGATTATACAGGTTTCAAAGGGGTGTCAATAGAATTTTTCGGAGGAACATGCTGAATAGGCAGGAAGAAAGCAGACGGGAAAATCCTTGATTTTGCGCGCATTGCGCGGTGAGGAGACAATATGAAAAACTATATGGCGTATAGCGAGGTCCTACTCCTATACAGAAAGGCAAAGGGCATCACAATCTTCGATGTATGTGGATGTGGGCCTTGCTTGGCTTCAAAAGCGCGCGGGTAGAGTGGACAATGCCTCCCGATATCGTCGTATCAGTGACCGGCGCATACTCTATGCTGTGAAGAGGACTACGGCGTGGTCGCGTTCCGCCGCATTCTGCCAGTTGGCAGTTTGAGTACGCGTCTCGGCAAAGGAGGCGAACAGCATGCGGCCGCACCATATCTGCGTGGATCAGGAGGGGCGATACCTCTATACCTCAGGCTATCACGACGGAAAACTCCACGATACTCGCCTGGATCCGGACGGCGCAGTCGGACCCATTGTGGACAAAGGTCTACCGCAGGCCTCGGCTCGATTGCGGAGCGCGGTTCGGAGCGCATCACCTGCTCGAAGCCGACCCGCGACATGCGCTTTGTGATGTCGGCCGATCCCGGCATTGATCAGGTGAGCATCTACCGCTTTACGGGGAGACCGGGGGAGATCCGGCTCGTGGATGCAATCCGGACGGCGCGCGGCTCCTCGCCCTATTTCTTTACCTTCTCGAAGGACGGCCCGCTTCCTCTATCTGCTCTTTGATATGACAGATGCGATTGATGTACCGCTACACGGTCTCCGAGGGGACAAGGGATGCGGGTTCACGAAGCTTCAGACCGTTGCACGACCATGCAAACGGGCAATGCGGGCGATAACAGCGTGACGCTCTTCTCGCGGGATGCGGAGACAGGTCTTCTCACGGCGGAATTCAATCTCCCGATCAGCGGCGAGTACCCGAAGGATGTCGCGGTGTTCCCGGACGGGCAGCATATTGTGAGTGAACCACAGGCCGGAACTCTCGTTCTTCGAGTCGACTACGAGAAGAAGCGTTTGTCATGAATGCAAATGAGATTCGATTGACCAGCCGAACTGCTGCGTCATTGTGCCGGTCGGAGGATGCGTAAATACGCGGGCAGCATATTCGGAACCCTGTTTCGCGTAGAGCACCTTCAGGGGAGTCACTGGCACGGCACGCTCAGTGCGGTGATTTGACAGCTGCCAGCGGGGCTGCCGCTCTCAACCGAGGAGATTCAGGCCTATTTAAACCCGCGGAAAGCCGGGCAGTCTGCATTCACGACCCTGGAAGGAGGCGGATGCGAAATTCTCTCCGGTGTCTTTGAAGAACCAGACCCTCAACGCGATTGCGGTTCTGGTGTGGAACAAAGATCGGCACTCGGCGGACTATCGAGCCATTTGGGACTCTGCTACCGCCGGGGCACACCGGACTTCGGTTTCGATCAAATTCGGCTGGGATCCGCAGGGCGGCGGCGGGAAGCTCAGGGCAGGAGACCATAGAGCTGGTGATCAGCATCGCGATTGCAGCAAAGCTCATCGCGGAATTCAGCATTCAGCGCCTTCGCTTATGTGAGTGCGGTCGGTGCAATCAGGCAGCGACGACGAAAAGCGATTTGTGCGGAAACCTGCTCGGCATGCCGGATGCGGAAGCGGCTACGCAGGCAACGGAATACTTAAAAGAAGTGATGCGGAACAGAGAGTTCGCTCAGCGGCACGGTGAGCTGCCGCGTCACGAGGATGTTCGGGCCTCAGCGACCTGTTTTCGATAAACTCGACGCAGAGCTCGCGAAGGCGGAGTCATGAGTATCAGCGCGGTGAAGACGTCGAGTTTGGCGACAACCAGGGTGAGCACCAAACGCGGCAGCGAAAGATATGACCTTTTGCCCCGGGCAGGGGCGGCGCCGAAAAATAACCACGCGGGCGGTATGCTCCGGCGGCATTTCCGGACAAGCAGCGACATTGCTTAGGGCCGCCGTGAAGGCGAAACGCCCTCCATCGGCTCCGCAGGGGTTTCATGGCGGCAAAACGGCTTGACCGGTTGCCATCGAGATTCAGGGGGCGGCGGCCGACCATCATCTGCGCGGGCTGCGGTCGTGGTCAAAGAGTCCGCCGGTGGATCTCGTGCTCATGGATCTTCTTCAGAACAGCGTAGGTACGGTCGAGAAACTGAAGCGGGCGGCCGGTCGCGCTTTAAAACACAGACAGAGCGGGAAAGGGCGTAAGCCTGGCAGAACTTGCGTAAGAGGGAGGTACCGGGACGGTGCCTCTTTTCTTTCGTCAAAACGCCCAGATGGAGAAATACGCCAAAACGCCGAACGAAATCGCGCCAACACGCCGAACGGAATACCGCCAAAACATGGGCAATCCTTAAAACGCCGAACAAATTCCGCCCAAGTCGCCGAAAAGGCTGGAGAAAGCGGGACTTGCAAATTCCGCAGCAGGGCATGCTATTAGAACGAAAGCCATGCATCAGGTGGCTTATGCCCTTACATGGTCAGAAACGATATCACGAAGATGCAGGTGGATGCCGTTATGAATGCCGCGAACAGTTTCCCTCCTCGGCGGGGGGCGGGGTGGACGGCTGTATCCACTGCCGCGCGGCGGGGCTCCAAACTCCTTCAGGCTTGTAAAAGTTGCATGGCTGCAGGACAGGGCAAGCCAAAAGACACCGCGGGCTATCAGCTTCCTGCAAGTATGATTCACGCAGTCGAGCCCGCTGGCAGAGGCGGAGCGCGGGGAAGAAGAAACTGCGTTCACTACCTTGAATCCTAGAGCACGGCGGAATATCGGTGCGAGGCATGTGCTTCCGCTGATTTCCGCCGGTATCTGCAACTATCCGAAGGCGGAGGCGCTTCGCGTTGCGAGTTGATACGGTGCCGCTTTTCAAAGGCGCGGGCTCACGGTCTACCTGGTTATTGCACGGCCGGGCGTCCTATGAGATCGGCGCGGAGCGTTTTCGAAATTTGCGGTCTATATCGACGAGCGCTATGTGGATGCACATACGGACGGCGCCGTGCGGCGCCGACCGGGAGCGGCTGTACGGGGGCAAAGTGCTCAGGCGCCGCTCTGTGGGACAAAGCTGTCGCTGAGGGTCTCAGCGGAAGAGACTTTGCGGCAGATCGGCGGAAGCACTGGAAATGCTGCTCCGGAAAATCGACAGGTCCGAGGTATGACGGACGCGCAGTGCTATAAAGGCGAATATAGACCGGAAGCTCTTCGAAGATGCGCAAAGACAAACGCATCAGCCCTGAAAGCCACGGCCATTGCCTTTGCGCTCGCTGGAGCTTCCCCTCCGGAACTCGAAAGACTCCTCCGAAAAATGAGGATTTGCTCTCTCGCACGCGAGCAAGTTTAACAATCGTTGCGTACTTTGTCTCGCGGGGCAACTACAATGTCTTTGAAATCAACGAGGCCCTCTTTGCCTTTGGTGAGAATCCGATCGAGGCGTGAGAACAGCGGAGCAAATGTCGCCTGCGAGGCGACCCTTTCCCCTTTCAAAAGCGCTGCTCTCCCTTGTCAAGTGAGACAACTGTCTCGGCTCTTTGAAAGATTACAGGAACGGTGCGCGCATAAACGCAGCGCCCGTACCCAGCAGGCAGTCAAGGAAAACGGCGGGAAGCAAAATAGAACAATCTGACCGAAATCGTATCCTGGATCAAAGCGGCTCTATGGGCGGCGAAACGGATACCGCCGGGGCTTCAATGCCATGCTGGAGCGCCAGAAAAAGGCGGAGGTCGAGGCTCTGCTCTCGACTCTCTTATTCAGCATCGAGACGGAGGTACTGCACGACCGTGAAGATATCAAGCGGGTGGGGCCCCTCAGCCTTCAAAACTACCGTGTCCGGCGGCAGTACCGCGCGCTGCTCGATGCAATCCGGCAGTGCGATTGTGCATCGAAATCTGCACCGCAGGACAAGCGAGGCGAGACCGAGCACACACCTCTTTGTGATCACCACGGACGGGCAGGAAAATGCGAGCCGTCGTTACAGCTATAGAACTCAAAACAGAGCTGACAGAGAAGGGCGGCTAGGTTCCTGTTTCTCTGGCGCGAATATGGATTGCAGTAGCGGCAAAACCACTTCGCTCGATGCGGACCGGGCGGTTCACTACCGCCATGACAGCGCGGGCATTTGCGCTGGATTACGAAAGCGGTCGGAGGCTATACTCACGCTCAGAAAGCGGCGCTTGACCGGAACTAGGGCGAGCGCATTCAGGAGGACTACCAAAAGCGCAGAAAGAGACATAGTCGGATTTCACAATGAAAGGTTGACATAATTTATAAAAGGCGGCATATTGGATGCGTGGCGGCAACAGCGATGCTTAAAACGGGCGGTTCAGGAGAACACTACGCGCGTACCAATTAAATGAAACTGAGAGACGAAATGCAAGGGCAAGGCGCCAAAACGACACAGCACAGAGAAATGAAGCGCGAAGGTGAAGTGCAAGAGACGAAGTGATGAAGAAGTCCGGCGTCGACTGATAACGCAGAGGCAAAGCGCGAAAGGCAAAGCGCGAGACAAGGCGCCAAACGACACCTGGCGCAGAGAAATGAAAGCGCGAAAATTGAAGTGCAAGAGACAGTGATGAGAATCCGGCGTCGACCGATAGCAGGGGAGGCAAAGCGCGAAGGTAAAGTGCAGGAGGTGAAGCGCAAGCGATAGAGGATCGAAGCTGGCACATAAAAGAGACACAGTCCCTGGGACTGTGTCTCTTCTTCTTCTTTACCCTGTTTACTTAGTGCCAGTGCCGGGCCAGTAGCGGGTGGGACTTTACGACAATCTTGTCCCGGTAGACCTTGGTGGTTTTCCAGTGGCGCGCGTCCACGGGCCGTTCCGGTTTGTCGCCCATGCGAAGTAGGCGCCTTCGGGCACCCTGAAATTCCTGTAACGCCACTGGGCTTCATGCGACTCTTTGATGCCGGACTCACTGAGCGGCGTCTCGGAATCGTTTAAATGAACATGGCCCGTCCCGAATCGGCTGACCTTGTCGCCCGGCAGGCCGATGATGCGCTTCACATAGAGGTCTCGGTTCATCGGGCGTGGAAGATGATGATATCGCCGCGCCCAGATCCTCAAGCGATAGAGGCGGGGCGATCACGCGGTCGCCCGGCATGATAGTCGTAATCATGGGCCAGTGGCACGCGCACTGGCAATGAAAGGTGATGTTTCAGCACAAAGGCGAGAACCGCCGCAACGGCAAAAATCTACGCAGCCAGTCGAGCCATGCGGGGCGGGGCTTTTGGTTTTCCCGATTCGATTCGGAATCCGTCTTAAGTAACTCCTTTCCAAAATAAAGCCGTGAAGCAGCACCGGGCAGTGTGTTGTCACAGTTTTTCGAATACGCGATAAGTGAATGCCACGATTCCCGGCCAGTAGCCCGGAACAGAACCTTCGCGAGTATTTTTGTTTTTATGAACGTAAGCTGTTTTCCGGTGGCGCGCGTCCATCGACTCGTTGCGGTTATCCCCCGTATGCAAGTAGGCGCCCTCCGGCTGGAAGGTCTTTTCAGCTCGGCGACCGCCGGGTTCGGTATATAGGGCTCCTCGAGCGGGGTCTCGGAATCGTTCAGATAGACATGGCCGTCCCGAATGGTGACCTTGTCGCCCGGCATACCGATGATGCGCTTTACGAAGAGCATTTTTTCATCGTCCGGCCAGTGGAAGATGATCATCGCGCTGGCTCCCCGAAGCGATGGGAAGGCAGGAACCGATCACGCGGTCCCAGTCATAATGTATTTTTCCATGGAGCCCGGCCGGAACGCGGAGTTTGCGATTAAAAAGTTGTTGTTTACAAAAGGCAGCAGCGGCAGTACAATAATCTGAATCCAGCTGGGCTGGCTCGCGGAGGCATACTCATGTTTGTCTTGTCCGGTTTGGTCATGATTCCCGCTCCTTTTATTTTTCTACAAAGTAATAGTATAGTCGACCTTACCCGCATTAGGCAAGCGAGAGCAGCCCGTAAAAGTGCATGAATGTTGCGTTGAAAACGCGCGTATTTTGCGCTGTACAGTGGAAAATACAGGTGGCTGCCTGTGATAAATAAGGACATTACAGACAAGCAGGAGGAAGCTGCATGGAACGAGAACTATACGGGTGATGGACTGGGCGGCAGTCAAAGTTGTTGCCAGGTCCGCAGATCCGCACATATCTTTTAGGACCATAAGACAGACAAGGCATACTCGTGCAGGCCTTTTTCCGGGACAGGACAGGGGTCCTGTTGCAGCGCAGCAAGACCAAAATGCCGATGGAATTGGCCGATGGGAAGCAGCTTTTTGCCTGTCAGTTCAGGGAGAGAGGAAAGTCTGCGCTATCAGTTCATTCTCCCGGAGGCAGACGGCAACGGAACGTCGCAGAGGATCCGTACCGCTTTATGCCAGGAATTACAGTGGAGCTCCGCAAAGTTTAAGGCGGAGGCGAGAGCACGGCAGCGTATACCTTCCTCAGCGCGCACGAGAAGAAGATGGGCGTGTTTCGGGCATCCGCTTTGGAGTCTTACCGCCAGATGCGATGCGCGTCTCGGTGGTGGTCGGCGACTAACCGTAACTAGGACGGCAGAGTCCATGAGCTGCAGCGCATAGGAGGACAGCAGTATTTTTGCGCTCTTTGTACCGGGTGTGCAGCCAGGTGCTATCTATAATACAGTTAAAACCTATACGCGGGAGATTTATTCCAGGCAGATCCCTATGCGCGCGCAGTTGAGCCTGCAGGCGGCGCTTCGATGATTGCCGCAGCGGGCCGGACTTTGTCTGGAAGATCAGGCCTACCTCACAGAGCAGGCACAGCGCTACGGGAAATTGCCGGGGGCGTCCCATCAGCGCCTCTGGGTTGAATCTCGCAGGCTTCGCAGCGGATGCCGACTATCGAAACTCGCGGAGACTTTGCCTGCGTATTTAAAGGAGATGCACGCATAGCCTCCTCATGCCGTTACTCGAGACGCGCGATGCGGCCGCTCCGGCTTCTGACCGGCGCTTACTTTGCGCCCGACACGAAGCTCAGGACGGTCGACGGCTTCCGCGCGCTCGTCAATGCGCGCTGCATCGCGAGGACATCAGCGTTCCTGATGATGGACTGGAGTGCTGCGGTCGCTTCCACGGACCGAAGGGCTCCGCCTGGCGTTGGAACCCCGCTCTATGGAAAACGGCGGCGACACGGCGGTGTTCGCTTCAGCAGGGCAGAGGTGCAGTCTTTTCTGCTCTCGAATGTGAGTTTCCTCGCAAGCAATTCCACCTCGACGGCGTCATGATTGATATGGCGTCGGCCCTCTGGTTCAGGCAGGCAGGAACCGGAACTGCTACGGCGGCGAAATCTGGACAGCGCGTCTCCTGCGCCGCCTGAGCCTACGGTGCACGAAACTGCCAGGCTTTCTTTGATTGCCGACGGCAGCGCAGTGGCCCGCTCACCGGCAGCGGTCAGGACGATGGTCTCGGCTTTTGATTTCCGCTGGCAGGCTTTACGGAGGGCATGCTTGCCTATCTCGGTGCGGACAGGGCAGGCAAGGCCAGCGAACACTCGTACGCAGCTCTGCCAGTACTCCGAGCGGTACATTCTGCCGCTCTCGCACACCTTCCTCTCAGACAGCAGCCCACCTTGCTCCAGGCGCCTCGGTTATCTGCCCAGCGAGGAGCGGATTGCGCTGCTCACGCCTTCTTCGGCTTTGCGAGCGGCGCATCCCGGCAAGAAAGCTGCTACTTTGCGGGCAGGAAATTCGGCGTGCTGGAACCGCTGCAGGCGGACGCGGACACTAGAATTTTGCGCTGCTGACATCTCGCGCACCCGGAAAGCTAAGAAGACTGCGCAGCCATGAGGCTGAGATGCGTTCTATCTCCAGGCACGCACTCTACGAGGGCGACAGTGACACGGAGGGCTTCACCATGCTTAAAGCTGCCACTCCTACGAGGGAAAATGCGGTCGTCTTTTTGCGGCGCGCTGCGGAGGGGACTATTCTGGTCGCCGTGAACTTCTCGGCACAGAGTTATCCGCGCTTTAATCTGGGGCGAATGCCCTATGCGGGAGACTATAAAGGAGATTTTCTCGACCGACGACGAGCGTTTCGGCGGTAGCGGCACGCTGAATCCGCGCGCGTTGCCCGCCCGCGCGATGGAGGTCGACGACAGGAAATCGGCATCGGCGTTCGCCTGCCCGCCTACGGTGCACACTGCACGCCTGCAAGAAGGCGGGAGGCGGAGGGAAAGCACCGCGCGCCGAGCAGGCGGAGGAAAAGCCGGCAAAGCGAAGACAGAGAGTGCTTCTCGAAAGGCCCGCGAAGATGTCGCAGGCAGCAAGGCAAAGGACGCAGCGGGCGAAGAAGCTGCGGGGTTGCCAGGAAAAGCTGCGGGAGTCGCGGGCGCAGCGAAGAAACAGATTGACCCAGCGCAATGGGAATGGAGAAAAGAGTGGAAACGTGCTGCAGGTGACACCTGCTTCCGGTATTCAAGTCTTCGGGCGATTTGCAGATCAGCTCTTTTCAATCGGGGCCTACCACTGGATTGACTGCCTGGAGGAAGCGGGGCAGAGTTGCTGGCAGATTTTGCCGCTCGGACCGACCGGCTGCGGCGACTCGCCGTACCAGTCGTTCTCGGTTTTGCGGAGCAATCCGTATGTTCATCGACCTCGAGGAATTCAGAAGGCGCTCCGGGCTGCTCACCGGGAGGAACTTGCACGCGACGCACGAACCCAGGCGATGCGGGCCGGATTGACTACGGCCGTATTTACGAAGTCGCGTCAAGTGCTGCTCCGGCGCGCACACAAGCGCTTCCGGGAAAGTACTCAACGGTACGGCACGGTATGCTCTGACGCAGGCTGTCGAAAAACCAAGGACAAAGGCGAGCTGCAGGCCGCTGTCACCGCCTCGCGAGACGGGAGTACTGCCTGTATCGCGCCATCAAAGATGCGGAGGCGGGAAAGAGGCTATCTCAGCTGGTCAGAGCCGCGCTACGGAGCGGGACAGTGCGGCACTGCGCGACTTCCGGAAGACGCACTGAGGGCGGAGATTGATTTCTATGCCTGGACGCGGGTGCTGTTCCACGAGCACAGTGCTGAAGCGCCTGAAGGACTGTGCGACCGCGCACGGCATTACGATTATCGAGCGACTTGCGCGCGTTTGCCATCGTCGCCGGAGTTCGGCGGATGCCTGGGCGCGTCGAGCTCCACCAGCTCGACGCGGAGGAGTAAGCCAGAGGCGGTGGCGGGCTTCCATGCCGGATTGCTTCTCGCGGACTGTGGACAGCTCTGGGGCAGTCCGCTCTGCTGGCTGGGACTATCATGAGAGAACCGGCTATGCCTGGTGGTCAAAGCAGCTTCGCTACAGCCTCTCGATTTACACGATTGCCTCCGCATGGATCACTTCCGCGGCTTTGACGAGTACTGCGATTCCGGCGGGAGAACCCGCGAAGATGGGCAGCTGGAAGAAAGGTCCGGTGTCGGGCTCTTCAGAGCGCGCTCGCCAAGGAGCTTGGCAAGCCACTGCCGATTATCGCGGAGGACCTGGGCTTTGACGGACGCGTCATTCAAATGGTGAGAGGAGCGGTTTTTCCGCCGATGAAAGGTGCTGGGTTTGCCTATGAGCTCCGATCGCTAAAATCTACCACCTGCCGCACCGCAGGCGGCACTGTCATCGCCACAGGCGCGCGACAACGCGCGCCGCTTCATGGAGTGGATTCGCCAGTCAGAACGAGGAAACCGAGACTCTTCATGCTGCGCTACCAGTTCGGGCACACGCCGGAACAGGATCTCTACTGGGACTGCATCCGCACCGTGCTTTCGAGTGTCGCCGACACCGTCATCGATTCGTGTGAGGATTACCTCGGCTGCGGCAAGGGAAGCGCGCATCAAGTAAGCGCAGAGCGCGGCGAGGCAGGAAGCTGCAGCGGTGGCGCATGCCGCGGCACGCTTCTGCAGACATCTGATCTGGCACTGCCGTGCTCGCGGAAATCCGGCGAAGAGCCGAAGGCCGGTTCCCGTGCCGCCGGAGGTGGGCCGCACTCGCCGAGGCGAGGCGGCGACAGGCTGAGGTGTGCTGTGCCGGAGCGAATGCCGCATCGGCAGCGGAGCGTACGGGCCCGATGCCGGCGTGAGTGCGGCGACGAGTCGCAGAGACGGCCGGGCTGCACTGAAAGCTGGAATGGACGCTGCGAGGAAGAAGTAAAAATCGGTTTGCCGAGCAGCGACCGCAGGATTGCTCTATTTTCTTTTGAAGGTCCGGGGTGTCAGGCCTGCACACCCGGGCGCAGCGACCTGGCCTTCGCTGCCCGGACTGGCCATTCCGGCGCCAGGGCCACTGAGTACTCGACAGGCGCTGTGCGCAGCCCGACCGCAGGGCCGTTCACCGTGGGTGTCGGCACCACGTCTCCGGCGCATGATGGTCTCTGCGCGGGTTCTCCGCTCTCAGCGGTCTCGCGGACGATGGTTTCCCGCGGGCTCGCGACGGTCTCTTCGCTGTCCAGCGAGGACTCAGCGGCTTCGCTGCGGCGTTACTGCCGCCGCCGTCACACCCGGCGTGACACCGGTTCCACGCGGTGACATGGCGCGGAGAGTCTCAATGCTCTCGAGCGTCTCTTCCGGGCAGAACATTCTCTTCAGAGCGCTGGTGGTTTCGACAAAGGCATCGTCGTCGATCGCCGCCTGCGTAAACGCGGTTTGGCATCGGGGATCGGCGGCCTCGGTGGTGCCGTAGAATTCTTCCTCAGTACTCGCTTCGCGCCGCGCTGCCACCATTCAGGTTGAAGATCTTTTTCGCGCTGTCACCAGTCCACCCTGCTCGCCGGTCGAACTCTTGAAGTACGCCTTGATTGACGGATTCCAGCTGTTCCCAGTCTTTCGGCTTAAATCCTTGTCGGATGTCGGTCACTGGTACTTCCAGGTGCGTCCGCGACGGTGGCGCAGATACCATGCGGGCATGCAGGGCGCGGCTGGTCACTGCTCGACCATACCGCACGCCGTATAATAGCGGGTGTAGCCGCAGAGACCAGGTGATCCTTCGGGTCGTTCGCTCGATTCCGGTCTTACCGGCGGCCTGCTGCCCGTCGATGTCAAGACCCGCGGCCGGTACCGTGAGGATTTGTCGCATGGTGCGCCCAGAATGTCGGTGATCATGCGGCCGTTCCTCGGTGTAGACCTGGGTGCCGCCGCAGGCTGACCAGGGCACCTGCTGCTCAGTGCGGTCATGCTAGACCACGGAGCGGAGGCAGGTCTTACGTCGTCATAGACGCCCATGTTCGCGAAGGGTCAGAAGAAGCCCTTTGCCATGTCGACGACGCGCGTGCCGTAGGTGAAAGCCGCCGATCAGGACGGCCGCCGCCGTGCTGTCCTGCCAGGAGAGAGGAATTTCCATCATTTCCGAGGTAGGGGAGAGGCCGGTCTTCCACGCCGATTTTCTGGAGGGCTGCGAGGCCACGGTGTTCCAGCAGGCGGTTCCAGCGCCTACGCAGAGTGTCCTGGAGCCGTAGTACTTGTGCGGGTTCTTTCGGGCCGCCGTCAAAATCAACTCGTGAGCACGTCAATTTACGCAGACGGATGAAGTAGCCGGTCTCGAAGGCGGGTGCATAGTCAATCAGGGGCTTAATGGTGGAACCCGCTGGCGTCTGCGCGGGAACCCGCGAGTTTATAGGCGTCGTCCGTGCCGCGGCCCTGCACCAGTCCGCGACGACGGCGCTGCTGTCGTTGTCAGCCATGCCACACCTGCGCCCACGAGCGCAGACACCGTTTTCCTGCTTCTCTCGTTCGAGCGGTCATCGAGCGTCTCGTCGAGACGCTACTGGAGCTTGCCTGGATGTCCGGTCTATGGTCGTATAAATCTTATAGCCGCCCGCGCCGCGAATTTTCGCTCTTGTCGGCGTCGCGAAGCTCGCGAGTACTCGACCCTGGTACTTGTCATACTCCTCTTTGTTCTTGAAGGTGTACCGCGGAACTTCAAAGCCGTCGGTCTTCGCGGGCACGCGTGCCGTGCAGTAGATCGCGCATAGCTGGTCTGAGTAGTTTTCCGTCGCAGCGGACCACCTGTGGTCTGCAGGGCGATTTCGAGCGGCTTTTCTTTAGCTGTTCGGCGAGGCTCTTCGGCCCGTGATAACCGCCCTACTCTTATACAGATTGGTCAGCGCTGCGTTCCGCTTTGCGCAGCGGTTTCGGGTGATTGACCGGCTCCTATATCTCGCCGGACGGTTGCTGATGCCAAAGCGCGGCGGCCTCTCCCAGGGCTCCAGATCCTTGGCGCTCTTGTCGAAGTAGTAGCGAAACGCGGCCTCCACGCCGTAGCAGCCGTGATACGCGTAGAAATTGCCGTTGCAGTAGAACTCGAGTAGCTCTGTCCTTGCCGGAAACGCTTCTCGAGCTGGGGCGCGAGGGAGAATCTCGGTGAATTTTCGCTTCAGCGAGGCGCTCCTGGGTGGGATAGGTGTTTTGATGACCTGCTGGTAATCGTGGAGGCCGCCCTGGGTCACACCGCCGGTGTTTGACATGGGGAGAGTCCCGCGCGGGCAATGGCGAGCCAATCCACGCCGTGGTGATTTTGTAAAAGCGCCGGTCCCTCTTGTGCGACATAGGCTTTTTCAGCTAGGGAATGATGCGTCAGAGATAAACATGAACAGTGATGCCGGAGCTGATGACAGTCGATCTGCTTGTCATCATGTCAAAGATTTCGGTGTCCGTCACGAGGCGGAAATCGTCCTCGGACATGTGCTGATAGGTTTCAGTAGGCGTGCTGCTGGATGGACTGCAAATCCAGAAACACTTTGATGAAGAGAAAAAGCGACAGCCGCGAGGATACAGAGACATGAAGACGAGAGCAGGGTCTTCAGGATGCGGACGACGATATATGCCTTCTTCTTTTTCAACGCTTGCCTGTTGTGCCATGTGATTTGTTTACCTCTCTGGATGCCTCACTCGGTGAGGGCTGCCTGACAGCGTATCAGTTTGCCAAGTACCGCAGGGGCTCAGTTCTACCTGATGGCCCGCGTTTTCCAGCGGAGATGATAATGCTCTCAGACGTTTCGCGCATCTCGTCGACCACGGTCAGGAAGAACTTTTCCATGCCGATCGGCGAGCAACCGCCGTGCACATGCCTTCGTGAGCGGCAAAAGATCCCGTTGCGGAAAGCATGGCAATCGAGTTTTTCATCGACTGCACCTGGCGCTCTTTAAAGAGAGAAGCGGGGCCCGGAATCACGAAGACATAGTGCTGCTCCGGATTTTCCGACGGTGACCAGAGTCTCTGAGACCTGCACCTAGTTCTGACCGAGATAAGCTGGACCTCCCTCTAGCACTGACGGCCTCTTCCCGGTGGATAGCTGTATTTCGACATACAAGGCTTCTGCCGTCGAGGCGGCACACATTAGTTTTTCATTATGACATACGGTTGCTATGGCACAGCCCCCTGCCTTGTATGGAAACGGCAAAATGCCGGTATGCCAGCAGCTTGCGTTCCTATGCTATAATCTTGTATAACCCGACCGTAATGATAGAGGAGGATGAATGAAGAAGACAGAAAAGCGCAGGAAAAGCTGCGTACCTATCTGCGATGGCCCATATTTCCCGCCGTGCTCTCGATATTGATGGCGGTATTGATTTGTGTTTCGAATTGGGAGACCGGCCTGCTGGTCTTTTTGCTCGCACTGATTTCCGGCAGCATCTGCCTTCGGTTCTATGCGGTTTCCGGTGCGGAAATCAACCAGGCGATGATCGGTTTTTCGGCGGCGACGGACAGCATGTCAGAGCGCGGCTTGCCGACCAGCTGGATATCTGTTACGGCCTGCTGGACAGGACCGGGCACCTCCTACCGGAATGCGGCGTTGACGGAACTCCTTGCAGCGGAACACAGGACCTCGCAGCAACTTGAGGATTTATTTCCGGAGCTCACGCGGGAGGAGCTCGCAAAGATTGCGGAGAGCGCGGACTACCATCTGAGTCTCGGTGCACTGCGGCTTCGCGTGCGTATCGTTCGGGAGCAGATTGATACGGAGTCGGTCTTTGCCGTCTATTTTTATGATGAGACAGCCTTACTCAAGCTCCGCGAGGAAGAGGAGAGCCGCCGCCTCACAGCGGGTCTTCTCTACCTCGACAACTACAGAAGAGGCAATGGAGAGCGTCGACGAAGTACGGCGCCCGCTGCTCACCGCAATGATTGACCGGAAGATTGTCCGCTACTTCGACGGGATGCGAGGCCATTATGAAGAAGCTCGAGAAGGACAAGTACTTCTTTGTGATTGAGCGCCGCTATCTAGCAGGAACTTTTCAGACAGCCAGTTTGACATTCTGGAGCAGGTCAAGACCGTGAATATCGGCAATGAGATGCGCATCACGCTCTCCATCGGCATCGGCGACGGCGGCGGAAGCTACGCGCAGTGCTACGACTTTGCGCGCCAGGCGATTGACATGGCACTGGGGCGCGGCGGCGACCAGGCGGTTGTCAGGACGGCGAGACATCCGCTACTTCGGCGGCAAGTCGATTCAAGGAAAAAGACCACACGCGTCAAGGCGCGCGCGTCAAGGCGCATGCATTCCGCGAGCTGATCGAGAATGAGGATAGACTCTGATCATGGGACATAAGCTCATGCGGACATCGACTCGCTCGGCGCGGCAGTCGGCATCTGGCGCATTGCGACGACCATGGGCAAGGGAGGCGCACATTGTCTCTTCGGCGGTCAACGGCGCAATCCGTCCCATGCTCGAACGCTTCTATAACGGCGACTATCCGGAAGACATGTTCATCCCCGAGGAGAAGGCGTTGCAGCTCCTCGACGAGGACTCTGTGCTGGTGGTTGTGGATACCAACCGGCCTTCTATGGTCGAGGGCCCGAGGCTTCTGGATGTCGCAAAGACCATTGTGGTGCTAGATCACCACCGCCAGAGTCAGTTCCATTCGGAACGCCCAGCTATCGTATGTCGAGACCTATGCGTCGAGCGCCTGCGAGATGGTCGCGGAGGGTCGTGCAGTACATCTCGGACGATGTGAAGATTCGGGCGGTCGAGGCCGATGCGATGTACGCCGGCATTGTGATTGACACCCACAATTTCCAGAACCAGACCGGTGTCCGAACCTTTGAGGCCGCGGCTTTCCTCCGGCGAAACGGTGCCGATGTGACGCGCGTCCGGAAATTGTTCCGCGAGAAGCTCGACGACTACCGCGCGCAAAGGCGAGGCGATTCACAATGCGGAGATCTACCGCGAGAACTTTGCGCTGAGCTACTGTGACGCGACGGGGCTCGACAACCCGACCGTGGTCGGCGCGCAGGCGGCAAATGACCTACTCGATGTGATCGGCGTGAAGGCAAGTGTCGTCGCGACAACCTTCCGCGAGAAAGTGTATCTCGGCGCGCGCCATTGACGAAGTCAATGTTCAGGTCATGATGGAAAAGCTCGGCGGCGGCGGTCACCGCACCATTGCCGGCGCGCAGCTCTCGGGGCTCACGCAGAAGGAGGGCCATGGAGCAGGTGAAACAGGTCATCGACGAGATGCTTTTGAAAGGAGAAATCTCATGAAAATTGTGTTATTACAGGATGTGAAGTCGCTCAGCAAGGCCGGCACGCTCGTGGAAGTCTCGGAGGGCTATGCGCGCAACTTTCTGCTGCCGAAAGCTCGGCGCGGCGGCAACAGCCGAGAATCTGAACACCCTGTGAAGTTAAAAGCAGGCGAATGAGGGCGAAAATTGCGGCGGGCAGCTCGCCGAGGCGAAGGCACTCGCGGCCAAGATTGAGGCCGGCAGCGTGACCGTGCACATCAAGGGCGGCGAGAACGGCAAGACCTACGGTTCCGTCTCGACCAAGGAACTCGCGGAAGCCGTGAAGGAACAGCTCGGCCTGGAACTCGACAAGAAGAAGATTGCTCTTGCGGAGCCGATCAAGAACTTCGGCAGCTATGAGACCGTAGTCAGAGTTGCACCGCGATGTGCGAGGCGACGCTCAAGGTCAATGTGACGGAAGCAAAATGACGGACGACAGCCAAAATGTGTTAAAGCGCATCATGCCGCACAGCGAGGAGGGAGAGCGCTCCATCCTCGGTGCGGTTTTTGTGGATCAGAACAGTCTTGCCGTCGCGCTGGAACACTGCAGTGCGGCGGATTTTTATTCAAAGCAGTACGGCATTGTTTTTCGTGCATGGCGGGAGCTCTTCAACGAGGGTAAAGCCGGTCGATATTCTGACGGTGCAGGAAAAGCTGAAGACAAAAGATGTGCCGCCGGAAATGCAGGGACTGGATTTTTGCGCGAGATTGCGCAGAGTGAAGCGACCGCCGCGAACATCCGGGGAGTACGCGAAGATTGTCCGCGCAAAAGCGGTCAAGCGAAAAGCTGATTCAGGCGAGTGAGGAGATTGCGAACAGCTGTTACTGCCGACAGTCAGGAGCTCGGGAACCTTGTTGCAGGAGACCGAGGAGAAGATGTTCCGCATATTGCAGCAGCGGAGCGCGGCGGAATTCACCCCGATTTCGGAGATCACCCTGCGGGTGCTGGAGAGAATCCAGGAGGCCTATCAGAACGGCGCGGAGGTGACCGCATTCCGACCGGTTTCGCAGGCCTCGACCGGAAGTTGGGCGGCCTGCAGCCATCGGATCTCGTGCTGATTGCGGCGCGCCCTTCGATGGGAAAAGACGGCCTTCGTGCTGAACATTGTCGAGCACGCAGCCGTGCGGAACAGCCGTTTCCTGCATGATTTTCTCGCTCGAGATGAGCAAGGAGCAGCTGGTGAACCGCATCCTCTCGATGGAGTCGAGTGTCGACGCGCAGAAGATGCGAAACGGCGATCTCTCGAGCGGCGATTTCAGCAACATCATCGAGGCGGCCGCACATATCTCCGGAGCAAAAATCTGGTGATTGATGACACGGCGGGCATCGGCGTCGGCGAACTGCGAAAGCAAATGCCGGAAAGCAGAAATTAGAGCACGGGGTGGACCTCGTGATTATCGACTACCTGCAGCTCGCAGCGGCAGCGGCGCAAGTCAGCGAAAACCGCCAGCAGGAGATTTCCGACATCTCCAGAAATTTTAGGCACTGGCGCGTGAACTGCAGGCGCCGGTGATTGCCGCTCTCCAGCTCTCCCGCGCGGTGGAGCAGCGGCCGGGACCATCGCCCGATGCTCTCGGATCTCCGTGAGTCCGGCGCCATCGAGCAGGACGCGGATGTCGTGATGTTCCTGTACCGCGACGACTACTACAGCAAGGATACCGAGCACCCGAACGAGGGCCGAGGTTATCATCGCAAAACAGCGTAACGGCCCGATCGGCACCGTCAGTCTGGTCTCCGGAAGCCGGATACCACGCGCTTTGTCAATATGGCGCGCTGACAAAAGCGGCTGAGCGGACAAAAAGAGAAAGACAGCTTGCGTGCTTCACGATGTTTTTCTTCTAAACAGACTGTTTCAAGCTCTTTTTGTCCCATAACGCAAAAAGCTCTGAGCTTACGCTCAGAGCTTTTTATGTGATTCTTCTCAGTTTGCCTCAGAAATTGCGCCGACCGGGCATACTGCCTCGCAAGCGCCGCAATCGATGCAACCGGACTCGTCGATACATACTGCGTGTCTCCCTGGGAGATCACACCAACCGGACATTCACCAGCGCAGCTGCCACAGCTGACGCAAGCATCAGAAATTCTGCGTGCCATAATCAAAATCCTCCCTTGATTCCTCTAAACTAGGACAGCATCTTTGCTGTTTCCCACATTGTAAAACGAAAGAAGTCATGATTACAAGCAGAGGATTTAGCAAACCTGCACTCTTAGAGTACATCTTGGACAATTTGTTATAATTAACTAACAAAACTTAAGGCTTGCTATCAGAGCTTTGCGAGCGAGTGAGCACATCCTTCGAGAGAATGCGTTCGCAGTGCTCGTCGTAGAGGCGGCGCGCCGGGCTCAGCAGCAGGGGCTCGCTGTACTCGCCGAGGCTGTTGCAGAGCAGGGGCGATGTGTGGCAAAACTGCCGTTTGAAGCGGAGAACCAGGGTGTACCGACCGTTTTTCCGGATTCCGGTAGAGCGATTCCGCAACGAGCTCGGTCGACAGATCTTGCAGGGCGTGAGCGGCTGTGATGACAGCGTCCAGATTCGGGAAGCGGAAGCCGCGCACCAGATACTCGGAAGGTTCCGGAATTTTTTCGTCGAGCTTGACGGATGTGAATTCATTCGCAAGGGAGGCACATTTTCGCAGGAGTTCATCCATCTCGTCGTCATCCAGGACGATTCCCGCTCGTCTGTGTCCTGCAGGGAAATCGGAGATCCCTCCGGTCATCCTCATCACTCCTCGGTGTCCGTCGAGGGGGACAAAGCGCAGCGCGCATCCAGTTCCTCGGGATCGTCTACTTTGGTAATCAGTACCCGAATGCTGTCGTCGGAGGCGGTATGGACTCCGCGCGCAGCGGCATATTATCGACCTCAAAGCCCAATTCAGAGGATGCCTGCTGCATCATCTCCCGAAGAAGGCGTCTTGCTTTTTTGCTGCCATATGCGAGTTCATTGAGCTCAATGTCGCGCTCAATCAAATCAAAACCGGACAGCGTGCAGCTGATCTGATACTCGCTGACGCGCTCTAATTTCATGGACTTCACCTCTTTCTGTTTTGTTAAAGCATAATACAACGGAATGCCGCGTTTGGCAATTGAAGATTGCGGCTTTTATTGCTATACTTTTAAGCGGATGGAGAACAGGAGAGCAGCGGTTTTTAGATCTTGTCCCAAGACAAAAAGATTCCTTTCCGAAAAACGGCGACACTCCGTCGCCGCATCGCACCATCCGTGCGGTGTATTCTAAAAATACTCAAAAATCCGGAGCTGTCCGGCGCTTTTTGTATGCGTGAACTACGCCATCCATCTCGCGCAGCAGAGGGCGGCAACCCGCGGAATTCGCGATTCCGCCATGATGTCACGGAAAATGTTTGTCAACTGCTATGTGCTGCCGGGCCTGCAAGTTTGGAGCACAGGCGGCGAGTGCGCTTGTCACGGAGCGCACTGTCGCTTTTTGCTGTCTTCACACAGAGTTCGCCGTTTTATGATATACTGTTCCGGAAATTATTTAGGGCTCTCTTCCTAATATTAATGGGATGTAACCGCACTTCAGAGGAGGATTATCTTGGAAGAAAGGAATGAAACAAAGGAGCTGCAGAGCGCGAGGCGGAGCCGGAAGCGAAACGGCAACGGAAATCTTTGCTGCCCTTGGTGCTGTTGTTCGCGCTCGTCGCAGTGATTCTCGGGCTCTGGTATCGGCAGTTCGGACCGACCCGCACCCGCATCAGCGAGAACAGCCTGTTCGGCGTGCAGGGGGATGAAGTCGCCGTGCTCTATAACTATGAATTGCAGAGCGATAAGGCGGTTCTTGAGAACGGCGGTGTCTATCTGCCGCTGACGCTTGCGAAGCGCGAGATGAACCAACGTTTCTACTGGGACAAGGACGAGAAGTGCCTGGTCTACGCGGCGCCCGGCGGCGTCCGCACATTTACAGCGGAAGAGGTGGACACAGAGGGCAAGCCGCTCTTTTTGTCAAAGACCAGGCGCTTTACCTCTCGCTGCCGCTGCTCCGCAGATTCACGAATGTCGCACCGAGGCCTATACGGACGGTGAGGTCAAGCGGCTTTTGTCGAGACCGCACCGGAGAGCGATGAAGTGCGGGCGACAAAAGCAGTAAAACCGTACTCCGGAGCCGGCCGAGCGTGCGCGGCAGCATTGTCACAGTCGCGGCAAAGGCGGAAGCGCTCCGCGTGATTCCGGACCATGCCGATGCAAAGACGGATACCGCGCGCTGGGTGCGCGTCAAGACCGACAGCGGTTTTACCGGGTATGTGCAGCAGAGAAGTCTTGCGGCGGCGGAGACGGTGCCCTATCAAATTCGTTTTGCCGCACAGGGACTGCGGAACCCTTTCCCTCGGCGGCAAAGTGTTGCTCGGTTTCCACCTTGTCTCCAATCAGGCGGCAAACCAGGGACTTTCGACGCTTGTCGGCAATGCGAGCGGCATGAATGTGATCGTCCCGACCTGGTTCTCGCTTCGCGGCAACGAGGGCGACTATCAGAAGCTATGCCGACCGCGCCTATGTGGAAGCGGCGCACGAGAAAGGCCTCAAGGTCTTTGCGCTGCTCGATAACTTTGACAAGAGCGTCACGACGGGAGAACTCCTGAAAAAGACATCCGTGCGGAAAAAGCTGATTGACTCGCTGATGGCCGACGCCGATCTCTACGGCTTTGACGGCATCAATGTGGATCTTGAGCTCATCAAACGGGAGGCGATTGACGGTATCTCAGAATTTATCCGTGAGGCTCTCGGTCGCCTGCCATGCCAAGCAGCTCTACCTCACGGTGGATGTTCCGAATCCCGCGAAGTTCAATGCCTACCGACAGAAAAAGAACTCGCGGTCTTCTGTGACTACATTATCAACATGGGCTATGACGAGCACACCGGCGGCGACGCACCGGGCAGCACGGCTTCGCTCGATTTTGTGACGAAGGGGCTCGACGCCTGCCTCGAAGAGATCCCGAAGGAAAAACTGATTCAGGCCGTGCCGTTCTACGCGGCTCTGGACGGAGGACAAGAACAGCAAGGTGTCGAGCGAGGGCGCTCGGCATGAAGGCGGCGCAGGACTGGGTCAACAAGAACCAGGTCAGCCTGACCTGCGACGAGACGCTCGAGGCAGAACTACGGCCAGCGCTCGGCAAACAGAAGCATTCAATCCATCTGGATGGAGGATGCCAAGTCGATGCAGGCGCGCATGGAGTGATACGGGCCAGGATCCCGCCGGCATTGCCGTGTGGCAGCTCGGCCTTGAGACAACGGATGTATGGGGGATAATCAATCGGTAATGGGAAACTTAGTTCAAAAATTGCGGAAAAATCTTATCTTTGTCGGCGAGTTCCTGCTGATTGTCTTTCTCTGCTTCTTTGTCGCTTATCTCATCGAGAAAGCGAATTCAGCGGCGGAAGGGCAGAAGGAGCGCATTCTGAGTACCCGGAAGATGGCCGATGAGGCCTCTTCTCGGCGGCTGCGGCTGTGCTCATGCTGTTCGAGGTGCCGGTGCCGTTCGCACCGCCCTTTTATAAGATCGATCTCTCGGAGCTCCCGATTCTGATTCTGAGCTTTGCCTACGGCCCGGTTGCGGGTGTGATGGCAGAGTTTGTGAAAATTTTATTGAAACTCGTGTTTAAGTCCACCTCGACCGCCTTTGTCGGCGAGCTCGCAAACTTTTGCGGTGGGCTGTGCGCTCGTGCTCCCGGCAGGTATTTTTCTACTACGAGAGAAGACCAAGCGCCAGGCCTTCATCGCCTGCGCGCTCGGCGTGATCTGCATGACCATCTTCGGCTCGCTCCTCAATGCGGTTTACCTGCTCCCGAAATTCGCGGCGCTCTACGGCATGCCGCTCGAGACCATTGTGCAGATGGGAACCAAGGTGAACCCGCGCATTGTGAGCGTTGAGACCATGGCGCTCTACGCGGTCGCACCGCTGAATCTTGTCAAGGGCAGCGTGGACATGTTGCTTACGATTCTTCTCTACAAGCGCCTGAGCCATGTGCTGAAAGAGCAGGGAAGGACGGCGCTGAGCATGGAGACAATCTACGGTCTGCTGACCGGAAGCAGGAGCAGAGCGAGAGGAAGCCTTGGCGCGCGCCGGAGAGATACTTCGCGACGGCGGTCTGGTCGCGTTCCCGACCGAGACCGTCTACGGCCTCGGCGGCAACGCGCTGAGCGCTGCGGCGGCGGAAAAAATCTACGCGGCAAAGGGACGGCCGAGTGACAATCCGCTGATTGTCCACATTGCCCGCGTCGAAGAGATGGAGCCGCTGGTGCGGAACATCCCGGAGAGTGCCCGGCGGCTTGCGGCGGCCTTCTGGCCGGGGCCGCTCACCATGATTTTGCCAAAGAGCGAGGCTGTGCCGCGCGAAACCAGCAACGGGCTCGACACGGTCGCAATCCGGCTGCCGCTTGACCCGAATGCAAGAGCCCTGATTCAGGCGGCGGGGCTGCCGATTGCGGCGCCTTCGGCGAATACCTCGGGGCGTCCGAGTCCGACGGCGGCGCGTCATGTCGCGGAGGATCTCGGCGGAAAAATCGACATGATTCTGGACGGCGGCGCGGTCGCCGTGGGGCTCGAGTCGACCATCGTGGATCTGACCGGCAGTGTGCCCGCACTGCTCCGCCCGGGTGCGATTACGCCGGAAATGCTGGAAGGCGTGCTCGGAAAAATAGAGTTTGACCCGGTGCTCACAAAGCCGCTCACGCCGGATATGCACCCCAAGGCGCCCGGCATGAAGTACCGGCACTACGCGCCGCGCGCAGAGATGTTCCTGGTCGACGGGACACAGGGCGGCGGTGATTCGGAAAAATCAATGCCTGCGCTGCCGTAGCGAGGCGGACGGCAAAAAGGTCGGCATCCTCGCGAGTGCGGAAAAACTTAGATGCCTACCGTGCCGATGCGGTCCTCTGCCTCGGGGAACGCGCAAAACCGGCGGAGATTGCCCACAATCTCTTTGCCGCGCTCCGCGAGATGGATGCCCGCGCGGTCGATGTGATTTACGCCGAGGCGTTTCCGGAGAGCGGGGTCGGCCTTGCCGTTATGAATCGCATGAACAAGGCGGCGGGACATCACTATCTGCACGCAGAGGAGGAAAAATGAGCGGAAAGCGCGAAGACTATATCAGCTGGGACGAATATTTCATGGGCGTCGCCTATCTCTCGGCGCTCCGCTCGAAGGATCCGAACACACAGGGTCGGCGCCTGTATCGTGAGCGATGACAACAAGATTCTCTCGATGGGCTATAACGGCTTCCCGAGGCTGCTCGGACGATGAGTTTCCCTGGGGGAAGGGAGCACGAGCAGGATGACCCCTATCAGGGCAAAATACTTCTATGCGACGCACAGCGAGCTGAATGCGATTCTGAATTACCGCGGCGGTTCGCTCGAGGGGCAGCAAGCTCTATGTGACCTTGTTCCCCTGCAATGAGGTGCGCCAAGGCAATTATACAGAGCGGTATCCGGACTCTGATTTACGGAGAGGATAAGTACGGCGACACGGCGGCGGTTCGCGCGAGCAAGCGCATGCTGAACGCGGCGGGTGTCCGCTACTATCAATACACGAAGACGGGGCGTAAGCTCCGGATTATTGTCTGAGTTTTCTCTTGCCGAAGGCGAAGAGAGGGACTATAGTAAAATGAAATTCAGCGGAAAATGCCGCAGAGACAGAGGTGAAGAAGATGAAAGATAAGCGTCGTAGAGTGGTGGCAATGATTGTGGCAGTGGTGCTCTGTGCTTCGATGGTGCTCGGCATGGCCGCGGCCGGCCTCAGCGCTTTCCTGCATTGAGACAGAGCTATCCGGAACTCGTCGCAGCCTGCTCGGCCGGAAACCTTGAGACTGCGAGGCTTTTAGAGGAATGCGGGTCGAAAAACGAAATATATGTTCGAGACCTTGCGGCGGCTTTGGAGCGGCTGAAAGCCGAGAAAGACGCCAGGGAAACCGCCTTGCAGCTGGGGCGGGAGACGGATGCGGAGGCGCTCTGCCTGCCCTACGGCAGAGGAGGGCTTCTCGCGGCAGTCTATCTCACCGCGCTTGCGCGGAGGTCCGGCGTCGAACTCCGGCTCCGCGCGGTGCCGATTCGCCAGGAGACCATAGCACTCGCGGAGGCGCTCGGCAAAAATCCCTACCGCATGGACGCGGCGGGCGTTTTATTTCTGACCGCGCACAGCGACAGTCTGGTGCGGGCGCTCCGCGCGGCAGGGATACCGGCAGCCTGCATCGGCCGCCTGGTGCCGGGCCTTGACAAGTGCGTGGTCGATAAGACCGAGCGCGAATACATCAACCGCCCGGAAAAGGGCATCACATTGGAAGCGGAAGTATTTGAGACAGAAAGGACGAAAGATGCGTGAAAAAATCCTCGCGGTTCTCGAGAAGAACGCGCGTATCGACATCCACGAACTCGCAATGCTGCTCGGCGAGAGCGAAGTAGCGGTTGCGAACGAGATTGCGGACATGGAGAAAGAGAATGTGATCCGCGGCTATCACACCCTGATTAACTGGGAGAACACGAGTAATGAGCGTGTGGAAGCGCTGATTGAGGTCAATGTGACCCCGCAGCGCGGCATGGGCTACGACCGCATTGCGGAGCGCATTTACCAGTACAACGAAGTCGATTCCGTCTATCTGATGAGCGGGGCGTTCGACTTCATGGTGCTCCTCGAGGGCAAGACCATGCGGGAAGTCGCGCTCTTTGTCTCCGAGCGGCTGGCGCCGCTCGAGTCGGTGACAGGTACTTCGACGCACTTCGTGCTGAAGAAGTACAAGGATCACGGCACGGAGATGGAAGTGAAGAAAGAAGACGAAAGGCAGTTGTTCATGGCATGAGAGATATCAACGAAATTTTAGCGAAGAAGACAGTTGCCCTGCAGCCCTCCGGCATCCGGAAGTTTTTCGACATTGTCCGCACGATGGAGGGCGCCATTTCCCTCGGCGTCGGCGAGCCGGATTTTGACACGCCCTGGCCCATCCGGGAAGAGGGCATTTACTCGCTGGAGCGCGGACGCACTTTCTACACGAGCAATGCGGGCCTCAATGAGCTCCGCGAGGAGATTGCGCGCTACATTCAGCGCCGCTTCGGCGTTTCCTATGAGCCGCTCAGCGAGATTACGGTGACGGTCGGCGGCTCGGAGGGTATAGACCTCGCCTGCCGCGCTATGCTGGATCCCGGCGACGAGGTTATTATCCCGCAGCCGAGTTATGTCTCCTACGAGCCCTGTGTGCGTCTCGCGGACGGCGTGCCGGTCATTGTGGAACTCAAGGAGAAGGACCGCTTCAAGCTGATGCCGGAGGATCTCGAGAAGGCCATCACCCCGCGCACCAAGTTTTTGGTGTTGCCGTTCCCGAATAACCCGACGGGCTCGATTATGACAAGAGAGGAGCTCGCGGCGATTGCGGAAGTCGCAATCCGCCACGACCTCTATGTGGTCTCGGACGAAATTTACACCGAGCTCACCTATAACGGCGAGGCACCGGCCTCAATCATTCAGATTCCGGGCATGCGGGAGAGAACCGTTCTGATCAACGGCTTCTCGAAGGCGTACGCGATGACCGGCTGGCGCCTCGGCTATGCCTGCGGGCCGGAGCCGATACTCCGCCAGATGATCAAGGTGCACCAGTATGCGATTATGTGTGCGCCGACCACAAGCCAGTATGCGGCGGTCGCGGCGCTCCGCGACTGCGACGCCGAGATTGCGCGGATGCGCGAGGCCTATAACCAGCGCCGCCGCTATCTCTTAAAGCGGCTCGAGGAGATGAATATTCCCTGCTTTGAGCCGGAGGGCGCCTTCTATATTTTCCCGAATATCTCGAAATTCGGCATGTCCTCCGAGGAGTTTTGCACGAAGCTACTGACCGAGGAAAAGGTCGCGGTCGTGCCGGGCACGGCGTTCGGACAGAGCGGAGAGGGCTTTGTCCGCATCTCGTACGCGTATTCGCTCGAACAGCTCCGCGAGGCCATGGGGCGCATTCAGCGCTTTGTGGAGCGCCACGCAAACTGAGAGAGTGATAGGACAACAAAAAGAGTGAATAGAATCCCCGCAACGCTGTCAGAATCAGGCGCTGCGGGGTTTTAGTCGTTTTTCCGCCTGCCTCCAAACGATGCTATAAGGCTAAGCGGACAAAAAGAGTTGGTGCTAGCTCCAGAGTTCGGGGTAGGGAGATGTCTTATGAAGCTCGCTCCATACTATTGCATCACCCCATGTCGGGATTGAACTTTCTATCTTTTTCTGCGGCGAGAGCCGTTTGTATATCTCCGCAATACTTTCATCCGTTGGCATTACCTTTAACAGTTCTTTTGCAGAAAGCGGCTCTGGTGAGTGCATGTGATATGTACCCAGAATTCTGGACACATTGACTATCGTTAGGCACCGCAACTGGATGCTATCCTGTATTGTACAGGAGGCATCCAGTTTGTTTTCTTCTGGATTCTCCTGTTGTTATAGTAATCAATATAATCATCGACTGCGGTAACAAATTCCTCAAAGGACTTGAACTCTTGCTCATGTCCATAGAACATCTCATTCTTCATCCGACCAAAGAACGACTCCATAATGCCGTTATCATGGCAATTCCCCTTTCTGGACATCGACTGTGTGATGCCATGCTTCTCAAGCTCGGTTCGATAGTAGGCGTGCTGATACTGCCAACCCTGATCTGAATGCATAATCAAGCCTGTTAACTTTGGGAACTTTGCAAATGCCTTATCCAGCATGTCCTTAATCTGTTCCATATTAGGATGCAGCGAAACAGTGTACGAGATAATCTCGTTCCCGCACATGATCGAGGATCGGAGAAAAGTAGCACTTCCCCATCCATGTTGAACTGAGATACGTCTGTTGTCCATTTCTCGAGGGGTGTGTCTGAAATAAAATCCTGTTTAAGGAGATTGTCAGCGGTCTTGCCCACCTCACCTTTGTAAGAATGATACTTCTCCTTCGGGCGCTTGCCGAGCAGTTCCATGTCGTGCATGAGCCGCTGAACACGCTTGTGATTGACCTCAAATCCACGATTATGCAGCTCCGCCGTAATTCGGCGGACACCATATCGCTGCCGATTCTCATCGTAAATTCTGCGGATTTCTGCGGAAAGACCTGTATTCCTGATAGCAACTGCGTCAGTCCTGCCAAGTTCATAGTAGTAGGTGGACCGGGACATTCCCATTGCTGTCAGCAGGTACTTCAGTTTGTATCCTCTGTCGCGGAGTTCTTTGATGATCGCTGCTTTCTCGCCTTGAGTCGCGCAGCTTCCTTTTTCTTCTCTCAAGGCGATCTCTTTTTATTACTTCGTTCTCGGCCTTAATCAAGGCGTTCTCTTCACGAAAGCCGGAGAGCTCCTCGTATTCACTCTCCTGGAGTTTTCTGGGATTGTTGATATTTACTTTCTTCATCTTCACAGGATCCTTTGGCTTGCGACCTTTCTTCTTACTTACAAGTCCATTGTAACCGTAAATCTTATATTTTTGCACCCAGTCATAGAGCAGACGGCTCCCAATGCCGGCCTCTAGCGCAACGGACTGTGCCGTCCTCCCGGCGAGAACCTTTGTGATTAGCTTCAGTTTCTCTTCAGGCGTCCACGGATGCTGCTTTCCATGCTTTAGGGACCTGGGAGCCATTTGCCTTTTTCGGCACGAGCCCATCGACGAATCATGGCGTGAAAGTTAGCCCGGATCGTTATAACCCTCCGGTGTCTCTGGCCATTTCCCCTGTCGATACAGGTCGACACACATCTTCTTGAATTCATAATCATAGCGCATGATAAAACCCTCCTTACTGTGACACTTTCGTGTCCAGTAAAGAGGGTACATATCAATGTAGCACCACCAGAAAGCCGCTTTTATTCGTCTCTCTATGTTTTGAGACCTCTATGATCTCTAAGCATGGCTCTAAGCCTTGCATTTACACCCCCTTCGATCTGATTGTTTGTTGAAGGGATTTTTTCAATTGTACGCAACAACTCTTCATCCAAGTATGTAAATAAGGTCCCGTCACGAATCAATCGTATAAGCGAGTTTCGAGCCTTCAAAAGGCGTTCATGAGTCGGTCGACGTTGTCCATTCTCGTCTACTGTCATCTGGTTCAAAAAAGGCTTGGTATCGTTCCATCCAGTCTATGAACCGATGAACCCATTTCTCTGCCTCGACTTTGTTTTTCAGATGCGACAGGTCTTTGGCTAGTATATATAACTCCATCGCAGCCAAGGTTTTAGGCCTGCTAGTCGTGTATCGTCTCACTTGACTGAACACATGGAATGTACACCGTTGAAGCTTGGCATGTTTCCAGGTTTGTCTCAAAGCTTTCGCAAAGCCGGTACCGCCGTCTGATACAACCATCCTAGGCTCTGCGATTCGTGATAATAACGCCTTATAAGCGCCTGAATGCTCGTATCTGCACAGATACCAACCAAGTACATGTTGCGCATCACAACAGATTAATACGCACGCTTTGCGCCCCATGTAGATACCATCTACAAAGACCACATCTCTTTCAGATTCAATCCGAGGAGGCATCGGCCATATATCCCAAAACTGTTTAGCTTTTCTTCGAAATGTTCTTCCTTCAGCAGGCATCTCACGTTGTGTCTGCTTGCCAAACAACCACTTTAAAAAGACTTGTAGCTGTTTTGCCGCATTATCAAACTTGGGCGTAATAATCATTGAGCAAGCATTGCAACGCCACCGTTGGGTTCCGGACTTATTCTTCCCGTATTTAATACAAGGCCCACCACAAGAAGGACAAATAGCATGCTTCATGACGTTTTCCTCCAAACATACTGTTTCAAGGAAGATGTAAGCAGAGAAAAGCCTTGTATATCAAGGGGTTGAAGCACTTTTCACCAACTCTTTTTGTCCACCCTTCATCTTGTTTCAAAGAAGATAAAAACCCCGCAACGCTTGATTCTACTAGCGTTGCGGGGTTTTTTACCAACTCTTTTTGTCCTATAACTCTGCTATAAGCAGGCTATGAAGTCCGCCGGGAAATGCCGGTGAACCGTGTCAAAAAGCGGAGAAATATAACGGCAGAAATATTGCAAAAGGATTTTGCAAGGAAGTCAAGACATCCGCCGGGAAATGCCGGTGAACTGTGTCAAAGCGGAGAAATATAACGGCAGAAATATTGCAAAAGGATTTTTGTAAGGAAGTCAAGAAGTCCGCTCGGAAATGCGTTGAATCCGCGCATAGATAGGCAAAAAAACGCCTGCCGCACGTTTTTGTGCGACAGGCGTTCTGTCATTAGCTTATCTGCTCTGGGTCCAGACACCGCTGTTGTCAACGAAGTAGCGGTTGTTGTCAACCCACTGGTTGGTCAGCATCTTGCCGAGGTTGCTGCCGTTCTCGGTGCTGAGCCAGTACCACTTGCCGGTGAAGCGGCTCTTCAGCCAGCCGGTCTGCATGTAGCCGGACTTGTTGAAGTAGTACCAGCTGCCGTCAATCTGCTGCCAGTTGTCGGTCGTGTAAGAACGGTCTGCATTGCAGTACCACCAGCCGACATTGTCCTTCAGCCATGCGCCCTTGTTGCCGGAGTTCGATCCGTTCGGGCCGGTCTGACCGCCGTTGTTGGAGCCGCCGTTGTTCGTCTTGCCGCCGAGTGCTGCGAGGATATCGTCATCGACGCTGAACTCATCCGACTCGGTCCAGTTGCCCTTCGAGCCGTTGCCGTTGCCGACAATCGCGCGGACCTTGACGGTGTAATCGCCCTTGCCGCCTTCGCGAATCTGGCTGCGGAAGTCGTAGCTCGTGCTGTTTGTCGTGACCGACTCACGGATGGTGTTGTTCCGGTAGAGCTTCACTTCGTACTGCTTTGCGTAGTCCGCCTGATCCCAGGAAACCACCGGGCTGTCATCGTCACCCCAGGAGACATCTCCGACTTCGAGTGCATCCTTATCGGTGGAGCCGGTCTTCGGCAGGGTGAGCGTGACGGTCATTGCGCTTGCGCTCGTGACAATCTTGCTGACCTCGGCGCCTTTGCCGCCCTTGTCATTGAGTTTGACATTGCCCTTCGGCGTACCCTTGAAGGTGAAGTCGCTGTCGGGCTTCAGCTTCAGCGTGACCTTCGGCTTCTTGCCGAAGTCGGTGTTCGTGATTGAGGGTGACCTTGACGCTGTCCACGCCTGCGCTGTCACTCTCGGCATCAATCTGACTTGCGGTCATGCCCGGAGAGAGGTCGTAGTCGAGATCAATCGTGACATTCTGTACAACGCCCTTTGAGGACTTTGCAAAGGCGACGCTTGTCATGCCGAGCAGCATAGCAGCGCTCAGAACAATGGGAGCAACTTTCTTTAACAGATTCTTCTGCATCATTTCTGTTTCCTCCGTTCCGCAGGATTTCCTGCTTGGTAATTTTTTCTGTTGACTCTATCCTAAACGATTTCGGCGGGAAAGAATAGTGGATTTCACTTACGGTTCTCTTACTTTCCTGTAAGAAGATTATCACAAAAATTTAACGGCCTTTTGTGTAACCTTTTTCCAAAAAAACGGCACCGCAAAACCTGCGGTGCCGTTCTCAATCCGTATCGATTCAACTCAGTATTTCGGGGTCCACTTGCCGTTGTAGTCGACGCGGTAGCCGTCCGGCGTCATTGTGCTGACAAGCATGGCGCCGTCATAGCCGACATAATAGTAGACGCCCTCTTCGGTCGCGCTCTTAATCCAGGCATTTGCCCACATAGTGCCGTCGCTGCCCGAATAGTACCACTTATCGCCGACCTGGAACCAGCCGGTCGCCTTCTGACCGTTGTTCTGCACATAGCTCCAGCCGCCGTTCTCGAGCGACACCCAGTGACCGGTTGCGGCAGCCGTGTTCTGCGCGCCGGTATTCTGTGTGTTGGCCGCCTGGGTCTGTGCGGTAGCATTCTGCGCGGTCGTGCTCTGGTTGGCGGCAGTGCTTGCGGCAGCGGAAGTCTTGGTCTCATCCGCATTGCCGCGGTTCTGCTTAATCATCATGATGTCCTCGGACGTGATGGTCTCGGCGCCCATGGCGGAAGCCGCGCGTCCCTGTCCCTTGGCCTTCTTCTTTGCCGTGACCTGCGCGTAGTAGGTGCCGGCGCCGCGCTTTAAGACCTTGTCGGTGACGTCGGCCTTTTCCGACGTATAGCCCGCCGTGACAGCCGTGCCGATCTTGTGCTTCGGTTTTAAATCCGAGGAGCTGTAGAGCTGCACCGTGTAGCTTGTGCGGCTGTCGCCGACCGACCAGTTGACATAGACGCGGTCGTTTGAGACATCAAAGGAGACATCGCTGACCGAATAGTCCTGCGGGTCGTCATCCTCCGTCCGCGCGAAGCTCACAGCACCCTGTGAGAGCGTCATCGCGAGGCAGAGGAACAGGGCAGTTGCCCGTTTCAGTCGTTTCATCATAAATACCTCCGAATTCTAAAAACTTCTATATAGCGAGTATAGCACAGCAAGCTTACGAATTCCTTACGACAGAATGACGATTCCCTGTCAGTGGCGCAGGTTTTTTTCGTCAGCTTTCGGAAGTGTGAAGACAAAACGGCTGCCGCCTTCTGTGCGCTGCGTCGCTTCCAGGCTCTCGCCGTGCGCGAGCATGACTTCCCGCGCAATCGCGAGGCCGAGTCCCGCGCCCATCTTGTCCTGCCCGCGGGAGCGGTCGCCCTTAAAGAAGCGGTCAAAGATGCGGGACAAGTCCTCGTCCGGAATACCGATGCCGCTGTCGCTGACCGAGATTTCCATCCGGTTGCGGTGCTCCGTGCAGGCAATCTCAATCTCGCTGTTCTCCGGCGAAAATTTGATTGCGTTGTCGGTGAGATTGTAGAGGACCTGCTGGATGCGCAGGGCGTCGGCATAGACAAAAACTCTGTTCCTCGGCGAAGAGGGAGGGAGATGTGAATATGCTTTGCCTTGCACTGGGGTTCAAAGCTCTCGGCTGTGGCGCGTATCAGCGCATTCAGCTCAAAGACGCTTCTATGCAGCGTCTGCCCGGGATTCAGCGTATTGAGACGCAACATGTTTTCCGTGAGCTTGGAGAGGCGTTCGCTCTCGGCGATGACGCGCCGCATGTACTTTTCCCGCTGTTCGGGCGGAATGGTGCCGTCCAGAATCGCCTCGGAGAAGCCCTTGATCGAAGTCAAGGGCGAGCGGAAATCGTGGGAAACATTGGCGATAAAGCGCCGCTCATCTTCCTCGAGACGCGCGAGCTTTTCCGCCATTCCGTTCATGGTTGTCGCGAGATAGCCCATCTCATCCTCGGCGCGCACCGGAATCCGGTGGGTCAGGTTGCCGTCGGCAAATTGGCGGGCGCCCTCGGTGATTGCGGCGAGCGGCCGGTATACCGCAAAGTGAAAAATAAAGAGGAAGGTGAGGGATAGCAGAAAGACAATGCCGTAGCTGATATAGACCAGATTCAGAATTTGCATCGCATCTTCCCGGACATAGTTCATCCGAAGATGAATCACGACATAGCCGTAGGGTCCGGTAATTGCCCGTGATCGGTGCGGAGACACTGAGGACGGTCTCCGGGAAGGAGCCGAAGTAGGAGCCGACCGTATAGGAGCGATTGCCGGTTGCGGTCGGATCGAAATCCGGTATGGTGCGGCCGTCCCAGCTGTGCGCGGAGTCAATGACAATCGCGCCGTTTTTGTCCATAATCCAGATTTCTGCCCGCAGATAGGTGGAGACAGCTTCGAGCTGCGGGTAGGCGCTCTGGAGCGGCAGCGCCTTGCCGTCGTAGACACCCGAGTAGGCGGCGGCAATCAGATTCGCCTCGTCGTAGAGCGTGCGCGCGCGGCTCTTGATCAGATAACTCTCCGTGAGACGCGCGGAGAGCGTAGACACGGCGAGAAAGCCCGCGACGCCAAAGAGCAGATAACCGAGCAGAAATTTTAAGTAGAGAGAGCGGCGTATGAACTTCATCATGCGCGGAGGTCGAATTTATAGCCGACGCCCCAGACGGTGGCGATGGACCAGCTCGGCTTATCTTTCAGCTTCTCGCGGAGGCGCTTGATATGCACATCGACCGTGCGGGTATCGCCCGCATACTCATAGCCCCAGATGTGGTCCAGGAGCTGCTCGCGCGTAAAGACCTGGTTCGGGTGGGAGGCGATAAAGTAGAGGAGTTCAAGCTCTTTCGGCGGCATTTCGACCGGGCGCCCCTCATAGCGGACAGCGTAGTTCGTGAGGCTGATTTCCAAATCCTCGCAGCGCACTACATCCGTGTCGGTGCGGGCGGGCGGGGCAGCTTCCTGCGGCCGGTAGCGGCGCAGCACAGCGCGGACGCGCGCGACCAGTTCCTTCGGCTCGAAGGGCTTTATGATATAGTCGTCGGCGCCGAGCTCGAGTCCGAGCACCTTGTCAAAGACCTCGCCCTTGGCCGAGAGCATGATGACAGGCGTCTGGGCACTCTTCGAATCTCGCGACATACCTGGTAGCCGTCGACATGCGGCAGCATGAGGTCCAGGAGCACGAGATCCGGGGAGAGTGAGTGAAAGAGCGAGTGCCGCCGCGCCGTCCGGCGCAATGTGCGTCTCGAAGCACTCTTTTTCCAGATAGAGAGAGATGAGCTCTGCGATATTTTCGTCGTCGTCGACAATCAGTATTTTCTGTTTTCCTGCCAAAGAGACTCCTTTCTGCGGGTCAGCGGAAGGTGACTACGGTCACGGCCTCGCCGCCGTCGTCAAAATGGGCATCTTCGAATTTCTTGACATAGGGCTGCTTTTTGAGCCAGGCGAGCACGCCTTTTTTCAGCGCGCCGGTGCCGCGGCCGTGAATCACGCGGACCGAGTTCAGGTGCGCGAGGAGGGCGTCGTCCAGGTACTTGTCGAGCTCCCCGAGCGCCTCGTCCACTGTCTTGCCGATCAGATTGATTTCGGGGGAGATGTGGGAGGCCTTGCCGAAGGTCGGCGCTGCGCCGCTGTAGCCGCGCTTTGCGCCCTTTGCGCTTGCCGCGTCCTCCTCGATGAGGACCACATCGTCCGCGGAAACCTGCGTGCGAAGCACGCCCATGCGGACAAAGAGGCGGTTATTTTTATCCGGCAGCGTCGAGACAATGGCATCGTGGTCCATGCTGAGCACGCGGACCGAGTCGCCGATGTGGAGCACCGCGGGCTTTGCCGCTTTGACGGCCTTCTTTTTTTCGGCGCGGTCTTTTCGACCGACTTTAACCGTTCGCGGAGGCCGGTGCGCTCTTTTTCGAGTTCGCGGAGCAGACCGGAGTCCGCGCTCAGGCGGCTGATGCGCCGTATGCTCTGATCGGCGCTCTCTTTCGCTTCGGCGAGAATGCGCTCGGCTTCGGCGCGCGCCTTCTCGAGAATGCGCTCTTTGCGCTCGTCGAGGTTTTGATCCGCCTTTTCGTGCCGGTTTTTCAACTCTTCAATCTCGGTCCGGTACGCGAGAATTTCCTTCCGCTCGGCCTCAATCGTGCGGCGATCCGCCTCGAGACGGGTGAGGAGATCCTCAAAGGCCGCATCGTTCTGCTCGATGTGTGTCTTTGCCTCCTCAATGATATAATCCGGGAGTCCGAGCTTTTGGGAAATCGCAAACGCGTTACTCTTGCCCGGAATACCGATTAAGAGACGGTAGGTCGGGCGGAGTGTCGCGACATCGAATTCACAGCTTGCGTTTTCGACGCCCTTCGTAGAGAGCGCGTAGACTTTCAATTCGCTGTAGTGCGTGGTCGCGACCGTCCGCGCGCCGATATTCTGTAAGAACGACAGAATCGCAATCGCGAGCGCCGCGCCCTCGGTCGGATCCGTGCCGGCGCCGAGCTCGTCGAAGAGGCAGAGTGAATCGCTGTCTGCAGACGCTAGAATCTCGACCACATTTTTCATGTGTCCCGAGAAAGTCGAGAGCGACTGCTCTATGCTCTGCTCGTCGCCGATGTCCGCAAAGACATCGCGGAATACGGCGAGGCGGCTCCCCTGAAATGCCGGGATGTGAAGTCCGGCCTGCCCCATCAGCGTAAACAGTCCCATGGTTTTCAGGGAGACCGTCTTGCCGCCGGTGTTCGGTCCCGTGATGATGAGGAGCGTGAAGTCGTCGCCGATCCGTATGCTAATCGGGACCACCTTGTCCCGCGGAATCAGCGGGTGGCGGCCGTCTTTGATTTCGACGATGCGCTCGGTGTTAAAGAGCGGTTTCGAGGCCTGCATCGAAGAGGCGAGCCGCGCCTTCGCAAAGACAAAGTCAAGTGCGGCGAGTATTTTCTGGTTTGCGAGCAGAGCAGCGGTGCAGGGCGTGAGAAGCGCGCTGAGCGCCGCGAGAATTTTTGTGATTTCCTGCTGTTCGGCAATGACCAGCTCGCGGTACTCGTTGTTCAGGCGCACGGCGACAAGCGGCTCGATGAAAACGGTCGAGCCGGTGGAACTCTGGTCGTGCACCACGCCCGGGAGTTTCGACTTGTACTCGCTTTTCACGGCGAGACAGTAGCTGCCGTTACGCATGGTCACGATGGTATCCATGAGATAGCTCTTGTGGCGGTTGATTTCCTCCTGGAGGGCGCTGTGCATGCGCTCGTCGGCCGTCTTCATCTGCCGCCGGATGCGCGAAAGCTCGGCGCTCGCCGTGTCGGCGACCAGTTCCTCCGAGAGGACACAGCGCTTCAGTTCTGCTTTTCTTTCGGGAGCGGGGAGAGCGCCGTGAAAGAGGCTTCGAGTGCGTCGGGATCCGGCTCCGCCTCTTCGTGCGCGCCGTAATTCCGGGCGCGTTCGCTTAAGTCGAGCAGCGTGCCGATGGCGTAGAGCTCGGAAGTGCTGAGAGTTCCGCCGACATCGAGGCGCTTCACCGAGGCGCTCACATCGCGGAGCCCTGCGAGGCGCAATTCGCCCTTCATGCGGATGCGGGAGAGCGCAGCCTCGGTCTCCGCCTGGGCGGTCTCGATGGCGCCGAGTTCCGTCATGGGCGTAAGGGCGCGACACAGCGCTTTTTCCGGGCGCGCTCACAGCCTTTTTCTTCGAGCAGCGACAAAAATTTTTATCAAATTCCAGAGTGTGCAAGGTTTTTTTGGTTCATGCCTGATTATCATCCGTTTCTTCCGCCGGAGCGGCGGAGGTTATATCAAATTCAAATTGCGAAAAATACGCCTATAGTATAACACAAAGCGCGCCGCGCGTTTCGAAAAGCAGTGCTTTTATGCTATACTAAGGCATTATAGACAGACAGGACGGCGGAGGAGACTTCATGCAGGGAAGATGAGTTTATCACACAGCATATCGCCGAGAAAAAAAGCAAAAGAGAAAAAAGCTGATGGCACTCGCCGGAAAAGCGGCGCTTGCCGGGGCGGGCTTTGCGCTCGGCGCTGCAGCCATCACCTGCGTCACCTGCCCGATACTCGCAAAAAAGTGGCGGCAGAGCACGGAAAAAAACAGTGTCAAAATCGAGCGGGACGAGAGCCGGAGCGAAGGGGAGTCGCGCGAGCAGCTGAGTTCTCCCGCGGAGGCCGAGTCCGGCAGCGGAGAAGCGAACAGGGGAAGCCGAGAATCAGAATATTCGGGAACAGGTCGAACAGGGTCATAGAGAACCGGGATTACACGCTCAGCGACATCCGCCAGATGGCGGGAACGCTCCGGAAACAGGCCGACAGCGCCGATGCCGCGGTGGTCTCCGTGACGCATGAGCAGGCCGAACGGGACTGGTTTAACAATGCGCTCGAGAGTTCGGAGAATTACGCGGGGCTTGCGGTCGCAAAGACGGAGAGCGAGCTCCTGTTTCTCACAACGACCGCCGCGGTGGAGGGCACCGACACGGTGACAGTCACCTTTGCCCGCGGCGATCAGATGAGCGCGACCGTCAAACTGCGGGACAGTGCAACTCATCTCGCGGTGCTCTCGCTCCCGATTACGGATGCGAACCGGGACAGCCTCGCAAAGCAGGCCGTGATTCCCTTCGGCAATTCCTATCGCCTGAAGCGCGGCGATCTTCTGTTCCTGATCGGCTCACCGCTCGGCATGATTCACTCGGTGAAGTACGGCTTTCTCTCGAATGTCCGGACCAATGTGAGTGTGATGGACGGCTATGCGACCGTTTACCTGCCGGATGTGAGCGGAGACGCGGCATCCGGCACCTGGGTCTTAAACGCGGACGGCGAGCTGGTCGGCTGGATGACAGATCTCTTCTCCGAGACGGAGGCGCAGAGCAGCACGGCGATTCTCGGCATCTCGGATTTGAAGCCCATGATCGAGCGGATGATGAACGGGAAGGAAACGGCGAAGCTCGGCATTTACGGCAGACAGGTCGGCACAACGCAGCGCGAACAGGGGGATGCCGGCGGGCGTCTACATCTCCCGCGTCGAACCGAACGCACCGGCCTATGCGGCGGGCGTGCAGCCGGGGACATTCTGATTTCGCTCGGCGACAGCAAAAATCGAGACCATGCGCGACCTCGAAGCCGCGCTGGAAAAGAGTGCGAAAGGGGAGAGCGTGCGCTTAACCCTCATGCGAAACGGCAGAGAGAAGTATGAGACCATCTCGGTCACCGCGACACTTGCGGGCAGATAAAGGCAAACCAGAAAGGACACACTATGAAATATATCGACGCACTCCGGGAGAACACCCATATTTCGGAGGTTTATCTCTGCCAGCAAAAGGCGACCTATCTCACCAAGAGCGGTAAGGAGTACGAGAGTCTGCAGCTCCGCGATAAGACAGGCGTGGTGGACGCAAAAATCTGGGAGCCCGGGAATCCCGGCATCGGCGACTTCGATGAGCTCGACTATGTCGCAATCGACGCGGATGTGATTCTCTACAACAACAAGCTGCAGCTCAAAATAAGTCGCATTCGCCGCGCCAATGAGGGAGAGTATAACCCGGGCGACTACATGCCGGTCTCTAATCGGGACAACAACGAGATGTATGCGGAACTCCTGGCACAAATTCAGTCGGTGCAGGACAGTTACCTGCAGACGCTGCTCCGCGCCTTTTTCGTGGACGATGCTGCCTTTGTGAAGCGTTTTCGCCTGAGCTCGGCGGCGAAGTCCGTGCACCACGGCTTTATCGGCGGCTCATGGAGCACACGTTAAGTGTCGCGAGACTCTGCGACTACTACTGTAAGAACTACCCCATTCTGAACCGGGATCTCCTGATTACCGCGGCGCTCTGTCACGACATCGGCAAGACCCGCGAGCTCTCGGCTTTTCCGGAGAATGCCTACACCGACGAGGGACAGCTGCTCGGTCACATTGTGATCGGCTGCGAGATGATCGCGGCGGCGATTGCAAAGATTCCGAACTTCCCCGAGAAGCGCGCGGCCGAGCTTCGGCACTGCATTGTCGCGCACCACGGCGAGCTGGAATTCGGCTCCCCGAAGAAGCCCGCATTGATTGAGGCCATGGCCTTGAATCTCGCGGACAATACCGACGCAAAGATGGAGACCTTTATGGAACTCCTGAATGCCGCCGGGGCAAATAACGGCTGGCTCGGGTTTAACCGTTTTCTGGACAGCAACCTGAGAAAGACCTCCGAGAGCGGCGTATAAGCGCGGGAGAATGCGCCGAGAAGAGAGAAAGAGAAGACCGCATGCGTAAGAACGATGAGTTTGAACTGGAAATCACGGCGCTCTCCGATGAGGGGCTCGGAATAGGGAAGCTGGACGGCTTTGTCTGGTTTGTGAAAGGCGCCCTCCCCGGGGACACAGCGCGCTGTCTCGCGATGAAGCTCAAAAAGAACTACGGCTTTGCGCGCGTAAAGACACTTTTAAAACCTTCGCCGGAGCGCGTCACGCCGCGCTGTGCGGTTGAGCAGCGCTGCGGTGGCTGTCAGCTGCAGGCGCTCTCCTATGACGCAGAGCTCCGCTTAAAAGCAAACAAGGTGAGAGAAGACCTGCTTCGCATCGGCGAAGTTCCGGCGGAACGGCTGGATGCCGTCACGGAAGCAATCGTCGGGATGGAAGAGCCGTCCCGTTACCGAAATAAGGCCCAGGTGCCGTTTGCAGCCGGCGAGGACGGAAGACCCGTTGCCGGCTTTTATGCTGCCCGGAGTCACCGCGTGATTCCCTGGCTTGACTGCGATATCGGTGCAAAGGAAAACGCGCGCATTCTGGAAGTGCTACTCGCCTTTACGGAGCGCTTCGGGATAGCCCCCTACGACGAAGAGAGCGGCAGGGGGCTGCTTCGCCGCGCCCTGATACGGAAGAGCCGTGCGACCAAGGGCTATATGCTCTGTCTCATTGTAAACGGCAAGGAACTGCCGCATTGGGAGGCGCTGCTAAAGGCGCTTCAGGCGGCAGACAGCGAGGACGCGCGCCTTGAGACCCTGGTGCTCAACACCAACACCCGCCGCGACAATGTGATACTCGGCGACACGGTGCGCACCCTCTACGGCAAGGGCTATATTGAGGACAGCATAGGCGATATACGCTTCCGCATTTCGCCGCATTCGTTCTATCAGGTGAACCCCGTTCAGACCGAGGCCATGTACGGCGCGGCTCTGGAATTCGCGGCGCTCAGCGGTAACGAGACCGTCTGGGATCTTTACTGCGGCATCGGGACCATCTCCCTCTTTTTGGCGCGGCAGGCAAAGAAGGTCTACGGCGTGGAAATTGTGCCGGCCGCCATTCGGGACGCCAAGGAAAATGCCAAGCGTAACGGCATTGCAAATGCGGAATTCTTTACCGGCGCCGCCGAGGAAGTACTCCCGGCGTGGCAGCGGGAACACCCTGCGCAGCGCATCGATGTGATTACCGTGGATCCGCCACGTAAGGGCTGCGATGAGACCGCCCTCCGCACCATGGTTGAACTTGCGCCGAAGTGCATTGTCTATGTGAGCTGTAACCCCTCGACCCTCGCGCGGGACATTAAGTACCTCCGCGCCAACGGTTATGAGTTAACGCGCGTGCGCCCGGTCGACAACTTTCCGCGGACCATGCATGTGGAGACGGTGGCGTTGCTGTCAAGGTCTGAACAGCAGAGTGCGAAAAGTATAACCCAGGGAAGAAGAGTGCAAGGTACGAAGGCTGAGATGTAGGTTGCAGACGTAGAAGTTGAGAGGGCGGATATACTAAATTGAATACTAAGAGGCTAGCCAAATTCCTTATAATTACATTTCTTGTTTCATGGACAGCATGGTGTGGACTTGCTGCGTTAACAAGTCTCAATATTATTTCGTTTTCCCATCCTCTAGGTACTATTCTGCACATTATAGGAGGATTCGGACCGGCAATAGCAGCTTTATTTGTGTTAGAAGAAGATAATACGGTTAAATCCATAGTAAAATCTATTTTTGAGCACAGAAAAAAATCATTGAACTATCTGTTCCTGTTTTCTGCTTTTGAAATACTGACAATAGGTTTATCTTCAAGAGAGCTTAATTTTGCTTTAAAGATGCATTGGATACCTTTAGTTTTTCTACGAGCAACATTTATATATGGTGGTGAAGAAGAATTAGGCTGGAGAGGAGTTATGCAGCCTTTATTGGAACGAAAATTGAATTTTCCGATATCCGCCATCATTACAGGTACAGTGTGGGGGATTTGGCATATACCGCTTTGGTTTATAAATGGGTCTTCTCAACAAAACATGTCGTTAATCTTATTTTTAGTGTTAGCTATTATACTCAGCTTTTGGCTGGCGACAATTTACAAAAAAACGCAATGTATCTTTGCTTGTAGTGTTTTTCATGGATTGACAAACACTCTTTTGTCTGTGTTTATCATTAAGTTGAATATTGTGCTTATAATAGGTGTCATTGCTATGCTTGTATATTCAATATATATATGGTACTACGGAGAGACGAAATCATAAAACAGACAGAATTACCGAACATACTTAGTGTTCACATGTTTCGTGTGGAGGCAGTGGCGCTGGTTGGAGAGAGATAGGAACTGATTTCCGAAAATAGTGCGGTGGCTGTAAAAATCCCTACTAGGAGTCGGCTTAATGAATATGCTATTGACGTTATTCCTGCAATTATTTCTTTGGATATGGTTTCTGGGATGTACGATCACATGGTGCTTCGGAAAACACATTCTTGTTGAAGGAATGGGGATTCGGAGCGCAGAGTTTGTCATGCTCTGTCTGTACAGCATAGGACTGATCGGTTATCGCTTTTTTCAGCCCACCGGCAAATGGATTTTGTTCGCTATCTTAGTGTTCTGGTTTATAATTCAGTTTTTTTGCCATTGGTACTACACCCTATTCGGCGCTTCCGAACAAAAATTGAAAGGGTACAATGAATGTTTCCAAGGTACGCTAAGGCTCATTCCTAAGAGTGATAAGCGTCTGATACCGGATTTCTATCATATTGTGCTGCACCTATTGATTTTGGCGAATGGGATACTTTGTTTGCTAGCCCATACGCAGGTTTAGAAGCGTCGTAATCCGAAGGTCTGCTTAGCCGAATCAAGGAGGCGAAATGCGGAGAATCGATTTTTCGATGAGTGATTCATCTTTTTAAGGGGAAGTTTTTATTCGATCATATTCGACTGAGATGTTTCTTGGTCATTGTTTCGGCATTATTTAGAATCAGAAGCTGAAAAGGATAGAGAGTTAATAGGAGCATGCATTCATTGTGGAGACGGTGGCGTTGCCGGAGATGAGGATGACGAAGTGAGGGAGGAATACAATGTCGCAGGTGATAGAATCAAAGAATGAACTGGAGTTTGTAGTCTTCTGTATCGAAAACCTCGCAGTGGCTCTGCATACGGATGTGCAGAATGTCTATCGAGCACTGACGGAAAAAAGCGATATTTTAAAATCCTATATTGTGCCGGAATATGAGATACTTCACACGCAAAGTAAAGAATATATTGTGGATGACATCTTGGAAGTCATGAAGGAAAGAGGTGTAGAAGTATGATTCTTTATCATGGCTCTTATCTTGCAATCGAAAATCCGGATTTGCTACACTCGCGACCGAATCTTGACTTTGGAAAAGGGTTTTACCTGACGTCCATTCGTGAGCAAGCAGTAAAATGGTGCGGGAAGTTTGTCAAAAGGGGGAAAGAAGGAGTTATATCGAATTACATATTCGATGAGGAGCTGTTTCAGCGGCTCAAAGTATTACGATTTGATTCTTACTCTGAAGATTGGCTTGAATTTATACTTACTTGCAGAAGCGGGAAGGATAGTTCTGATTACGATGCAGTCTGTGGTGGGATTGCCAATGAAAAACCAAACATACAGATTGCCTTAAGAACAGACGCTGCGCTTACCTGTTTAAAATATATGGGGTGCGAAAAGATATGAATGCGAGTCCTGTTTTATTGCAAAAGAAATTCGCAAGAGTCATAGCATGCTTTGCCGAGAAAAATAATATTTCATTGGATGAAGCGACGGATTTCTTTTACAAGTCCGAATTGTACCCTTTGCTACATGAAGGCGTATCGGATTTACATTGCATGAGTGATATGTATCTGGCGGATGAGCTCACGGAAGAATACAAGGGAACTTGACGAGCTCGATAAAAAATAACGAAGATAAAAACGCAACGCGTACAGAAATGTATGCCAGAGCCGGTAGGTAGCCCGGCCGTCACGGCGTAGCTGTGGTAAGTAACCTGCCCTCCGGGTTGTCCGTTCTTTGTTCATGAATTGAATTTTGGGAGGGATTGTCATGGACAAAGTAGTTATCAAGTTGACGGTTTATTTTGATGATCCGTTTTGGGTTGGCGTAATTGAGCGGGTTGCGGACGGACAGTTATCGGCAGCAAAAATCACCTTCGGGGCGGAACCCAAGGACTATGAAATCGCCGGTTTCATACAAAGACATTTTTATGAACTGCGCTTCAGTCAGCCTGTGCCGACGGAACGAAGGGTAGCAAAGAAGAACCCGAAGACAGCACAGCGTGATGCGAAGAGACAAATGCAACAGGTCGGAATCGGGACAAAGTCGCAGCAGGCGCTAAAACTGCAGCATGAAGAGAAGCGCCTGGAAGGCAGAAAAAAGAACAGAGAAGAAAAGCAGGCAAAAGCGGAGCGCCTGTTTCTGTTAAAACAGCAGAAGCGAAAAGAGAAGCACAGAGGGCGATAACTGAGGAAGCGAATGGATTTGATACAAGATAGAACTTGGAATACCGAATTCAGCCTTCAGAACAGCCGGGTAAAGGGAATTCGATTCCATAATAAAACCCTGAGTTTTAAGCTCGACCGTATATTTCGATTCGTCGAAGGCGAGGAAGCAGAATGCCCGGGCGAATTTCGCTTTGAGGGGTGTGACTTGGACTTGTGCCGCGCGCTGCTATTCAATAAAACGCTGGGAGAGGGGCGCTTTACCGGGAGAGCCCTCTCTCTGCGGGAGTTTATGGATGTATATGGGAATGCGGAATTTGAAATCGTGACCGAGGGCTATTTTGGCAATACGACCACGTATAGTGGGTGGCTCTGGGATGCGGAAAAAACACCGGTATCCGCAATCCTGTATCTCTGGAATTGCGGGAATCGGATTTATCGAATGGCTGAGTAGTTGCTTTAATCCGGGGTGCGAAAACCGGACATTGGGGCAGTAAAACCGGACATTGGGGTAGTAAAACCGGACATTGGAACGGAAAAACCGGACATTGGGCAGTGAAATCGGACAGTGCAGCGGATTCTTTGTCGGAAATCCGGGCACAGTCGCAAGGATGTGTCCGCTTCGGCGAAGCAGGGCTTTGTGAGGTTAAAGGTATGTCATCGAACTGCGATTGCAAAGGAGAGGGCAGATGAGAATATTGTTTTGCAATATAGCCAGCATGAAATACTACAAAGGGAATTCCTGGGGAGGAGATGATCCAAGCGGGGGTGGAAGCTTTGTAGATGAAAATCATGAAGGGGCGGAAATGTTTAACTTTGCCCCTGCCAGCATCAATTTGGAAAATGGAGAAGAAGTGGAGATTTGTAGGGGTTTTGTAGCCACCAAGACAAGCAGAAGCGGAAAAGAGCAAGCGCTGCACATCGAAAAAATCGAAGGTTGCCAAGCCGGAAAGGCAGAGGGTTTCATTCCCGGTGTTTTGGTTATTTTCTGTGCACCGCACCCTTCGTATCCTTATTCCCATATTGTAGGGTAGTACTGGGATGCCGTCGTGTTTCGTCATTATCATTGGGTTCCGCGGCAGGGTAAAGATGGTGAATGGCCATACAATATACTTGCTCGGAAAGAGAATTGCGTATTACTTCCGGTCAAAGAACGAAGTAAAAAAAATCTCTGGTATGTTCCGAGAAGACAAACGGGAGCCTCCTACGGTTTCGGTCAGGCCAATGTCTGGTTTGCGGAGGGAAGAGAAGAAAACAAGCTGTTGGATCGGTTCTTAACGAGGATTGTGAATCAGATTGAGAACTATAACGGGGAAAATTGGGTAAATCAATCCCTTGAAGATTTGTTGCGGAAACAAGGGAAACAGTAATTGTGTCGGAGGAGATAAGAATGTTGAAAGTATATTGCTACAGCCGCTGCAGCACTTGTAAGAAAGCCTTGAAGTGGCTGGATGATAAGGGCATCAAGTATGAGTTGATTGACATCAAAGAAAATCATCCGAGTGAAGAGGAGCTCCGCAAGTATCATGCGATGAGCGGTCTTCCGTTAAAGCGCTTTTGGAATACCAGCGGCATTCCTTACCGTGAAATGGGGCTTTCGGTGAAGCTCAAAGAAATGAGCGAGGACGAACAGTTTGCGTTGCTCGCGACCGACGGCATGCTGGTGAAGCGGCCGCTGCTGGTGGGAGAAAACTTCGCGCTGACGGGGTTCAAAGAAGAGGAGTGGACGGAAAAGTTGCTGTGAGAAGTTCCTAACAGGGGCTATGTGTGCAGAAGAGCTCTGCAAGCTGTGGGTTACGGCTTGCAGGGCTCTTTTTTGCTATGGCGCAAGAATGATTTCGTTTGCACATTTCCTCGCACTCATTTGTTAAATAGTATAAGGAGGTGACTATCTTGACAAAATACCTCCATATGATTATAATCATGTTCATAGTCATATTGATGCTAAACTTCAGATACAAGTTACAAAAATAAGGAGGTATGGTTATGGCTACAAAAAATATTTATGTTGCAGAAGCAGATCTACACCTATTTGATGATGCTGCCAAGTACGCCGGAAGTGTTTCTGCCGCTGTGATACAGGCACTGCAGGACTTTCTAAGTGTTCAACGCAACAAAAGCGAAGGATATGACAAGATTGAGTTAAACCTCTATGAAAAAGGGGTAAGAAGAAAGGTAATGTTCTATGGAATGGAGATTGCTCGTGTAGAACGTCCGGTAGACGGTGGAATAAGGATTGACACGATTTATAAAACTGCAAAAGGGCAGCTTGCAGTGGCAACCAAGGTTCGCAAGGAGCTTCCGAATTGGGCGAAAGGAAATCCACACGTATGGGAAAACCCACAGTCTTGGTCACATGATTTTTGGAATCTGGGGGACAGAGTGTTAAACGTATATCCGGACATAGAGAGCCTAAAGGAGAAAGATGGGTATCTTGCCGAGTGCTGCGAATCTTCTCTTTCGGAAAAGCCTTATGAGTTTTTGGATATTTAGATTAGGTATAAATGCTAGATTTATAGAACTATAACAAGCAAATAATGAGATAGCTTTGTGTTTATTTTCGGATTTCCCTTGGCAACTACCGGAGTTATCGCACTTAATTTAGTTGTATTACGGCAAATGCTAAGAATGCCGAATTTCAAACGAATCATGAGGCTACCTTCCGCTCGTATTTTTAGCGCATGATGTCGGATGAGCCCTCCCCTGTCTTGCTATTGGCGCAGAACATGATAGACTGAAGCTATGAAAACAGTCAAAGTAGTTGCAGCTGTCATCTGTGATTCGCTGCGGGAAGAAACAGAGCATATTTGCGACAGCCAGAGGATACGGGGAATTCAAGGGACAGTGGGAATTCCCGGGCGGAAAGGTGGAGCCCGGAGAGAGTGCGGAGCAGGCGCTTCGGCGGGAAATCAGAGAAGAACTCGAAGTGAATATCATACTCGGAGACTTGATCGAGACCGTCGAGTACGATTACCCGGCGTTTCATCTCTCCATGGATTGCTTCTGGTGCGAGCTTTCGGGCGGAGCGCCGAAGCTACTGGAAGCCGAGGACGGCCGATGGCTCACGAAAGCCGAGTTGTATACGGTGCCTTGGCTCCCCGCGGACATCTCCCTCATTCGGAATATCGAGTCAAAGATGGGAGAGCCGGATCTCTTGCGGACGCAGGCACTTCGACTGTTGCGGCACCTCTGCGAGGAGCACATCCTCCCCGAGACCGTGTTTCATGCACCTGTGCCGGAGACGCAGAACTTCTCGGCATTGGTATCCCGCCTTAGGCTTGCACTGGGAGAGCGCTACCCGTCCACCAAGTTAAAGCGCATCATGAAGAGCGTGCATTACGCAAACGGCTTTTCCGATACGGACTTACGCGAGGCAGCCTTTACGCTGGATGAGGCGGAACAGTACCTGGTTCGGAACGGCTTCCTCGACCATGACCGCGGCGTTGCCTATTTTAACGAGAGAATCACGGCGCCTGATTTTACCGTTTCGGCGCAGTCCTTACTCGGTGTCATGATAGAGAGTTTGCTGCTCGCGAAGGCGGGGAAAGGTTAAGGCTTCAAGTTCGAACCCAAGGTTCGGATTTTCATCGACACAATTCACATTTATCTCGAAAGGAGCATCTATGACGACACAGGAAAAACTGAAACAGTACCGCGATTGGATTTTCAAATGCTCTGCCTACAGCATGGCGCTCAACATCATCGGCATTGACAAGCAGACGGTCGCGCCGAGCGCAGGTGCGGCTTACCGCGATGAGAGATCCTCGTATCTCGCGGGCGAGCTCTTTAGCCTTGAGACCGACCCGGAGATCATTGCGCTCTTAAAGGAGTTAAAGGACGACCCGGAGGTAGATGCCGAGACGAAGCGCGCCGTGCAGCTCTACTATAAGGGCGTCATGGACACCATGTGCATTCCGAAGGAAGAGTATGTGGCATACCGGAAGCTCTGCAACGAGTCCTTTGATGCCTGGATTCTCGCAAAGTCCAAGGCGGATTACTCGATTTTCGAGCCCTATTTAAAGCGGGTGATCGAGAGTCAGAAGAAGCTCTACGGCTACCGCGACAGCAAGCTCTCGGTCTACAATCAGATGCTGGATGACTTTGAGCCCGGCATGACGGAAGAGAAGTACGATGCCTTCTTTGCGGCGCTGAAAGAGCGTCTGGTCCCGTTAATCCGCAAGGTGACACAGGCAAAGCAGATCCGCGAGGACTTCCTGCACCTCGAGTACCCGGTCGAAGAGCAGAAGAAGTTTATGAATGAGCTTCTTACTTACCTGCACTTTGATCCCTCCTGGGGCTATCAGAATGAGTCCGAGCACCCCTTTACCTCCTGGACTTGCGAGAACGACTGCCGCACCACAACCAAGTATGTTCCGAACAGCGTGGTCTCGGCGATTTTCTCGACCGTGCATGAGGTGGGACACGCGTACTATGAGCACGATGTGGATCCGAAGTACGACGGCATGATACTCTCGGAGGGCATTTCTTCCGGCATGCACGAGTCCCAGTCCCGTCTCTGCGAGAACTATCTGGCGCGCACCGAGGCTTTCTGGCGCTATCACTACCCGAAGCTCAAGGCGCAGTTCCCGAAGCAGCTCGGCGATGTGAGCCTTGCGGACTTCCTGAAAGCGGTCAATGCTTCCAAGCCCTCCTTTATTCGCACCGAGGCGGATGAGCTCACCTATCCGCTGCATGTCCTGATTCGCTATGAGATCGAGAAGGGGCTCTTTAACGGCACCATCTCGACCGAGGGCCTCGACAAGACCTGGAACGCGAAGTACAAGGAGTATCTCGGTGTCGATGTGCCGAATGCGAAAGTCGGCATTCTGCAGGATGTGCACTGGTCCGACGGCAGTTTTGGCTACTTCCCGACCTATGCGCTCGGCACGGCGTTTGCGGCGCAGTTCGTGCACACCATGCGGAAGGAACTGGATGTGGACAAGCTGCTCGAGAACAATCAGTACGATGTGGTTATGGGCTGGTTAAAGGAGCACATCCACAAGTACGGTTGCCGCTATGACGCGCCCGAACTTATGAAGCTGGTCACGGGCGAGGACTTTGATGTGAATTACTTCCTTGACTACATCGAAGAGAAGTATACAAAGCTGTATCAGCTGTAAATGTTCCGACTTGATGTTTGGGGCGGTGTCCGGTGGGATGCCGCCCCACTGTTTTACGGTATAAGAGGTACAGTCGCACGGGCGACCATTGTGTGTTGTTTGATTGTGATGAAAGGAAGTCTGTTTTGCTGAATGGTATCGTTGTAGCTATGGGAGGAGCAATAGGCGCAGTGCTCCGTTATCTAATCGGTCTTTTGCCGCTGAATCCGCAGAACGGGTTCCCGCTAAAGACCTTTTGTATCAATGTAATCGGCGCCTTTGTAATCGGTCTGGTTGCGGCGCTGAGTGCAAGAGCAAGTCTCAATCCGCGCTTCACGCTGTTCCTAAAGGTGGGGATTTGCGGCGGTTTTACGACCTTCTCTTCGTTTGCGCTGGAGACAGAGACTTTGCTCGGAAAAGGGAATCAGACCATAGCCCTGCTCTATGTGGTGTCGAGTCTGGTCTGTGGCGTTCTGGCAGTGGCAGTGGCTGAAAGTCTGGTATAAAAACGTTCACAAAAGGTTCACATAATATTAGCACTCAACTATTGACAGTGCTAACAACAGAGGTATAATGAGCACTGTAAAGAGGAACAGAGAGTAAGCGATAAAGTGTGAACCCTCTTTCCCCTGAATGACGTCCGGCCGCGCGGTCGGAGATAATGAAGGAGGTAAAGAGTATGTTAGTACCGAGTCTGTTTGGCGAGAATTTATTTGATGATTGGTTTGATTTCCCGGCATTGAAAGGAGCGGACCGGACGGAGCGGAAGTTGTACGGTCGCCACGCGAGAATGTTGATGAAGACCGATGTGCATGAGAAAGAGGACAGCTATGAGCTGGACATTGATCTGCCGGGCTTCAAGAAAGAAGAGCTCACGGTGGAGCTGAACAACGGTTATCTCACGGTCAGTGCCGCAAAGGGGCTGGACGAAGAGAAGAAGGATCAGAAGGGCAAGCTGATTCGGCAGGAACGCTATTCGGGTTCCATGCAGAGAAGCTTCTATGTGGGCGCACATGTGAAAGAAGAGGATGTGAAGGCGAAGTTTGAGCAGGGTGTCCTGAAACTCAGTATTCCGAAGAAGACAGAGGCAAATCTGCCGGAGAAGAAGACCATTCTGATTGAAGAATGATTGCGTGAAAACAAATGTGAGTTCAGGTGGAGTGGATGCCACTAAAAAAGAAAAAGCTGCCGCAGTATTGCGGCAGCTTTTTTTGTTGAAGCTTTTGGCTTTAGCCTGCTGAGTATGGTTCGCTTGCAAAGCAAGTGAACCGTTGCGAAGCAAAAAACACTTGCTATGCGGGTGGAGACAAATCGTTTAACAGGGAAATCACCTTTCCGTACAATAGAGGTGTCCAAGCCACTACTGAGAAAGGAAAGGTGATTGCAAGCCAAAGGCTAATAGTGCTGCACATACCAAATGGCTGTGCAAGTACCATATCGTCTTTACGCCAAAGTATAGACGAAAAATAATCTACAATCAATACAAGAAGGATTTGGCTCAAATCCTGCATGATCTTTGCACATACAAAGGCGTAGAGATTATAGAAGGACATTTGATGCCAGATCATGTGCACATGCTAGTGAGCATATCGCCGAAGATTCGTGTGTCGTCATTCATGGGCTACCTGAAAGGAAAAAGCTCGCTGATGATGTTCAATCGGCATGCGAATCTGAAGTATAAGTTTGGGAACAGGCACTTCTGGGCAGAGGGATACTATGTAAGTACCGTCGGATTGAATGATGCGATGGTAAGAAAGTCTATCTTGACAAAATACCTCTATATGATTATAATTATGTTCATAATCATATGGATGCTAAACTTCAGATACAAGTTACAAAAATAAGGAGGTATGGTTATGGCCACAAAAAATATTTATGTTGCAGAAGCAGATCTACACTTATTTGATGATGCTGCCAAGTACGCCGGAAGTGTTTCTGCCGCTGTGATACAGGCACTTCAGGACTTTCTAAGTGTTCAACGCAACAAAAGCGAAGGATATGACAAGATTGAGTTAAACCTCTATGAAAAAGGGGTAAGAAGAAAGGTAATGTTCTATGGTATGGAGATTGCTCGTGTAGAACGTCCGGTAGACGGTGGAATAAGGATTGACACGATTTATAAAACTGCAAAAGGGCAGCTTGCAGTGGCAACCAAGGTTCGCAAGGAGCTTCCGAATTGGGCGAAAGGAAATCCACACGTATGGGAAAACCCGCAATCTTGGTCACATGATTTTTGGAATCTGGGGGACAGAGTGTTAAACGTATATCCGGACATAGAGAGCCTAAAGGAGAAGGATGCGTATCTTGCCGAGTGCTGCGAATCTTCTCTTTCGGAAAAAGCCTTATGAGTTTTTTTGGATATTTAGATTAGGTATAAATACTAGACCATTCTGATTGAAGAATGATTGTGTGAAAACAAATGCGAGTTCAGGTGGAGTGGATGCCACTGAAAAAGAAAAAGCTGCCGCAGTATTGCGGCAGCTTTTTTTTGAAGCTCTTGGCTTTAGCCTGCTGAGCATGGCGGGGCGAAGTCTGGAACGGATCAAAGGTAATTGAGCCAATAATTGCCACTTTAGGAACAGCCGGATGATAAAAGCCGGCGCTATTAGACGCTGGCTAGTAACGCGGGCTTATAGCCTTCATCTCTAAACCACCCGTTTTACGGGCGGGGTGATCGCGAAGAAAATGGATCTTAGCTACATTCTAAAATGCACTCAAAAGTTATGGTTTACATGGCAGATCTTGTCGAAGACGTTTTGCTCAATATCATGCATAAAATTCGAATGGATGTTATAAGATTTGTTACTGTCAACAGAGGTAAAATTCCGGAGATGAAATAAAAGCATGAAGATTGCTCGAAAGTCCTGTAAATGATATAATTTTTAAACAAACACAGGTCGTAACAGAACTGTTTTGTTATGTTGTATTTCGGAGTCAGACAAAGGGACCGGTGTAAACAAGTTTTGACGGAACCTCGTTGTCGCCACTGTATGAGTGTAGGAGGAAGCATAATGATTGTTCCGCACTATTATGAGGACTTGGATGTATTACACGAGGGTACCTGTCCGGACCGAGCCTATTACATTCCGGCTTCTCGGAGAATGGATGATTTGGTTGAAGAGAGAGAAAAATCAGATCGTTTCCAACTCTTAAACGGCAAGTGGAAGTTTCGTTATTTTGAGAGCATCTACGACCTAAAAGAGAGTTTTTATCGCGAGGATTATGGGGCGGAAGACTTTGAAGTGGTTCAGGTGCCCGGGGTATGGCAGAACTACGGCTATGACCGGTATCAGTACACCAACATTCGCTATCCCTTTGCGGCAGATCCGCCCTATGTTCCGCAGGAGAATCCTTGCGGCGCTTATATCCGCCGCTTTCAATATCAAAAGGATGCAAATGCCCCGAGAGCCTTCCTCGAGTTTGAAGGGGTGGACTCCTGCTTTTACGTCTGGCTGAATGGACGCTACTTGGGATACAGTCAGGTATCACATGCACTGAGTGAGTTCGAAGTGACAGATGCGCTTTGCGAGGGGGAAAATGTACTTGCTGTCCTTGTCTTAAAGTGGTGTGATGGAAGTTATCTGGAAGATCAGGATAAGTTCCGGATGAGCGGCATCTTTCGTGATGTCTATCTTTTGAAGCGGCCGGAGCAGGGAATCTTTGACTATTTTATCAATACCGAGCCCAAGGGTGAGACGGCAATCCTTCGTATCAGGGCTAGTTATCTGGATGGTGCGGTGCCGATTACCGCGACCCTTTTGGACGCGGAGGATGAGCAGATAAGCTGCGTTACATTTGAACACGAGGCGGAATGGGAGCTGCAAAATCCGATGCTCTGGAACAGTGAGAGCCCTTATCTCTATACCCTGATTTTGGAAACGCAGGATGAGGTTATTACAGAGCGGGTCGGAATTCGCGAGATTCATATCGAAGGCAATGTTGTATACATTAACGGTCGTCCGGTGAAGTTTCGCGGCGTGAATCGCCATGACTGCAATCCGGTGACCGGTCCGGTGATTTCCGTCGCACAGATGAAACAGGATTTGGAACTGATAAAGCAGAACAATTTAATGCAATTCGAACCAGCCATTATCCGAATCAGCCGATGTTCTATCAGCTCTGTGACCAATACGGTTTTTTTGTCATTGATGAAGCGGACAATGAGAGCCATGGTCCGTGGAACCTCTATTACCGAGAGGATACGGATGAAGAGCGCGCAGCCCGTTGGAATGAAATGATTTCCGACAACCCCCTATTCAATGAGGCGACGCTTGACCGTACACGCAAACTTGTGGAACGTGATAAAAACCGTCCCTCTGTCATTGTCTGGTCCATGGGGAATGAGGGAGGTTATGGCTGTACCTTTGAGAGAGCCTTGGAATGGACCAAGGCGTATGACCCGAGTCGTCTGACTCATTATGAGAGTGCATATTACCGGGGCCGGGCGCGAAAGTATGACTATTCCAAGATAGACCTCTACAGTCGCATGTATCCGTCCTTTGAGCAGGTGCTGGAGTATGTTGAGGGGATGGCTGACAAACCTTATCTGATGTGTGAGTACTGCCACTCAATGGGAAATGGAGCAGGTGATTACGAGGACTACTTTGAGCTGATTGAGCAATACGATTGCATCTGCGGTGGCTTTGTCTGGGAGTGGTGCGACCACGCGATTTACAAGGGCAAGTCTGAAAACGGAAAGCCCATGTATTGGTATGGCGGAGATCACGGGGAGTATCCGCATGATGGCAATTTTTGCATGGACGGACTGGTATACCCAGACCGTAGGCCGCACAGTGGTTTGAAAGAAGTGAAAAACGTACAGCGCCCGCTTCGAGTTCTTTCTTATGACCGCAGTACGGCAGTTCTGGTTCTGAAGAATGAGCTGAATTTCACAGATGTGAAGGGGTATTTGGACATTGTTTATGAATTGAGCTGCGACGGTCGACGCGTGAGTTCGGGACGCATTGCGGCGGATGAACTGCCGTCGATTGCGCCGCATGAGACGGGAGAACTTATCTTGCCGTTGAATATCCCTGAGGATGGACGCGTTTTTCTGAAATTCAGCTATCGCCTGAAAAAGGCGAATGCGCTCTGCCCGATGGGACATGATTTGGGGTTTGATGAGCTTTGGCTTGCAAATACCGACAGCCGAAATCAAGACGTCTGTGCCTTCGAGCAGGCGGAGCAAGTTCGGAATGTAGCAGCGGCGGCGTTGTCTGTAGAAGAGAATGAAAGGCAACTGCTGATTTTTGGTGAGGGATTTTGCTATACCTACAATAAGCTTCAAGGCGTGTTTGAGCAGATGAGACTCGGAGAAAAGGCACTCTTTGATCGGCCAATGGAGCTGAACATTTGGAGAGCGCCGATCGATAACGATATGTACATCAAAGTAGAGTGGCAAAAGGCGATGTATGACAGGGCGTTCAGTCGGTCGTATTCAACGGAGTATACGCTGAAGGCGAAGGAGTTGGTTATTCACGGGAAGCTTGCCATCTTAGCAGTGACAGTTCAGCGCATCATGAATATTGATGTAACTTGGAAGGTCTCCGCGAGCGGTAAGGTTTCGGTACATATGGATGTGGAACGCAATCCGGAATTTCCGGAACTTCCGCGTTTCGGCCTGCGTCTCTTTCTACCCGCAAATATGCATGCGCTTCATTACTTTGGACTCGGACCGGAAGAAAGCTATGTAGACAAGAGAAGGGCAGCTTCGCACGGCATTTATCGCGCAGAGATTTGTGACTTACATGAGGATTACCTGAGGCCGCAGGAAAACGGAAGCCATGACGATTGCGACTATGTTGTGCTGGAAGGCGAAGGCTTAAAACTGCGTGTTTATGGATCATCAAGCTTTTCTTTCAATGCCTCGAACTACACGCAGGAGGAGTTGACGGAAAAGAAGCACAACTACGAACTGGAGCCTTGCGGAAGCACAGTGCTCTGCCTCGACAAGAAGCAGAACGGAATCGGATCGAACAGTTGCGGACCACGCCCGAAGGAAAAATACAGATTCGTGGATTCTGGTTTCAGTTTTGATTTGAGCATGGTGCTGGAAGAAGGCTAAGGGGAATGTCACGATGGAAATGAGAAAAAGACCTATTTGAAATGGTATAACAAGATTGGCTATGGCTCAGGTGACATTGCCGGCAATGTGATTTATGCACTGCTGTCCGCCTTTGTCATGATTTTTCTGACCGATACAGTCGGGATGAACGCCGGTATCATCGGCAGTCTGATTGCAGCCTCCAAACTTTTGGACGGTGTTAGCGATATTTTCTTCGGAGTTCTGATTGACAAGACAAGTACAAAAATGGGTAAGGCGCGTCCTTGGATGTTCTACGGATACTTTGGCTGCGCAATTTGTTTGGTTGCAATCTTCTGTATTCCGGCGAATATTAGCGCTTTTGCGCAGTACACCTGGTTCTTTTGTTGCTTACACTGTTTTGAATGCAGGCTTCTATACCGCAAATAACATCGCGTATTCCGCCTTAACCGCGTTGATTACCAAAAACAACCAGGAGCGTGTAGAAATGGGCTCCATCCGGTTCATGTTTGCCTTTGGTACCAGCATGTTGATTCAGACAATTACGGTATCTTTTGTGGCAGCTTTTGGCGGCGGGGCAGGTGCCTGGAGAACGGTTGCAATCATTTATGCGGTTGTTGGTTTGATTTCCAATACGATTTCTGTGATGTCAGTGCGTGAGCTTTCTCCCGAAGAATTGGCAGGGAATGAAATTAACCCGGTTGTCTATGACAAGCAAATCAAAGAGGGAGAGCTGGAACAGGTTGCCGAGGAACTAAAGGGGGAGGCACAGACAGGGGAGGAAAAATACAGCTTAGGTGCTGCGTTTAAACTCCTGGTTCAGAATAAGTATTATTTGATGATTGTGGTTTCCTACTTGCTCATGCAAATTTATTCCGCAACGCTGAACATGGGTATTTACTTTATGTCCTATGTTCTGAAAAATGCCAATCTGCTCGGCGTTTTTTCCTGGGCAATCAATATTCCGATGATTGTCGGACTTCTGATGACACCGATGCTGGTACAGAAGTGGGGAGGAATGTTCCGGCTCAACAAGATGGGATATATCATCGGAAGTCTGGGACGCATCTTGGTAGTTGTCGCGGGTTATATGGGAAGTGTACCGCTCATGCTGGCCAGTACTGCCATTGCAGCGTTGGGCATGAGTCCTCTTCAAGGCAACATGAATGCGCTCATTGCGACCTGCTCGGAATACACCTATCTGACTACAGGGAAGAGGGTTGACGGAACCATGTATTCTTGCACGTCCTTCGGAACAAAGGTGGGCGGTGGTATCGGTACGGCAGTTGCCGGCTGGCTACTGGCGTTGTCTGGCTATGTGGGAGGGGCTGAGGTACAGTCCGCGGCTTGCATGAACATGCTCCACATTCTTTATCTTTGGATGCCCATGGTCCTTACCATCTTGATTACACTGATTCTGCGTGGATTGAATGTCGAGAAAGCAGTTGTGGAGCAGAAGGAAAAATAAGAATTAGGCCCTTGTGAGTCGTTTTTCTCGCAAGGGCTTATTATTTCTGATTTCCAAGCAGTCCGTAATGCAGAGCGGTGGGGAGGCTCTTCCGGAAACAGAATCCGAAAATGTTGAACTCGGATATTAGAGTATGGTGTTCGACGCGGTCTTGCTGTAGCTTTTTATGCCTTGCCGTTATGTTGAAAAAGCCCCGCCGAACCGTTATGATACATAACAGATTGATAACCATGGATGTAATTATGCTGCAAACCGTTCCACAGGAGAGTTTGGTCTGATTTTTGTAGGCGTAGTTGCTTTTGCCCCGGCTGCGCGTTGTTGCGGCCGGGGCTTTGTATTTCCG
>BNJV01001775.1_pt1 | contig 64392 bp, 93 predicted proteins | sample 8540591 | NCBI WGS metagenome assembly BNJV01 (sample SAMD00202457, study PRJDB9452) | human saliva metagenome | host: Homo sapiens | reverse complement strand
CGCCATCTGTCATGATCAGCTACTTAGGATTTTCATCCCCCGCACGCACAACGATCCAAATGAATGCAAGCTATCATAATGGATTTCATAAGAGTTTTCAAGGCATTCTGATCAGAAAAATCATTAAAATTTTGTTATAATAAAATTATCAATTATGTCAAGAAAAGGAAACACAATGAAACTCATTTCATGGAATATCGACTCGCTTAATGCTGCATTGACCAGCGATTCAGCACGCGCTAAACTCTCTCAGAAGTCCTTCAAACCCTGGTCGCTGAAGATGCTGATATCATCGCTATTCAAGAAACCAAGCTATCCGCCAAAGGTCCTACCAAAAAACACCTGGAGATCTTAGAAGACCTCTTTCCTCAATACGAGAACACCTGGCGTTCTTCTCAAGAGCCGGCTCGTAAAGGCTACGCTGGGACTATGTTCCTCTACAAAAAAGAGCTCTCTCCTATTGTGACTTTCCCAGAGATCGGTGCTCCTTCGACCATGGACTTGGAAGGCCGGATCATTACTCTGGAATTTGATGGCTTCTTTGTAACACAAGTCTATACTCCTAATGCCGGTGATGGCCTCAAACGCCTAGCAGAACGCCAAGTATGGGATGTCAAATATGCTGAATATTTGGCTGACTTAGACAAAGAAAAACCTGTCCTTGCTACTGGAGACTACAACGTGGCCCACAAGGAAATCGACCTTGCCAACCCTGCCAGCAACCGTCGTTCACCAGGTTTCACAGACGAAGAACGTGCAGGCTTTACCAACCTTTTAGCAGCAGGCTTTACAGATACCTTCCGCCACCTCCACGGAGATGTACCAGAGCGCTATACCTGGTGGGCACAACGCAGTAAAACATCTAAAATCAACAACACAGGCTGGAGAATTGATTATTGGCTCACAAGTAACCGTGTAGCAGACAAGGTTACCAAGTCAGATATGATTGACTCTGGCGCACGCCAAGACCACACACCGATTGTCTTGGAGATTGAATTGTAAGGATTTTCTTTATGAACTTTAATGCAGTTATTCCCGAGTTTATGGTATCCAATATAGAACAGTCCCGTTCCTTCTACTGTGATTTACTGGGTTTTACCATCGAATACGAACGACCAGAAGAGAACTTTCTCTTCCTATCTCTTGAAGATTGCCAACTAATGATAGAGGAGGGAACAAAGGATGAATTAGCTGAACTTACCTACCCATTTGGCCAAGGAATTAACATCTCCTTTGGTATAGAGGATGTCCCTAGGCTCTATTCGAAATTGTTAGAAGCCAACTATCCTATTCATCGCCCATTGACCAAAAGAAAATTTCGTGTTGACGACCATTATATCTATCCTCATGAATTTGCAGTTTTAGACCCAGATGGCTATTTTTTAAGATTTAGTGAATAGAATGATCATCACCCGTCTATGAGCTATACCCAAAAATCTATTTTTGAGTCCAGTTCAATAGCGGGTGATTGATTTATCTTTCATCTTAAAGAATGAGACAAACTAACATTCGAGACCTAAAAAAACCGGAGCCCTCAGATGAAGGCTCCGACTTTTTTTATCCTCATTGATGGAACAATGATGGATTATTTATTTTTTTCTTCTCAATATGATCTTTGAGATCTTCTTGTGCTTTTTTATTGGATTCTGCTTTTTTCTTCAACCATTCTTCTTTGGCCTTGTTAAAGTCTTTTGCAGTGACAACATCTTTGGACATTTCAAGGTATTTGTAGAATGTTCCTGTTCCTTTTGTACCAACCCATGAAGCAGCACGGCTGTATGGCACGGTACGTTGGAGCATTGGAGCACCACCGTTTGAAACAGTTGGAAGCGTAATAGCGCTATCTGTCAGCCAAGCTTGCGCCGCTGCATATTTTTCATAGCGTTTTGCTTGATCTAACAATTCAGCATCAGCACCTTTCAACATGTTAGCGTATTGATCCAAACCAACTGCTGCAATCGCTGGGTTGTTTGAACCAGCATCAATACCAAGATAGTAGAAGACAGAACCATTCACTGGGCTGATACTTTCAAGGTAAGTAGATGGGTCTTGGTAGTCAGGGGCCCAACCACCGCCTGAGATATCATAGTCTCTCGCAGCTGCTGTATCACTGAAGTAGGTGATATTTTGGAAATCGTCATCCGAAACCTTTTGAAGGTCAACAACGACATTATCTGCACCAAGCGCTGACTCTACAGATTGCTTGAAGGAGCTAGCTTGTTGGACCATGCTGTTGTCCACTTGGCTGACAATGTAGTCCAAATGAATTGGGAATTGAACTCCTTGTTTTTGCAATTCAGCTTTCGCTTTTGCAAATGAAGCTTTCGCTTTTTTTCTGGATTGTAGAGGTTGTTTGACCGTCGTCCAAGCTTACACCCTTCCATTGGTCGCCATAAGTAACCAATTGTTTTTCAACGACTTTACCAAAATCTTCTCCATTGATTTGGACATAAGTTGGTGGCACCAAGGTGCTCCGAAGGGTCTTCTCAGCTGCATCAGAACCAGAAACTTGAGCCGCATATGATTTGCGGTCAAAGCCAAAGTTCACCGCTTGACGGAAGTCCTTGTTCAAGATTGCTTTCTTGGTAGAGGCCTTTTGCTCGTCTGTTGTTTTCGCGGTATGGTCATACTTCTGACGATCCAAGTTGAATCCTAAATAGTATGATGTTCCCAATTGCAAACCGTAGACAATATTGTCGCCAAAATTTTTCTTGACGCTCTTATAAGTTGAGCTATTTGGCATGACAGAGGCAAAGGAGTATTGACCTTTTTCAAAATTTTTAATGATGGCATCTGGGTTTGATCCGTCATTAAAGGTCAATTTGACATTGTCGATATGAACATTTTTCGCATCGTAATAATCTTTGTTCTTGACCAATTCAATTTCAGATTTGGAAGTCAAAGATTTCAAGTAGAACGGACCATTGTATAAGATGCTGCTCGGTTTCAAAGAACCAAAGTCTTTCCCTTGAGATTTCAAGAAATCAGCGTTGACAGGATGGATGGATGGATGGATGGATGGATGGATGGATGGATGGATGATGGATGGATGGATGGATGGATGGATGGATGGATGGATGGATGGATGGATGGATGGATCGAATTTTGAATCAAGAAGAGGCCTTCTGATTTTGATTCAACAGCATGTTTGATACCTGTCACGAAGTCTTGAGCCGTAACAGCCCCATATTCTTCCCCTTCACTTGTATACCATTTGGCATCCTTACGAAGTTTGTAAGTATAGGTTAATCCATCTTCAGAGACAGTCCAATCTTCTGCTAGACTTGGTACAAAGTTTCCGTATTGGTCATTTTCAAGAAGACCATCTATAAGGTTACTTGTGATATCTGAAGTTGTTGTACGAGTTGCAGCGATATAATCCAAGGTATTTGGATCGGCTGAATAGACAAATGAGTAAGTTGCTTGATTGCTACCACCACCGCTACATGCTGCTAAGAGAAAGGCACCTGCAACAGAAACTCCTGCAAGAGCTAACAGTTTTTTTGCTTTCATCACTATCTCCTTATGTTAGATTTTCTATCATTATACACTATTTCTTTAAAAACCAAATCTATTTAAAAAAAGTTCGTTTTTTTCTGAATGAATATAATAAGATGTCAAGAAACATCGGTCCGAAAACCCTCTCAACCAAGCCGGAAACTTGATCCTATAGAGCCAACACCATCGTCAACCAAAAACCTCCCTATTTCTTCCTTTTTAATAAATATACGTTTACGAAAAAGACCCCCGCTGGTCTATGCGAAGGGTCTCCTGTTTAATCAAAAATGATAGAGCTGTGGGTACTGGTCACATTCTGGATTTTTAGGATGGCAGATGGCCCGTCCAAAAATAGATCATCGCCTGATGAGCTGGTAACCAGCGTTCAGGAGGCAGGACGTCCATGACTCGTTTTTCCACTTCTAATGGGGTTGCAGATTTCTTTACGATGTCATGGTGCTTGCAAATGCGTTCCACATGGGTATCGACAGCAAAAGCAGGAATTCCGAAACCTACACTCATGACCACATTGGCTGTTTTTCGTCCCACTCCGGCTAAGCTCTCTAATTCCTCCCGTGTCTGAGGGACTTGGCCATCAAACTTGTCCAACAATTGTTGGGCACATTTTTGAGAAACTTAGCCTTATTGCGATAGAGGCCCAATTTGGAAATGTGCTTGGCAATGTCAGCTTCACTAGCTGCCGCCATGGCTTGTAGGGGTTGGAAAAAGCCGCAAACAAACCTGGTGTCGCTTTTGTTAACAGCCGCATCTGTCGTTTGTGCAGATAGCATCACCGCCACTAATAATTCAAAATGATTGCGAAAAATCCAGACTTGGCTTGGCATCTGGAAATAAAGCGATAATCTCTTCAAGCACATGACGTGCTCGTTTTTTTGATAAGACCATAACTTCTCCTTTACATTATTAAAAATCTATTATAGCATGAAGGACCGATAGTGGTTAAGGAAATAGCTTCACAAAAGAAGTGGGACAGAAATCGGTCATTCGTTGAGAATTCGATTTCGTAGTCCCACCTCCGCACAGTTGAGTAGGGCTGTAAAAGCTGATGAAATCAGCGTAGTAGATCCCACTCAACCACTGCGTCTTGCTCGACAATCCAAAAGACAATTGAGAGCTAGGACTTTTGTCCCAGCCTCTATACTATTAGTCGATAAAATGAGTATGCTTGGTAACCCATTGGGTGACCTTGATATTTAACCAGAACACGTAGATTCCAAATGTAATGATGGTAAAGAACCACCATTTGATCCAATTTCCAAATAACTGCATGGCTGTGCCGTCAAAGTACTGACGACGACCATCAATCACGGTATGCTTGACCTTCCAGTTATATATCATGCACATGCCCCAAGGAGCACAAATACCGAAAGTAAAGACTGTAATGAGGGTTGCTAATAAAACATGGCCAATATAAGAAAATAAGCCACCATCAAAATACGATTCACGATACATGTTCCATCTCCCGATCTTTTTCTACACCAATCTCTTCAAGAAAGTAATCAAGGTTTGAGCAGAGCGCTCACCAGCCTGAACGATAAATTCATCAAAAGAGATATTAGCTGCGTGATCGGCCGTATCACTCATAGCCCGAATAACCATGAAGGGACGGCCAGCTGCATGAGCGGCCTGAGCAACGGCAGCTCCTTCCATCTCAACTGCCAGTACTTCTGGGAAATGCTCGCGAATCGTTGCGACTTTTTCTTCGCTCGCAATAAAACTGTCTCCAGTTGCAATAAGGCCGACATGAGTCGTTGCAGCTTCTTCTTCCAGAACTTTTTTCATTTCTGATACGAAATAACGACTGGATTCAAAGTAAAGTGGTTGGCCCGCCATCTGACCATACTGATAACCAAAAGCGGTTACATCCACGTCGTGATAGACCAATTTATCTGCAAGGACAATGTCGCCAACAGCTATTCCTGAGGCCAAGGCACCTGCAGAACCCGTATTAATAATGGCTTCCACTTTAAAATCATTGGCCAAGACAGCCACACTCATAGCAGACATAACTTTTCCGATGCCGCTTTCAACTAAAACGACTTCATGGCGACCAATCGATCCCGTATAGTAGACCTTTCCAAGTCGCAGATGCTTTTCCCCATTTTTAAGAGCTTCGACGAGGATCTTTAACTCTTGTGGCATGGCTGCAATAATTCCAATTTTCATATCATTTTTCTCCTTGTGACGATCTTACAGACGCCAAATAGCAATGATCAAGGCAATGAGGAGCACAATGATCCAGAACAAAATCTTATTAAGTTTGGATTGGACCACACTTTGTTTTTCTTCCTCAATGCGACGACTCTTCGTCACTGTTGGCTCCACTTGGATCTGCAAGGTATCCTGCGAGTAATGCTCTTGTGAGACTTGGCTTCGACTTTCTCTGACGGGACGTTCATAGCCAAATCCTCTGTGGTCTGTTCGAAGGATCTTAGTCTCCTCGTTATCTACCATCTTAGGCCCCGAGATCTCCTCGCCACGCCTTGCTCGTTCAATCATTTCATCGGTTAATAAAGGTTTTCCCATTGGATCCTCCTCTATTTATTGGATAATTCCCAGTACTGAATCGCCATAATGGTCTTGGCATCACAGATTTTCCCCAGCTTGGACCAAGTCTTTAGCCTCCTTCAAGGTCACTTCTAAGAGTTCTAAGGTCTCGTCAGCATCTTGAGGGCGAGGATTTTTCCACTTTTTTTCAAGTTGGTCGCAGCATAGAGTTTGATCCGCTCGTTACAAAATCCAATGGCTGAATAAAAATCATACAACAACTCTAGATCCGCTGTGTAGCCAATTTCTTCTTCCAATTCACGCAGAGCAGCTGCTTGAGGATCCGCATTTTCACCCTTTTCCAACTTCCCTGCTGGGACCTCTACAGAAGTCCGCTCGATCGCCTTGCGGTACTGCTTGACCAAGATGGTCTTGCCCTCTTCTGTGATTGGTAAAACTGCTACTGCTCCATTATGGAAGATGAGATCACGCTGCGCTTGACCTTTTCCATTAGGTAGTTCCACTTGATCTGTGACTACTTGGAAAAATCGGTCCTTGGTAAATCTCCTTGCGCTCAATGGTTTTTCTTCAAATTGCATGAAAATCTCCTATTTATTTTTAGGATGGTGGGGAAGGCGAGTCGCGTACTCGTCCTTATTGACTTGACGGCCACGACCAATCGCAATCGCATCTGCTGGCACATCCTTGGTAATGGTAGATCCAGCACCAACTAGGGAAATTGTCCCCGAGCTCAACTGGCGCAATGAGGGTCGAATTGGACCCGACAAAAAAACATTGTTTCCAATGGTTGTTTTTAAACTTGTGTTGGCCATCATAGTTGACAGTGATGGTTCCCGCACCAAAAATTGACGTTGCTGCCGACTTCACAGTTACCAATGTAGGTCAGATGACCCGCTTTGGTATTTTCGCCAATAGACGAACCTTTGACTTCGACAAAGTTTCCAATATGGACATCTTTTGCCAAGGTAGATCCTGGACGAATATGGGCGTAAGGCCCCACTGTCACGCCATCGGCTACTGTGCTTTCTTCAATCATAGAGTTGGTGATGACAGCACCTGCACCAACTTCACTGTCTACAATATAAGTGCCATTGGTTAAGACTGTCTCAGCCCCAATTTTTGTTTTCCCTTTTAGAGTGACATTGGCTTCGATTTGTACCTCAGGAGCGATTTCGACATCGATATCGATATAGGCCGCATCTGGATTGACAAAAGCTCACTCCATTCACCATATGAGCTTGGTTAATGCGACGACGCATGATGCCTTCTGCTGTCGCAAGGGCTACGCGGTCGTTAACCCCAAGGCTTTCATCAAAGTCTTTGAGGGTGTAAGCCCCGACTTTTTCACCTGCTTCTCGGAAAATCCCAATCACGTCTGTGATATAGTATTCGCCTTGGGCATTGTTCGTGTTGATATTCTTCAAAGCCTCAAAGAGGCGCGCATTATCAAAGACATAAGTCCCTGTATTTATTTCTTTGATTTGCTTTTCAAAATCTGTCGCATCTTTTTGCTCGACGATTCGAAGCACTTCCGCATTGTCATTACGGACAATCCGGCCATAACCAAATGGATTAGTTGCTTCTGCTGTCAAAATCGTTGCCACATTCTTGTGGTTGATATGAAAATCGATCAAGTGTTTGAGGCTTTCACCCGTAATCAAAGGCGTATCCCCTGCAATGACGAGAGTATGACCTTCCAAGGACTCAAGAACTGGCTCCGCCATCATCACAGCGTGACCTGTTCCTAACTGCTCCGTTTGCTTGACAAATTCTGTTTGTCCCGCTAAGACTTGCTCTACCAATTCTGCCTTGTGGCCGACAACCGTTACAGTTTTCTCAGGTGAGATGGCTCCGACACTACGGAAAACATGCTCCAACATAGAGATCCCTGCAACCTTGTGAAGAACCTTGGGCAAATCTGATTTCATACGGGTACCTTTCCCCGCTGCTAAAATAATGGCATAATTTGGCATAACATTTCTCTTTTCTGTACAATATCGCTTACATTATACCATTTTTTAGCCCTTTTGGAAAATAAGATCCAAACCAAAAGAGAGTGGGACAGAAATCGGTCATTCGTTAGAATTCGATTTCGTCGTCCCACCTCCGCACAGATTGAGTAGGGGCTGTAAAAGCTGATGTAATCAGCGTAGTAGAAACCCACTCAACCACTGCGTCTTGCTCGACAATCCAAAGACAATTGAGAGGCTGGGACTTTTGTCCCAGCCTCTTGTCCTATATTGGATAAACCTTGCGAAATTCTTCTAAAACAACCTTGCTATCAGGGGTAAAAGTCAACCCCGCTTCCTCCAGCCACTCTGTGAAAAACTCCTCATGAACCTGACGCCAATAGGCCAGGGATTTGTCACCTTCACCTTCCTTGTAGGCATGCTCAGCAGACACTTGATGAAAAAGGCTGAACGGAAACCTTGGTAATTTCGACAATGCAGACAGCCTGATCTTGGCTATCTAAAATGATATCAAAGGATCCTTCTTGGGGAAGGGGTTCATCCTCTAGTGCGTAAAGGTCGTAGGCAGAGGCGGTTGCCGTTTTTTTCGCCTTTAAGCACCAAATCTGCTAAAAGGTCTGGTTCCACTCCAAAAAGCCCAGGCATCTATCTCATCCCCGATAGAGGGTTAATTTGCTTGTAGGCATTCCACATTTCTTGAGGTGTCATAGGTTACTCCTTTGTAATTTTTTTACTTTTTTTCTTTTTATGTGTTTAAGGTGATCTGGATGGTCAATTTCTAAATCAAAAATCTCTGGAATAGAGCTGTAATGGAGAATGCATTCGATACCCATCTGATTCATTTTTTGTATGAAAGAAGCATTCAGATATCCTGCTACTACGAAATCAATATTTTTTGACTTTGCTTTTTCCTGCATCTGTCTTAATATATCTAACATAATTGGACTTTCCACATCATGCCATTGACTGTTTCTCACAGTCGCAAAAAAATAAAAGAAGTTAAATCATTCATTCCAACTACAATCTTTGAAATGCCCGTTTCCAGTATCCTGTCCAAGTTGAAATAAGCTGATGGTAATTCAATCATCGTGCCGACTTTCCCGGTAAAACATACTGACGCAATACTGTAATAGCTTGTTTTAATTGTTCGGCATCATTGACAAAAGGAAAAATAACAGACAGATTGGGATTGGTTTGAAAAACTTCTGTAACAACATTTGTCTCAGCCTGAAATTCATCTGGACACGCCAACAAACGCCTGATACCTCTGTATCCAAATAAGGGGTGGCGTTCGTCAAAACACTCTTTAGTCCCGTCTAGACTATTTGCTTCTGCATTTGTTAACTCTGAAAAGCGATACCAGACTTCTTCATCTGAGTACAAATGACAAATAGTGTCTAGATAATCTTTCACAAATTGCTGACAATTTGGTAACAGGATGTTTTGGTTGAGCTCTCTTAGCAAGTATTCCCCACGAATCATACCAATGTGGTGAAATAGTTGAGGATAAACTTTTTCAATAATTTTTTCTCCACTAAGAGCCAGTTGATTTTGCATGTCCATTCACCTCTTCTTAAAAGATACACTATCAGCTGTCATTATACGACACTTTCCTCTAGTTCAAAGGCTTCATAAGGTTCAACTAACTCATATCCTAAAAATTCTGCTACTTTTTTGGAAGCATCGTTATGAGCATCCCAAAGAGGAAACATATCTCTATTTAAACTCTCTAGAATCATTGCAGCACCAAGCTTTTTAGCAAATCCATTTCCTTGTTCGTTTGGTCTAGTTGCAACTTCCACTTCAACTGCTCCTTGGTAAACTAACCCTGAGGAAATCCCAGCAACCACTTTATTATTTTTTTAAGAATCACAAAGCCAAATCCACCTTTTTAAAGTAAAAATCCTGGTAGGACTCAAAATCTCCCTGTAAATCTTGTGACCATTCTTCCTCAGAAAGGCAGTTATAAATACGATTATCAATAGGCACAATATTGCAACCTTTCTCTAACTGACTAACTAGATCATTTAGAAATTCAACTTGAAAATTTGCCTTATCTTTAAAAGAATAGCGAGTAAAAGAAATTAGCTCCACTTTCTGACGCAGAAAAATCTTGCCACTTAGTGTCTTCTGAAATAATAATCTTATCATCTAAACCATATTGCCTAACAAAATCTTCCCAAAATCTGGAATCCAACTCCCCTGCTAGGTATAGAAAATTCCCAATATCATAAAAACTCGTTGTCCTATCACTGTTTCGATAAACAGTCCCGATTTGAGATTTAAGGCCATAGAGAACCATATATTTCTTCCATGTTTTAAATAGTTCCATTATCCCTCTATTTTACCTTCCAATTCGTGTAAGAGGTCTTGTCCAATTCAGGAAATCCTAGTAACTCTGCCTTCACTTTTAATACTAAAGGCGAGGCATTGTCTTCGGTAATTTCTTCCAAATTCAACCAAATGACGTTTGCTGAATCATTGCTTCCATCATGAACCTCCTGAAGAAGTGGTTTTTGAGATTGTTCGAAATCGAGTACCATATCATAAAAGGCCATGATATGGTACACTGCGAAGCCTTGCCCTTCTTCATGAACCAGCACATCATAAATCCTAGGATTTGAGTAACTGTTAAGTGTATATCCTGTCTCTTCCAGAACTTCTCTCTTGAGGGTTTCAGTCAGTCCCTCCCTACTTCCTGACTACCACCAGGTAGATCAAAAACGATGCTGATAGGGGCCTCTTGTTTTTTCAATGCAAAGCAATTTCCCATTCTCATAGCAAATGCCGTATACCCCAAAGTGTTTTTTGATTTCCATTTTCTACTCTTTTCTAAATGTCCAAGATCGATAACTTACCTTATCCCTTAAAAGGAAAGAGGCTATAGATTTCATGCTCCTTGATATACTTCTTCAGTATCTCCATATTCTCTTCGATTTTTGCTTTGATATCTATCTCTTCACAAGTTGACTCATCAATAAAAAGTTGAATCTTCAATAAATCTGCCAAGAGATCTGCTTCTACTCCAAAAGCCCAAGCATTTATCTCGTCTCCGATAGAAGGATTGATTTGCTTGTATTTATTCCACATTTCTTGAGGTGTCATTTGTGCTCCTTTTTCATTTATTCTTTTATTTAAAAGGATAGAGTTGCTCAAATCCATTTATTAAAAATATAGTCACGAAGGATTGAAATCGTGTTTTTGGATCTCATTATTGACTATATCCTGCTCGATTTCCAACTCATTAGAAAAAAACTTTTTAAATACAATAAATGAAATAAGATTCCCATTCTTTTATTCATTCATGAAACTTCATCCTTGGCTTTTTCTAACTCTGTTTGAAGAGAATTCAATCTAAAACCTGTCAAAAAAACGTTTGTGTACCTTTTTCCCAAATACACTCGCTTCATCACCGTAATTTAATGCATAGAGAATCCTATCTTTTACTTGTCTAAGATATTTTTTTCTTCATCTATCAGAATAGCCAGTAATGCAGAATTTTGCACCGGTTCCCAATAGCGATAATCACCATCAAAGTCAACTTGAATCATTTTATCAATCATATACTGAGATAAAAGCACTATTATCGGACAGATACAAGATATAACTTAAGCGATTGAGCACGTGCATAGTATCCATCTGGCTCTTCTTATTCTTTTTAGGGACCCGGTTTAAATACGATACTAACTCGACATCATTTTCAATCTCTTCAATTAGTTCTTTCACATTCATTTCTTTTTCTCCTATCCAATTCACTTTTTGTTACTGAGAAATGCTTTAATTACAAATCTATCTCAACTCACTCTTACCGAAATAGATATTCTTTCGCTGTCGCTTGGACGTCTGGGGAAAGGTAGTGCTCTATTAAGTCACCTGTCCCAGCAATAAATTCCTCCAAAAGATACATCTTCTCTTTGCTTCCACAAATTAGTAAAAAGCAATATAAAACTCCAGAAACTCAGTCAAACTATCACTGAGTTTGTAGAAATTAGGATCTCCAGGCCTGCCCGCGTAAACTGGAGAACTTTCATCTTGCATATCACAGAAAAGAATATCATCTGTATCTGTAGTAGCGAATATTTGATATTGGCCACTTGTGAACTGATCAAAATCCTGTAAAGCCCAGCACTCAACTGTTCTTGCATACGAATCTGATGGCAACAAAAATGATATTAAAAATTTTGATTGGCAAAAATAAATCCTTATTGAACTCTATGTGTTGATAGTAATCAAGTAATTCTCCTGTCAAATTGGAAGACTGGGTACTTAATTTTTGCATCTGAAAAAAACTCACCGATTGGGGGATAAACGTTGTTTTCCTCATAGAGTCTAATGATCTTTTTTTAATACAGTAACGACTGCCATTTTTTTCTCCTTGGTCATTCCTCTTACGTCTCCTTTAAGAATTCCAGCCATATCTTCAGATCTGGATTTAACTCATGTGCTATCTCAGTATGTTTCCTATAATACATATCCAAGTAGCCTTGTTCATTCCGGAAAATAATGCCTTGTTCATAACATGCTTTAAGGGTTGCAAGCATAGATTTCAATGACCGGTATTCGACCTGGGTCTCTTCTTCAAATACATAAAAACCAAGAATTTGTCCCTGAGCTTCTGAAGCTAGGTTCATGGCATAAAAATCTCCACCTCCACTGGCAAAAATTGGGAACCAAGATTTGTCCCAAGCATCCGTTTCTCTTAGTTCTAAGTAGGTCTGGATACTTTCTTCCAGAGACATCAAATAGAAACCAGGAAAAAATGCCAGCTCACCGAGTGTGATTCCCTCACAATCTTTTGACCCGTTTCTCCAAGTATAAAGAGCACGCAAGTCCTGAGTTGGCTGCAATGGGATTTCCTCAAACAATTCTTGAATCTGTTGAGAAGATATTCCCGGATTTAGATGATCTACACAAGGATGATCTAACTGTTGGAGACATTTTTCAATCTCATTTAATAATTGGGTGATCATTTCCATTTGTTCTCCTTGCCTTGTAAATCATTAGAGACGAGTTACTTCGTCCCTCGAAAAGAGCTTGCGATTATTCAATCCCATCCTCTTTGTTATACTCTATCATGCATTTGATTGCGTATTCTACCCATTCCCAAAAATCGTTAAACTCTTTTCGTTGCTCCCATCCTTCTGCAGCAAAATCATGAATGAGTTGGACCTTATTGCCCTTTCCTATTTCAAAACAAGCTGTATCATCACAATCTCCTCTTTTAGCAAATGGAATCAACTTTCTGGTTGGGTACCTTTCCTGCAATCCCTCATACAAAGACAGGGCCCATTCTGAATCTAACAGATACCAAATATCAAAATCAACTAAATTAAGTTCGATCAATTTTTTAAACGATTCAGGATACTGGAATATCTTTTTCGTCCATTAGATAATTTTTCATTTCTTATTTCCTTTTGGTAGAAGACTGATATAGGACGCTAAGTCAACATCATTTTTAACCTCTTCAATTAGTTCTTTAACATTCATTTCTTTTCTCCTGTTACTTCCTTTTATTAGGATATTGACCAGTCAATCAGAACTTTCATTCCACCCTAATAAGTAGTTTTGATTATTTCTCCCGAACGAATATAGGTTTTTAAAGAAGTTTCTTGGAATAGTAGCCATTTTTGAGGCAATGGATAATCCGTAGTTAGCAAAATCTAAAGCCAGCTTCTTAGAATCGATTGCATCATAATATTCAACATACAATCTGCATAAGTTCACTTTGGTGATAGAGAATTCTTTTAGCAACCCATCCTTCTCAAGATCCTTCTCGGGATTTATACTCGAAAATACGGTAGGGTACGATGAATACTGAGTAGTAAAATCGATGGCCTCTTGGACAGCCTTTTCCAATTCAGCTTGATCCATGCCATTTCTATTATCGATAGAACCTAATCGAGTCCTTAGAGCACAATCCACTTCTTCTAACAGTCCCGAGTCCAGAAAGAGGGGATGAATGCCAATATTAACGAAATAGGCAGCCCCATCGGATTTTCGTTGAAAATAGATCACCGTGTAAAAAAATCATGATTGATTTTATAATAGTTATTAGTTCGCCTTAGTCGCGAAAAAGCCATTTTTTACGAAGAGTTCTTTGGCCTCTTTCATTTCATTACCTCTATTTCTAACAGAATGTGGAGAGTTCCTCATTGCATTTTCCTAGGAATCTAAATGGATATAGGTTATCCCTACAATTCCGTGCGACTGCATGGGTTATTAATGATTTCCATCTATCTAGTTATAATAAAAAAATTTAGTAACTCCTTCTCGAGCCTTTCCAGAAAAACTACTATTTATTAGACTGGATACATCATTAATAAACTCTTCTTTTATATTAAAATTATTATCAGAATAAATTTCTCCTTGATAGTCTATTATCTCTAAGCGAATAAGTTTGATAGAAAAAGATAAAAATCATATAAAGAATCACCCTAACTTGTGATGTTACTCCCCCTGAAATCATCCGTAAACAGGGGTATTTCTCATCGCTAGTATCACAAAAAGATAACATCATCTGAAGTATTTTTAGCAAAGATTGTATACCTTCCATTTTTCCATTCATGAATATCTTCTAGCCCCCAAGAACTTAATTCTCTACCATTCGATTGTATTGAGAACAATACTAATCCGAAAAAAATTGATCGCCAAAAATAACAATCACTTTCAAAAGAAAGATGTTGATAGTACTCAACAATTGACCAGAAATATTCTCTGCATTAACTTTTATCGGTATTTCTGTATATTCGATATCTCCACCTATGGGATCGCTAAAAATAAAAACATTTCACTAAATCTGATAATATATTTTTCTAAATTCATAAATCCTCCTACAGACATTTACTTTGTTGTTGATTTAATCTTTGTTTTAATGTCACTTCACGATCTATTAAGAGCCCTGTTATTTTATTGCCTGTAGTCCCCATGTTCTTGGAATAAATGAACATGTTTATTCCACTAGGATGCTAATGGTTTTGAACGGGAGGAGGATTCGCATTTCTTTAGACTCACTGATATGCATTTTGAATCTAACAAAATGCTCTATCGGCGTCGCCATAGTCAATGATGGTCATCTCTTCAAGTGAAATCTTCATTCCTCTTCCATGCTCTACTTCAGCGTCCACTCTATATAATAAGCCAAAAATAAAATCGGATGAGGTCTGTTCGGATAGCAGATAAATCGCCATTAACTGCCCCGTCATGGATAGTTCCGAAAAGATTCTTTTTTCAGCTAACTCATACCAATAAGCAGATAACCCAAGCATATGAACGATTTTTTCTTTGTAGTCATTAGCCATTACTTCATCTGCTAAAGCAAGCTCATCCGATAGAACCAGTCGAATAGAATCTTGTTGCTCTGGTATAAAAACGCTCATTTCAAGATCATCATCAAATTTTATAGCTTCTAGATTCACGTGTTTCCCCACTTTGCAGTCTTTTCCCTAAAATGATATTCGATTCCACAGGATATTGACAATTTCCATCTATTCTATACAACTAGTCTAAAATCGTTCCTAGGATCATCTTGTTTTGCTCGGATAGCTGAAAGTCATCCTTGAAATAGGGCAGAAAGTCATTAAGCAAGGCATGGTCAATACCGTCGATTGAGAGCCCTCTTTTCTGACGTTCTTTTAATAAAACTAAGATTTCAATTGGAAAATATTGCCAAAGTAAGGTATTGAATTCAACTAAATGACTGTCTTTAGTTTTCTCTAAATGATAATCACACATGAATAAAATTGTTTCTCTAAAAATATCCATATCCTCTGAAAAAATAGTTTCCATAACTTGTTTATAGGCATCATTCACATTAAGATAAGGATTAGATTCCAAGGGTTGATACTTAGCGTCACAAGCATTCTCCAGTAGGCTAGCTAACCGGTCGCCCCGTCCATTTCCATAAAGAAAAACGACTAAAGGCAATAAACTACTGGATGAAAAGAAAATAGGTTGCTTCCCTTTTTCAACTTGAGCTTCTTTAAAAATAGACTAATTTATCAATTAAAAAAACTCTACATAGGTATGATCCAAATAGGCAAGGGCAAATAAGATATTCAAACAAATATCTGTATCAAAGTTTGAGCCACCTTTTAGCCAAATATTTAGCAGAAGCCATATCTGCCATTACAGAACAAAAACAGCCGTTTAGTAAAGCTTGATAGGGTTTCTGATGTTTTGTTTTCTATAAATTCAGCAACAAAGTATATGGTCGAATAGCATGAATCATTCGCACATGTTTATAGGAGTACGTTTCTGTTTTTCCATTTTCCTCACAATTAACCACAAGGGCTTTTTCACCAGCTTTTAATGCTTCTAAAATTGCTTCAGTAACAAAAAGCTGTTCTTTTTTCAAAGTGCAAAATCTCTCGCCTTCAGTATTTGATTTCTGATGGTTTGTTAGTTTTTCTTTTTGATTTGAAAGTGTTTTATTCATATTGACCTCTAAAATTTCATTTCTTACACTCAACTAACGCTGTTTTTGAAGGACATCTCTTCCTGTCTTCCTACATTATCCAGTATATCACAAGGAAGAATTAATCCACTTCCCATCATCAAGCCATTCTTTCTTATCAATCCACCATTTCCCCTTTTGAAACACCATTTGAAAACGATAGAGAGTTTCTATACCAGAACGATTCTCCTTGAGATAGAAATAAGCTTAATTCCCGTCATGATCTTCATCAACGATGGGATGTGTTTCTAATTTATAGTCAAATGGAAATCGAATAGATAAAGATACTTCCCTTGCTCTGAGTGTTTTTTTAGATGTACAAAACTGATCAAAAATAGTAGCTAATTCATCCTTCAACATCTCTTTATATGCTTGGTTTCTTAGGCTCCTAGTGGCCTTTTTCTCCCAAGAATACATAGCCTGCATAAACTGGAGTAAGGTTTCTTTTGCAAGATTCGTATGGCTCATATTTCCTCCTACTTAAACAACGGGACTAAAGGTTCGTTTATTATGAAGACATCGGTCATAAAAAGCTGTATTAAAGGCATTTTTAACCCCTCTCGCATGCAAACATGTGGTAACTCTCTTCTAAGAAGTTCCCTTTGCTTTTGATTTGTTCTTCCCGTTGTTAAAAATCGGAGATGTTTTAGACTCTTCAAGTAGCTAACTGTTGATGCGTAGTTAAAAATAGACGTATCGACAAAATCTAAAAAACGAAGCTCACTAGAGGACTGGATAAAAATCCAATTCTGGTAAATTTTTATTTGCTGTAAATGAAAGATAGAGCAACTGATTTAAATCCCTTATAAAAATCAAAGTCCGGCAACTTTACACCATAATCAACGTGCAGATAACGCATGCCTTTATGAAAAGAAATGTTCTCTATCGTTTCCAAATTTGTCATAGAAGAAATCCCTAGAGCTTTCACACAATCATTTTGGGGTAAGATGATCTTTCTTACTTTTCTAGCCCCAACTAATAAAATTTTTCTACTTGTTCGTATGTTGAAAAGTCTAGCACATCAGATTTACTTCCCATCAAGTAAATCACTCTCGTATTACTAGGTAACGAAAGCTGATTAAAATCCACATCCTTCAGCATATCCTCTGGTTTTTCGACAATGTACTTTTTGTCTTAATAAGCGATTGATATTGATGAATTCTTTATAAGTCAATTTTTCGTCCAATAATGGTGCAATCTCTTCTATAGAATGCAGAGGCTCCATTGCCATTAGATTCTCTCTTTCGGAAAATCCTTTTTTAATGATCTCTAAATATTTATCTAAACAGGTCATCATTCACCTCTTTTCATGAATATCATGCTTCGTTTTTCTTTGTTCAACCTATCTATTTTTACAATGGCACTTTTACAAGAAAAACTAAGGCATCGCTTGTCGTAAAAACTGAAATCGTGAATCTCAAGAATATTCTTTTCTATGATAAACTTTATCCTGCTTGCTCAATCTCGATCAAAGATAACCTTGACTCTAGCTCTACCCAAAGCGTCTAGATACTGCTCCAGTTTCGTAATCGACTCCTCCGAATCAGATAATTGAACAAGCAAATCCCCATTGATAGTCATGACATCCTTTGTCGGTAAAAGCATAAGATTCTCAACGCTTGGATCATTCACAATCATTAAGGAAGGGGAATAAATACAGCTTGTGGAGAGGTCTAGATTTCCAAATCGCTCCCTAGCAGACACAAAAATAGATTCCATCCCACCTTGGGCTTTCAGAACAAATTCCCTCTCGAAAAATGCTTCAAAACTGTCGTAGATCTCGATGACATCCATAGTAATCCCATCTAAATAATAAACTTGATGACTTTGAATGTTCCCATCCTTCAATCTATAAGCGAATTGATCTCCAATAGCAGACATACCAAAAAAATAGTAGTCTGATGCATAATCTCTCCAGACATCTTTCCATAGCCTATCCGAATTCCAAGAGTCCAGCGTGATGGCTTGAGTAGAATCCGTCCCAAACAAGCGATAATAGCCACCATAAAATTCCAAGCCATTGGTTATGGAGAGCAAATCCAAGTGAGCTTGCGGAAACTGTCTGGCTTTGAGTTTTTCTAGTTCAAGAGCTGAGGCCCCACTTTCTTGTATGACCAGATCCTCACAACATTTTAAAAAATTCTTCATTTTCATTTGCTTCTCATCTCTTCATCTTTGGCTTTAGCCAAGCATAAATTCAATAAAGTCTTTTCGATAGGCTTCAGGAAGTTGCTCCTCGATAATAGCATTGATTCCTGTTAGAAAAACCTTCTTTATAGTCCGACAAGTCCTCATCAATGTAGATGTTATTCTCAAACTTGGTGATTTCTAGCTTTTTCATCTGACTATAGGTAGACAAGAAAGTAGATAAAGAGGGGCTTAAGCTATAGATCTTAGAATTTCCAGGAATCTTGCCATATACAGGACTAAGCTCGCTAGTTAGATCACAAAAGATTGGCTCATCCCCCATCATGTGAGCAAAAACCATATAACTCTCTTTCCAGCTAGGATCCTGCCATCCTTCTGATGCAGCTTCACATAGAGGGAGAGGAATTAGAGCAAGATCATAGGGAGCTCCTCTAAAATAAGCTTCTTCATCAAAGTCTAAATGCTGGTAACAGTCTTTTAGTTGACCAGTCAAAGAAAGCTTCTCTACAGTCAGACAGTCACTAGTAAATACGAGCTCTCCTAGGCCTTTATTTCCGTGATAGATTTCTACAAATTCCTTCAACAAATTAAGCATCATTATTGGACTCCTCTCACACTTTTTTGATTAAATTTGGCTATTTTCAACTGACGATTACGTATCATTCTTACTGATAGCGACAGCCTGAGCCCAGATTCGTTCAAATTCCTCTTGACTAATCTTGATGGAGTCTGATAGATCCAACTCATCTTTTCGACCATCATAGAGTAGAAAACCTACTTCTGGAACATAATCCTGTAGGCAAGAAGAAGCATAAGAATGCCCATTCAAAACATTAATTTGTCGACTTGCACGCTGACCAGTAAACTCTGTATAAATAACTCCTAGGCCTGTCATAAACTCACTATTGCCATAATAATAATATTCTTTTTCACATTAAAAATCTTTCCTTTACCATTTGTCTCTCCAAGAATAGCATTCTTTCCTCTTTGGTGCTTTCATCGACTAATTCTATGTTCATTATCAATTTATAGAATCTACCGGTTCTTAGCCTTATTCTCCAAGACTCTCACTTCTACTTTATCCTCCGCTAAATGGAGATCCAATACTTTTTCCTGGTCTTTAAAGAATAGCGTCAAGTCTCTGGTAGAAAATTCACTAAAATAAGAGGGCAAAAATTCATCCAAAGACTCCATTTGAAACAAGACGTAAACTGGTGAAAACTCCCAAAAACTAGGATAAACTGCCTTCTATTTCCAACTAGACTTTGAATCGACCTACTTAGATCTTTAGTAATAAGGTCGACAGGAAACTCATAAAGGCAAGGAATCGGAGAGTCTATAGGATTCAACTCACCGGAATACCAAGCAATTTCTTTAGGTTTAGTGGTCAGAAAATGGACATCCTTTATCCCCTTCAAACTCTTGATTCGTCTTTCCACTTTTAATAAGGATAATTTCTTTTTTACGTCACTCATTGTTCTTGCTCCATCATTCTGAAACAGAAATTTTGCTCACAATCTCATTCTGTTTATCCAACAGATATAGGAAGTTCCCTTTTGCTTCCAGTTTACCAAGTTTAGCCCCATAATCCATCTCATGAGGAGGGCAGGATTGAATCAACTGATGGATAGTCTTGTCCTTATGTTCTATCTTCCAAAACAAATCCACCTTATCAAGCTGGTGCTCCACTTGAATAGAATAGGTCGTGGAGTGGATCTTCTTCCTTTTCCACTCCCAGCTATTTTCATAATCATTTTCTCTATTTCACTTCCTACATCCTCTATCAAGGAGCATGGAATAGAGAGTTCCTGAAACACGCGCTTCACCCTTTTTAGCAAGGCTTCCAAGAGCATCTTTTTCTGATCCAATGGGCTTAAGGTTTCATAGCTAGAAAAATCAAATAAGACCTGGACAGTATAGGCACCAAGTAGGTTCATGATAGCTGGATTGCTAATCGTATCTACACACTCTACGATGATTTTCCAACAATCCTTGGTCACAACTGGTTTGAAGAGGCGCTCTACCATAGAGGTCATACATTTGGATTTATATACGAACTCTCTTCGCAGGTCTTTTTCCAATTCTGTCGGTGAGTCCTCAACTCTAGCTTCCTCGTATGTTAGTGTAGTTGAGTCCATTAGCTCCTCAATCCTCTGACGATTTTCCACATAGGGCCTATCTAGTTCAAAATATTGTAACTTCATATTTGTGATCTCGCAGTGTTTTTCTTGTATAAAGGTCCATCCTTAAGTCAAGGTCCAATGTTTGTACTCTTTTAAATAAGTAATAGTTTTTCCTTTAAAATAGACTTTAAAAGAGACTAATCCTCCTGCCGTCCTTTCCTTTTGTAACGTCATTGATTAAGTCCTATGACGGTAGATATATCGAACTGACGGGAAAAGTCTACAATTTTCTCTCGATTTTTCTCAGAAAATAAATAAGATGCAGCTAAAATAAATAAAAATGGATTTATGACTTGACCAATATGCTCAAGGTATTTAGGCTGAGTCACATAAGACATAATTTTTGTTAAAATCGTCATCTTTCAGCACAATCTTTCTCTGATATATAGCTGCACAGGCACCTGCAGCTTGAGATGAGTTATTCGATTCTAAGGACTCATAAACAAAAGATAGATTCACTGTTTCTAAATTTTCTAGATAAGCAATCGCTACTGCTAGAGAGCGGTAGGTTACAGGTGTTGGGATGTCTCTCAGCAGTAATGACTTGAGATAGGGAATTTCCTCTGTGCAGTCAGTCACTGCCATTGCGTAGAGCAAGTACATTTGTGATTCCCATGATTTAGGGCTTTTTGCCATCTCAACTTCCAAGGCCTGATGCAAGAGAGGCCCATAACCTTTAAGCCGCTCTTTTAAAATTTTTCGCAGCTTTTTCTCACTAGTGGAGAACGGCCCGATGTTAAATCATCAATAAAGTCCATTTTTGAATCCTCTTTTTATCTACATTTGATTTTACTGTTCTTTGTTCAGGATATGAAAGAGATCATCTCTTAGAACAATTCCATCATCTTCTATCAAATAGGCCAAGTGCTCCCAGAAGGGCAAGTCTTGTTCAGGGTGAGCTTCCAAGGCAAGTACTTGATGCATCAAGTTTGCTGCAATTTCTCCGACTTCATCTTGCTCAATCTCATAAAAACTTTGCTTTCAAAAGAAAGACCGCTGACAGAAAGAGCGAATAAGAGGAAACAAAAGCTTGCAAGGAAGAGTTGACATAAATCCTCACTTCTTGAAAAAACTTCTCTTTCTTCTTGATTGCAAAGTAAAAAGATCTGCTCTTTTCTCCAATGACAAAAAAATCCTAAAAAAACACTGGCCAACAAGCCTCATAACTCTCTTGATTTTTCCTTAGTTCGACTAGTTCGTCACCTGCTTTAACAAAAAGAAAATCCCATTTTAGAATAATCCTCTAAATATGCCAAAAGGTTGAAACAGACCTAATCCAGACGAAATGGTTTCTCCTTTGTAGGCACCACACAAAAACCAAGCTCCTTCACGAATTCATCGATATTGACTGTCATTTTTCTATCCGATCTCTCAGGTTCTTTTTCACCCAATTTTTAACTTCCACAGCTTGATAGCAGCATCTTTTCGGAGTCCTATAAAGAGACTTGCTAAGGTTAATGCTTCCTCTTTTTTATAGACCTGAGAGCTGATACTAGCCCATCCATCTTGCAGGCATTCCATTTTTAAATAGAAATCTCGCTCTTGTCCAAGCTTCCCTGTTACATCGTCTATTTCATAAGAAGCAGAGAGCAAAGATACTGAGACATAGTCACCCGGTTTTCGATACATCCGCATAACGGATTCTTTCTGATTGATAGAGTAGATATCCTCTTTTGTTTCAGCCCTATCACTGTCCGATAAAATCACCCAATCCCTATCATCCTCTGATGAATAAAAACGCCATTCTTTCCCAACCATGTCCTACTCCATCTTTTAATTGTTCTATTTAATCGACTGTGGCTTCTTGCTATTTGACCTCCATATTACAGGTCCCTTTTAGGCTATCATACCATAAGATTCCCTTTCCATAAAGCTAAAACAGAAAATGAGCCCAGCGGTTTGACTAGACTCATTTCATCCTTATTCTTTTACTTTTTTCAGCCCCTACTGATCGCTCAATCAATCCTCTTAGACAGAGGTCTTATCCTTGATCTGTGGGAAAGTCACACGAAAGAGACTTCCGCGCCCTTCTTCGGAAATGATCTTCACTTCTGCTCGATGCAGGTCTGCAATGTCCTTAATAAAGGACAGCCCCAGTCCGATGCCACTATTGAGGCCCTTGTTTCGAGAATCCTCCACCTGGTAGAAGCGATCCCAAATCTTGCTCAGATGGTTTGGTGCAATCCCAATCCCATCATCCGCTACCTTGAGAACAGCACCAGCTGGACTAGCCTCCAAGCGGATGGTAACCTTGGTCTTGGTAAATTTCACCGCATTGCTCAATAGATTATCCAGCATCCGAGTTACCAAGACAGCATCCCCCTGAATCCAGAGGTCCGGCTGAATGCTTACTTCAAAGGCGATGGGGCTTTCTGCCCACTTCCTCTCCTGTCCCTGACAATAATTTGCTACCAGGGTTGATAGACAAATGGGTTTTTAAATCCGACCACTGCAGGTGTTGGGCCTTGGATATTTCCAAAATCTGCTCGGTCATCGATTTCATTAATTTAGCCTGTCGATGAATAACCGTCAAAGATTCCTTGGTCTCCTCTAGGTTGTCTGCATATTTGGAGCCAAACTCACTTTCCGATAGAATCACTGACAGAGGGGTTCTCAACTCATGGGATACATTTTGGTTGAATTGTTTTTCTTTCTCAAAAGTCGACTGAACAGAAGAAATCAAATTATTAAATACCTTGGTAAGACGAGACGTTTCTACATAATCCTTCTGATGATCGGTCGACACGCGCTTACTGTAGTCTCCGCTCTCTGTAATTTCCTCTGCCATTTGGGTCACCTCTCTAATCGGCAGGAAGGCCTTACGGAGGATCCGACGTCCCCCCCAGGCCATCCCAAGGATGGACAGAGGAGCTATAATGGCCAAAGATAGCAAGAAGAGAGTCATCTCTTTTCCTAGGCCTGAAGCTAGACGCACACCCCGGACCCATTTGCCCTCACTCTCATTATAGACATCGAGATAATAATAGGACGCTTGAGAAGTACTGTAGGTCGATAAGGTCCCTGAGGACAGGCTCGCATTGGCATCAAAGCCACTTGGCAGAGCCCCCTGCTCCAACTCTCTATTTTGATTATAGAGCGCAAAATAATTCCCATCATCAAAAGACTCAAACTCTTCCAAATCAGCAGCCATTTCCATGGTCTTCTGCTCTAGTTCTCCACGGGCGCTATAACTCGACCAAGTCCCTGAGATGATAAAGGAAGCTCCAAACATGAGGACAAAGAGGAAGGAAACAAAGATGGTATACCAGAGCGTCACTTTAGAGACGATTGAGGGTGAGTTAGAGGATCTCTTCATTTTTGAAAACATAGCCCAGCCCCCTTTTCGTCTGAATAATCGATGGATTCTGGAGTTTCTTACGGATATTCTTGACCAAAACATCGATGATATTGGACCCTCCCAACATAGTCAAAATCCCAAATATGCTCGCGTATCTGCTCCCGGCTTAAAACCACATTGGGATGGCGCACCAGGCACTCTAGCAACTCAAACTCCTTGGAAGTCAGGTCAACCAAAACTCCCTTGTGTTGGATGGTCTTTTTTGCCAAGTCCATGGAATACTCACCAAATTGGACCAGGTTGGTCAAGGTTTCTCGATTGTTCCGACGTAACATAACGCGAATCCGAGCCAGTAATTCATCAAATTCAAAGGGTTTGACCAAGTAATCATCTGCTCCAGCATCCAGTCCAGTCACCTTGTCTTCCAGGCTGTCTTTAGCTGTTAGCATCATAACTGGGGTCTTAATCTGATGATTTCTCAAGTAGCTCAATACCCCCAAACCATCTAGCTGCGGCATCATAATATCTGAAATAATCACGTCATACTGGGACACACGAATGTAGTCCAAGGCCTCCTGACCATCATAGGCCGCATCAACACTATACTGCTGGGTTTTCAGTAATTTAACGATGCTGCGATTCAAATCTACTTCGTCTTCAATCACTAATACTTTCATAGCCACTTACTCCAAATTTCTTCCCTTATTATACCATGCTTCCATAAAAAATCTCGGCTAGGAAAAGCCTAGTCGAGATCTTACTCTAGTTAATCGTGATCCAGGTCCACATCTTCTTCCAATACGGTACCTGTATTGGCATCTAACTCTAACTCAATTTCCTGATTGCCTTCTCGTAAGCTAACGCTATAGACAAGTTTACCATCTTCTACATCTAACTCTACTTTTTCGATACTAGCATTCGAGTATTTTGATTTCAGCTGGCTCTCTACCTTAGCCAAGTCCAACTGAACACTTGCTCCGATTAATTGCTGATCTTCGCGATCCTGACTCAGATCCTTGGTTTTTGACTTCAAGATAGCACCAGACTGGCCATCGATCTTATATTCTTTTTCATTTTTTCCATCCAAGATGGTCACTTCATACACTGCTTTTCCATGTTTTACTTCTTGCTCGTAGCCAATTACTTTTCCACCCTTAGCTTCTTTCAGAGCTTTTTCTTTAGCTTGTGCAAGGGTGACAGATGCAGTCACTGTTGAAGAAGTAGTCTTTTTACTTGTTCCAGTATTGGCAAAGGCTACTACAGAGCCTAGAGCTACAGTTGAGAGAGAAAGATTGCGAGACTTGCAACGACTTTTTGTTTAATTGATTTTTTTCATGTTGGTTTCCAACTTTCTTTTTTTCTTATCAAGTTCTTCTTGATGATTCTATTTTTATCCAAGAAAGATGAATCCAAAATGAATGAGAAAAGATTTTTAAAAAAATTTTTTTAAAAAAGACTGAGTGAAATCGACGAGCTGTTTGTAGCTCGATTTCTCAGTCTCCTTTCTATTTCTATCTTACTCCTCCTGCAAGATCTGATTAATAAAGTCTGCAATTGATTCAGCTACCTTTTTGCATTTCGAGAGAACCTAGCGCACCTAGATCATTTTCATAAATGCTATCGTCCCCATTCTTTTTTTGAGGAAATAGGCCAGATCCCCATCTTGACCGATCATAAAGAAATCTGGTTCATCCTCATCAATCTGGTAGGTTTGATTGCGTTCGGTAAGATCCTCTTTAGCATAGAGACAAATACCCGTCTCACCAATGTCATAACCTGGCTGATCCCCTAAGTCATCAAGAAATACCTGATATCCTTTCGGCAAGGAAAAACCAAAATCATATTCGTGCATGCTTTAACCTCCTGCTTTCTCAGTTCTCTATTTCAAACTCCAGCCACCATCAACCGTCAGGATTTGCCCTTGCATGGCAGACGATTTCCCACTTGCTAGGAAGAGGCTAACTTCAGCTACTTCCACTGGCTCTATCCAGCGTTTGATAGGGGTCTCACTAGCCACCCAGTCTGCTAGGCCACCTGGCTCAAAGTCTGCTGCAGTCATGCCTGTTTTGACGGCTCCTGGAGCAATGCCAAAGACCTGAATCCCAGCTTCTGCATAATCCAGAGCCAACTGCTTTGTAAAGCCTGCTAGAGCATGCTTGGAGGAAGTATAAGCGTGACCGCCACCTCCCGCTAGGCTAGAAGCAATGGAGCACATATTGATGATGATCCCTTGCTTCTTCTCCAACATTTGGGTCAGATAATGCCGTGTCAACTCTACCGGAGTCACATAGTTGATCTCAAAGATCTCCTGAATCTCCTGAGCGCTTTGCTCAAGAAGGGGTTTGTAGTCATCCAAAACTCCAGCCGTATTGCACAAGACGTCGACCTCAGGACACCAGTCAAAAATTGGCGTCAAATCCAAGGTCAAGTCCCGCTGCAAAAACTGGAAAGCACCTGGCAACTGAGGATCAGCTTCCTGGTCCACCCCATAAACCTGGTAGCCCTTTTCTAGAAAGAGACGAGCTTGCGCCAGACCAATCCCAGAGCTCACGCCCGTAATCAAGACCTGTTTAGTCATGGACTTCCACCCAGTCTGTCGCTAAGACATCACAAGGGGTCGGGCTCCACATGGAAAAGCCTTCGCCTTCACCAGAGACGTTAATGAGAAAATAAGGCGTCACTTCCAGAGCCACTCCATTTTGCTCGATGGTATCAAACAGCTGGACATAGTTTTCAGCTCCTCCCCATCCAGTACGTACATATTTCTTTTTTGCCTTTAGACCAGGCAGGATTTCTTCAAATGTCATGCTCTTCTCCTTTGATTTATAGTCCCTTTCATTATAACAAAAAACAAGCATCCTCGTTGCTTTCTATCTGGCATTTCTTCATCTGCTCAAAAAGCCAGAGGTCTTCTCTGAATTTTCGTCAATCTTCTTGCTTGTTTTCTTCTGAATGGCCATACCCATAGCCAAAATAAATTCCGACCCCAATCAAGATTGCAACTCCAAAGGCCAGCCAAGTCGATAGAGAATACTGGGTCATAAAGGACAGACAGACTACAATCGACAGGATGGGTAAGACTGGAACCAAGGGTGTTTTAAATTCACCAGGTCCAGGAGCCCCGTGTTCCTTGCGCAATTTCAAGAGGGCAAAGGCTAACATAACAAGATAAGCTAAGGTACAGATATTTAAAAAGGAAGCGATGCTTGCAAGTGGAAAGACTCCACCAGCAATGGCTGCCATTGATCCAGCTACCAGTGTAGCATTTTTAGGAATTTTGGTTTTTGGATTCAGCTGCTTCATAGAATTTGGCAGGAGACCATCCCGCGCTAAACTATAGATCATCCGTGAGAGGGCAAAAGGTCATAGAAATGCAGACGGTAATCAAGGTCAAAATAGCTACTAGTGATACATAATTCCCAGCCCATCCTGCGCCGACCTGACGAAGGGCAAAGGCAACTGCATCTTCTACATTCAAATCCTTAAAAGGAACCATACCGGTCAACACCAAGTTCACTAAAATATAGAGAACCGTTGTGATCAAGAGACTCAGGACAATGCCGCGAGGAACGTTCTTTTGTGGTTCCTTGATTTCATCGACCGCCATTGAAATGGACTCAAAACCAAGAAAGGCAAAGAACATGAGCGAAGCTCCAGACATAATCCCTGTTTGACCACCATAGATTTCGCCAAATCCATAAGGAGCAAAGTTTGCCCAATTCCCAGGATTTAGATGGAAAATTCCAACAAGGATAAAACAAAAGCAAGAGCAGAAAACTTAAGTAAAACTAGCAAGGAATTAAAGCGTAAGACCGCTTTTTGCATTCATGAGGACCAAGGCGGTGACTAAGACCATCACCAAAATCGGCAAGAGATCCACATAAGTCCCCGCAGCTGGGTCAAAAGTCCCATTTAAAGCCGTCGGCAGGCTCCAGCCAAGATTGGCCAACAAACCCTTGAAATAAGCAGCCCAACCTGAAGCCACCCCTGATACGGCTGTCATAAATTCCATCACGGTCAACCAACCTGCAATCCAGGCGGGAAACTCTCCAAAAGATGGCATAGAGATAACTATAGGTTCCCCAGTTGCAGGGATCCGCGAAGCAAATTCTGCAAAAAGAGAGCAGATAAGCCAACGCAAAATGCTGCAATCACAATGGAAACAATCAAGGCTGGGCTAGCTAAATTCGCTGCTGCAGTCCCCGTGATCGTGAAGATCCTGTCCCCACCATGGCACCGATTCCTAAAATAATCAAATCCCACAATCGTAAATGACGGTTCAGACCCGGGTGTACTTGCCCGAGGCTTTTTTTTCGAAATAGATTCATGACGCTTCTCCCATCTAATCAGTTTATTCTATCATACTTGGAAGAGAAAAGAAAACATGGTTTCCGTTACCATCGGTCATCTTTGGAGCTTAAAAAGCGAACCAAGACTTAGTCCATCCACCCCTCAAAGCAGGGCTTGAGCAATCAACCACTGCGCCATGCAGTTATTTCTATCCACTATAAAGAGCTGGACAGTTTTTGCCCAGCTTCTTTTTCATTCTATTCACCATTTTCTGTCTTATTCTTTTTCAAAGAGCGAATCGTGAACCAATAGTAAATCATCAATCCTATCATAATGATCATCGTAGGCAAAATGATAGTCGTTGTAGGATCCTGAATCCCTTGCGCCAAGGTCCAGCGATGCAAGAATCCAACCACTAAAAAGGCTACTATAGGAAAGACGAAGGCTCTGCCAAACTCTTCTTTCCATTGCCACAAAATGAGGACGCCACTAGCCCCTGTCATAAGGAGAGTATCCCATGGATTCGGCACTGTCAACCAAGCAAGAGCTGGTAAGAAACGGACTCCTACTATTTCACTGATGAAATAGATGCCAAGAACGAGAACGACTGCTACATAGATTGCTTTTTTTGACTTCTCTTCTGCAAAAATGAGGCGACGAAGGAGATAGAAGAGTAGCCCAACAGCCAAAAGCCCTAAAATAGCATCCGTTAGATAGACGAGTGGCTTGAGCACCAGGACTGCTTGCGAAGCAAAATCACTTAAGAGGCGATAAAAAATCACAATTCCTGAGACGATTGCAGCATACTTCAGAACAGATCGTGTCGATTCTTTGGGCATGTTCTCTATGATTTGATCTGCCATTCCTTTTGGATCTTGTCCAAAAATAGTCCTTGGCCGTCAATCCATCTCCGCTCGCTTTCGAAAAATCTAGAGCCAAATTATAGACCTGCTCTCTTAAAGCCTTCTCCGCATATAAGAAACCGGCGAAATTGAAATAATCCCAGAGATCTTGGAAGTAAGCTTGGTCCTCCTGGCTAAAGGTTTGAACCAAAGCCTGAGTTTCTTCATAATAAATAGCTGATGTCATATTGCTTTCCCCTTTCTTTGGAGACGAAATACAAGGAGGAACAGGACTAGTCCCATGAGAGGAAGTAGCCAGCCTATTAAATGAGCAGTTTCTGGATTCACAAGACGAATCCAGCATCCAGTTACAAGGAAAGTCAGACCCAGTACTAGTAGACTCGACATCAGACGATCTCTACTTCTATAAGCCATAACCGCAAATCCAAGTAGGACTAGGACAGCAAGAGCAATCGCCCAACCATCTGATAAGAAAATACTTCCAATGTGGCCAAAATAGGTCGAAAATAGTCGTACGATGTTCAAAAACACTAGCAGGCTGATCACACTGAGAAAAATAGCCCAAGGACGCTTCATTTCTCCATAGCTCTGTTTGGACCAAAGCCACAGGATGAACTGATTGAATACCAAGAAATTGAGTAGAATGACAACATATGTTAAGGGTTGTATTTTCAGTGGCATCATCCAGGTAAAATCCATTAAATAACGCATGCCAACTAAGATCACTCCAAGTATGAAGACTAGTCCCATATAAGAACCTAAAGAACGTTTAGGTAACTCAGAAAGAATTTGATCCACCATCGCCCGTGGATCCTTTCCAAAATAATCTACTGCTCGAACACCTTCTTTCTCCGCAACCTTTAAGTCACATACCATATTATAGAGTTGTTCACCGAGTGCTTCATCATCATAAAAATAGGCCTTTGCCCCAATATAGGCCACCATTTTTTTCACATAGGTTTGATCCTCCTTGTTTAGGTGCCTTAATTCAACTGACATTTTTTCTGTATAATCTTCGATCATGCTTCCCCCTCCTTTTTCACGCGCTCTACTTTACTAACCAAATCCTGCCACTGGTTCCAAAAATTCCTCTAAGCGCTCTTTTTCCAATATCACTTAGGGAAAAAAATACTTGCGATCAGGACCATCTGGAGAGGGTCTCATTTCCCCATAGATAATGCCTTGTTTCTCCAATTTTTGAAGCAGGGGATAAATGGTCCCTGCGACAATTTTGTCAAACCCCATCTCTTTAAGACTTTGGATCAATTCATAACCATAGATAGTTTTTTTGGAAATACTCTCTAGAACACAGCCCTCCAAGACTCCCTTTAGCAATTGGGACTCTTTCATCCTTCTCACCTCTTTCTTCGTCCACTAGTTGGTTTTACATACTAGCTTCTTCACTATCAGTATACTCCTTTCCAACTAGTATGTAAAAGCATAATAGTAGTTTTTAAAAAATTTTTATTCCTCAAAAAACGCTTAAAATCAAGGGTTTTAGGCATTCAGTTGTGTAAATATACAAAAATAGTTTAAAAAAACACTTTATTTTTATGGGTTGATTGGAGTATAATAATTAAAATTATACAAAAGGAGACACGAATATGAAAAAATCGAAGCTTGCTCTTTTAGCTGGTGTAGCCGCTGCTTCAACGCTTTTCCTTGCTGCATGTGGTTCATCTTCTAACTCATCAAAGGGAACAACCTACAACTACGTGTATGGTACAGACCCTGATTCCTTGAACTATTTGACTTCAAATCGTTCAACTACAAGCGACATTACTACCAACTTGGTCGATGGTTTGTTTGAAAACGACCAATACGGTAACCTAGTGCCTGCTCTTGCTGAGGACTGGTCTGTTTCAAAAGACGGTCTCACATATACCTACAAGCTTCGAAAAGATGCGAAGTGGTATGATTCAGAAGGAAATGAATACGCTGACGTCACTGCAAAAGATTTCGTGACATCTCTGAAATATGTAGCAGATAAAAAATCTGATGCTCTTTACTTGGTTCAAAACTCAGTCAAAGGCTTGGATGATTATGTAAACGGAAAAACCAAAGACTTCTCAACTGTTGGAGTCAAGGCTGTTGATGATCATACTCTTCAATATACTTTGAACCAACCAGAATCTTTCTGGAATTCTAAATTGACCACTTCTACCATGATGCCGGTCAATGAAAAATTCTTGGAATCAGCTGGGAAAGATTTCGGTAGCGTGAAACCAAATGGGATCCTCTACAACGGGGCCTATATTTTGAAATCCTTCACTTCAAAATCACAAATCGAGTTGGAAAAGAACCCTGAATACTACGACAAGAAAAATGTTCACATCGATACTGTTAAATTGACTTACTTCGATGGATCTGACCAAGACTATCTTGCTCGTAACTTCTCAGATGGGTAACCTATCTACTGCTCGTCTCTTCCCAACTAGCTCAACCTACAGTACGATTGAGAAGAAATTCAAGGATAACATCGTTTATACCCCACAAGATTCTACTGTTTACTACGCTTACTTCAACGTCAACCGTCAAAATTACGGCCATACGAAGAAGACATCTGATGAGCAAAAGAACAGCACGAAGACAGCCCTTCAAAACAAAAACTTCCGTCAAGCTTTGAACTTTGCTTTAGATAGAACTTCCTACAGCGCTCAAGTTAACGGGAAAGACGGAGCATCAAAAACTCTACGTACCCTTCTAGTTCCACCGACATTTGTGCAAGCAGACGGGAAAGACTTCGGTACTCTCGTTGAAGAAAAACTTGCCGCAACAGGAGATGAGTGGAAAGGTGTTAGCTTCGCAGATGCTCAAGATAGCTTGCATAATGCGGATAAAGCCAAAGCGGAACTTGAAAAAGCGAAGGCTGAATTGCAATCACAAGGTGTTCAATTCCCAATCCATATCGACTATGTTGTGGACCAATCTTCTAATGCTCTTGTCCAACAAGCAGACTCTATGAAGAGCTCAATCGAAGCTTCCCTTGGTAAAGACAATGTCGTGATCGATGTCCAAAAATTGTCTACAGACGATGCAGATAACGCTACTTACTTTGCCCAATCACCAGACCAAAAAGACTTTGATATGGATATCACTGGTTGGGGACCTGACTTCCAAGACCCATCTACTTACTTGGATATCTTGAACCCAACAGATGGTTCAACCTTGACAGGTATGGGACTTGATCCTAAGAAAGACCAAGCGCTCATCGAGAAAATTGGTTTGAACGAATACAAAGCCTTGCTCGATGATGCCAATGCTGAAAAATTGGATACCAATGCACGTTATGAAAAATACGCTGCTGCCCAAGCTTGGTTGACAGAAAATGCTATGGTTCTTCCAATCTACTCTAAGGGTGGCGTTCCATCTATCACCAAGGTCACACCATTCTCAGCAGCAAATTCTGCAATTGGTATTAAAGGGGAAACAAGCTTCTTCAAATACCAAAAAGTTCAAGACAAGACCGTCACAACGGCTGACTACGAAAAAGCTTATAAGAATTGGTTGAAAGAAAAGAAGAATCCAATAAAAAGCGCAAGAAGAACTTGCAAAACACGTGAATAATCACGAAAACACCGAGGTTGAACCTCGGTGTTTTTGTTTAACAACTTGTCACCTTTTCATTTCTCAATCTTTTTATAGACTCAGCGCTACCTCACGACAATCTTCCGATAACTTCTAGAAGTCAGAAGAAAGACGAGGACATAGGATATGAAAAAGACAGCGCAGATTGCTAAGGTTGTTTGAAGGACCAGTCCCGCATTGGTCGCTCCTAAGAGAGCAACGATTTTTGCAATCATCTTGTAGGCCACTCCTAGGTAGAGGAAGGAGAAAAATAATGGAAGGAAAAAGACGGTGAGAATCTGTTTGCGAATCGTAGTAGCCGTTTGCTTTTGGTCCAATCCTACTTGTTGCAAGATCACAAAATTTTCCCGGTCCTCATAGCCCTCTGAAATCTGTTTGTAGTAAATCACGAGAACCGTAGCTAATAGAAAGATCACAGATAGGAAAACACCAATAAACAGGATTGTCCCTGCTGATTCACGCCAATCTTTCTCTATACTATATCGATCATAGCCACTAAAATAAGTCGCACCATATTGACTCATTTTGTCTGTCGAATGAAGCTCTTTGATCACACCAGCGATGAAATCCTTGTTTTCTTTATCTTTTGCAGTAATAGAGAATTCCAAATTTTTATCAAGTTTTAGTCCCAGTTGGTTCAAGTCAGAAAGAACAAGGTACAAGCCCATTTGGCTGCTCTGAGGGAGTTTTCCTTGGATAAAATTAGAATCTAGTTTTTGTTTAATTGTGAAGGTCTTGCCATTGATTTCTAATTGCGAATCTAATCTTCCAGGATACTGATACCCATAGGCTAGGATTTCATTTTCCCCAATCTCAACTTTTTTTGACCCGTCAGTTGCTCATAAGTCGCCTGATCAAAGAAGTAGACGGTTCCCTCTGTCTTCAACTCCTGATCAGTTGCTGGAGTGAACTGGTCATTCACCTCTAAGACCTTTCCATCAATCTTTCGAATTTCAGCCGACCAGTATGTTGTCTGTGCCACTTGATAATCTGACAGATTTGTCGCATCGGCTGTTTTCTGAATAATAGCTTGAACATCTTCAACAACTGGTTCTGTTTCAGCTTCTGAAGTCATATGCCCCACTACTAATATTGTAGTCCGAAGGGTACATAGTATCTAGGTAATGCTGCCCTCCAATAAAGATATTCAGCGACCCTGTTAAGGTGACTAAGACCATGGTGGAAAGAATACTAATGGTCGCGAGACCCGCTGCATTTTTCCGCATCCGAGCGATTAAGTTGGAGACAGATATAAAATTTTCTGGCTTGTAATAATAAGTCTTCTGACCTTTGAGAAATCTTAAGAAGGTAATAGTTCCTGCATTGAATAAGAGATAGGTCGCTAGGATGACCAAGATGACGGCAATAAAGAATCCTTGCACCGCCGCGACCGGACGCTCGGCTGTTGCAGCGCTATATAAAAAGCAATTCCTAAGAGCCCTAGTCCTAAAAGAGTTTGAACCAGCAAGAAGCGTCCTTCTTCTCTCCTGCTTTCTTTTGTTGCATAAGGTGGAGGGAACTGTAGCGCAAGAGGCGGAAAAGAATTCAGCAAGAGAATGAGGGCAAAAGCAAGAGCTAATCCTCAACAAAGTCTCAAGTACAGCCCCTATCTGAAGGTCGATTGAATGACGACTGAAGCCCCATACATTTTTAAGAGAAGGGCAAAATCAAGCGATCAAACAAGAGTCCCAAGCCCAGTCCTGCGCCAACCGTGAGGATATAGAAGAAAAAGTAATTCCCTATAAGGTCATGACGAGGAGGTGCTTTCTTCTCCATCCCCAGAACACTGTAGAATCCCAGTTCTTTGGAACGATTTTTCATGACATAGCCATTGGCATAAGCCACTAAAATGATGACGACCAACTGGACGACGAAACTACCAAAACCAAGGACAGATCTCGCCGTTCGTCCTCCGTAAGAAGCTTCTAAATGAGGGGTCGTTGCCAGGGCAATAAAGCTATAAAGGATCATTGTCGTTAAAAATGACAGCCAGGGCAAAGGGATAATAGAGCTTGTGATTTTGTTTTGAGGTTGGAAAGAGCTAATTTACTCGATAATTTAAACATCGCTATCCTCCTTACCCGCCATAACCGTCAAAGTATCCGAGATTTCTTGGAACATCTGACGCTCTGTTTTTTCCCCGCGGAAGATCTGGTTGTAGAGAATTCCATCTTTGATAAAGAGCACGCGCTTGGCCCTCGCTGCTGCTGCAGTTGAGTGAGTCACCATGAGAATGGTTTGGCCCATACTATTGATATCTTCAAAGACATCGAGCAAGGCAGCCGAAGACTTGGAATCCAGCGCCCCTGTTGGCTCATCCGCAAGGAGAATTTCAGGTGAGGTGATGATGGCCCGTGCTACAGCCACCCGTTGTTTTTGACCACCAGAGATTTTCGTAAGGGTATTTTTTTCTAAGAGCTGGTGAATGCCCAATTCCTGACTCACGCTCTCCACCTTGCTCATCATTTCCTTGACCGGTCTGCGTGAGAGGACTAGAGGGAGAAGGATATTGTCCTTGACAGACAAGGTGTCCAGCAGATTAAAGTCTTGAAAGACAAAGCCTAGTTTTTCCCGACGGAAACTGGACGCATCCTTGTTCTTGATAGTTGAAGTATCAGTGCCGTTGAGGTAGACCCGTCCTTCGGTCGGCTGGTCTAGCATGGCTAGAATATTGAGGAGGGTGGATTTCCCGGATCCTGATTCCCCCATGATGGCGACGTATTCGCCCTTCTCAACGGTAAAATGGATATCCTTTAAGGCTTCAACCTGGGTTCCTTGAAAGCGGGTTTTGTAGATTTTTTTGATGTGTTGAACGTCTAGTAGGGTCATGGTCCGTTCCTTTCTAGCTCGATAAAAGCTTCAATCGATTTTTTACAAGTCTATTGTACTAAAACTGAAGCGCTTTCACCATAACATAACCTTACATTTTCCCCTTTATTTCTTACATTTTTGTAAGAAAGCAAAAATAGGCTAGGACTTGAGGTCCTAACCTATTTATTTTTTGATTATTCAGCTGATGAAGAGGTAGCTTTCCCAAGAGATTCGTAGACACCTTTTAAGAATGTTTGTCATTGAGTCACGAGCTGTTCTAATTTGTTGCAAGAAAGGTGTACGCCCTTGCTCAGGAACAAGCGTGTCATCTGAACCTGCACTTGATAGCATGGTATTGAATTGAGCTTTTGAGTCATCCAAAGCCTTAATCGCTGGTTCTACTTGTTGAGTATAAGTAGCTCTCTGTAGTTCTGGAATTTGTTGACCGATATCTTGTGCATATTTTTTTGTAGTTATCTACTAATTTTGCCATAAAGATTTTTTTAAAGTCACCAATTGTTTTGGCATTATCGATTTCTTCATCCGTTAACAAGGTGACTTCTTTGGAAGCAACCGAAGTTGTTGACGATTTTGATGTTTTTCTGAACTGCTTTGACTTGTTTTCTGAAGTAGATGATTTTTCTACTTTTGCTAGAAGAAGCCTTTGCTTCTTTGTTAGATGATTCTGAAGCAGTCTTTACCTGAACAGGCTGCCAATGTTGCAACTGACAAGAGAGCCACACCGGCTGTAAGAAGTTTTTTTCATCATTATTCTCCTATAAATAAAGTTTGAATATATTTTAAATGATTTCCTTTTATTGTCAAATATTTTCTGTTTTCAAATGCTTATATAACGGTTTTTTTATCACTATCTTTTTAACATATTTTTCTTTCCCAAACAACACTGCAAATTTTGGTTTTTTATGCATTTAATAAAAAAACAAAAACCAGAAAATACTCATTTTCTGGTCTAATGCTTCTTCTTACCGATGAAGGATTTGAGTAAATGCTTCTTGAAGTTCCTTGTTGTCTGTTGGTTTTAGGTACATCTTTTCCACCATTGGTCGTTGGGGAATGAAAGACAATGCCTTCTCCTGTATCTGTAATGGCAAAGAAATAACTATGCACATCTGGATACTTGTCCCAACTGCTATAGCGTTCTACGATTCGGTATTTTGCATTTCCCTGACCAGTATCTGTATAAATAGCATCCATCTTGCTATTGTCCCCTAGAGTATAGAGGTTGTCTGGTCCCTACATCACCGCCAGCAATGCCTTTTTGGTAGTTGGGTTGCCCCATCTTTTCGCCCCAGGTCTTCATAAATTCTGCTAATTTTGCTGATTTTTTTCAGCATTCCAAGGTGTTTTCTCCTGGCTTTGGGTATCGCCTCCTGATGGTGTGCTTTCAAAGGTTTGCCAGTCAAAACTCTTGAGGTCCAGTTTATCCTCATCAGATTTTCCAAAGAGGGCATTCAGATCTGAACCAGGTACTTGGACTTCTTCTTCTTGGACTTTTGTCGCGGCTTGAGGTATCTTTTCTATTCGTGAAAGCACGGCTACACCACGGCCAGTTCCCGACAACCAGCTGACTTCCAGGATTTCTCCTCCCTTATAGAGGGTTGTCGCATTGCGCGCTCCTCCGTGACCAGCAACGAAACCTTCTGCTAACAGGGTCGGTTTTTTTGATCCTTGAGGTAGTACACCCCTGTTACAAAGTAACTGCCATCCGTCTGCTGATTGGCAATGATCATCTCGTCTCACCCCATCGTCATTCAGGTCCTTAAAAGCGTACCGAACCGCTTCTGGCTGATTGATAATGGTCTCAATCACCCAGCTGTTGATCATCCGATCTTCTTTGGCTAATTGAGAATTCAATTTTGAAATAGCATCCAAATCCTTTTGAAGTGGCAAAAATCTTTTGATAGTCTGAAAAACAGACTGGTATAATTGTTTGTTATCTGCTTTTTCGCTTGCTTTTTTGCTGAAGTCTGGCTGGTTGCAGCCTCTTTTTAGGACTGGACTGGCGCTGGTATCTTTGGTAACATCCTGTTAACATGACCATACTCGAAGCCGCTAATCCCAACTGCATCCAATGTTTTCTTTTCATCTGATCTCCTTTGGTCTCCCGTGTTTTCATACTAAACTTTATTATACTAAAAAAAGTGGGAGTGGGAAAGAACTCTAATTAGTTAAGAAGAGTTCGTTTTTTTCCACTCCCCGCACAGTTGATTAGGTCATCTTTGGAGCTTGAAAAGCGAACGAAGATACCAATCAACCACTGCGTCATACAGTTATGCTTGTTAAACATAGAAGTCTGGAGAGTTTTTGCTCAGCCACACTTAGTTTACTTTTATTCGGACTTCCTCTACGATCCGTTTGATTTTCAATGTGCTGTTTGACGAGCGCAACGACCTCATCATTGGTTGGAAGGTCCGAGTGTTGGGCATCTTCGCCCGTCACTGTAATCTCCGTATAGCTAGCAGCTTGGTTTTGATAGATGTATTTCCCAGCCGATACACTGGCATCTGGGACCAACTCATCTGAATCATAGGTGATGGTCCCTGCTACTGAATACATATGGAGCGTATTACATCATACTGGTAGGCAATCCCTTTCATTTGAAGAAACAGCATCTTTTGAGAATACTTTTAAAATTTTTCACAATTTTTCAAAAAACTCTTTGACAGGGGTCTTCATTTCCACTATACTATTTCTTAGATAGTAAAATGATCATCATTTTGCTGTCGGACTCGCTCTACTTATAGCAATCGAGTCCGACGGAAAATCCGATCGCTACGATGGATTTTCATTCCATTTTACCAAAGTCATGATCTTTAGGAAGATTTAGGAGGAATCAGAGCACTATGTCACAAGATAAAAATTTCAGCCAAGGTCCTGTATGCTGATCTTTTGCAACAGGGATCCTTTCCTTTTGCGGGGTGGCTGGAGAAACTGCTATGAATATCACCTTCCCTATATTGATGAAGGAATTTGAGATCGATACCGCAACAGTCCAGTGGGTCACCACCATCTATCTTCTAGTGGTCGCCTGTGTGGTCCCCTTATCTGCCTATCTCAAGCGCTCCTTTAAGATGAAGGCCATCTTTTTGGTTGGAAATCTCCTGTCTGTTTTAGGTGTTCTCATTGACTTCCTTGCCCCAAGTTTTAGCTTTGTTGTCCTTGGTCGATTGGTCCAAGGAATGGGGGTTGGTTTTGCTCTTCCTCTGATGTTTAACATTATTTTTGGAGCAGGTTCCCAAAACGAAAAATCGGTCTCATGATGGGAGTGGGGTACCCTGATTACAGCCATCGCTCCCAGCCATCGGACCAACTGTCGGTGGTCTTTTGACGGCCACCTTCGGTTGGCGCTCCATCTTTTTGGTGCAATTCCCGATCCTTCTGGCTTCGCTAGTTGCAGGTCTTCGCTCCATTGAGCAGATGAGTAAGATCAAGCGAGAAATCTCTTGATCTGATGAGCCTTCTTTCTATTATCGCCTTCATTCGTCGGTTTGATTTTAGGCATTCACGGTCTGTCAGATCATCCTTTCTTTGAGTTTTTCCTGTACTTGGTTGGCTGATGATCGGGATCTTGGGACTGGTCCTCTTGGTCTGGCGATCTAATCAGTTGAGAAACTCCCATTATCAACCTTGCCATCTTAAAGAACCATCTCCTCACTGGCCATGTTCTTGCCTTTTTCACTTTCCAATTAGGATCTCTGGCCATGAGTTTCCTCTTGCCCAATTATGACCAATTAGTCAACCACTCGAGCACCACGCTTGCAGCCTTGATGCTACTTCCAGGAGCCATCATTGGAGCAGGTTTTGCTCCTTTCTCCGGTCTCATTCTAGATAAACTAGGCGCCCGCAAACCAATTCTCCTTGGAGCTGGTTTGATTCTTCTGGCTCATTTCTTCTTCACACTCTTTGGCTTGAAGTTATCAAATGTCTTGATTCTTGTCTTTTACATGATCTTCATGACCGGTATGGGGCTGGCCTTCGGCAATATCATGACCAACGGACAAAAACAACTCTCTCTAGAAGAGCAACCTGATGCGAACGCGATCTTTAACACCCTGCAACAATTTGCAGGCGCTGTCGGAACAACCCTGGCTTCGCTGATTGTTGCCATGAGCCAAGCTAATCAAAAGATGGACTTCACCCAAGCCACTGCTAAAGGAAGTCGCAACGGTTTCATGGTCCTATTTGCCTTAGGCATCTTCCAACTTCTTCTCTTATTTTGGGTTGTGGGAAAAGAAAATGAAAACGAACTAATTTATCTCATCAAAAGAGGGGGACAACGCAAACGAATTTGCTGTCTCTATTATCCTTTTCTGACCCGTGTGACAATGCCATCAGGATCCTCACAGGTAAAATCATTAGAGCTCAACCATTTGACAGGAGCCCCATAGGCTTTTGCCCTCTCTGCGATGGTAACTAGGCCTTCCTTGTTTGCCACTTCAACGACGTAATAGGCAAGGCCAGGCATATCTTTTTCACGCTTGGCTAAAGCTTTTCCACCCCATTCATTGACAGCTAGGTGATGGTGGTAGTCTCCTGAAGCAATCCAGCTGGCAGATGGAATCGTGAACTTATTAGATAGGTCCAAAACGGCTTGGTAAAAAGTTGTTGCTAGCTGGCTATCCTTGACCGATAAGTGGATATGCCCCATGCGGGTATCTGGCGCAATGACAAAAGGCTCTACCTTTCGGCCCATGTCATAAATTTCTTGTGCTGAGAGTTCCTCTGTCACCCCAATGATGCGGCCATCTTCCCGAATATCCCAGTCGGCAACAGGTTTATCTCTATAGAGTTCGATGCCATTTCCTTCTGGATCTTCCAGATAAAGAGCTTCACTATAGCCGTGGTCTGCTGCCCCAATAAACGGATAATTCAATTCCGCAATGTGTTTAAACACATCTGCTAGGTCCTCGCGAGACGGCAACAAAATGGCCATGTGGTAAAGGCCATAACTGGACTGAACCGCTTCTTTACGATTAGTTTGAATCAGATGCACTAAGTCTTTTCCCCCTGCTCCCCAAAAATAACTTCCGGTTTCTGTTTTGGGTACAGATTTCATGAGTCCAATGATCTGTGTATAAAAAGCTGTCTGACGAGCTAAAGTCCTTAACATTGTAGGCACTGCTTCTGCGAGTAAATCTCACTATGATAGGCGTATGCCATATTCTTCCTCCTATGTTGTAACTATATATATTACATTATATCCTATTTAGGTGTAATGACAAACATTACAACTATAATTTCATTAAATTGTCGAACTTTTATCATTTGAGTTAAAATCCTTGCTTTCTTTTTGTATTTTATTTATAATCATTCTAAACAAGATAAAGGAGACATTGTATGACTGAAATGAAACATGGAGTAGATGAATCATTTAACGACCGATTGAATATCTTGAGAGCCGCTGTTCTCGGGGCCAATGATGGGATCATTTCTATCGCTGGGGTGGTGATCGGGGTAGCCAGTGCCACACCAAACATCTGGATCATTTTCCTTTCTGGCTTATCAGCGATTCTGGCAGGTGCCTTTTCGATGGCGGGCGGTGAGTATGTCTCTGTTTCCACTCAAAAAGACACGGAAGAAGCCGCTGTTAACCGCGAACAAGCCTTGTTGGATCGCGATCCAAAGTTAGCTAGAGAATCTCTCTACCACGCTTATCTTCAAAATGGAGAATGCGAAACTTCCGCAAAGATTTTGACAGAACGGGCCTTTCTGAAACATCCCCTCAAAGCCCTGGTCGAAGAGAAATATGGTATCGAATATGAGGAGTTTACCAATCCTTGGCATGCTGCTGCATCTAGCTTCCTTGCTTTTTCGGTTGGTTCCCTTCCTCCAATGCTCTCTATCATTCTCTTTCCAGCTGCCTATCGCATTCCGGTGACAGTCTTCGTTGTTGGACTATCCTTGATCTTCACTGGCTATACCAGTGCAAAACTGGGAAAAGCACCAACCAAGCCAGCCATGCTTCGCAACCTGATCATTGGCCTTCTCACCATGGGTGTGACTTACTTCTTCGGACAACTCTTTAGTATCTAAAAAAGCTGAGAATTTTGTCTCAGCTTTTTCTTATGCTTCTAATAGATCTTGTGCTTGTTTTTTCAGTCCTTCCACTGCTTCGTCCGTCAAGATTAATTCACCTGTTCCCCAGGCTTCTGGGTTTACGGTTGTTCCAGTGAACTCTCCAACTACTTGAGTTCGAACGAATGGCAAAAGCGCTTGGTATGCCGCAAACATTGGTTCGTGTCCGGCATTGGCTACTGAAGAAACCGTTACGATCTTATCTTGAAGGGCAGATGGACCACGAGTTTCTGACAGGTCAAGGGCACGGCTAAGCCAGTCGATCAGGTTTTTCACTACACCTGGAATAGCAAAGTTATAGACTGGCGAGAAGATCCAGATGGCATCCGCAGCAAGAACCGCATCACGCGCTGCCTGCACAGCAGGCAGGGTTGATGTTTCCAAATCTTGGTTCATCATTGGAATGTCCTTGTAGTCCAAGTAAGTCACAGTTGCTTTTCCTTCAAGAAGGCTTTCTGCTTTCTTAGCCATTTGGTGGTTAAAAGATCCTTGACGAAGAGATCCGACGATAAATAAAATGTTTTTCATAGTTGTTTCCTCTTTCTGTTGTAAGTTTTTTTGTTACAATAGCTATTATACACGATCATAATGTAATGTCAAGGATTACAACTCGGACATTTTAAACTTTTATTCCATTTCACTAAGGATGGGCCAAGAAGAATGAGAAAAAACCCCTGCTCACATGTTTGGTCTACTCAACATCTCATCACAGACCTCCAATGATTTCGTGTAGGGGATCCCCTCACTTATACCATTCGAAAAAATTGCAGAAAAAGAGGCTGGGACAAAAGTCCTAGCCTCTCAATTATTTTTGGATTATCGAGCAAGACGCAGTAGTTGAGTGGGCTCTACTACGCTGATTTCATCAGCTTTTACAGCCCTACTCAACTGTGCGGAGGTGGGACGACGAAATCGAATTCTAACGAATTACCGATTTCTGTCCCACTCTCTTTGCTTTTATGCATGCTCCAATCCTTTTCGTGTGTTTTCCTTAATGGTTTCGGCTGAATGGAGTAATTTTTCTTTTTCTTCTTCTGTCAAATGCAAGTCCAATCGTTCAAGAATTCCTTTTCGACCTACGATCGCTGGATAGCCAAGATAGGTTCCATATTCTGGACGATAGTTAGACACAGGCATTTCCTCGTGGCTATCATTGATCACAGCTTCTGCTAAGCGTTGGGCTGCTGCTGCAATCCCAAAATTGGTATAGAATTTGCCAAAGAAAACCGTGTGACCACCGCGCAAGGACTCGTAGTTGATGGCGTCAAGCTCTTCTTGAGAGAAGAGATCGGTAATGGCGTGTCCTTTGACACAGACCTGACTCCAAGCGACAAATTGAGAATTTCCATGCTCACCGAGGTTGTAACCTGATACACTAGCAGGAGAAACCTGCAAACGATCAGCGACTGCACGCTTCATCCGAGCTGTATCCAGTAAGGTCCCTGTCCCAATCACCTGCTCTTTTGGAAGGCCAGTATATTGTTGATAAAGTTGAGTGACGGCATCGACCGGATTGGTCACAACCAATAAGACCCCACTAAAGCCAGAAGCCTTCAAATCACGAGCCACTTGCACTACTTGCTTGCTAGTAAAAGGAAGCTCCGCAAAACGGTCATCTGTGTTATTAGCCTGCAACTCGATATTTCCAAGAGTCGACACCACCACATCCGCATCTTTTAATGCCGCGTAGTCATTGACCGTGATATGAACCGAATACCCTGTATTGGCAACTGTATCACAGAAATCCAAGGCATCTGCCTTAACCTTTTTCTCATTGGTATCAATCAAGACCAAGTGATCACAGGTGTGTTTCAAAATCATGCTGTGGGCCAAGGTGGCACCCACATGCCCCAAACCAATAATACCAATTTTTCTTGTCATCAGAATCCTCTTTTCTAGTATCGATCACACTGTTGGTGAGGATAGCTCTTTGTTGACTCTATTCTACCACAATTCTAGAAAGGCGGATTGAAAAAATGGGAAAATTTTCAAGTTTTTTCCAAAAAGAAAAGAGGCGCTGCCTATTTTAACGACTCAGGAAAGAAGAGTTTCAATCTCTTCAAGCGATAAGCCCGTCATCTCCGATATAAGCTCAGGTGTCATTCCTCGTGAGACCATTTTGCGGATTAACTGCAGACGTTCTTCATTACGACCTTGTTCCAGCCCTTGTACTAAACCTTCTTCACGCGCTTCATCAATCGCCGTCTCCAGGGTCATATCATAATTTTCTTGAATACGAATCCGCTCGTCTATCATGGTCTTCTCCTCCTTGGTCCAGCTAGATCTTACGCTAACATAGATTTGATCTCTTCAATGGACAAACCCGTCATCTCCGATATAAGATCAGGCGACATTCCTCGTGAGACCATCTCGCATACCAACTGTTTACGACCTTGCTCTAAACCTTGTTCCAGACCTTGTACTAAGCCTTGTTCCAGACCTTGTACTAAACCTTCTTCACGCGCTTCATCAATCGCTGTCTCCAGGGTCATATCATAATTTTCTTGAATACGAATCCGCTCGTCTATCATGGTCTTCTCCTCCTTGGTCCAGCTAGATGAATCCAGTAATGAATCTGCGTGGGCTACTGCTTGACTGGGAGCTTTTGTGAAGGGAAGATTCCCAAAAAACTCTAGCCACTGTCTGCCTGCATCTGTCAGGTTCTCATCTTTATTATACTTGTCTAGCTCTAAAAAGGCAACCTGCAGAAGATTTTGGTGCTTGCCATTTTTATAATAGGCCTTAAGTTGCTTGCCGGACTGGCTATTGGTCAGCCAGTATTTATTGATGGCAGCCTCTTCGTCCAGTAAGAGCGACTTCTCCAAAATCGCAATCCCATAGACGGGCTCCATCTGCTCATACATCTTATGTGTCTGACCTTGCTGGCGCAGTTTTTGCACATTTTCCACCAGCTGATTGGCCAAATAGTAATGGAACCGATTCAAGAAATACTGCTGCTTGCGAATCTGGATCTCGATGATCACCTCGGTCCCGTCGTGGAGCTTGGCTCTCACATCCACCGCAGTGGAGAACAGGTCATCCTCCTCATAGGCCATGCTGTGGGGCTGGCTTCCTTCCACAATCTGAGCATCCGCTACATCCAGCTCCAAAATGTCCCGAATAAATGCTGCCGTCACCTCCGGTAAACTAAAAATCTTCTTGGCCATGATATCCAAGGTCGGCGATACATGCGCGTGTCTCTTTTGCATCCCTGCTCCTTTTCGATAAAAAATAGAGGGAAGGTCCCTCTACTTCTATCATTCGAAAAAAATTTGGGAAATAAGAAACATCTTATTTTGTCGCATTTTTTAATGCTTGTTGGAGTTCTTCATCTACGGCATAGACGTATAAACCGTTTACTCCACGTGTCAGCAAAACATTTAACTCATTTCGCAATAATGTTTCTCCGTAATTAATCATTTCACCTGATTCAAGTTTTCTGTTTTGAACAGCACTTTTATTTTTGCTTTCACCTATATCAAAAATAATTTTCCCGTCTCTATATTTGACAGATGGGCCAATGATAACTCCCACATAATTTAGATCAAATCCCTGAACGGTAAATGTTGAGCCAATTTCATGAATCGTTTGAGATTGCTCTATCCAGGATAAATGCTTCGAGTCTTTTTCTTTTGCAAGTTGTCTGTTCCACGGACAAGACCAGTCTCCGATACGGACACACCAATACTCAGAATCTGTTGGCTTCGATTTGCTGCTATATTCCCAATCGTAGGTTGCTGTCAAGCGTGAAATTCCTAAGTTCTGATCGCCATCCTTTTTTTATGATAGCTTTTTGAAGCTCTTCAGGAGAGTCGAAAACTCTAATATCATAATCATTATCAATTGGAACCTTATTCACAACTCCAACATCAACAAGATTTCTTATCCACTCTACTGTTTCCTTTGTCGCATGGATACGCATTTGATTATGTAGTGTAATGAGATTTCCTTTTAGATTTGCCTCGTGTTCTAATTTCAAAAAAGAATCATCTGTCCATATTTGAGATTTGTTCATAATCTGATTTTCATCATAAACAAGTACGACTACTTTTGATTTCGCAAGTAAATCATTTAAATGATTCCCGCCTAAATAGGCTTGATTTTTTGCAGTCAATAACAAGTGACCTTCATCAACCACTACAATTCCAGCATCAGTTTTTTCTTTTTTCAGAGCATTTAAAAATTGAGTTGGTTTCATCACAACATTAATATTTGATCCACTCTTCCATTCCAATTTTTTCTCAATTTCTTGGTAAACACTGAGTTGATCATCATGATTCACAACCAAATTGATATCATTGTTCTCACGAATCATCTGAGTATCTTCAGAATTCAATAAATCATCAACGAGAGAACTCATCAAAACTGTTTTTCCTGCACCAGCATCACCCTTTACTAAAATTAAAACTCCTGTCTCATTTCTACTGATAACAGAGGTGATTTTTAGCAAAATTTCATTTTTAGCCTTTACTTGTTCATCCGTTAACTTGTGAAATGGAGAAGATTTAAATATCGCTGAATTTCGAATAAAACTTTCTGCTGGGAATAAATAATGGTTTTTCCGATTTAGGGTTCTCCATATCTTTGAGAAAATCTCGTCTAACTCTTCAGAAGTATAATATTGATTTTGAGGATTTCCTCTTCTATTCTGAACCCTTTCAACTTGGTCAACACTTGATAGGTAGAGCATTAACCTATTCTCAATATCCAAGGTCAAAGATTTATTGAAATGGTTATGCCCAATGACAAACATTTTCGATGTTTTAGATTGTTCAAATTGTAGCCAGTCTTCTCGGTTCTTCTTTATATCATCTGATAAGTGTTGATTTGTTCTTCGAATAATATCTGTTGTTTCTCCAACATATACGCTATACTTATTTTTAGTTTCATCGTTTACGATGTATACAGTTGGGTAATCAAAAATGAGCTTAGAATGTTTTGGTGCAATCGTTTCTTTAATTGATCAAATGTTCGACTTGAATAGTCGATTTCTATGACTATGGGTGATTGAATCTTGCTCATTTTTTCTCCAAGTCCGTATATTTTTTATTGCTACCCTTACTCAATTCTACAGGATATTTTTTTGAATTTATGTCTATTTTCTCTTTTATAATTTCTTCTACATCCAGATTCAAATTATCTGCTAACATGAAAGAATACATAAAAACATCCGCAAGTTCTTCTTTGATTTCTTGTAATGACTTTTCAACTACTTCCTCTGATTGTTTCCACTGAAATAGTTCCAACAATTCGCTTGCTTCTAATGAAATTGAAATGGCTAGATCTTTTTCATTATGAAACTTTCTCCAGTCACGTTCATCTCTAAATTGATTAATTAAGTCGATTAATTCCTTCATCCGTCTATCCTTTTCCTGTGCATAATCTCCTATTATTATAGCATGTTTGAGAAAGAAATTAACGCTTTCAAAGCATTTTGTTGGGATTTGGCGCAAAAAAACGAACCTGGTCTGGTTCGTTTTTTCTTAGTCTAAATGAATCCCTTTTTCTGCTAGATTGTCTAGACATTCTTGGAGGTAAGTAGCCTGGTGCTCGGGATAGATAGGGGTGCTCAAAGCTTCCTCTTCCAGCTCTGAATAAGCTGGGCAGGTCTTGCCTCGGTAGGTCGGCTCCCACCACTCTGGGCTGACCTTATAGCCACGAGACGTCATCTCCTCCATGATCAAGCGGTGATAGGCATAGAGACGATAGGGCGAGTATTCAAAGACATAGTTGACCGTCGCATGCTTCTTGCCCCAGCCATTACCCCTTAGCGCGCAGCATTCCCGGTGTTGGCCCAGGAGCTGGGGACGAGGGAGTTTGGGAATCAAGTCTTGGTGCCAGAGTCTCATCTATTGACCTCCTAGTAGCGTCGAGTCTTGTAAGTAGCGATTGGGGTAGCGCTCAAGGAGAGTCTGGATTCCCTTGATCAGATCTTCTTGGCTAGCTTGACCATGCTGGTATTTCTCAAGTAGCAGCATGAAGTCCGACTTTTCCTCAGGAGTCGCCTGCTTTTTGAAATAGCCCCAGATATGCTGAAAGGCATTGGAGACCTGGCCACGATTTTCCGGCAAGGCCAGCGCTTGCTGGATTAGATCCTCGACGTGGCTGACCTCTACCTGGTCTTGCTTGAGGTACTCCCGGATTTCCTTGTAGAGATTACTGGAACGACTCAGCACCAGGTATTTATTTTTCGCCCATAGGACTTGACAGTGATGTTTTTGATCCACTCGTGTCTCCTTTTGATCTTCTCTATGAATAGTCCTCCCATTATACCATGGAAATGAGTGAAGTCATAAAAAAAGAAGCCAGACTTTTGTCCAGCTTTTTTAATTAATTACAAGGCTGTGATCGCTGTGATCAAACCAAAGATGATCCCTGGTGCATTAGCTGCAGCAAGTGGGATATCGCGTTCTTTTTTGAAAAGTCCATAATAGACCCAAAGACTACAGTTGATGGCTGCGACAAGAGGTTGAATAAAGTTTCCTTTGTGACCAGCGAGATTATCTATAATTTGTGGGAAGTAAGAGACATACATCATCACAGACATAAAGGTCGCAACCCAACCAAGAATTTTCATTTGTTTTTCATTCATTTTCATGATACCTTTCGTTTTTTAAGTACGCACTATTCTAACGCTTGCCCTCTTAAAATTCAAGTACTTTTTTCAAATGTTACTAAACTGTAAAGTGTCACAATCTTGTGATTTTGCAGGAAGATGGATTTCTTTTCGAGTGAATTTTCTCTCTAGTTTCCATTTTTTGACACATTGTCTAATTTTGTGCGAATGTAATCATTTTCATCTTTCATAGCATGCAAATTAATTGCATTTTCTTCCTACTTATGCTATTTTGATACACGGAGGTATAATTTTATGAATAAACAAAAAATCAACCAAATCGTTGGCTCGATCGGTGCCTTTATTGGGATTATCGTTTTCATTGCCTACATCCCACAAATTATTGCTAATTTACAGGGACATAAGGCCCAACCTTTCCAACCCTTGTCAGCTGCTATTTCTTGCTTGATCTGGGTCATTTATGGTTGGACAAAGGAACCTAAAAAAGACTGGATTTTGATCATTCCGAATTCGGCAGGTGTCATCCTAGGGGGATTGACTTTCCTAACATCACTTTAATCGAAAGCGAACAAAGACTGAACTCTATTGGTTCAGTCTTTTTTGTGTATCCCTTTGAAAAACAAAAACAATCGCAGTCAGTTTTCACAGAAAAGGCTCGCCATAAGCGAGCTTAAAAAAATTGATAATTCTTTTCTTTGAATAACCTTAGCTGGACTATTGTGCAAAAATATCAAAATGATTTCTGATTATTATTTAAAGTATATTGAAACTTTCCGCTGTGAGAAAAGTGCCTGAAACAATTATGTTTCAGGCACTCGGAATTATTGAGACCTTAGGCTCAATAATTAGTCATGGAACTTCATAGAAGTTCCATGACGTCCGTACTCACCTAAGGAAAGTTTCTAATTTGATTCAAGCTTCTTTTTCTTATATCTGCACAATCTTACGATAGCTCCGAGAGGTGATCCAAAAGACGATCAGGTAGGTGATGAGAAAGACGGCGCAGACGCTGAGGGTCACGACGAGGACTTGGCCACTATTGATGACACCGAGGACTTTGAGAATCAGGCGGATCATATGGTAGGCAAAGGCCAGGTGGATAAAGGCAAAGATGAGAGGGAGGAAGAAGACAGTCCGCACTTGACGGTTGATGGTCCGTTTGACCTCGTATTCATCGAGCCCCACCTGTTGGAGGATGACGAAGCGGTCACGGTCTTCATAGCCTTCTGAGATTTGCTTGTAGTAGATGACGATGACCGTTCCGACCATAAAGATCAGTGACAAGAAAATTCCGATAAAGAAGATGCCACCAAAGAGGCTATTCAACTCTGCCACATCATTGGCCCGGTTACCTCCATAGACAAATGTTCCTTGGCCCTGTTGGCTACTCAATTCATCGATCATCTTGTCATAACTAGCTGCCAGCTTGAGTTGCTGGTCTTCGCCAACATTGACATTGAAGCCACCGTAGATATTGGTATTGATGGCAAGTTTTGGAAATTGAGCGATAAAGGCTGAGAGATCTGGCACGATTAGGTAATTGAAATCCTCCGTCAGCATATTAAACTGATTTGGCACGTGGTCGGTGATAAAATCCTTGGTCACTTCTTCTTTGACTTGGAAGTCTTGCCCATTGATAGTCAACTGATTTTGCCCTTTCAGAGCCTCGTTATGAGCAAAGAGGATGACTTGGTTGCCTGTCAGATTGACTTGTTCGCCTGTCATGTGTTCATAACTAGCTGCATCAAAGACCATAAAGACGGTTTTGGGAGTGACGCTGCGTTCATCAGCTGGATAGACGGTCAAGTCTGTGCCCTTTTGTGATTTAACCCCAAAGTTGGCATAGATCATCAGGTCACGATTTGATCTCAAGATGATGTTCAGACGCAAATTCATCAAATTTCTGATTGATTAGCTCCAGGTCTACCCCTTTTCCTTGGACAGAGAAATCATGAGGCGCCATGATTTTCTTGACCATTTCGCTACCGACATAGATGTTAGTGGCTGCAGAGATGGTCACCAGCACCATGGTCGAGAGGATGGCAATGGTCGCAAGGCCCACTGCATTTTTCTTCATGCGATAGATAAGGTTAGAGACCGAGATCATGTTGTTGGGCTGGTAATAGTAGCTCTTCTTTTTCTTAAGCAGGTGCAAGAAGACGGTGATCCCTGCATTAAAGAGCAGGTAGGTCCCAATCATGACTAAGATAACGGCTAGAAAGAAGGTCACAAGCGCAATGATGGGGTCTTTGACAGACAAAGCTAGGTAGTATCCAAAACCAAGAGAGGCTAAGCCCAGGATGGTTTGGGGCCACAAGAAGCGAGCTTTCTTTTCACCACTCGCTTTCTCACGTGTCAGTTGCAGAGCATTAAAACGAAGAATCCGCCAAGCGTTGAGAAAGACCAAAAGGGCAAAGATGAGACCAAAGGTGACAAAGACCAAGACCACAATCCCAGGTTGGAAGGTGGACACTAGCTGGACCTTCATCTTCATGAGTTTCAAGAGAAAGGCAAAGATCAGCTTGTCAAAAAGGGCTCCAATCAAGACTCCGGCTGAGATGGTTAGAAAGCCAAACATCAAGAGTTCCTTGAAGATCATGCTGATAAGATGGCGTTTCTCAAGACCCAGCATGCTGTAGATTCCCAGCTCCTTGGAGCGGTTTTTCATGACGAAGCTATTGGCATAGAGCACGATGATAGACCCCGCAGCATTGACCACGAAGAACCCCAAGCTGAGAGTGAACACTATGGAAGAGCCCCCTCGAAGCTCGGAAATGTGGGGATTAAAGGTCAGGGAGTCAAAGAGGTAAGCGATGGTCACTGCGAGAATGACCGCAATCGTAAAGGGATAATAGAGCTTGCGGTTCTTGATCAGATTGGAGCAAGCTAGTTTAGAGGTTAATCGAAACATCTACTCCACCTCACTTGCCATGATCGTCAGAGTATCCGAGATTTCTTGGAACATCTGACGCTCTGTTTTTTCCCCACGGAAGATCTGGTTGTAAAGGATCCCGTCCTTGATAAAGAGCACGCGCTTGGCACGCGCTGCTGCTGCGGTTGAGTGGGTCACCATAAGAATGGTTTGCCCCATGGTATTGATATCTTCAAAGACATCTAGCAAAGCTGCCGAAGACTTGGAATCCAGCGCCCCTGTTGGCTCATCCGCAAGGAGGATTTCTGGCGAGGTGATAATAGCCCGTGCTACGGCCACCCGTTGTTTTTGCCCACCAGAGATTTCGTAGGGGTATTTTTCAAGAAGTTGGTGAATACCCAATTCCCGACTGACGCTATCGACCTTGCTCATCATTTCTTTGACTGGCCTGCGTGAGAGAACTAGAGGGAGAAGGATATTGTCTTTGACGGACAAGGTATCGAGCAAGTTAAAATCTTGAAAGACAAAGCCTAGTTTTTCCCGACGGAAGCTGGAGGCATCCTTGTTCTTGATAGTTGAGGTGTCTATGTTATTTAGGTAGACTCGCCCTTCGGTCGGCTGGTCCAGCATAGCCAGGATATTGAGGAGGGTCGATTTCCCGGACCCTGATTCCCCCATGATGGCGACATATTCACCCTTCTCAACGGTAAAATGGATATCCTTTAAGGCTTCAACCTGCGTTCCTTGAAAGCGGGTTTTGTAGATCTTTTTGATATGTTGAACATCTAGTAATGACATGCTTTTCTCCTTTTACTAGTAGATCAAGAAAAATTCTTGGGTTTGTTGCAGGACTTGGAGACCAAATTCCGTCTTTTCCAGATCGGGTTGGTTACAGGGTTGCTCAGTCTTTTTGAGTTGTTTCATCCATTTCAAGAGTTTCATTTTCTTGACCTCCTTCATTTGATGAGACTATTGTATAAAAAATAAAAGGCGGCTACCATAACCTAACCTTTCATTTTGACCTTTATTTCTTACATTTTTTTGTAAGATGGAAAAACTAATCCATGACCAATTTCTTCTCTTCAAAGCGAATGGCCACCGTCGTGCCTTGGCCGACCTCTGAATGGAGGGCTGATCTTGTGGCCCAATTGTTCTGCGATTTTTCTTAGACAGATAGAGCCCCAGACCTGAGGATTGTTGGGTCATGTGACCATTGTAGCCCGAGAAGCCCCGCTCAAAGACACGGAGGACATCGCTATTTTTTTGATCCCAATTCCGCTATCTTTTTATATAGAGAGTCTGATCTTTTGAAATAGATCTCAATGCCACCTGTACTGGTGTACTTGAGGCTATTGGACAAGAGCTGCTCGATGATCACCAAGAGCCATTTGCGGTCTGTGATGACGGCGACATCCAAATCATGCAGGTCCACTGTCAAGTTCTTTTGGATAAAAAAGAGGGCATATTTGCGGACCACTTCTTTGACCAAGTCCTCTAGCGACACGCGCTTTAAGACCAGATCGTCATGAAAACTCTCCAATCGCAGGTATTGCAGAACCAGATTGGCATAGGAATCAATCTTGAAAAGTTCCTGCTCCATCTGCTGCTTGACCATAGCTGTCTCGACATCTTGGACCAAGAGCTGGCTAGCCGCAATGGGCGTCTTAATCTGATGAACCCAGAGGGTGTAGTAATCCATCAGGTCATTGAATTTGGCCTGGGCTTTTTTGCCTTCCTCCAGGCGCGCCTGCTTTTCTTCCATGTATTTTTCATAAAGGAGATGTTCCAGAGGGGAGGCAACCTCTATTTCCTCATACAGTATGGCTTTGCGGTACTCCTGAAAGGTCATGGCAAAGTCCCAGATCAAGACACAGAGGGCAAAAAAGCCTAGCACTAGGGTCGCATAAAGGAAAATCGTCCCAGCCTCTGGAAAGAGATAGGCAAAGATCAGATCGACGATCAAAAAGATGACTACTAGAAAGAGCAAGCGCCTGCGGGATACCACATACTGCCAAAAAATATTTCCAGATTTATTCATGGACCAACCCGTAACCAATGCCTTTCTTGGTTTCAATGAAGTTTGACAAGCCAACCTCTTCTAGTTTCTTTTTCGCAGGCGAGCTACATTGACCGACAAGGTATTGTCATCAATAAAGAAGTCGCTATTCCAGAGTTCTTTCATCATATCATCCCGTGCTACGATACTGCCCGCATGCTCAAACAGGACTCGCAAAATCTGAAATTCATTCTTGGTCAGCTTAATGACTTCTCCTTGATACATCAAGTCTGTGGACTTGAGATTGAGAATAGCCCCACGGTGCTCCAGCAAATTTTTGATCTGTCCCAAATTCGTAGGAGCGGCGCAAGAGTCCTTGAACCTTGGCAAGGAGGACATTTTGATCAAAAGGCTTGGTAACAAAGTCGTCTCCACCCATATTGATGGCCATGACAATATCCATGGCTTGATCCCGTGAAGAAAGAAACATGATCGGAACCTTTGAAACCTTGCGAATCTCCTGGCACCAGTGGTAACCATTGTAGAGAGGCAGGCCAATATCCATGAGGATCAAGTGGGGGTCGGTTTCGACAAAGATCCCGAGGACATCCATAAAATCCTCTACTGCGACCACTTCATAGCCCCATTGTTCCAATAATTGTTTGACCTGTTGGCGAATAATTTCATCATCTTCCACTAAGAGAATTTTATGCATGGCTTTCTTTCCTTCTTTTTTTCTTCTTCCTATTATAACAGATTAAGAAGCAGAGAAAAAGATCAAGCGTAACCTTCTTAACAGGAACTGCTTTTTCTACTCCCATTTTTGTGCTATACTGATAGAAATAAGACACAGGAGGCACAGATGTCGACTATTTTTGATTACCTAAAAGAAGTGACTGACGATTCCATATACGACCGTCCTTTCAATGAACTGGATGTCCTAGCACTGACAGAGCTAACTTATTTACCCTTTGGACACATTGTGCCTCAAGGAGATACGACCAATATTGAAGTCCGTTTGTCTGATGCGATGGAACTGATCGACCGGACTACCAATTTCATCGTGACGGACCAACACCTACACTTAGTCGATGAGCTAGCTAGTTCTAAGCGTTTTAAGAACATCAAACTCCTCAACTATGTCGATGAGTACGATCCTGATGTTCAGAAACAATTTGCGGCCATGACCTATCGTCTTACCATGGATGTGTATTTAGTTGTCTTCAGAGGGACGGATGATACCTTGATCGGCTGGAAGGAAGACTTCCACATGACCTATATGGACCATGTCCCATCTCAGAGGCGCGCAGCTAGCTACCTGCAAAACGTTATGAAGGAATTTCCAAAAGGGCGCTTTCTGGTAGCTGGACACCCAAAGGGGGCAACCTTGCGACCTATGCCTGCACCTACCTGCCGGATCCTTTGTTTGAAAGGGTCGACACCATCTACAGCTACGATGCTCCTGGCCTCAACAAGGCCATTATTGAAACCCAAGGCTACCAGCGTACATCACCTAAAATTCACCGCTTTGTCCCACAAGGATCCATCGTCGGCATGATGCTGGAAGTTCCTGAGCCTGCTACAATTGTTAAAAGTCGAGCTTTTGGTGGCTTTGTCCAGCATGATGCTTTTTACTTGGGAAACGAAGGACCTCAGTTTTGTAACGGTCACTGAGACTAGTCCAGATAGCCAGCAGATAGATCTCACTTTAAAACAATGGGTTCGCGAGACATCGGCAGACGAGCGCAAGAAGTTCTTTTGATACCTTTTTGGCATTTTTTTCTGGATGCCGGCATCACTTCGATCAGTGACCCTAACGGATTTTAAACAGCTAGCTAAGGCCAAAGAAATCCTCCAAAATGCTCAAGACCTAGATCCCTACAGAAAGGGAGATGCTAGAACGTCTAGCCAAGCAACTCCTCGACACCCGTGTTCAAGCTTGGAAAAATGGCAGACGGTTCCCTCGTATCCTGGTTCAAATGGCTGCATTTTTTTCAAGCGAAAAAGCTGTCGAGACCACCTCACCACTGCTTCTTGAGCATAAAGAGTGAGGGTCAACTACTTCTATTCACTAGAAACGCAAAAATCATCTGAAATGTGTTTCAGATGATTTTCTGTTTTCTATTGGTTCTGAGAAGATGGAGCATCTGGCTTGCTTGCTTCTGTGGAAGCTGGGCTTGCAGGCTCTGTTTCTGTCTCCGTTGTAGCGGTGGTGTTCCTTCTGAAGCTGCTGCTTCTGTTTCAACAGGAGTCGTAGCTAGAGGTGTTTCAGCTGTGCTAGCTGGTTTGGTCACTTCGCTTGCAGATGGCGCTGCTGCCAACTCTGCCTGAAAGGCTTGGATAGCCTGTAGTAAGGCTGCCTTTGTCACTCTTTTGGATTCGCCAATTGATCAAAGAGAGTTTCCAAGCGATCAAACAGAGCATCACTAGCCCCTTGTCCTGCAATTGTTGGTGCAAGGCCATCAATTGGTTATAGAGCTGTTGATAAAGTGCGACATCCTCAATCTGAGGCACTTCCGTTTGCTTTTGTTTTTGCTTTTCAATAGTGTCACTGATTTCACGTAACAGAGCTTTCCCACTTGCAATCGCCTGGTCTGGATCCGTCTCATTCCCAAGCTGAGCCAAACCTGCTTTCAAATGCAGTTCGTTTGCCTTGGTCTTCGACTTGTGGCAAGAGCGACTGGATTTGCTCTGAGAGGGCTGTCAGGATGCTGGTTCGTTGACGGGCTTCTGTCGCCTTGTCCAACTCTCCATACAAGCCCTTGAGGAAATCGTAAACCGCTAAGTTATAAGATGGGGCTTGACTTCCTTTTGATCCAAAACTGTTTTTTTCAACAGGATAGGTTTGGCCTTTTGTCTTGAGAGAAGAGCTGGTCAATTGCCTGTTTGGTTTGGTAGAGTTCCATAAAGTGAGCTTTTAGAATCCCAGGCTTCTTCAAAGGCTTGGGCCCGATAGAGTTTCAAGGCTAGGTCTGCCGCCTTGGTGCGCAGTTCTGGTGTCAAGCGCGCATCGCTCAAGCTTTGATAGAAATACTTGAGATAGTCGACCGATGTCACACCCGTCCGATCTTGCATCTCCTGAACCGCCTCTAATAGCTTCCCTTCCTGCTCTAAACGCTTGCTGTCCTTGGCAGCATAGGCTTCTTGCAGTTGTGAGACCAATCCTTCCTTCTTCAGTTGGAAGGCTTTCGGTATCTAGCAAGCGCACTTGTTCCAGCAATTCTTGGTAGCGACGGTCCAAGGCTGTCTCTTCTTTTGGTTTGACTGCTTGAGTCGCATGGATGTATTGCTGGTCAACCTGGTTGAGACTGGCTAGGTAGCCTTCCGTTGAGTTGCTTGGGAAACTCTTGACGTTTTCAAGAAGTGGCCCAAAATGAGCTCAATCCGTCGTTGCTGCAATGGATCAGAAGCGTAAAGAGTTCGACTTTCTGCTAGGAGTTGGTTGACTTTTGTCCTCTACTGCTTTTTTTATCCAAGTCTCCTTTTTGTATGGCGATTGAATCGTTGGAAGGCGGTGGGCTAAGTAGTCTGCTAGTCCCGCTGATTGCACCTTGATATAGTGGTTGTGATCGCCATGCGGGATGACAAACTGGCCATTTCCAATCTGGAGGCTATAAGGAGAAATTCCTGAACGAAGCGCTGTTGCATAGAGTTCATTGATAAAGTCTAGTTCAGGATTGCCCGTCTCAAGCGGAATCCGTACATGTTCCTTTACGAACAGCATAAGGGTGGATATGGGTCGGATCGTATTCTTGATCGGGGTTGTTAAAGACAAAGAAACCATTTGAAATCTTAATGGCCTCGCGAGGGACGCCGTAGGTCTTGCTGATGTACTGGATCTTTTCCTCATCTGAGGCATCGCGAGAATAGCTGGCAACATCATCTGTCAGTGGCTGGCCCTTACCCTCTTCCTTCTTGCCAGCTAGAGTGTCTTCCGCTGCTGCGATCTCTTGAGGAGAGAGATCTTTCTTGTAGAAATAATGGGCGTGGTTGCCATGAGCGACCATATAGCCGTCCTCGTCCTTACTGATGACCTTGTCTGCGTGGAAACCATGATCGTGCTCCTCTCGTGATCGTGGTCCTGACTGTCCCCATGTTCATGCTCGTGATCATGGTCAACTGGTTTTGTACTTGGACTTGACGGGTGGCTTGGACTTATTTCTACAGGTGTCGTAGCACCCTGGGCCCGAAGCAGTTGGAATTGCCGAGCTAACTCACGCTCTAAAGGAGAGAGAGAATTGTAAGGGATAAAGTGGAAATGATCCCCGTGAGGGTAGACAATTCCTTGATCGGTCCACTTGGTAATCTTACTCGGATCAAAGACAGAACCATCAGATTCCACATGACGAGAAGTCAGAGGTGTTTTCTGCAATTCTTCTATCAGATTGCTGAGCGTTGGACCTCGGTTTCGAGGTAGCCGGTTTAGAAATCGTTGGGGTCGTCTGTGTATAGGTTGGACTAGAAGACGGTTGACTGCTAGCTTGTTTTCCTTGGCTTGGAGAGGCTTGATCTGGAGTTCCTTGATTCTTCCTTGCTTCTGCACTTGGGCTAGCTAAGTGCGAGCCTCCAGCCTGATGGCCAGCTTGACCGCCTAAGACGGAAAGGGCTGCTGCTAACTCGCCAGCAGATAAGGCACTCTTTGGAATATAATGGTAATGTCCACCATGGGGCACAATGAAGCCATCCCCTGTATCAGAAATGACATCTCCAGGACTAAAGACATAACCATCGTCCGTACGATAGCCTCCCCCTGTATGGTTCTTAGCCGTCAGCGTTTCAAGGGTCTTTCCCTCTTTTAGTGCTTGACTTGGCTGACGGAAGTCACGGGTCTTGCCTGCCTTGTGCGAGGAGCTTGCCTGTACCGATCCCCCTTCTCCTTCTTCTTTGGTGCCTCCTTTTTGTTGTTGAGCGATCTCTTCGATCGAGCGCACATTAACCGTATGCTGAGCATCCTTTAAGTAGAGATAGTATTTTACCAGCCCGTTTAATGATATAGCCATCCTTGACTTTGCTGACAATATCAGCTTCTTGGAGCTGATAGGTTGGATCTCGCAAAATCAACTCCTCACTAAAGATCGCATCAAACGGGACCTTGCCACTATAGTAATGAAAATGATCTCCATGAGAAGTGACAAAGCCTTCATCCGTAATTTTGATGACAATCTGCTCCGCCTGGGTCTTTTCCTTGGCATTGACCGCTTCGATGCTGTCTTCCTTTTTGCTGGTGTCAGTCGATGACGGTTTCTTTTCTGCGTGTAGATACTGAATCTGATTCTTTTTCTCTTCCTTGACTTGTGGTTGCTGACTGAGCGCATAGGCACAGAGTCCCAGTCCCAAAGTCGCTACAATTCCAATCGTTCCCTTTTTCTTCATCCTTGATTTACTCCTCTAATTCTTTGGCTAAACTCGCCATATTTTCTTCTAAATTTTCTAATAGATCTTTGTCGTTTTGCGGATCGGCTTCCAGAGGATCCAATACCTTGACACGTGCCCCCTGTTGCTTTGGCAATACTATCTGCCACTTTTGACGACGTGTGCTTCTCCACAAAGATCGTTTTCACCTGATAATCTTTGACAAACTGCTGGATCTCCGCCAATTGCCGGGCAGTCGGTTCTTGCTCTGGAGAAATCCCTGCAATCCCTAACTGCTTGAGACCAAAGCGTTTGGCCAGATAAGAAAAGGCCGTGTGCTGGGTTACAAACGTCTTTTTGCTTGGCCTTGTCAAAGATAGGCTGGTAGCGAGCTACTAATTCCTCACAGCGCTTTTTAAGCTGTTGGGCATTGGCCTGATAGAGCTTCCTATTTTTGGGATCGATCTCCCCCAAGCGCTGAGCGATGATCTTTCCTTCTTCTGCGACCTTGACTGGGTCCAACCAGGTATGCGGATCATACAAGTGCTTGTCTTCCTTTCCCCGACCAGCCTCAACATCCTCTAGACCAGCCACCTTATCAAGGGTCATTCCTTGGCTGCCTTCGATCACCTGTAACTTGGAGCCTTGTAGGTTAGGATCTAAACGACCGGCCCATGATTCCAAGGTCTGGGAATGATAGACAAATACATCCGCATCATAGATCTGAGCCACTTCCTTGGTTGAGGGCTCGTAATCATGAATCCCTGCACCTGACTGAACCATCCAGATGTCATTTTGATCTCCAGAGATTTCCTTGACCAGGGCATAGATCGGATAAAAACTCGTAACAATTTTAAGGCCTTTTCTAGAAGGGGGCTTTCCTGCATTTCCTTGATCAGCACAAGCTGTAAGCAGAAAGAAACCGAGGAACAAGAGTCCCAAAACCTTCATTTTTTTCTCCTCATCATCCTTCACCTCTATGTTATTTTGTTAACCAGTTCATTAATCGGTTAATTAACTAGTTAATAATACTGCTAATCAGTTACTTTGTCAAGCCTTTTTTACATTTTTTTCCTTTTAATGATCGGGACTCGCATTTGCATAGACTCAACGAACCTTCCTTGTAGTAAAAAGAGGCTGGGACAAAAAGTCCCTAGCCTCTCAATTGTCTTTGGATTGTCGAGCAAGACGCAGTAGTAGAGCCCACTCATCAGTGCGGAGGTGGGACGACGAAATCAAATTCTAACGAATGACCGATTTCTGTCCCACTCTCTTTTATTGACGGTAGAAATATTGATCCGCTGGGTAGTTGCCTGCAGATTGAGTGAGCACCAGACGTGGCTTGCTGGTGTCAGACTGGTCTCCATCTGGATTTTTGGAAGCCAATTTTCAGCAATCCAATCGCCGCTCCAGTTTCCCCATCTTCAACTCAACGTAAGGGATTTTGCTCTTCTTATCTGAGTCCGCAACGGCCTTGAGGCTGCCTTGACCCTTGACTTTTCCATCTGCTTGGATGACAATCTCAGCCCCCTTGCCATTGCGCCAGGTTCCAGCTAAGCTTGAGAAATCGCCTCCGTTAATGGCTGCAACATCTAGATCCTTCTCATTTTTCACTTGTGGATAGGCTTTCCACCACTCTGGATGGTAATCCCGGAAGGCCACATCACCAAAGAGAATCCGACGCTCTTGTGAAACCACTCCATCAGGACCTGTCACACCCGGAGGAATCAAGTACAGGCTTTGCTCTTGCCCTTGGATAGCCGTCGCATTGGCCCCTACGAAAAACACTTCATAATAGCCTTTACGTTTCTTGGGCTTTTTATCTTTATTGAAAAAGGTAATTAGCCCGAGTCCCCCACTCCAGAAGGTCCAGCCTGTCTCACCATTTATAATACTTGGAAAGGCGCTGGCCTTGTTTTGGTAATATTCATCCGGCGTAAATCCATAGAGTTTAAAGCCTGAGGCAGCGATTTCTTTTTCATAGGAATCATTGGAATAGGAACCCTCAAATGCGGAGAGATTGCCTTCAAGGATAGCATCGTTAGGATCTGTGGATTTGAAAAAAATCCTCCCGATTGGCAAAGACCATCTCGTGATCAGGATTTTGGTCAGACATGGTGACCGTGATCAAAGGTTTATTGTCTGTCTTGTATTTAAAGACACGAACCGTCACTGTAAAATCAGTGTTGCCATCTGACTTCTTCATCTTCCCTGTTGAGATTTTATTGGCCCCTTCAACCTTCCAATCGGTGCTAAATTCAGCGGACACCTTGCCATCAGCCGTTTGGTAAGCAATCTTCCAGGCTTTGCCATTTTTCTCGATTTTAGCTTCATCCCGTTCATTGGAGATATAATCCCCGCTCAAGTCAATGGTTTTTTCTTTTAGCTTGATGACCTTTTTGTTGGTCTGGTTAAATTCCTTTTGATGGTCCGGTTGGATGTTCGAGCTAGAATAAAGATAGACTCCTCCAATCAGGACAATAGCTCCGACCAATCCCAGAATCGGTCCTAAGTATTTTTTTCTTCCATTTTAGATTCATTTTACTACCTCCATGGAATAAGATCTTTACACTAGTATACCCTAAATCGAAAGTATAGTAAAATTCCCTCTATGTAGTGGTTTTTCTCGCTTGAGACTCATTTTTTTCAAACTTTAACAAATAATCCCTGTTTTTTTCAAAAAAATAATATTTTGTTTAACATTATTTTTATTGTTTTTTTCGATACTTTTTATTGACTATTTTTATAAAGAGTATACTATAAGTAAATAATCAATAAACTTTAAGGAGGCTTGCGATGAAAAACTCAAAAACCTTAAAAAATGTCATTGAAGTCTTAACGGCTTTCATTTTCTTCTGTGGCTTTATGACCGTGGCAGCACTGGTCATCCACCTGCTTTCACGAATGGGAGTGTTTAAGGATCTCGTTCAATCTGGGCGCTTGTCCTTTGAGGTAAATGGCATCCAGCTCTTTCCTAAACATCTGCAACCCCTCTGGCAGTTGCTCTTCCCACTAGCCTCAAGTGCTATCTATATTTTTCTTCTCATCACCATTCGCAGCTTCCTCCAAAATCTCTACCAAGAAAAGATCTTTTCTCACTCCAACATTGATCTGTGCAACCGAGCTTGGAAGATTCTATTGGTCTTGTCCTTTATGTCTGGTACACTTAAAACCAGTGGCGACGCTTATCTCCTTCCCTTCACCTTCCAATTGACCTTTAACACGGGACTCCTCCTCGCTGTCCCAATTGTCTGGGTGCTTGGCAAGATTTTAGAGAGAGGGATTGCGATCGCCGAAGAAAATGAGCTGACCATTTAAGGAGGGTGCCATGATTATCGTCAATCTAGATGTCATGCTGGCCAAGCGAAAGATGAAATCCAATGAGCTAGCCGACAAAATCGGCATCACCACAGCCAACCTCTCCATCCTCAAGACAGGCAAGGCCAAAGCCATCCGCTTCACCACCCTCGAAGCCATCTGCAAAGAACTGGACTGCCAGCCCGGAGATATTCTGGAATACCGGCCGGATGAATAGAACATGTATTTAAAAATATAATTGGAGACTTTCCTTAGGTGAGGACGGACGGTAGCGAATCCCTTTAGGATTCCATACCTAAGATTTGAGCCTACTGTCTCAAATCTTCCGAGAGTCTGAAACGAAAATGTTTCAGACTCTTTTCTCACTGCGGAAGTCTCCGTTAACATTCATGACGAATAGGACCCACCTATGGAAGTTTTCTAAGAGGCTCATATACAACAAAAGCACTCCCGTGGGAGTGCTTTTCATAGCCAATCATTCGTTTAACCAATGATACTTCCATTTGGTACAGACGGATCAACCGTTAAGACTGTCAATTGATCCCCGTATTCTGCGGAAAGAATCATGCCTTGACTGACATATTTCTTCATCATTTTACGTGGTTTGAGGTTGGCCACGATTTGGAGTTTCTTGCCGACCAACTCTTGTTCATTTGGATAGAATTTCGCGATACCAGAAAGGATTTGACGGTCTTCGCCATCTCCTGCATCTAGTCGGAAGCGAAGCAATTTGTCTGATCCTTCAACCCGTTCCACTTCTTTGACTTCTGCTACACGGATTTCAACCTTGTCAAATTCTTCAAACTTGATCTCATCTTTTTCAGACTTGAGTTCTACTTCTTCTGGAATCCATTCTTTTTTTCTTGTGGTTTACCAGCAGTCATTTGCGATTGGATGTAGGCAATTTCTTCTTCCATGTCCAGACGTGGGAAGATTGGAGTTCCTTTGGTAACTACTGTGACATTTTTCAGGGAATCCTGCTAGGGTCAAGTTTTCAAGATCGAAGTCCAAGTCCAAGCCAAGTTGTTCCATGATGGCGTTTGACGTGTTCATCATAAATGGTTGGATGAGGTGAGCCACAACACGGAGGCTAGCTGCTAAGTGAGCCATCACTGCTGCCAATTGTTCCTTGTCACCATCTTCTTTAGCGAGGACCCATGGAGCAGTCTCATCGATGTACTTGTTGGTACGAGAGATGATGTTCCATACGGCTTCCAAAGCGCGTGGGTAATCCACCGCATTCATTTGCTTGTGGTATTCAGCGATGTTTTCTTCGACCACCTTGGCCAAATCAGTATCAAATGCTGTAACATTTTCGACATAAGCTGGAACTTGACCACCGAAGTACTTGTTGATCATGGCGACCGTCCGGTTGAGGAGGTTTCCAAGGTCATTGGCCAATTCATAGTTGATGCGGGCCACGTAGTCTTCTGGTGTGAAGTACCATCTGAACCAACTGGCAGACTACGCATGAGGTAGTAACGCAGTGGATCCAAGCCAAAACGTTCCACCAACATTTCTGGATAGATGACATTTCCTTTAGACTTAGACATCTTGCCGTCTTTCATGACAAACCAACCATGGGCAATCAAACGTTCTGGCAATTTGATATCCAACATCATGAGAAGGATCGGCCAGTAGATGGAGTGGAAACGAAGGATGTCTTTTCCAACCATGTGGAAGACGGTTCCGTTCCAGAATTTGTCAAAGTTTTCATGATCTTCTTGACCGTAACCAAGAGCGGTCACATAGTTAAGAAGGGCATCGATCCATACATAGACCACGTGTTTTGGATTAGATGAGACTGGCACACCCCAGGTAAAGGTTGTCCGAGATACCGCCAAGTCTTCCAAACCTGGCTCGATGAAGTTTTTCAACATTTCATTCAGACGGCCATCCGGCGTGATGAAATCAGGTTGAGATTTGAAAAATTCGACCAATCGGTCTTGGTATTTGCTGAGGCGAAGGAAATAAGATTCTTCAGAAACCCATTCTACTTCGTGGCCTGATGGGGCTACCCCACCGATGACCTTACCATTCTCATCACGGTAGACCTCAGCCAATTGGCTTTCTGTAAAGAACTCTTCATCAGAAACTGAATACCAACCAGAGTATTCACCTAGGTAAATGTCATCTTGCGCAAGTAGGCGTTCAAAGACTTGGGCCACCACTTTTTCATGGTAGTCATCTGTCGTACGGATGAATTTATCGTATGAGATATCGAGTAATTGCCAGAGTTCTTTCACTCCAACCGCCATCCCATCTACATAAGCTTGTGGCGTAATCCCAGCTTCTTCGGCTTTTTGCTGGATCTTTTGCCCGTGCTCATCGAGACCAGTCAGGTAGAACACATCGTAATTCATCATGCGTTTGTAGCGCGCTAAGACGTCACAGGCGATGGTTGTATAAGCTGAACCGATATGCAATTTACCAGATGGGTAATAGATAGGGGTTGTGATGTAGAATGATTTTGTCATGTTTCTTTTCCTTTCAGGGCTAATGGAACCCAATTTAGTAACACTCTATTATAACACTTTTTAAGGAGCGCTGA
>BNJV01000075.1_pt1 | contig 64405 bp, 119 predicted proteins | sample 8540591 | NCBI WGS metagenome assembly BNJV01 (sample SAMD00202457, study PRJDB9452) | human saliva metagenome | host: Homo sapiens | reverse complement strand
CAAGGGCCGGAAGGGGCCACACAAAATGACCGCATTGCTCTTCCCCAAAGCAGACGCTCGCTTGAGGGGCCGTCATGCCGCTGCGGTAGTTAACCCGCGTTACTGTCTGGTCGCCCGCTGCGTTTTCACTGCCGAAAGATTGTGTGCACGAAACTGAAGCTCCAGCCCCAGCAGATAAACCGAGCACTGCCACCAAGCCAGCTACCACAATCATCCATTTTCTCGACTTCTACGAATCCGCATAGTGTACCTCCAAATAATCCTGCAAACATGCTGGCAGCCCCCAGCGGCCAATCCTCACCTTTATCTTTAATCGCGACGAACCCGGCGCTCAGCTTCAACACTACTGAGCGACCCATCTGATAAACCAGCTCAGCAGCATCGCTCCAATCTCAGAAAACCATCACCAAACTGCTCTCACAAAAGCTGTCTGTTTGGTTGGTTCGCCTGACTGATTGCGCGGATAGCCGCGACAACGCACGAGTACGGCACATATCGTGTCGTAACACCGTTTCCGCGCAGTTTGGTAAAAACTTTCACCGTTATTCTCCAGCCAAACAAACGGCACAGTCGATTCTCATCTGCGTATCAGCCATAGCTGACCACCCGTCGTTCACCGACGTCCAGTGCCAGCAAATTCTTACCGGCCACTATCCAACTTAAATTCTATACTAATATGTTTGCTCACGGTTTGGCACGGTGCGCACCCAAAACGGTGAGAATTTCTGTCAACATCTTGCACGCCTTCGATTACTGATTCGAGGCTCGGACTGAACATCACCATAGTCTCGGCCCTCGACCTGTTCTTTGACCTTCTTATGCTCATCAATTTCTGGGCCAATTCCTCGCATTTGTGTGGTTAATCGAACCTGCACAGCATTGAAAGCAGGCTCACTGTATTGCGCAAATTTTACCTCATTTGACCCATTATTATTATAGATCTTTTGGTTTTTCTTGCTGCCAGTACTTTCTTTCTTGAGCGTATGTCCCTCCAAGAACTGCTTCATATCAGAGCGCGATCATCATACAGACATACTGCAGTCACCGCTGTTTTCAACTGAATCTGGTACCGCTGGCTTTTCGACGATCAACCGCCACTCGAAGGCGTCGGATTTGAAACGAGCTTTGATAACTCTCATTGCATGCACGATGCTTAGAAGACGGGAACAGTGCTTTGACTGCTGACTGTAGCGATCGATCTTTTTGCGCATCAAGTTTGGCTTTTGGCTTTGGCTGACATCAGCGCTGACACCACTGTGACTCCTCAATACGACCCTGAGCCGCCGTTCATGAAGAGCCTACTGCCGAAAACCACTGACGTTCGACGAATAGCTGCGTGAGGATAGGCTGTTGTATCTACTGCCGACTGGAGTTGCTTGCACCTGCACAGTAGCCGAAGACTGATGACGCCGCAGGACCAATTGACGTGCCCAGACAAGGTAGCTGGCTCTAGTACTAACAAAGGTGTAATCACCAGAAGAGAATGACGTTCCAGCTGGGATAGTGGATCGTCAAACTACACTGATGTTCGAACCAGGTTCATCGCTACCGCTGGCTTTTTCACCAACCTTTTTCTTGCCCGTAGGAGTGAAATCAACAGAGAGCTCTTTTCTTTTGTTCCTTGGCGCAAATGACTTGATGGTGTTGTTAGTAGCATCAACTTTGCCATCTTGCTTTAATGTGACTGATTTATCAACGGTAGGTGTGGGCTCGTTTTGGCTGTGATCACCACTGTAGCATGTGGTGCAAACCAAATCGCCCAAACCATGAGACAGAACAACAGAACGATGCCGCCGCCAATCAAGACTAATTTTTGCGGAAAACATTAAAATCTGGGACCTGACTTTACCTTTTGCCTGCTGCCGCTTCAGGCAGGTTTTGCTGGCTTTGCTGGTCATCTCGGCTATAGCTGCATCGATAGCATCATCAGCCTTATTTCGTGCTTTTCGCTGTCGCCTTATCAGCCAATTCACCGACCGGTATCCTTTCACCGTCAATCACATCATCGCCGTCATCAACATCGATGGCTGGAATTTCCGCAATCTCTGGGCGAGACTGCAAATGTTCGCCACTGGGCATGCGGCTGCAGCTGTCAAACCACTGAGCGCCTGGTCACCGGTGATCAACACGATGCGCTTTCTCGGCATTTTCCGCCGCACGATTTAACAATCTCATATTGACCGCGCCTGCAGTATATACCAACCCGTTTAGAGGCACCAATGCAACGATGCGCGCCTTTGAATCTTTTATCTTGCTGACGATGTTGGTGATATCGTCTTCAACATCGATATAGATAACGTCTTTGTTCATTTTATATTTTAAGTAATCGATTAATTTTTATCCATTAGGCCATGAGCATCTTGGCCATCTTGTACCATTGTATCATCCTACGCGCAGCAAGCCCATCAGCAGTTACGAAAATGTGGTGGTCGGTGATATCACCTGTTGTATCAGTACTACCAACCACCTCGGACGGTTTGATGCGCTGCACCACTGGTTTTCGTGAATGGTAACTCTTTGTGCATGCGGTTCGTCCCAGGGCGTGCAACCAATTCTTTCAAAGCTGGCGCCTCCACCACACAGTAAAATCCTATTTGGCAAATGATCAACACTATCAAATTCGCTCAACGCCACCCCACTCCAGATAGCCACACATCAAGCGTTCCCATCAATCGCACCATCAAGCCGCTTCTGACCGACGGCTGACGTACTCATGACCAAGATTGAGTTTTAAAGTTTTTCAGCATCTTTATAACTGAGATCAAGCTCCCGTGGCAATTGTTCTAGTAAACTGCGACCACCGATGCCAAAACATCCTGGTGCTCTTCCACGCCACCGTCATTGACCACGGCAATGTCGGTCGTTCCACCACCAACGTCTGCTAAAATTGCGAGTGACGAACTATTGGCATCTGTCTCCCAGCACGCTTCACGACCGCAAATGGCTCCAGCTGCCACCGCTATCAGCTCCCCAAGCGCCAACCATCAGCCACCTTTTCCAGCGCACCGATAGAACCATTGGCGCAAACGCCGTAGCAGATCTGCACTGCCGTCTTTTAGCCCTGAAAACCGATTGGATTTTGACACCTTAGAGCATCAATGTGCAAGCTCACCCAGAGGCTGAGTTGACCAATTTACTTCGACGTCTTCATTGCCGGTTTCCACGCGATCTGTGCTTGAGCTTTGCCTTGTGCTCGCTCCTGAACTTTTTCGATGATAAATTCCATCTCGGCAACGTCCAACGCTCGTTCTGGCTGCGGACGACGATAGCGGATGGTGTTCGTCATGCCTTTGACCAATTCCTCCAGCGATACCAATCACGACGCGTCGCGCCTGAACACCCGCCTTTTCCTCAGCTTCGGCCAAGGCTGCTTCACAGTTGGCAACTACGCCAGATATGTCAGCAATTGCCCCAGAGTGCATATCACCCAATTCTTGCTGCTTGCGACCAACACCAATAACTTCAATGGCATCATTTCGCACTTCAGCGATCAAAGCCTTAACAGCTTCTGTACCAATATCTAGACCAACTAGTAGCTCTCGTTCTTCTTTTTCGGTTTTTGAGCAAGTCTTTTAGTACCATACCCTAAATTATATACTCGCTGATGCTGGAGCAAACTTTATGCCTATTTTCAGTACGGCTTTTCACGCGTCGCACACCGGCAGAGCTGGATTCTTCTTTTGATTATCTTAAATCGCACCGTTTGGCGTACTGTCATCATCTTGTGCCAACTGACCAGTATGACCATATGCACCACCGCAAAATCTCGAAACTAGCCCGCTGGTCACCTCGCCCATCTGATAGACCTTAACGGTATCGCTGCACGCCACCAGGCACCAACCGCGCCCAGGTTGAAAGCTTCCTCGGTTGGGTATTCAGTATAGCTAACAGGCAAGCTCTGCCTCAATCCAACCATTAACCAAAGCTCTCCACCTCGTCCAGCTGTGCTCACGCGTAACCTTGGCGTCATTGTTAAAGTCAAACCGCAGACGTTCAGCAGTAATATTACTGCCGCGTTGCATAACGTGGTCACCCAATACTCGTCTCAGCGCTGCGTACATCAGATGATTCGCCGTATGCAGTCGACGGTGTGCCATAGTCTGACCTTCCAGCCCACCTTTAAATGTACCTTTGGCGGCAGTTTGAGAACGCTCACGCTGCTCCGCCATACAGGCGTCAAATTCCGCCTTCAATCTGCCGCGAGCTGAATATGATGACGCTTGGCAATCTCGACGCTCAGTTCATATGGGAAGCCATACGTATCATGCATAGTGAAAATTTCTTGACCCGTCAATCCGTCAGCAATAAAGCTCAACAAGTGCTTCGTACCCTTAAGTAACGTGCGGGCAAAGGCTTTTTCTTCCTTCATCAGCGTGATGATGATCTTATCGCGCTGTTTAGCCACCTCTGGGAAATCCTGAATATACAGATCAGCAATGACTGGTACAATCTCCTCGACGCATCCTGAATGCCCAATTCGTGTGCAAAACGAATCGCCCGACGCAGCAAACGGCGCATCACATAACCCTTGCTCTTTGTTGCTCGGCACGCAGCCATCAACCGCCAGAAACGTCGCCGCTCGCAAATGATCAGCGATCACCCGCATAACCCTCAGTATGCTCTTCGTATTGTTTTGCCGCTCAGGTCTTGTAATTTTCTCAATGATCGGCCACATCAAGCTAATCTTGAAAACGTCTGGATCATCGATAGCCGCTGCGCGATGCGCTCCAGGCGAACCATGGTCGATATTTGCTTCTCTAACGGCTCAAACTACGCCATCGGCCACCTTTTGTAGGCCATAAAAGACGCATTGTACAATCTCCGCCAGCGTCCACAGTCACAGTTTGGATGGCAATGCTCGCCAAAACGCGCGTCATGCTCAACCGAGGTGAACTCATAAAACATCTCGCTATCCGGCCCGCATGGATCCCCAATTGGCGTAGTTTCCGGCCCGCCATTGCGACTCCACCAGTTTTTGCTGCCATCATAGTATCCGCTCGCCTGGTTTAATACCGCGTGCGCAGCCAGTTTCTTCTGAACCGATATCAGCTTGTCCCACTACTCAAAACCTGCTTTTTTCGTATAGTTCCGCCAAATTTCCGCCGCCCTCAGTGTCTTTCAGGGATATTATAGCGCTCATCACCGATGTAACAGGTGACATAAACGCGGTTCATGTCTGAGTCAACCTCTTCCGACAAAAATTGCCACATCCAATTGATCTGCTCTTTTTTGAAATAATCGCCCAAACTCCAGTTACCGAGCATCTCCACGTCGTGTGACAGTTGTCGCCAATGTCATCGATATCTTGGGCGCGCAAACAAGTCTGGTCTATCAACGATACGTGCCCTCAGAAGTGCATGGCCTCGCCCAACAAATAGCTAATCATCGGCTGCATACCAGAACCAGTAAATAGCGTAGTTGGGTCGTTGTAGCAGCAGTGTGCTCGATTGACAACAGCGTGACCATTGCTCTTATAAAAATCGAGGTATTTTTTGCGGATATCTTGAGCTTTCATATCTGTTAATTATAGCACAATATAAAATCGCCTCAAAGCGAGGCGATTTCAAATAGCTCATATGATTATTCAGCGGATTCTTCTACTGGCTCTTCTGGAGCTTCTTCTGGCTGGTTTTTGCGCAATTTTTCTGGGTTACGGATGGCTTTTGTGCTTTGTCAGCAGCTGGTTCTTTAACCCATTTTGGGCAACTTGACACCAGCTTCTTTCAACAACAACAACACGTGGTGTTGGCTGAGCACCATTGTCCAAATATTTTGTGCCAATTCAACCTGAATATTTGCTACTTTTTGTGTGTGGATTGTAGCTACCAACGCAGGCGACAACGCGACCGCTTGATGGTGGCGCTGCGCTTCCTGTACAACTAGACGGTAGACTGCGTAGCCCTTGCGACCCAAACGTTGCAAAACGAATTGCTAACATATAATTATCTTATTCCTTCTCTACACTCTTAGGTTAATTCTTATTCTGTACCCAGTGTACACTATTTTACTGCATGCGTCAATCTGTTTGGATAATCCGCCGCCCAAACATTCCTCGCCGTCATATAGCACGGCTGATTGGCCTGGTGCGACGGCACGCTGCGGCTCAGCCAGCTTCACCGTCACCTTCTCGCCAGCATCGTTCATGCGCGCAACTTCCGCATCAATCAACGGCGCCCGGTGTCGCACCCGAAACCTGAGGTCTCGTCTTTTTGGCGGTTCACCAATCCAGTGAACATCAGCCAGCGTCAGCTCTTTTCCCGCCAGAGATCATCTATCAATTTGAGCGGGATACGTAAACTTCGATTCTTTGCCATGTCTCTTTACCGACGACATAATACGGCAAAGCCACCAGCAATATCCAACCATGCCGCTGCCCCAAAAGTGTAAAATATTGCCCCGTCATGCCGCCCAACAACCACGCCCGTTTGCTGATCGATGATATCGCCAGGGCTCGTCTCGACATATTCTGACAAAAACTCGCGAATCCCCACTTGCCCAACAAAGCAAATCCCCATCGATTCCTTCTTACTGGCCGTCCACAAACGTTCTTTTGGCCATCTCGCGCACCTCAGCCTTAGTAAAATCACCGAGCGGAAACATAGTCTTTGCCAACGCCTCCGACGTCACCCGGTAGAGGAAAATAGGTTTGATCTTGTTGTCATCATGGGCGCGGAATAGCCGCCTACCACTGAATGATATTCTGTTGTGCGGGTGGCGCGAGGCGGGGGCAACACCCATGTTTTCAGCTTACCTGAAAAATTTTCCGGGGCGGACCGAGCGACAGGACCCGCAGGGAGAAAAGTGCGCATAATGCCCCGTCGCAATATACTCCGCACCCGCCGCCCAACGCCGCCTCAAAACAGCTTAAACTTGACCTCTTGATTTCACACATCACATCAGGGTTTGGTGTGCGACCCGCTTGTATTCGCGGATCATATAGTCAACGACATTTTGCTTTGTATTCTTTCTGGAAATCAAAACACCGAAAAATCAATTCCCCAGTCCCACCGCCACGCGCTTGGCGTCAGCCACATCCTCAGCCCACGGACAGTGCATGCCGGCAAATCTTCCGACCAGTTTTCACTATAGACGCCAGTCACCTCGTGACCTTGCTCAACCAATAGTGCTGCCAGCTACCGACGAATCAACGCCGCCCGACATACCAACAAACACCCGAGCCATCAGCGTGCCCTCCGATGGTAAACAAGCCAATGTCACATTCACCAACTGCCAACCACCAACCCCACGGCGTCAGCCACCACAAATCACTAATGTTTATCACGACCGACTGGGTGTGACAGCACCTCCACCCCAGGGCACCTGCGCCGCAAACTCGTACCGAGTCAAGCGGTATATGATAACCACCAGTCACCCAAAATGATACGCTTCATTTTATGCGAGCAGTGATGACTGATTTTACTCAACCGCATTCTTGTTTTGTCGTCTCAGAATGGTCTTCAACGATAATATGCTTATCTGGTACGCCCTGTGACAATGCTCGACGTTTCATAGCCTCAGCATTGGACAAGCCCGTCTTATCAGCTGCTGCACCCGACATGATGAGTAATGACGACCATTTCTGCTTCATAAGCGAATCGCTTTACTCAGCCCGTGCATCAGTGTTCCACCAGAAACTCGCATGATGGCGTCACGCCGCACACTCACCGGAGCCAGGGCCAGAACACTTCGCCAAATCATCTGGCGCTAGATACATTGTCAAGCCAATGATAATCACCACCACAACAACAGCCAGTCCATCAATCAATCGATGAATCATCGCATTCTCTCCTGCTCTTTCTTCACTGATTGGATGATCAGGTCCCAGCCGCTCGGATAACCGCGCTTCATCATTTAACCTTCCAAGGGTGATGCGTAAACTGCCATCAATATCTGAGTCACTCAAACCGATAGCCGATAGCACATGCGAACGCGTACGGAGTTGGCGGCACAGGCACCACCTGTCGCCACCATCACACCATGCATTTCCAACAAAAACACCAATCGTTCAGCATCCAAGCCCGGAAAAGAAATATTCAAAAATTTGCCAACGACTTTTGCGATCAGACGAAATGATCATTTCCGGTAGTTCAGCCTGAGTCTCTGAATCATACCATCACGCAATCCCTGTAGCCGCTTGACTTCAGCTTTGCGCCGTTTAGCAGCCACTCCAAAGCCTCAGCAAAAGCCAACCACCCCAGCCACATTTTCCGTGCCACTGACGAAGACCCAGCTCTGCCCACCTCCTACAATGGTCAGCGCAATATGTACACCCGGACGCACCCATAGCAGGCCGACTTGTTTTGGTCCGTAAATCCGCCGCACTGAGCGTCAGCAAAGTCAACGCCCAATCGTTTTACTTTTATATCCAACAATGCTCGCCGCCTGAGATGCATCGGTATGGAAATAGAGCGGCGTATCCTCGCCAGTAGACCGACGCCGTTTCCCTGCTCTGCTTGAATGACGCGAGCAATCTCTTCAATTGGCTGTACATAGCCCAGCTCATGATTTGCCAGGGCGATTGATACAAAAACCAACCTCTGGCGTAAGAGCTTGCTTCACTGCTTCTGGAGAAATTCTTCCCTTATAATCCGGCTAGATCAGCACTGGTTCTCGGTGGCGGCCAGCAGCCGACAAAACTGATGCGTGTTCGATGGTCGCAACTGCGCAGGCTGCTGCTCGCGCCGCCTGAAATGCCAAATTAACCGACTCTGTAGCACCAGCCGTCATCACCAATTCATCCGCAACAACGCCCAGAGCTTGGGCAATGCGCGCTTTAGCAGTCTGATAGTCGCGTTTAACTGCGACAACAGCAGCATACGGGCTGGATGGATTGAAAAATTTCTCAGAAAAATAGGGCTGCATCGCCTCAACCACCAACGGGTCCATCGGCGTTGCCGCCGCATGATCAAGATATATCAAATTATCATTCACTGTTATCTATTATACCACTCTGCAAAGGTTTTGCCAGTGTCTGGATCTTGTTTATATAATTTGCGCGAAACACGCTCATAATACTCTTTCACCGCCAAGACAAAGTTGTGTAATTCCTCGCCTTCCAGGTAGCTGTACTGATAGTTTGGCTGAACCTTCAACACGCCCTTTTCCTGGATCTCATATTTGGTCGTCAATTCTCTGCACTTTGCCATCAGCACCAACCACTTCTTCATACCAAATCCAGGTCTTCTCATCCAGGTTGAAAAATTCTCGGCGCTGCACATGTTCGGGCTTATCACCAAAATCGTCGCACCAATTTGGCTCTCCATCTGAACTCAACTGCCGCTCGGTCAGCGGCTTAGCTGGTCGGTCTTTACGCCGGATTCGCATCAACGGCTTCACCGACTCGTCTGCAAAAACCAGGCTTGCAGCTTTTTAGAATCTACTCATATGCCAAACCTCCTTATGCTGCTAATTCAAAATCAGCTTTTAGTTACAGAGTCAGTCCTGTCGCATTTTTGGCCAGATACTCCCGCCAATTTTCTTAGAATATCGCACTGGGCTTCAACGGGATCTTTGGGGTGTTTAGGGAATTCAATCAATAATGTCTGTAGAGCTTCCATTGACTTGGCTAAAGTTTGATGCTTCACTTTCACCGGTACTGCCGCTACGGCTAGCACTTGATAGTGAACGAGCATCAGTAGTTTGATGCGCAGCAAGCTCGTCAGCACGACCGACAGGAGTAGCCTCAAAATTCAGCTTTTGCCTTTTCCAACGCCGCATTAACTTCTTTTGTTGTACGTACCCGTGCTGTTCTCGCATATCTCTCCACTGTTACAAGCCAAAAGTGTTACCGTGTTATCGGTCGCTCTATTTTCGAGGTCGTGAAAGCGCTAGCTTTGCGCTCGCCGCCAATACTGTGCCACCAACTCCACATATTCTGGCTTATTCATCTTACCACGAAATGGCTTTGGTGTCAAGAATGGTGCATCAGTTTCTAATAATAATCGCTCCAGCGGGATGGAAGCAAATAATTTTCCCTGCTGTGTTTGGTCTTTGGTGAAGGTGCTAATGCCATTTAAACCAACGTAGAGCCCGCGAGCAAAATCCTTCTCTAAATTGGCGACGCGTATCAGTGAAAAGCTCATGCACACCGCGCAGCGCCACGGGAAAATTATCAAAAATCGGCCAAAAAGTCATCCCACACCGACGGCTGGTCGGGCGCCATCGCGAATATGAAAAGCTAACCGGCAGATCACAATCCACCGCCAGCTGCAGCTGCGCGCTCCAGCGCCTGAATCTGCACCTCGCGCGGGCTGTGATTGTAATAATAATCAAGGCCAATCTCACCAATCGCCACAATCGGCGAATTCTCTGACCTAGCTTTTGAGTAGTTGCTCCACCTACCCAGCCATCTTTGCTATCATGCGGATGAACGCCAACTGCTGCCCACACACAGTCGTGGTTTGCAGCAAACTCTCACTGCCTGTCGACTACTGCGTTCATCGGTGCCAACACAGATCATGCCGATGCCCGCTGCGATTGACTGCTGATATAGCTCCTCACGATTGTCCGCGAAAACTCAGTGTCAGTGCAGATGACAGTGCGAATCGATCAAACGCAAAGCTGTCGCCGTGTGATGCTCCGCTACTGAATTCATAGTTATTTTACCCTTGGGTCTCTACTTTTTGGCGCCCGCGGATCAGGCGTGTGCAAACTATTTGCGGAAACAGTGGCGTCAGCTCGTGACGGGCGACAACACCAGCTAGCGAACATCTCGTGAATCTTTCCTCGGCAGTTTGCGGCATGAATGGTCGAAGCATATCAGACACTTGCAGCAACGTACCCGCAAGCATGCGCTAAAATCTCGCCCAAGTGCGCTTCCGCCTCTGGGTCCTTAGCGCGTTTTTGGCAACCTGCCACGGCTGGACGCGCTCGATGTATTGGTTCGAGCGCACGGATAACTTTGCCAAATTTCATCCATGGCCTGGTTGAAAGCAAAGCTCTCCATGAAAGTGGCGGTATGGGCCCATGTCGCTTCAGCCTGTGGCGCATCGCCAATGACACCTGCCCGATACGACTGCACCATCTTAGCAACGCGCTGCACCAAATTACCCAGGTCGTTGCCCAGCTCACCGTTATAGGCCGCAAATTTCTCCCACGTAAAGTCAGCCGTCGTCCTGAGTTGGCACGTGACGCAGGAAATAATAGCGAAAGGCCTCGACACCGTAGTGCGGGATGATATCAGCTGGACCGACACCATTACCGAGGCTCTTACTCATCTTTGGCGCCACCAACGTTGATAAACCATGCACCAACAGCACCTTTGGCAGCGGTAAATCCAGTGCCATCAACACCGCTGGCCAAACCCGAGCATGAAAACGAAGGATATCCTTACCAATCACCTGCACATTTTGCCGGCCAATAGCCTGCCATTCTTCTAGACTGGTCAGGATAGCCAATGACCGTGATGTAATTACTCAGCGCATCCAACCAGACATACATCACCTGCGTGTCATCGCTCACTGGCACGCCCCAGCTGAGATTTCTTTCGCGGACGCGAAATTGACACGTCTTTTCTAGGCCATCTTTCATCAATTCCAAAAACTCTTTTTACGAAATTCAGGCACAATTTTTCATCTTTGCCCGACTCAATGGCCTGAGCGAATGTTCTCCGAAAAAGCACTGGTTTTGAAATAATAATTTCTCTTCGCTCAGCTCGCTGGTATGGCGACTGGTGGTCAGGACCAGTGCCGTTATTTTCAGCTGCTTCCTTGTCGGTGACAAACGCCTCGCAGCCCCTTGGCAATACCAGCCCTCATATGTGCTCTTTGTAGATGTAGCCAGCCGCAGCCAGCTTCTGCCAAATATACTGCACCGCGCCAACATGATGCGGGTCAGTTGCGGATAAAATCCGTCGCTGAAATATTCAACTCAGCGATCATGTTCTGGAAATTGCCGTGCATTTGGTCAACATAGGCTTGCGGTGTCTGGTTTTGACTGGCAGCCTTGGCAGCAATTTTATTGCCATGCTCATCCACGCCTGTCTGGAACGCACCTCGCGGCCGTTTTGCCGCTGATAGCGCGTCCACACGTCCGCCAACATATAGTCCATGGCGTGCCCCGATGTGCGGCAGACCGTTGACATAAGGAATAGCAGTAGTGATAGGGACATGTTGTTTAGTCATGCTACCATTGTATCATTATCTGGAACAATTTTCACCGATATGCGTTTACTGAAGGCTCACCCACGCATCATTGCTACTACCACAATTCGCCCGCCGTATCGCCCGATGAGTGTGGAAAAAATAATGTGGATCATCCGCCGTGTCGATTGGCGAGATGAAAATATTTTCAGCAGGAACGCCCGCCTGGATGGCTAGCGAACGATTGAACCCTTGCATGTCTAGATAAATTCCATCAGCCGTTTGACGGCAGAAATTGTGCCAATTCGTATCATTTGTATGATCAAGATAATCCATACGATAATTTTTCTGCGTAATACTTGGTGACATCCAAATTTGTAAATCTTTTTCCTGGCTACCGCGCTCGACAAAATACTGAACAGCCTGAGACATCAACTGCGCAACTGTCGAATGCCGACCCAAATGCGCCAGCATCAGCGCCCGACGCTTTGGATCATATATAACGGTGGCGATACAGTCCGCCACTGGTAAAAATAAACCGATGCCAGCCGCTTCGGTATATAGCGCATCAGCAAAAATCCCCTCGTTGTTATGTCGGGTCGTGTCAGCTTCAGTAACTTCGGCGATATTATCAAACGTTTGTCCTTGGTCGTATGAAATCACGTGATAGACAACGTCGTCGTACTTAACACCAGTTTGATCACAAAACCGCCGCCGATTTTTCCAGCACCTCAACTACGTGGCGACCGCGAATACGATTGAGCATGGTGCCGTCGTCTTTCGACGAGACTGCAACCAATAGATCAGATGGAAAACACGTCGGCTGATCTGCCACAATCATCGCGCCCGCCATTCTTTGAGCAGCCGCCGCCAATCTTCAATCGCCAAATCTTCAGCGCGAGCATCTAGGGTGAAATTCTGCATTTTTTCAGCAGCTGTTCCGCGCTATCTTTATCAATTCCCATCCCACCACTCAGACTAGAGCGCAGCTTTTTAGCGCTTTGCAGAAAAACCAGCCTTTGACAATGCGGAAAAATCTTTGAGTCTTCTGAGGTGACTAGCGGTTCGGTCGCGAGTCCTCAAAACCACCACCTGCGAATCAACTTTTGGCGGTGGCGTAAAAACTGCCTAGGAACTTCAATATCCAGCTCCGCCTCGGCAAAAATCTGAACGCTAACCGACAAAATACTCATTTCGCCAGGCTCTGCCGCGATTCGCTCGGGCAACTTCTTTTTGCACCAATAGCACCGCAATACTCGGCTTATTTTTCTGCGGTCATCAATTTTTCGACAATCTTACTGGTGATGTAGTATGGCACGTTAGCTACAACTTTGTAATCCCTTGGCAACTGATTTCAGATCAAATTGCAATATATCTTCGATTCACGATCAGTCAGGTTTTTCCCAGGAAATTGCCCTGCAATTTTCGCGCCAAATCCGCGTCAAATTCTACCGCAGCCACCGCATTAGCTCGAGCCAATAAACCGACTGGTCAAGGTACCCAGCCCTGGTCCGATCTCCAGCACAACATCATCGCCCGTCAAGTTCCGCCGCCTCAGCAATATCCGCCAAAAATCTCCGGGATCTCGCAGCCAATGCTGGCCTAATTTTTTTCGGTCCATGAGTTGACGCCATCTAGCGCCCATCTCCGTTCGTCCAGTCGGTCGCCAGGTCAAATCCGTGCGGATGCCTGGCTGCAAAACCACCAGTATCATACACCCTTGCCCGGACCCATGCTGGTCTCAACCACCGAGCAGCGTGGATAATTACCATAATTTAGCCGCCACTAAAATATAGCCATCCTTTATCGACCTTCGCGCCGTCCGCCCGCACCGTATAACCACCGACGCCGCAAGCATTGATGGCAACATTCATCGGCAGATCATAGTAGGTTTCGCGGTGCGATATGCCGCGTGAGTCGGTAAACTGCTGGGCGCTTTTGGCTTTGGTCAAGGCATTCGGCAGCCTAGCACCAACACCCCATCTGTGCCACGGCTGGTTGGTGATTTGTTCAGCAACTGCAACTTCCGTGCCGTCACCCTTCACCTTCACGCCTGCGTCACCTGCTATAGAACCGACAGCACCGCCTGCTGCACCTGCTTAAAAACCAAACGGCGTGTGCGTAACTTTTGACTGACTGTACCTCAAACTGAACTGGCGGTTCTTCGGTGATGACGGTATATTCGTGAATTGCTTCTCTTTCTGTAGCGGGCATGAGTTTTCTCTCTGGACTGACGATACCGCCAGAACGACAGTCAACGCGGTTGCGGCCATCAGCCCTGTTATCATCACTGCTACTTTGGAGTTTTTAGTAAAAACCAATACCGCTTCATGTATTTTCCTACAGATTACCTGATATTACCGGTAGATGTCTTGTAGGCCCATCCTTACCTTTACAGCTCGGGCCATGGCTGCCAGCCACGAGCTTTATACTGTCTGCCATGCTTTCTCGTCTTGCACTGATGGCGGAGCGTCGGGAAGCTACCGAATAACCACCAAAGCCTCCCCAGGTGCGCTTGTCAAACTGATACGCGCCATAATAACCGTTTCCGGTGTTTGATGTATAACCTCCTTCACAACTTCTCAACCGTGCCAAGGCCTCAGAAAAACTACCAGAGAAGGTGTTAGCACTCTTGCGCGCCCACTAGCTCAACGCGCTTCTTTGGCTCAACGGTTGTAACACTGCGCGATGATACGGCGTGAAACTTTCCTGGCCATTTCTCATCTCAATTTCATAGGTAACGTTCTTTTTACCCGGTGCGCCAGCTTCTTTGACCTGTTTGAAGCCAGTCTCTCGGTTGGCATCTTTAACCTGCTCAACAGGGACGGCAATTTCTTCTTCAACAGTAACCGTCTGTTTGCCATTACGCCAAACACTGAGGTGCATACCAGCAGTGATAGGTGTTGATCCAGGAACAGACATGCCGTCATCTTTACCAGAGCGTTATGTTTTTCTCACGCAACATACCCTCCGACCGTACGAGCCATCGTCCTGACCTCAGTGGTTTTGCCATAGCGTCAGTTGTAATGGTGTAGCTCGGCGAATTTTTTCAAAAATAACATCAGCACCGTCCAGTAAAAAGTCGCTCGGCAGGTTCGATGGTTGTCTTGTCCTCAGGGTAAACAGTCACGCCCGCAGCCTGTGCTATCAACGGTGTCGTCTGCTGGGCGGTCACCACACGAACTCGGTGCGTACCATCCGCCACTGTTACTGGCCGCGCACGATAGACGTTGACATTATACTCGTCGACACCAGCTGGGTATCAGGCTCGGCTCGACAACGTCATGCTTTTCATCAACTGAGATATCAGCCGCCTTCAAGGCCCTCTTTGACCGTCCCGACAGTGGTGACGATGGATCGTTCCTGACCCCGATCATGAATAGTTACTACCTTTTTCGCCATTTGGAGCAGCTGTTGTTGACTCCTTGACCCGTTCTCGAGCCAGAGCATTGTCAACTCAACTTCACGCTCGCAATCCCAAAGATAGCAATCGCTACGACTATCATCATTCGCGCTGTACTGTGGTGAATTTTTAGTCCAAATTTCATACTCATAGCGAAAAACGCTCTATTGATTATAGCAGAACTCGCTCATATTGGCAACCGACTAGCACTTTTCTAATCGAGCAAACTCAACATTCAACTTCTTTTGTTTTACCGTTTTCAAAAGCTACCACTGCTAAGCCATCAACTTCTATGACCTCGCCGACGCCAAATTGCGGACTGCGCACCCTATCGCCGACATCCAGACCGATTTCATCACTGTAAAATTCAGCCTCTGGCACAAAGCTTGGCGAAGCAGGCTTGTCCAAACCGCCGCTCAAAATTCCCATCTCATCTAAAAAGCGCGACGGCAGATTGTACGCTATTTTGTCCAAATTGCGTCCTGGAGCTGGCGCAGGTGATAAATAATTCCTGAGCGAGCACGCGTGATGCCGACATAACAAAGCCGCCGCTCCTCTTCGACGTCCTCAGACTTACCGCCGTCGAACACGCGGGGTGTGGTAGTATACCTTCACTCCAGACCAGTCAGAAACACCACTGGAAATTCCAAAACCTTTTCTGCGGCGTGCAGCGTCATCAGGGTGATTTTGCTCGTTTGTGCTTGGTCATCACTGGCGAACATCACGCCATCTCCTCCAGGAAGCGTCGGTACGTCAACATACGCTTTAGCCTCAGCCGCCAGGACACCCAGGTTTTCCATTTTTCTTCTGATTGCACGCTGCCGTCATTGATGAAATGCGCCGTACCCTGTCTGGTCAATAATTTTTCAATCACGTCAGCTGGCGCCTCGTCAATCGACTTTTGCAAATCACTGAGCAGTACACCCGACTCATGCAGTGAATGCTTTGGCACGTGGCGTCAGTCCTGCGCCTCGTTCACCGCCAATAACCCATCGATAATAGGCGTCCCTGCTCATCATTCCACTGCCAAAAATTTAGCCACCTCACCGCGCCAATACCTCGTTTCTGGCACGTTGACGATGCGTGAAAAACTCATCCTGTCGCTCTGGCTGATCGAGCAGCCGCAGATACGCCAAAACATATCTTTGACGACCGCTCGATCCAAAAATCGCAATCCGCCCACAATTTTTGTACGGCAAATAGTTTTGGCGCAGCGCCCGCTCAATTGCGTAACTTTGGGCATTGGTCCGATACAACACAGCGACGTCATCCGGTGAGCGTCCGATACTCAATTGACGACGAATCTCATTGGCAATCACCTGAGCTTCTTCGGCTTCAGAGTACAGCTGCCACAGCTGCGGCTCCGCACCATCACCACTGTTGGTCCGCAGATTTTTATCAGTCCGTTGACGTTATGTTGGATGAGACTATTTGCCAGATGCAAAATTGAGCCAGTCGAACGATAATTTTGTTCCAGTTTGATGACTACCGCCCCAGGAAAATCCCGTTCAAAATTGAGGATATTGGTATAGTCATGCGCACGAAAACTATAGATCGACTGGGCGTCATCACCAACCACTGACAGATTGCGCTCTGGTCCGACCAATAATTTTAATCAACGTGTACTGCACGGTGTTGGTGTCCTGATACTCGTCGATCGAGGATGTGCTGAAATTGCTGCTGCCATTTTTGGCGAAATGTCAGGATGCGTCTTGAACAATTCAACAACCTTCAGTAGTAAATCATCAAAATCAAGGGCCGCCGCCTGGCGAAGCGCCTTCTCGTATGCCTGAAATAGCGCAGCGATGCGCATGCTGCACAGGGACTTGACGCTGACGCCGCATACGCTCCGGGTCTACTGCATGTCATTTTTAGCGTGAGATGGCGGACAATACCGAACGCGGCTTGATGTCACGGTCGGTCATATTGTGCGTTTTCATAATTTGTTTGATCAAGCTCAATTGGTCATCTGTGTCATAAATCACAAATCGCTTATCAGCCCCCAAAGCCATCCATCCATGCGCAATATACGCACACAGATACTATGAAATGTCCCCATCCATGGCATAAACCGACGGTCGTCCGATTCTCGTGTAGCAACACGGCTAGTCGCTGCCTCATCTCTTTGGCAGCCTTGTTCGTAAACGTCACCGCTAAAAATACGGCTTGGCCAAACATTCTTCTGTGACACCAAATACGCTATGCGGTGCGTCAACGTCTTCGTTTTGCCACTACCAGCACCAGCCAAAAATCAACAATGGCCCAGATTCATGCTTAACTGCTGAGCGTTCTCTGGATTCAGTTCCGTCAATATATCCATTGTGCTATTAGTACCAGCAAGAAGTAATATGCGGCAGCTCCGCCACCCGCACCCAGCAGCAACAAGATCAAAATGACGATAAAGCTCATCACTCCAGATGGTTTCTTCTCTTCAATAGGCTGTGGTTGAGCTGCAGCCGCTTCAAACGATTGGAGCAGGCTCTGGTGTTGATGACTCCGCTGGCTCATTTGCGTTCATTGCCACTGCTGCCTGTTGATTAAACACTGGTGTTGGCTGAGGCACTCTCACTGTCTCCATCCGCCGCAGGCTGACCATTCTCTACATTATCCTCTTCAGGCATGTCCGTCTCCAGCAGTGCTAGGTTCATTGGTCAATGAGTCTAGCTCAGCAACCATGGCGGCCACCTCTGGCGTTTTGCTCTTCTTCAGGGGCGTCAGCATCGCCGTCAGCCAATTCGCTCTTGATCCCCATCTCCAGAGCCATGAGCTCTCGATCGAGGTCAGAATTCATGCCTAGACTGATCTCTTCGGCTGCGACCTCGAGCTTGGCTCAGGCCTCAGCGTGGTTTTACCGCCAAGATCATTTTCTCTGGCGCTGGCTGTGCATCATCCGTCGCTTCAATTGCCCATCAAGTCTGGGCTCACCATGGAGACTTCGCTATTTTCATCAAACATTACCGGCACCATATGAACCCAATGGACGCTTTTCGATAGTCGCACTCGCGTTGCTCACAAACGGTGAAGCCAGCGATGACGAGGGCTGGCTGCTCTGCCGCTGCTTTCGCCAAAGCTCGATGTATCTGCCGACTGGTCGGTTGATGACAATGATTGAGAAATAGTATTCGCTAACTCTGTGGTGTCTAGGGTCGGCGCTGCCGCCTCAGTTGGCGTGTTGCTTGATACTGACTCGTGACCGCCAGACATATCCATGCGCGGTGTCCCGCACTGGATACTATTGGATCAGCCACCACCGTGTTGGTGCGAACTGCCGATGCTGGGCGCGTGCTCATGGCAGCTGTACTCATTGACGACGGCGCTACACGTCCATGACACGACCAGTGTGCCGTGGGTGACTGGTGGAACAAACACTGGTTTCTCCGTCTTGTCTTCAGCTTCGGGCGCTGGGGTTTCATCAACAGCCTGATCTGTCACAGCTGCCTCTGATGGCTCCGGCTGAGCTGGCTCTTCTACGACAGACTCTGACTGAGCGCCGGTAGCTTCAGAACTGTGGGTAGCTTCTGATCAGGCGTGATCTCAGGCTTCACTTCAGGCACAACCTCAGGCTTTGCCTCAGGCGCAATGATCGTGGCTAAATGTTGACGCTGGCGCCGTCGGTTCTTTAGCTGGCGCTGGCTCTTTGGGTTCATCACTCTCAGATATAGGCTTAATCTCGGTTTTCTCGACCTCAGCCGCAGGAGCAGTGTCGACTGTCTGACTGTCAGCTACCAAAATTGTTTCAGGTTTTTATCATCAGCCACGGCAGCTATTTCGGCTCTTTTTGTCATCAGCCGCTGGACTATCTCGAAGCACGGTCGTTGTCCTGCTGGCGCTGATTCATCGAGTGAATTCACCGCCTGTCCAGTTCCCTCAAAGTCAATATCTGCTCATTTCCTCCCGATTGCTGTTATGTGCTTTTTCTATAATATCGATAAATTGATAGGCGTCCAAACCAGCACCACCGATCAACAAACCATCGATTCCATCAATACGCAAATAATCACTTGCCTTTTCAACCGTTATGCTACCGCCGTACAAGATTCTCACCTCAGTTGCAGCTTTTTGCCAAATAGCTGCTGTATCTGACGACGAATCGTTTTAATGGCTCGTCGCACATCAGCTGGGTTGGCACCTTTCTCCAGTACCAATTGCCCAAACTGGCTCATGAGGCGATCACGATGCGGTCAAACCTCATCAGCTGTCACATATGCCAAACCGCTCAGCAGCTGATCGTGCAGTGCATCAGCTGTCTCGCCAAGGGTTTTTCTTGCAGCGTTTCGCCGATACAGCGATTGGGTTGCAAATGATTAGCGCAGCGCGGCTTTGAGACCTTTCAACCTGATGTCGCGGTCACGCTCCTGGAAAACATAGCGCCGCTCGAATGTCCAACAATGACATAGTCGACCAGGCCCGCGCAGATGAGCCGCTGGCACTTCGCCAGTGTAATTACCATAGTCACGCCGGTAACAATTTCTGAGCCGCCAGTTTGATGAGTCGGCGATTTCGCTTGTAGACTCAGGCTCTGAAGCGTCAAAATCGTTGGCGCGACCACTGTTTCTACATCACGATGCGACAATCATCTTCATCAACTTATGCAGATAAAGACTTTGCTTCTTGCACAGCTAGGTGCATTTTCCAGTTGCCAACGATTAACTTCTTGCCCATATATTCCCTTATGCTTTTTAGATTGTACTCCAAGCCCATATGCGTCTAGTAAACTCTCGATTCCTGGCAGTTTTTCCAGCCATCAAAGCGCCAAAACCAGCCCCACCACTGTGAAACATGACTAAACGCTGCGCCGTCATGACCATCCCATTTCAGTACAAAATCAGCCGTATCACCACCGCCGACTACTGAAAGCGCTTGCTTGTTTTGGCAATCGCTAAGCTGAGACGAGCAGAGCCAATGGCAAAGTCGATTTCTCAGCTAAGCTCCAACTTGGGCCATTCCAGATGATCGTTCCCTGCGTGCTAGCACTGCAGTATAGCGTTCAATGGTTTGCATACCTATGTCGAGCGCCATGTCATGGCGCCAACATGCGTCACGCTAACTTCACGCCGCTCTGGCTATCAGGATGTTCCAGCCACCGCAACATCGGTTGGCAGCAACAGAAATTCATCCACATGTTCACGACCAACTTTTTGCTCCACCGCTTGATAAATCTGATGGATGACATCGTGCTGACCTGGGCTCAACGCGGCTCTCACCCAAACTCAACCTTTTGTACTCCAAAAAGGTATTTGCTATGGCGCCGCCGATCAAGATCTGGATCAGCCTTGTCGATGAACTCATAATCTACCAATTTTGTCGAAAACTTTGGCACCTCGACGATGGCGACTAGCGGCCGTTTGGGACTAAGCATGGCGCTGAGTGATGGCGTCATATTCAGCACGAACGCAAGTCACCCGCCACCCCAGGTATATACATGGTAATTTCGTGTGACTGGCGTGTTTTCGGATGACCACCGCAAGCCGTCTTAGTACAAAATAATCAGCCTGGCTGGCCCGAGTAATTGAGCGCAAACTGCGTGTCGTCAGCTTCTTCTTCAGGATAAAACCACGTCAAACAGAATGATTGCATCAGAGGATCGCCGCACTGTTTGACGAACTTTATCACCCACACAATCATCAACAAATTTCACTGGATACTGCAGCAACTCTGACAAGCGCACAGCGACCGGTGCTAAACTATATTTTCGTCTCGACCTCGCGGGCGACCTAAGTGACTGATCAGCACAATCTTTGCAATGCTGCGACAACAGATATTTCAAGCGTGGGCAAACTGGCACGAATTCGTAAATCATCAGAAATCTCGCCATTTTCAAGCAATGGCACATTATAGTCAACGCGCACCAACACTGTTTTATGGCGCAAGTCAACGTCATGAATAGTCTGTTTGAAAAATCGTTTGCCCACCCTCGATATCCTATGTACTAACTCATTTACTCAATGTCAAAACGCGTATTGTATCAGTTTTGCCAGCACCGGGACGGTGACCATTGACCAATACCAATGTTGCTACGCCGTCACCAAAGTAGCCTTCATTTTTCAAATCACGCGCCAAATCAATACCGTGACAGTTCTCTGGTGGACGCATGTACACACGAGTTGCGTAATTCAGCGCCAACTTCTGAGCTGTTTTGAGGTTGTCTGTCAGGCTGATGATCGGCATGTTTGGACGGAAAGCACCGATGTTGACTGCCGTAGCACCCGTGTCTGTCTCTGCCACGATAGCATCTGCATTGAGGTCGCGCGCCAAACGAGCGGCCGTGTAGCTGATGACGGCGTCATTTTTCTGGCGAGATTCACTCTTCGTTACTGGCATGACATCACTGTGTTCCTGGGTGTAGAGAATGGTTTTTCGTAGTGGAATCAACCGCTTCAATTGGGTATTTACCATTGGCAGTCTCATCAGACAACATCACCACATCAGCACCTTGGATGACCGCGTTTGCCACGTCAGCTCACTTCAGCGCGGCTCGGCTCAGGATTGTCAACCATACTACCCATCATCTGAGTTGCTACGATCACCATCTTGCCGTGCTTGCGACACAATGTGATAATCCGTCGCTGTACGACTGGCACAATCTCAGCACCAGCTTCCACCGCCAAGTCCCCTCGGGCCACCATGACACCATCGCTCAACTGCACGATTTTTTCCAGATTTTCTGGAGAGATGGCAGATTTTGTCTCAATCTTGGCGATGATCTGCGCTTCAGAACAAACGTCAACAAACGCTGCAAGTCAACGATATCAGATGCCGACTGACGAGCTCAAAGAAACATAATCAAAGTCCGGCTAGTCCCCCACTCAATGTCTTCTAGGTCTTTCTGGGTCAAAATATCACCACCAAAAATCAGTGTCAGGCAAATTCAAACCTTTTCGGCTCATCAAAAAGCCGTCGTTTTGAATCTCAACCTTGATGGCAGTTTCGCTGACGATTTCGCGCACAATTGAACGAATTTTACCATCAAACATGTACAGCGGCTCGCCAACTTTCATCTTGTTGGCCAAGTTGTCATTGCACTGGAAGATTAAAGCTTCCGTCATGTTCAGCAATTTCCGAATCCAGCACCAACATATCGCGCAGTTTTTCACTTCCAACATGTTGTCTTTCAGAATACCCAGACAGATTTTTGGACCTTGCAAATCTTGCAAAATCACGACTGGCTTGTCTTGCTCGCGACTGGCAGTACGAATCCACTCGATTTGTTGCGTGCGCTCTTCGTAGCTACCGTGACTAAAGTTTAGACGAAAAGCCATTGAGGCCAGCGGCCATCAGCTCTGATACTTTTTCCTGGCTCATGGTTGCAGGACCAATTGTTGCCAAAATCTTGGTACGTTTAAAAATAGGTTTTACTCATTTTTAAATTATATCACGAAAATAACAGTGATGGAAAATGGCTGTACTATGCAAGAAAAATTTCTCTCATATTCATGATAAGCAGTTCCACTGAGCTCTATGCTGCCAGTAACGGTATGCTTTATACAGGCGGCGATCAGATTTTTAAATCAACGTACGCCAAGGCTGATAAGTTTTAGAGTACTCAATGGTTCACCTACTCGATCGCCCTCCTCTACTGGCAGTATTTTTGATCGTATCAATACAACCTTTTTATCTCATTAACTGATGACAACTTCATCTCTATTACAATATTCTCTTGAAATAAGCTTGCCATTCTTCGATAAGTATATATTTCACAGATATATCTTGGGCTCACTCCCACGTTTTCGCATGCTCCATCATCTCTGTATGCCACCTAGCAAAACGACTCGTCTTAATGTCACCATCTATACTTAAGAATTTAATCCATAAGCTAAATTGCCACGCTGCCTGACTTTATTTTTCAGCCAACACCTCCTCAAAAGTTGGCTTTTTCAGAGTGAAGGTACGCTCTACGTCTGGATCTATTACGCCTAGTCTAACTTTGACATCAACGGGCATGTCTTTAAATATTTCTCTGACTTTCGGGGCTGAATTTTTGGCAGTTTGTTCTTTTTGCCAAGTCCTTACTACATAGTCGTCGCTATATATTTTGTCTGATTATCTACCCGAGAAACATGTATCTTTATACTTTTATCTGATTTAGGGTAGGCGTTAGTAGACCATACGCAAGAAATACCAAAAGCACCGCCATCGCAACTAGGCTTTTCTACATCAAAATCTTGATTGTATTGGTTTTTTAGATAGCTAATTATATTAGCCTGCTCGGTCGTATCGCTAACCGAACGTTTATTAATTTCTCTATCTACTATAATTCCACCTACGATATACACTGCGTCATTATCACAACTATCGACGACAGAATAATTAAAATAACTCGCCGGGCCTTTTTATTATTGTATGATTTGTTAGTCCTTTTGCTTTTACCCTTCGCCATGTAATATGGCCTCTTATTGCTTAGTTATTTATGATTTTATTTAAACATAGGCATGATACAACATGCTAGTGGTCTTGTCTGTAAAAGCAACTCTGAGGTTGATAATTGCTTTGAGATTAGTGTCAGATATTCTAGAGTTTTTAATGCCATAGTATTCCCTATCTTATTAATACAATCATTCAAGTCTTTTTCGGACCCCAAATCTTTTTATCTAGAAAAATTGTACATCTGCCAGTTGAACGGCTTTTTGCTATTGGTGTTTATACACTATACACACCTCTTCTCGCAGCTTCTCTCACAATTTTGAATATAAAGAGGCTCTTTTGGCTGTCATTCGGAGCGTCTATTATTAATCTATACAGGAAGCCTTTGTCCTTGGTTTTATTGTCTTCATATTTAGATTGTTTATTCACAGAATCTACCAAATCTTCAGATAAGACAATTTCTGCCCGTGCACTATCTGCTTTATATGCCACTTGCTAGCGACGTTAACTTTTGATGATAGATTCTAACTCCCTGCTGGCTTGGACTGACCAGATGGCGGCGATGTATGGTCGCTACAGTCAGAGGGGTTCAAATAGCTGCAATCGATATCAAATTTTAGTTTTGCCTGACGCTAGGTATGCTTGCGACATCCATATACCGTTGACCCCAAAACCTCCGTGTTTATACTCGGGTCTTTCGACCTAAAGTCTTCTTTTATATTTATTGTTCAGATACTCAGACATCTTGCTCTGAACACCGGTTAATCTATTTTCATTTTTCGAATATATAAGCCAGCCAAGGCAACAATAAACACACTTAAAGCTACCTAAGAACATTTAGTACCAGTCTGTATAGCTTATTCTTGCTCCGGTTGCGCTTCTGGACATCACAACCCTCCAATAGTCTTATCTTTATGCTTTCATTGTAACCTAAACCACAAGCAATATACAACGAAAAATAGACGTCAAGCTGCTCATGATAAGTTCTCTGTGGTGACCTTACCGGAATCGAACCCGGATTGCCAGGATGAAAACCTGGTGTCCTAACCGTTAGACGATAAAGGCCAACGTCACGAATTATAGCAAATTGTCAGTCAGTTGTCTACAGGTGACTGGCGCAATTTTCCGCCCCATTTCTCATTTGGCGTCGTTTCTTATATAATAATATCCATGGCAAAAGCAAAAGAAGAAGCGCAACAAAAAGTACACTGGTATTGATGCTGCCACCAAGCGACCGTCAATCACTCGCGTTAGTGCAGTCAACCGTTCACGGTTTGGCCAGTGGCGTCATGATCACCAACGACAGCTCAGCATTGCACGTACTGTCGCCATCATCACCGTTGCGCTCATCATCATTGCTCGGTGTCGCGAGCTTATTCCTGACGCCGTCTACTTCACCGGCAGACGAAAACCAAAGGTGCTGCTCTTTACTCTTTTTGATTCAAATACCATCTGACCACCGTGCGCCAGGACAACTTTGCGTGCCAAAACAACCCGATCCTCGTGCCGTCCGGGCGTTTTTGCGAGCATTTGAGCCACGGGAAAAACTTGCTGAAACAAATTTGCTTGTCTCAGCGTCAGGAACGCCAATGCCAGTGTCTTTGACGGCTAAATACCACGTCGCCACCATCTCTGGTCAGCTTTACTTTGATGGTCGTGTCGGGTTTTGAATAGTACAGCGCATTTTCAATCATGTTCATCATCACCTGTCGCAATTTTTCACCCATCCACCATGGGTTGCGGGGATGTCTTTGTCGATGTCCACTGCTATTTTTGACATGTCGCTGTTTAGACATGGTCTTGAGGAATGCGACCTCATCCTTGACCAGCTGCGCCAAGTCGGTTATGACGATTGATGACGAATTTTACCCGTTTGCAACCTCAGATACACTCAAAAATCGCCAATTAGCTGCACCATTCTTTCGCTGGAGCCAAAAGGCTTCGGTCAATACGGTGCGTTGTGTTGCGTTGATCGGTCCCAGTCGCCTCCAGCATCATCATCCAAATAGCCCTTGATGGTCGGTGAGTGGAGTTCGCAGCTGGTGTGATGCCATGGAGATGAATTCATCTTTGGCGGCGTCCAGTCGTTGCACTGGCGGTTACTAATCCTGAGCTCCCTCGTTGCATCGATGATTTTTCTGTTGCAACGTCTCGTTGAGTTGGCGTACTTCAGCCATGGCGAGTGAGTTTTTGACTCGCCACCACCACACCACTCATGGTTTCCAGGAGGGAAGATCTCGCCGCGTGTAGCGCTGGCTCGTCTGCCAAACAACACACAACCAACACATTCGTGGTCCATGGCTAGCGGCAGGATGACTTCAATGTGGTACATCGCCAAACTTTGCTGCAATGATTCATCCGCCAAATCTTTGACGAGCACCACTTCGTTGTAGCGATAGTGCCGATGGATATGCTTTGTCAATCGTGCCACGTCAATCGCCGGAAGAACTCGTTTTGCTGGTACTCTGGCCTGAACGTATCACCAATTTTCACTGCCAGTGTCACAGATTCCGCCTGAAAATGACCGCCGCAAAAACATTTCATGCGCTTCAAAAATACGTCCAAATCAGTGCTGCGTAGTAACGAGCATGCCCATCTCAGCAAAATCTTGCTTGCGCTGCGACTCGGTTTTCAAAACATGAGTCGCTTTTTCAGAGATTGCCCATAGTCTCTATCCATGCATATAAATATAAGCGATTTAGGCCTTCTCGTCCAGATATCTGTGCTATAATGAGCCTATGAAGAAAAATTGCCATTATCGAAGATGATCCAGCCATTAGCCAGATGTACCGCATGAAATTTGAGGCTGATGATTTTGACGTACGACCTCGCAGCCGATGGCAAAGTGGGCGTCGAATTGGCTGAGAAATTTACCCCAGATATCATTTTGCTTGATTTACAAATGCCAGAAATGGACGGATTGACCGCCTTGATTCGTTCTCACGCGTGGGGCAAAACCGTTCCAGTCATCGTCCTGACGAATTTGAGCGAAGAAGAAGCGCCTGACGAACTGCGAGATCTCAACATTCACAGCTACATCGTCAAAGCAAACTTGACACCACGCCAAGTGGTCAGCAAAGTCAAAGACGTCATCGGCTAATTCACCTACATTGCTTTGCTGATTGGCAATGGCGAGGCAAAGCATTGATCAAATTATCAAACAACGCCGCCACCGTCAGCGGTCCAACACCGCCTTTTCGGGCGTGATTGATACGTCCTGCCGGTCACGCACTTCTTTGGCAGCGTCGCCAACTATTTTTACCCTTGTCAGACGCAGTGCCCGCATCAACCACAATTGCGCCAGGCTGCACCATATCGAACGAAAAATAACACCCGGGCTACCCGTGGCGGTGACAATCACTTCAAAAATCAACTAACCGCGCCAAGTCATCCCCCATGTCAAAGACCACCGGCTCAAACCAGACCGACGCCACATATCCACCAGTGGTGCGCCCACTAGTCGACCATGTCCAACCACAGCGATGCGCTTTTTGACAGAGTCAATACCATGACCCGACAATAGCCAATTGATAGCCGTTGGTGTTGCCGCTTCAAACGAGCGAGCGAGGATTAGCAGTCCATCGACATCTTTTTCTGGCGCAACCGCAGCCAATATTTCGTCCGTTTGAGCTGGGTCTTTTTAGTGGCAGCTGCACGATAATCCCCTGCACATTTTCTCGCATATTCAGCTGCTGAACCGTCTCCAATACATCTTTCACGTGGTGAATTTCTGTATCAATCAAAATATCCGCACCATAGTTACGCTTCAAAGCGCATATATGTTTCAATCACTGGATTGTCGGTGTTTAGACGATTGCCAATCGAGAGCTGAATATGCCACGCTTGGCGCAATGCTCGAACTTGCTTGGCTTGACGTTCTTTGATAAAACTTGCCAAATCTGTACCAGTGAGTATTTTCATCTCTATCATTCTACCAAATGAGCCTGCTTGAGTACAGGTATCATGCGGTATAATGCTAGAAGCTTGCACATGGCGGATGTAGCTCAGTTGGTTAGAGGCTGGATTGTGGCTCCGGAGGCCGTGGGTCTCGACCCCCATCGTTCGCCCCAAGCATTGATTTGTGGCATAATATGTGCTAGAATCACACGTATGGGCCAGTAGCTCAGCTGGTTAGAGCACCTGCCTCTTAAGCAGGGGGTGTCGAGGTTCGAGCCCCTCCTGGCCCTCCAAAATAACCTCACACGCGTGTGAGGTATTTTGCTATGCATACGGGTTATACCGACGGGAAGGCGGTTCGTGAAATGATGACCTTGTCTGTTGAGTCCTATCGGACGAGCGTTGGCGTTTGAAGACTGCCGATTTGGCCTATCTGTTTCAGTCTTGGCAGTATGCGGTTTTCTGTTTGAAAGATTCTGCTCTGCCGACTGCTTGGATTTATGATCATGCCCCGAAGCTACAACCCCCAATTCCATGCCAAAGCGACGCACATACCCATGGCAGCTAGCCATGGCAGAGCTTTTGATAATTATTGATGTATTGAGCGATCTGAATTTGCCCGATGTTTTTCGTTGATGCTTCGTCCCGTATGTCCGTACGCCGTAAAACCGTCAATCGACCCTCGTCGAGGATCAGATAGTCTCATCATCAGTTCTCGAGACATGCGTGGTTTTCGACTCGCATCCATATTTGATACTCGTAATCCTATGGCGCCCCGAGTAGGATTCGAACCTACGACCTTAGGCTTAGAAGTCCTCTGCTCTCATCCAGCTGAGCTATCGGGGCGTATTCACTTATAGCATCTTTCTGCTACAATGATACAAGCTTGCGGGTGTAGTACAGCGGTTAGTATGCAAGTTTTTCCAAACTTGAGATCGGAGTTCGATTCTCCGCACCCGCACCAATATTTACGATAATTCCCATCCGCAAAAGGGCATCATGGATCGATATTTTATACACAGAAAAACCGCAGGCATGACCGACCACGACATCGAAGATGCCTCTGAGTTTTATGACATCATTGAGCGCAGCAGCTTTGACGCATCAGCTGTCTGATTCCAGGCCGTACATCTACTGGACGATGGAAATTTACGACAAAGCCAACGGTATCAAAGGTGGTGGTGGCCTGGGCGACTGGCAGCGGATACACGGCGAGTGGCCGAAAAAAGTAGACGTGCCATTTGTGGTAGTGACGCCATTTTCACCGCAGCGAATCACACCAAAAATCACTGACCTAGCGCAGGAAGAATTTTCAGAAACTGTCTCACCACAAGACTATGGCTTTTGAAGTACATCGACGAGGTGTCCATTAGTTCACGCTGGTCTTCCTGATGCTAGTTTGAGTATTTTCAAAAAGGTACTCGGCTCAACGCAATTTGTTACCATCTCAGAGCCAAACTTTGGACAATTGTACGAAGGTGAAGGCTCGGGCGATCACCGACTTACCAAGAGTCGCGCTCGGGTTTGGCGGCTATAAAGCCTGAAACTACTCGGCATCAAACCAGCCGTCATCCAACTCAACGAAACCGCAACCATTTTTGCGGCACTGGCTCGACTGGACGAGCTATGCGCCAACGGCATGAACTATGTACGAAGCAGTCGTTTACGTGCACGCAAACACACACACTCTATACCAACCACACCCCTACTCAAGCGGCTGAACCAGAATTTCACCGCTCACAATTTGAAAAAATTAGTGCTGCCAAATCTCAAAAGCAACGCCGTGCGCTGCTGGCTGATGGAACAATTTCGTAACGACCGCTTGCGGCCAAACCTGCTAGCAATTGAACTGACCGAAGCCAAAAATGGCGTCAGTAAACTCACGCCCGCGTGGCAAATTTCCGCGACCGCAACAACGACAAGGTCAAGTTTCATGCCATCACCAATGGCATCGATCTCGAGACGATGGGTACTGCCGGAAATCCTGCAGCTCTACACGAACAGCGGAATCATTGATAGATTTGGGCTGCCAACAGATAATTTTTCACGCCAAGATTGACACGTGACTGCGTCAGACCTCCGTGCCATGCACCGCGCTGGTCGCGCTGCCTTAAACCGTGTGCTAGAGCACCGCAAAGATCAATACACCATCCTGTGCAAATACCAGAAAATGCATTGTTATTTGATTTTAAACGGCGCTTCGCCAACTATAAGCGACCGTACATGCCGTTCACTCAACCTGAAAGCCCTCCGAGGCCAGATTTTGGTGGATTATAACGCGCATTATATCTTGGCGGGAAAAGTCCATCAAGGCGACACTGTGATGTATCAGCGGCTGCTTGAAATTTACAATTGGTAGACGCTGACCCCATCTTTAAAAGAGCGTGTTCACTACATCCAAGATTACGATGAAGAGCTGGGGCGCGCTCTGGCGAGTTGGCTCAAACATCGCCATCAACGTGCCGGAGTTGGTTGGGAGGCTTTCGTCGGTACCTCATGGGAAAAAAGACATCGCCAATCTCAAATTGCCTCATTTCCACCAGTGATGGGGTGTGGCGGACATCAAAGCCAATCGCCTGCCTAGAGAGTTAGTGGCAAAAACCACGACGAAGAAGTTCGTTCACCGTATCTCAACATGCAGCAGCCAGCACGCATCATGCAAAATGATTCACTGCTGGAAAAATTAACTCATCGCCAGCTCAAAGCGTACCTGCCGATCATCTCTGGCGCGCGCATGATAAAAGACTATCTCCACTTTTTTTGTTCCCAAAGCGGTGATGTTGTTCGTTGATGACTTCAACTTGCGCACCCAAACGGTTCAGACGCTGAGCCAGATCTTCGTAACCACGGTTGATGGAGTACACGTCGCGCAAGGTTGATTGGCCTGGTGCCGCCAACATCGCCAAAAAGACGACAACGCTTGGTCGAAGCGCCGGCGGCGCGATGACGTCGGCATGGTTTCCATTGGTCGGACCGCTGATATATACCCGGTGCGGATCGACCAGCTCAATGTGCGCGTTCAACGCTTAGTTCAGTGAAATAAATCGCCTCGATTTTCATAGCTCCAGTCATGTACCAAGGTCCTACCCTCAGCCATGGTAGCGATGAGCCCTAAGAACGGCAAATTATCCATGTTAATCCCCTGGAAATGGCAATGCGTGAATTTTTGTCTTTTGGCGCAACCAGCTTGGAGTGTTTCAGCGCGATGTCCACTAAAACGAGTGCACATTGTTGGCTGGGTATTCGTCGCTCAGTTCAGTACTGCAGACCCATCTCAGCCAGTGTCGCTAGCTCAATTTCCAAAACTCAATTGGCGCTCGACGCACTGTAATCTCCGAATCAGTCACCACGGCCGCCGCGATGAAGCTCATAGCCTCGATCGGGTCCTCAGACGGCGCGTGTTCAGCCAGGTTGGTTGATCGATTTTTTACCGGTGATGGTCAACGTAGTAGTGCCGATGCCTTCTATCTTCACGCCTAATTTTTCCAAGTAGAAACAAACGTCCTGCACCATGTAGTTTGGGCTGGCGTTGCGGATGATGGTCTTGGTTGGTGACAATGCCGCTGCCATGATGAGGGTTTTCAGTCACCGTGTCACCACGTTCAGTCAGGACAATGGTGTGATCACCCGTCGTGACATCAACCGTCGCGTGATAACTGTCTGGTTCCGCCTCTACCTGCATCCCAAAATGCTTCAGACCTGACAAATGTGGCTCTACGGTGCGCTTACCGAGAGTTACAGCCACCGGCAAACGGCAAACGAAAGTCATGGGATACTGATGCAGCAGCGGACCGAGAAACATTAGCACGGTGCGAGTGCGCTTTAGCGGCAGCGATATCCATGTCCTCCAACCTCAGCCGAGCTGGCGGTGTGATCTCTAAGTCGTTGCCTGCTAGCCACCTTGTTTTGACACCGATGGAATTAAGCACTTCGATGATGCGGTTAACTCTTCGATGCGAGATACGCGTCGCAATGTCGTTTTTGCCTTTGTTTAGCAAAGCTGAGCGCACAGCAAAAGCCACTGCAGCATTTTTACTCGTTTTTAACGATCGATACTACCAGACAGTTTGTGTCCACCTGAGACACGGAAATTGATCTTGCCGGTTTTTGTTAAGCAGCATGATATTATGGCTCAATACCTCCGAGATGCTGCGACAACATTTCAAGGCTCAGGTTTTGTTTGCCGCTTTTCAATACGATTGATTGCACTCTGAGACGTCCCTAAAGCATCAGCTAATTGGGCCTGCGTCAGATTTTTCGTTGACGTGTCTTCCGCAATGAGCGTACCGATCTTTTTGGATGTATCGATCTGTATTCATGCCGGCAGTATATCACAAATGATATAATAGTACAAATGGTATAATGGGGTTATATAGGGAGAAATTGACATGGAAGATCAAGCAATTGAACGACTCATCGCTGCAGAAATTGAGCGGCAGCAAACGGGACTGGAGCTCATCCCCAGTGAAAACTACGTTTCACCAGACGTGCTCAAGGCGCTGGGCAGCGTATTTACCAACAAATATTCTGAGGGCTACCCTGGCCGACGGTACTATGGCGGGCAGCATAACACCGATCAAATTGAGCAGTTGGCGATTGACCGTGCTAAAGCAACTATTTGGCGCTGATCATGCCAACGTCCAGCCTACACTCTGGTGCCCAAAGCCAACGAGGCGGTGTATTATGCGTGGTGTGAGCCAGGCGACACCATTTTGGCGATGGATTTGGCGCACGGCGGACACCTGACGCGTGCGCACCAGTCACCCGCTCAGCCCGCGAGTACAACCTTTGTCCCGCTACGGCATAAAGGACGTGAGACCGGTGAGATTGACTATGAAGAGAAAGTTTCGTGAGTTGGCGCTGAAACATCGACCAAAGATCATCTTGGCGGGCTTTTTCGGCCTATCCGCGGAGCTGGATTACGCCAAGTTTGCCGAGATTGGCAGCAGAAGTCGGCGCTATGTTGATGGCGGATATGAGCCACATCGCTGGATTAATTGTCGGCGGCGTAGCTAAAATCCGTTTGACTATGGCTCACGTTATCACCACTACCACACACAAAAAACCGCGGTCCGCGCGGTGCGCTTGATTTTGTCAAAAGGTGTCGTCGGCAATCCGTTGAAACGACCAGAAAAAGACCCTGGAAAATCTGCCAACACTCATCGACCGGGCAGTCTTCCCTGGCACTCAAGGTGGTCCGCATATGCATACCATCGCTGCCAAAGCGGTGGCTTTTGAGTGAGGCACTGCGTCCAGAGTTTGCAGCGTACGCCCAGCAGATCGTTACCAATGCGGCTGTACTGGCAAATGAACTGAAACGTGGTGGTTTGAAGTTAGTGACCGGTGGCACTAGCAACCCACTTGGTGCTGGCGGATGTGTATGGCAGCTTCGGTATTGACGGCAAAACCGCTCAGGAGCGGCTGGAGGCCAGCGGCATCACCGCCAACGCCAATGCCATCCCGAACGACACCCTGCCGCCTTTCCGTCCAAGTGGTTTACGGCTTGGCACACCAGCAGTGACGACACGCGGCATGACAGAGGCTGAGATCAAGCAAATTGCTGAGTGGATTATCACAGCGATTCAGGCAGAAAAACCCGAGTGTCCATGCTGAACTCAAACAAAAAGACTGAGTCTTTAGCGAAGAGCTTTCCGCTTCCCTACTAGAATCTCAATATACATTAAAAATCCCGGTGATCCCGGGATTTTTAATGACTGCATATGTCAGACTAACATTTACCAGTAGTAATGCTCTTTACACCAGCAGGGGTCGTTGCTACCAGCAACTTGCTTGTAGTACTCAACTTTGACTACCAGAGGGTTTACCACCGTCCTGGCATACCGTGTACTTGTATTTGTCGTGGTCAGTGTTTGGTCGGCTGTTGCACTAACCTTGGTTGTATCAGCAGCTGCACACTTAGTTTGACAGTCTCAAATGTGCAGAAGGTCTGGAGTGCAGGCCACGCGTCTTTCTCTAGAGTTGTAAGATGCTGCTGCGTTGACGAGGTTACGTGCGTTTGATTGACGTTCATCGTCACGTGCTTTTTGTGTTACACCGTTGTAGGCAACGATGGAGATTGCTGCCAAAATCGCGATAACAACGATCACGATCAAGAGCTCAACAAGTGTGAAAACCTTTAGTTTTGTTTTGAAGAAATCATTTCTGATTTGCCCCCTATTTTTTTGGTTAAGTTATTAACAATTTTGATTGTATCAGAGCGGTTTTAAAAACACAAGCATTTTTATCATTGTGCGTTGAGCGACCGGGCATACATAATGCCAGTGTAGCTGATTTCGCTACCTGCGACTTGACGTTTAGCGGTCAATTTGATCCTGACAGCACTCGGTTCAGAGCTGGAAATATTGATATAGTCAATCTGTAAATCAGTCGCAGAATTTGACGACATCACCGTTTCTGTCTTTGGACGCTGCCAGGTATTTGGCGAGGTTTGGCACGCATTCATGGAAACTTTTCTCATGAGCTTGGAGCCAGCAACTGAATACTCCAGGTTGTGTGACAAGGCTTCTTCGAGCAGTAGCCCAGCGCTCGCCACTGAACAATCCTTGACCAGCCGCCGGTCGGTTGCTAGCGGGTTTTTATTGGTGACAAAATTATTGGTACTTAGCGCAAATGATGAGTCAGGATTTGATAACCAGACTAGTGCGCACGTCTTCTTCATACGATCCAGCACCGCCTGCACTTCGTTCTGCAGCTGAGAACGAGCAGTCGTCGCATGGACTCCGTCGTCAAACTGATGACGATGCCGACGATACCCGCCAAAAATGATGATCACCAATGGCGATATCACCAACATCTCCACCAGCGTGAAACCACACTGAGACTTACGTGAGACGACGACCGCATGAGAAACTTCCTTTGCTGGATTGTCATGTTTGGCAGTAGCCGTCACGCGCATTACGCCAACGTTTGGCTGAACACGGCAACGCTTGAGGATGATGTTTACCGTTCCGAGCAGCGCATTGGTACGAGTGATGGTCTGTTCAGGATGAGATGAGCCAAAGCAGAGTTGCGTGATATCTCTTGATAGGTGCCTTCAGACCGCAGCACTTCGTATGCTAAAGTGCTCGCCTCGGACAATTTGCGGGCATCGCTACCGCGAAACACTACTACCTGGTACAGCTGATAGCCACTGATGATGAAAAAGTGACGCAACAAACAGTGTAATCATCAGCTCAACGACGGTGAAAACCTTTTTCATCACCGACTCTTCTCCACTATTTTCCACTCAAGGGGCTGTCCCTCGAGATGATACATGATGATATAGCCCTGGCATTCGTCAGTCAAGGTGATACAGCGATTGCCTGAACGGTTGATAGCAAAGTACGCATACACACCGTTGGCGTAACCTGATGGTTTATGAGTATTGTAGTCGCTCGTATATGACATCAGCATTGAGCGGCTTTAGTGGGGTCGAGTGTGATCCATACTGCAAAAACACCAGCGGAGACAAACTTCTCCTGGCAGCGGACCCTTCTTTGCAGCATCTGGTAGTTCGGAAAATATTTGATCGAAAAGTGCGTCAGTCATGGCGCTACCACCCGCACCGCTAATCACATGCGCTGGATAGCTACCAGCCGATTTGATGATATTGTTTGACGAGTCGCGCAGTCTCGCGAGGATATAATGATTCTAGATACTTTTGAATGGTCGTGATGTCACCCTCACGTGTTTTTGTCGCGGGTCGAAACTTGATATGACCGAAAAACTAACGGTACCAATGGCTAATAGAATAGCCATGATAGCCATCACAATAATCACTTCCACAACCGTGAAACCAGTTCGTCGACTCATAGTATAAGCATAACCAGAAATGGTCGTCAGTGCAAGCCTATAATTCTAATGGTTCTTGCTCAATGCGGACGTGAAATTGGTCATAGACTGCCTGGATGATGGCTTTGGCGAGCAGATTCGAGGTCATGATAGGTTGCGGCATGAGGATTAGTCAATCACCAACGCATTTTTGTCGTGAACCTTCATGTTATGCAGCTCCTTGCCGCGGAAACCCGCTTGATCAATCAGCCAACCAGTCGGAATTTTATAGGTTCCATCCGGCATGGCATAGTTTGGCACTTCGGAGTGGGTTTGACGAATGGCATCCAATGTCTCCTGATCAACCATGGCGTTCTTAAAGAATGACCCGCTGTTGGGCGTCACGGTTGATCGGGCAATTTATCACGCCGAATGGCAATAACCGCCTGACGGATGACCGCTGGGGTGTAATCGGTGATGTGATGCTCATCGAGATATCGCTGTAAACCAGCGTAAAACGGCGGCTGTGGAGCGCGGCGCGACAGACGAATAGTGATGGCCGTAATGCGGTGAGCGACCCATCTGTGAGCCACGGAAAATACTGTGGCGGTAAGAAAAATGACACGCCTCAGCAGGCAACACAACGATGGCGTCTGTAGCTGAATCATACGCCTCAACTCTACCAGGGTATCTGCTATCTCCCTGCCCATAGGCACCAACGTTCTGCACCGGCGCAGCTCCAGCCGTACCAGGATAGCAGACATCGCCTCAATCCCACTCAGGCCCATATCCACCGTTCGTGCCACCACTTCGTCCCAAACTTCACCGGCGCCAATTTTTGAGCGTTACTGATTGCTCATCTTCTGACACAACCTCAAAAACCCTTGATACGATTGAGTAGCACAACGCCCTCAAAACCTTCGTCTTTAGCGATCACATTACTACCGCCACCCAACACAAAACTGGCAACTGGCGTGACTGAGCATCGTGATATATCTGTGGAATCTCCTCCGCTGTCGTGGCCTCTGTCAAAAAGCGTGCGCTACCGCCCACTTGCATGGTGGTGTATTGTTTTGAGAGAAATGTCTGTGGAAATATTCATATGGTGATATTATACCACCCTTGATATACTGTGTCATTTTCATCGAATGACTAAGTATGGTATAATTTAAACTCGGTATGCACCCGTAGCTCAGCGGATTAGAGGTACTTGGCTTCGAACCGAGAGGGTCGCAGGTTCGAATCCTGCCGGGTGTACGCATTTTCGTCATAATCACATTGAAATCTTTTACTGACGAGTTGACACGCCCCGTTAGCTCAACTGGATAGAGCGTCGGTTTCCGGTACCGAAGGTTGCAGGTTCGACTCCCGTGCGGGTACCACACACGATACTCACACCTCTGCAAACAGACTGCAGAGGTTTTTGATACCGCAGCATCTAGCTAATCTGACGGTCGCTCAGGCCTCACCTACTGCCGCGCGAATTTGCTCAGCAGTGATGATGGTTGTACTCCTGGCGCAACTCGTGCCCGCTAACAGCTGCTTAGCAACGGTATTTTCGACAGCGCGCTGCACAACGCGTCGCATAGGTCGCGCACCAAGGCGTGGATCGTATCCAGCATCAACGAGTAGCTGCTTGGCCCTCGGGTTCGACTTTTAGCAACTTGAATTTTTCTGAGGCTCAAGCGTACGGTTAACTCCCGCCAAAAATCAAGTCGATGACTTGCAATAGTTCAGCTTGCCTAGAGGACGGAACAACACAATTTCATCAAATCGGTTCAGAAACTCGGGACGAACAAATTGGCGTTGATTAGTTCATTGATGAAGGTTTGTTCAAATTGTTCCAGCTGATAGCCACGCTCGATGTATTCATACGGATGCGGTCAGCACCAGCATTTGACGTAGCGATGACGATGCAGTCGCGAAACTAACTCTCGGTTTTCTCATCACGCAGAATACCTTCATCCAGCAGCTGCAGCAACGTCGTCAGTACTTGCGGATGCGCCTTTTTCTATCTCATCAAGCAACACTACTGAAAACGGCGCTTGTGACCCGAGCTGTCAAGACTCAGCGTGATCATTTGCGCCGTCAGCGATCAAACGAGCCACGTCCTCGGCGCGAACAAATTCGTTTAAGTCCAGTCGCACCAAATTGCCCTCGCCACCAAAATACACTTCCGCCAAAGCCTTCGACAATTCAGTTTTACCAACACCAGTTGGCCCCAAAAACAGGAAAGTACCGATGGGGCGACTCAAGATTTCTCACGCCAGCGCGCGCTCGACGGATGGCGTCGGACACAGCTCGACACGGCACGTGATTGGCTGATCATACGCTGGTGAATCAATGACTCAAGATTTAGACAACTTTTCACGTTCATCGCCGCCCGAGGCCGCAGCGATCTTGATGCCCATGGTTTTTCCGCTGCATCATCCACTGACTGCGCGGTGATGAGACCACCTTTGGAGATGCTGGCGGTTGATTCCAACACTTTTCAGTGCTCGTCCAGGCATGGCCAAATCTTGAACGTAACGCTCACCAACTCGGTACGCTTCATTGAGCGCCTGCAACATGTACGTCACGCTAAATTGATGTTCAAAGGAAATCAATTGGTCGCGCATAATTCTCATGGTTTCAGCACGATCCGTCGGCTGGACTGCTAGCGTATTTAACGCATGAGCCAGCCAGGCGTTACGTTGAGAAATTTGCAAAAATCGCTGCTGATCTAGAGACAAAATGATGCGCAGGCGACCGGCTTCCAAAACGGGCAATAGCAAATTGCTCATATCCACCGAACCGACACCCTCTTCGAAAAACAGCTGGGCGATTCTCCAAACACAAGATGACATTTTTGAGGCAAACGCTTCATTGAGCAGTCTCGTTACTAACTGCTCCAACTCACCACGACCGCCCGCCACAGAAATCAACGCTGACGCATCCAGCAAGAACACTTTTGCTGATATATGAGAATTGACGGTGACTTCCTTATGTCCATCGATCAACATTTCTGCAAATGCCGCAATGAGCGTACTCTTGCCGACGCCATCTGGACCAACCAAGGCAACATTTTGGCGACCGCCAGTATTGAAAAATCTGTAGCATTTGATCCAACACGTCAGTATGCGCATCCAAACGCGCTCATGATCGTCCCGCCCGACACTTGCTGACTCAGGTTTTGAGCAAATCGGCTGAGCAGCGGCGTATAACCAAACGACCAATCTCGCGCTATACCGCCAGTGCGCAGCGGCTTTTCTTTGAAATCTTCAACCAGCGCCTTTAGCCGCTCATACCAGCGAATTCCTCCAATACGTCCCGAAAATCCAGCTTCAAAGCTTGCCAAAATAGCGTCGTGGCTCAGGAAGACTTTAACGATGGCTGCCGCTACGACTGCACCCGTCACCTTGGGACTATCAGTCTCCTGCCAGATGTCAATCGCCGCTTGCCAGATGGCGTCGGTCATCCGTGGATCATCGGACGCAATGTTACTCAGGAAGTTCGGCGTCAGCCCAAGGCGCACTGCTAAAAATTGACCAGCCCGAGTTTTTGAAATAGCCATCACTAGTTCTTGTGGCGTTGCTTTTTGCTCAATTGACCCAGCAGATCAGCAGCCATAACATCATCAAGTGTCATCGGATGCTTACTCATCTCAGCAGTTTTAAGGTCACCTGCCACCAAATCGTCAGCATCACAAATGGCCCACTCATGCCCACCAACAACAACCGACTGGCCCGTGATGAATCACTGACCAGCAGCCCAACAAGATCATCACTAGACTACACAGACCCAGTAGTAAATGCCGACATCACCAAAACGAACCGAAAATCGCGCCTTTTGCGACCGCTGGTTATCATAGCGAATTATCGGCTCGATATTCATGACGCTACTCCCATTTGCCAAAATATGATGCCCATCAGTGGCGCCAGTGGTAGTAGTAGCCAGGCCGCAAATGATTAACACACCCATAACATTCTAACCAACAGGCAAATAAGCCCAACTGCAATCAAGATTGTCCGCAAAAATGCGCCAAAATACCCTGGAAAATGACCTGTCGAGGAACGCTCGAAATTGCTCTGGCAATCCGCCTGCACCACTCCGGCAGATATTTGCCGAAATGGATTAAACAAGGTCTTGAGCAGCAAGCCAATTGAGAAAATCAGCTGTTTTAATAGACCAATGTATACTTGTCGTACGTGTTTGTAAAACCCAGTACTATACCACCACTGAAAAGATTCCCACCAAAACATACTATCAGTATATCACGACTCGCGCGGTTGGTAGCTATAATATCTCTATATGATTCGACACATAGTGACAACCGCCATCGAGTAAAGCTGTCCGTGGCGGCATGAGATTACGCGGCGGTGGCTCGGCCCTGCCAAGTCTGGTGGTAGATTGACTCAGGCTTCATCCCTCGCGCCCTGCAAGATTTACCTTACGGTGTCGTTGTAGTGTCAGGAACCAACGGCAAAACCACGACAACAAAAATTGTCGTAGAGCTGTTGGAAGCGGCAGGCCTCAAAGTCTTCACTAACCGCACCGGTAGTAATTTCTCCGTGGTGTGGCGGCAGCACTGTTGGAGAGGTCAACCGGCGAGGCAAATTGGACGCTGATATCGCAGTCCTAGAACTGGATGAGGCCTGGGCTGTTAAATTTAGTACAACAGGTGCAGCCAAGATACTACGCTACTGCTCAACGTCATGCGTGACCAGCTGGACCGATTTGGCGAGATAGACACGGCAGCCGGTTTCGGATTGCGGCAGCTACCACCGAACATGTGGTTTTGAATCGTGACGATCCACGGGTCTTTCGCATCCATGAAAAAGACTTCAGCGACGACATCCTATTTCGGCCTGACCACCGACCTACTGCGGCTCAGCGCAGCAGATGATTCCCTGAAAACCGGCGATGCTGTGGCGAATGAATCAGTCCACGCAGATGTGCTGTTGACAGCCGTGGCGGAACAAGGGGCTGAGTTTTTGATCGACGACACACGCCACAGAATTGAAGTCGCGCTTAGTGGCGTATACAACCTGTTGAATGCGGCGGCGGCCTTTGGCGCTCGTTCGAACCATCGTGCCAGCACCAATTCCCTGTCTTACTGGGGCACTATCAAAAAGTCAAACCAGCGTTTGGTCGCGGCGAGACCATCACCTATAACGGTACATCAATTGATTTACTATTGGTGAAAAATCCCAGCGGCTTTTCGACTCAGTCTCCTGTCGTTTGGCAAGCGACAACGCCAGACTATGATCGCCATCAATGATAATTATGCTGACGGTCGCGACATGAGTTGGTTGTGGGATGTTGATTTTTCTGTGCTGGAAGATGTCAGCGTCGTTAGCGGTGTTCGAGCCTATGACATGGCACTGCGGCTAGGCTATGACGAAGTGGCCGTTGGTACTGTCGAACAGGATTTGGCAAAAGCGCTGGATGAATTTTTGGCACACGAGCCGACGGAGCCAAAAACAGATAGTAGCTACATCCGCCATGACCACCCTACGGCGATTACTCAGCGAGAAAAACAGACGTGGAGGATATCTCATGACAACGATCACCATCATCCAATTATACCCTAAGGACATGAATCTCTACGGCGACTGGGGGTATGCCTTGGTGCTCAAAAAGGCTAGAGTGGCGAGGGCTTTCGTGTCGAAATCATCGACCACAACCCAGGAGATACGACCGACTTTTCGACTGGAGATATCTTTGTGGGTGGCGGCGGACAAGACGCTGGGCAATTAGCCATTCAAGATGATTTACTGTCACGCGGCGAGGAGCTAAAAACCTGGCGAATAACGGCGTTTCCCATGTTGCTCATCTGCGGGATGTACTCAGTTGCTTTGGGCGACAATTTGTTACCAATGACGGTTCTGTCATCCGCGGCATTGGCGTACTGCCCGTGGAAACGACTGCCGGAGAGGAACGACTCATCGGCAATATCACCCTGGAGAGCGAACAGTTTGGCACAATCGTTGGCTACGAAAATCACAGCGGCCAGACATTTTTGGACGACACAGTTCAGCCACTGGGCAGGAGTGGTCCGTGGTGCTGGCAACAACAATACTGACGGCACTGAAGGGGTCCAATTCAATAACGTCATAGCAACCTATCTGCACGGATCATTATTGCCGAAAAATCCAACGATAGCTGACTTTTGATAGCTAAAGCTTTGAAGCGACGCGGGGTATCAACTGAAAACCTCAAGCCGCTTGAGATTGATACGCTAAGCGCAGACAGCGCAACAAGTTGCGGCTGAGCGACCGAGATAGACAGTTACGATAATCCACCAAGATTAGTCTCTAGCTGTTATGTCAATTGAAAAATCCACGCCATACTTCCATGGCGTGGATCTGATATTACTTCGATGGTCGGGGTGAAAGGACTCGAACCTTCGACCTCACGGTCCCAAACCGCGCGCGCTAGCCAGCTGCGCCACGAAATGAGGTAACTACCTGCAAGGTATTGTAGCACATTAGCGCAGGTAAAGCTAGTCTTGTTGTAGCGTAATTTACGGCTCATGCGTTTACGCTTTGGTCGGTGAGATGTCAACGGAGCGCTCAGCCTTATCAACCGGCAACGCGTGGTCATGGTCAAAGCTGTGAGACTAAGATTTTTACCAAACGGCATCTCCAAGTCTGCGACCTTGTCGTCTGGGATTTGGTCAAGGTATTTGACCAAGGCGCGGATGGAATTACCATGCGCCACCAATAGCACATTTTCACCGTCCTGCAGTCGTGGCAATATCTCGGTCTCAAAGTACGGCACAACTCGTGCATACACGTCTTTCAGGGTTTCGCCGTCTGGCACTGGATAGTCCCAACCGCGACGAATGCCATTGAACGCCTCTTCGCCAATCTGATCCTTAACTTCCCATTTGTCACTACCCGTCAGCGTACCATAGTCGCGCTCATTGAGCTCTGCTGCGTGAATGGTCGGCAATGTGGTAATTTCTGCGCCCTTAAGTAAAGGCGTCAAGCGTCTGGTGAGTACGCTTCAGCAGAGGTATATGCCACATCAAACGTCGTATCTTTCAGTAATTGACCAAGCCGCACCGTGTCTGAGATGCCTTTTCTGTCAAGCCAGCATCTGTCAGTCCGGTCCATTTGCCCTGCAAATTCCGACTCACTTTCGCCGTGGCGGGTGATGAATAGTCGTCAGAAGCGCCCTTGCGCACTGGCGTATCACTACTACTGCTTTCGTCACCGCCAGTTGTGGAGAAATACAATTGTTTCAGTATCAGCATTGTCATCATCAGCAATGGCGGTTTCAAAAATACCCCGACTGGTCGTGAGCCCACGCTTTCAGTGACCATGGCAGCAGCAATTCACCTTTCAGTACTTCCTGTTTACTGATGAATCGCCATTCTTCGATCTCTGGATCGTGTGGACTGATAGCACTAACGCTGATTCTTTGATGGACGCTGTGAAGATGAATTGGTAGGTGATAAACCCATCACCCATGCGCTGCGCTACACCCATCAATGACACATCGCTTGGATTGATATCGATACCAACTTCATCCTTTACTTCCCGTAGCGCTGCCACTAGTGGTGATTCTTCAGTGTCAACCATACGGTCAAAGCTCAATACGTCTTATAGTTCGACTTAACGATCAAAGCTCGACCCTCAACATCCTCCAACAGGACAGCAGCTCCAGACGGTCGGGCATCCAAACTTTCAAGCCATTGACGTCGTTCTGCTCTCATAAACCCATCCATTATTTTGCAAACTCCACTGCTCGCGTTTCGCGAGATAACATTAACTGATAGTACCTGGGTATTGCATGGTTGATTCGATCTTGGTGGCAATATCACGCGACAATTTGATGGCACTCAGGTCATCAATCTTTCTGGCTTGACAATCACTCGCACTTCTCGTCCGGCAGAAATTGCATAGGCCTTATCAATACCTTCAAAGCTGGTTGCTACATTTTCCAAGTCGCGCATGCGTTCAGCAAAAGTTCTCCGCTGAGATGTTACGCGCACCTGGGCGTGCTGCTGAAGCAGCATCCACCACACGAACCACCAATGCTTCTGGGTTGTCGCTTCAATGTCATCGTGGTGCGCCTCAATGGCGTGAGCAATTCGCTCGTCCATGCCATATTTACGCGCCAACTCTGCCGCAATGTGGTGATGCTTACCTTCAATCTTGTGCGTCACTGCTTTTGCCAGAGTCAGTGTAGCAACGTCGCGATCTTTGATATACGGACGTCAGCGCCAATTTCCTCAGCAATCATCCCTGCCATCTGCGCCATCTCGAGTAGAATGCTTCAGCACGTTCTGACCATACGAGGTTCGGAATTTCAATTCACCCAACAGGCGCAGCATTTCCTTTGGAATACCAACAACACCCGCTTCACGCATGGCATCTTCACCAGCCTGCTTGACTTCTTTGTCAATCTGTTTTTGTGCCTTAGCAACAACTTCCTCAATGCGCGCTGGATGAATGCGTCCATCTTTCATCAGCATCTCCAAACTCAAACGCGCAACCTGGCGACGAATTGAGTGTAAAGCTCGACAGCACCACCATACCAGGTGTATCGTCTACCAAAATGTCGACACCAGTGGCACGCTGCAACGCCTGAATATTACGACCTTCCTTACCGATGATGCGGCCTTTCATTTCATCATCAGTCAGTTTCACCGCCGTCACGGTGCGCTCAGCCGTTACTTCACTGCTCATTCGCTCCATGGCGGTGAGTAAAATAGTCTGAGCCCGCTCTTCAGCATCGTCCATGGCCTCGTGCTGCAATTTTGCAACCAATTTGATGAGGTCATCACGAATGTCACGCTCAGTCATCTGCATCAATTTTTCGGCTGCATCTTTCTTTTTCAGGCCAGCAATTTTTCCAATTTTTCCCTGCTGACAGTACGAATTTGCCGAATCTCATTTTTCAAATCATCGATCTCATCTTCGTGCGCCCGCAATTTTTCTGACCGACGGTCCAGTTCTTCAAGCTTGTTATCAAGCGCCTTTTCACGATCCGCCAGACGATTTTTCCGTTTTTGCCACTCTCGACGACGCTCATTCTCAATTTTCAGCGCCTCATCTTTTGCCTTGAGAACGATGTCACGCCGCTTTGGTTTTGCATTCGCCAAATCTTTATCAATTTGCGACTTCGCCTGTGAACGACGTACTGTTTGATATCCATAGAGCGCGCCGCGCCCTAAACTGGCCCTTAACAAGTGCGCCAATGACAATTCCTGCCATACTTCAGTATTCCTTTCCGACCGACTGCCCTGAGTATTCGCCTCAGGAAACATATCAACAGCCAATCAATTTCAAACTATCTAATCCGGCGAACCGCATCCTACAAAATCGCCGTAATTTAATTATCACGGTTTCTGGGGTTTTGACACGGAAAGCGAAAATAGTGGCGCTTAGTTTATGTATCGCTGTGATTATTTTCGTGGCGCGGTGATGTGAGCCGCAGCACCATACTCTGGCATGACAATTTTCTCGTCTTCACCGGGCGTAATTTTTCCAATGCTTGCTCCTGCCAGTTCTCGCCCGTCAGCGCCAACGATTGGCACCTGCAAACCGTCAGCCAGCGTATTGGCCACCGTCGGTCAATCCTCAACCCAGTAAAGCTTCCTGGACCTTTCATCACGCCAATACCAGTCAACGCGTGCATGTCGGTAGTGTTTTGTTTGGCTAGCTATCCCTGAGAAAGCCCAACAGTCCTTTGGCTGAGGTGCGGTCAGCCTGCCACTCATACGACACTGCGCCTTCTTGACTGACAAGTGTCACGTAACAAACCGGGGTTGATGTATCAAATGTAATAACATTTCATCTCCTCTCAAAAACGCATCAATAGCACTAAGTAACCGTTCGGAACGAGGCACCATTAGCAGTAACCTCCAACTGTCAGCTCTGTTTCAGTCGTGGCGGTAATCGTGATTATCAATCGGTCACTCGGCAGCACTTCATTAACCGCGCCTGCCCATTCAATAACCGTGATGGTTGAGCCGTCTTGCATAATTTCAGAAATTTCATCGCCCATGATGCCAGCTTCACCCAAGCGGTAGAAGTCATCAATGACAAAGGCGCGAGTCCATCACGCGCATCGTACACGCGCGAAATGGTAAATGTTGGGCTTTGGATTGGTTCAGTGATTGCCAGTCCTTCCGCCAGACCCTTAGTAAGTGTAGTCTCGCCAGCGCCCACATCACCAACCAGTTCTATCACCTCGCAGCCAGACCAGCGCCTGACTAATCGCCCGCCCCAATGCTTTCATCTCTGTTTCATCATATCTCTTCACCTTTTTAGTATATCATTGTTTTTTCAATTCAACTGGTCTATACTAAAGCATAAGTGATATGAGAATCTCAGATAATACGATTGAGAAAATTCTGAAACAGGGTGGGATCTTAACAGAATCGCAGCTTGCTGATTTAAAGACGACCGCCAGAACGTTCCAAACGCACCCTGCAGAGACCATCATTGAAGACAAAGGTGCTAGAAGAACGCGAACTGGCTAAACTAGTTGGTGATTATATCGGTACGCCATTTGTAGAGATTGAGCCAAAAAGATATTCCTGATGAGGTCCTAAAAGCGCATCCCAGAGCACATTGCTCGGCAGTACAATGTCGTGCTGTTTGCGGTTGATGAAGATGGCGCGCCAATGCTGGCTATGGAAGACCCTGATGATGTGCGGGCTCTCAATTTTTGTCAAAAAGAAATCGGCTATAACCTGCGCGTGTTCTTGGCGACGAAAAGTAATATTTTGGATTGTCACGGAAAATTACCGCGGCGATGTGAACGACGAACTTGAGTGAAGCTCATCGCCATCCAGAGAGGATGATAGCGACGCTGAAAACGCCAAAGAGGAAGAATTTGCTGAAGATTCACCAATTGCTCAAACCGTCAACCTGCTGCTGCTCGAGTACGCCATCAAATCACACGCTTCCGACATCCACATTGAACCGCGCGAAGAATTTGTTCAGGTACGATACCGTATCGACGGTGTGCTCGAGAGGTGAATAAAGCTACCCTCACAATGTCCTGGGTGCGCTGGTCAGCCGCATCAAGATTTTGTCAAATTTGAAAATCGACGAACGCCGTGTACCGCAAGATGGCCGCTTCAAAATCAAAGTTTCAGGTAAAGCAGTACGCCTTGCGTGTGTCGACACTGCCAATCGCTGACGGTGAAAAATCGTCATGCGTGTGTTGGATGAATCAAACCAGGCGATTTCTCTAGAAAAATTGGGCTATTGGGGGCTGTCTTTGGCTACCATCAAAAACGCCATGGCACAACCAAACGGTATGATTTTGGTGACCGGACCAACTGGTTCGGGAAAATCAACTTCCCTGTTTAGTGTGTTGTCAGAACTCAACACTCCTGACGTTAACATTTCAACCATTGAAGACCCGGTCGAGTACAAAATCCCTGGCGTCAGCTCAAACTCAGACTAACGCTAAAGCTGGTATGACCTTTGCTTCAGGACTACGTGCATTGCTCCGTCAAGACCCGAACATCATCATGGTTGGAGAGAGTCCGTGACGGTGAAACTGCCAACCTGGGCGTGCAGGCAGCGCTGACTGGACGCTTGGTGTTCTCAACCCTCCACACCAACAACGCCGCAACTTGTTTGCCGCGTTTGCTCGACATGGACATTGAACCGTTTTTGATCGCCAGCACCGTCAAAGCTGTCATCGGTCAGCGACTGGTTAGGCGTCTGTGTCAATCTTGCCGTCAGCATACACCCTCAGCCAAGAAGAACTAAATTATATCACTCAGATGTTCAATATAACACCGGAGTCAATGCCGCACCTACGAGCTTGAAGAACAGGCCGCCTCCAGAGAACATTGGCGATATACGCAATGGGCACGACAGACGCAACCATCGTTCAATTGTGGAAGCCATCACCCGGAAGGTTGTGACGAATGTGGACACAATGGTTTCAAGGGTCGCGTTGGTATTTATGAAGTGTTGGGTATTTCTGTGGCTATTCGAAAATGAGTCACCAAACGCCACCAGCAATGATATTCAGGAACAAGCGATTAGCGAAGGTACGATTTACCATGCAGATGGATGGATTGATCAAAATCATTCCGTGGCGTCACAACCAGTGAGGAAATTTTACGTGCAACGAGGGAGCAATAACACGCGGCTAGTTTTGGTTTGTCGCGACAAAAAGATGGCTCAACGCTATCATCAACCATAGAGTCCGGCTGATCGCGCGGCGCCATCCGCTCAATTCAAGCGCAAGGGGTTAAAATTGGTCAACCTCAAGAGACAGACGCCAAGCCTGGTCGCAAACGCCGTCGCAAAATTAAGTCTGATGAATTGGTGATGTTCACCCGTCAGTTAAGCTCCATGGTCTCGGCTGGTGTGCCAATCCTCCGGTCGTTAGAGTCAATGACAGAACATGCCGAAAGCGCATCATTCCGCTCAATCATGAGCGACGTCTCAAAAGACATCGAAGCGGTTTGTCGTTTGCCGATGCGCTGGCGACACCCCGACACGCTTCAATGATGTGTATGTCAACATGGTTCGGGCTGGTGAAACCGGTGGTATTTTGGACGACATCTTGAAGCGCCAGCCTTGCAGCAGAAAAATCAGCCTCCATCAAGAAAAAGGTTAAGGCCGTGAGCCTATCCAATGGTGCTAATCGTCATCACCATTGGTGCGTTCTTTAAGCTTGATGATCTTTTGTCCTGCCAATGATCGGTAAAACCATCAAAGATTTGGCAGGAGAAGACGCCGAGCTACCAGCTTTGACCCGACCATGCTGGGATCAGCGCCTTTATGGTCAATTTCTGGTATATCCTGCTGCCACTGGTTGGTGCAGCAATTTATGGCTTTCTTGCGTTACATCAAAACACCTGGTGGCAAGAAAAATATCATCGCTTTTTGGTGCATGGACCGATTATCGGCAAAATCATGATTGCCATCATCGCTCGCTTCACTCGTACCTTCTCCTCCCTCATCGCGCTGGAGTGGCGGTGCTGGAAGCTTGCTCGAAGTGACCTCCAAAGCAGTTGGTAATAACGTCTATGAAGAATCACTCAATAGTGCGGCCAAGCGCGTGAAAAACGGTGAGGTATTTTCAAAATCATCGCTGAAGACGAGGTGCTATATCCGCCAATCGTGGCACAGATGTTAGCAGTCGGTGAAGAAACTGGTCAAACTGATCAGGTCTTGGTCAAGGTGGCTGATTTTTACGAGGAAGAAGTCGATACCGCCATCGCCAGCATCAGCTCCACCATTGAGCCAGTGATGATTGTCTTCATGGGTGGCATGGTTGGTTTGATCGCCGCCAGTGTGATGATGCCAATCACCGGATTAGCAAATCAAATTAAGGGTTAGTAAATCAAATTGGTTATGGTATACTAAAAAGAATTATATAAATGTGTAGGGCAATATTGTGAGTTCTATATTTTTACAAAATAAACCAATCATTGGATTTGATTTCCAGCAAGGTGGGCGCCCGAGTCATGTCGCTGGACGTCGCAAAGATGAGCGTTCACGGCTGCGGTGCCATTGATTTCCGATCCATCCAAGATGTCTGACGATTTTAGAAGTCTGCTCGGACTATATCGTTACGCGTATTAACGATGTGTTTGACCTAGTCGGCAAACTGAACAGCACCGGGCTGTGCTCAGTCTGCCAACATCACGCACCTTCTCGCGTACCTTCACTGTGCCTAAAGCCAGGAAGCATCTTTGCGAGACGCCGTCAACCTGGAAGTCGAACAGTATATACCGATGCCGCCAGATCTGCTCTATGTCGACCAGCAGATCATCAAGCGTGACAAAGATTCACTGAGCCGTACTCTGTGCGCTGCGCCGAAAAAGGATATCGAGTGATGACGACCATCGCCAAACAGTGCGGTATTGAAATTGCCGCCATGATCGAGGCCAAAGCATCAGCGCCATCGCTCGTATCCTAAAATCAACCGAGGCGGCGGACTACCAACCGTCATCCCGGACGTCGGACCATCGACGACGAGACATCGCAATTTTGGAACTCTGTTATCCGCGTGACTACGGTGTCAATATCGGTGGCAACACCTTCACTCTCAACATTGCCAAAAAGCTCAATACACCGCTGAAGCAGCCCATCAGCTGAAAGTTCTGGGCGGTCTAAATTCTGGACCAAAAGCAAGCGCAAAATTACCAGCGCGCTTAAGCCAAAGCCTGAAACAGTCGTCAAAGAGGCAAAAAGATCATCCGCTACTACTCTGAACACTTTCGAATGGGCCAAAAATGGAACAGCATGCATCGTTTGGTAGCAACCAGTAATATTCAGGATTGGGTGATTATTTTCACTAACGAGCTGATGATGCCAAGCCCGTACGGCGAGCCCTTGGCGGCACTGAACTTTAGCTCGTTGCGGCCACTAACAAAGCAGCTGCGACTCACCTGATGACGGTCGCGGGTTTGAGCACTGGTTGATCAAAGGGAGATTTGGAAATGATAAACTTATTACCTCAAAGACGAAAAACGTCAAATCATCGCCGGACAAAACCAACAGACTGTTGGCGCGTTACTGCATCATTCATTAGCATTGGCAGCACTACTGTTCATCTATATCGGCATATCCTACTTCATCCTGATGAAGTCCAAGTCAGATGCCGAACAAACCATTGCTGAAAGTAACCGACAATTATCACAGTACAAAGAAGTCCAGCAACAAGCCAAGCAATTTTCAGACAACCTCAAAGTCGCCAAATCCATCTTAGACAAAGAAGTGCCGTACTCAAAAATCGCAGTCAAAATAGCCCAGAGCACTGCCAGCATCGTCCTACAATCTGGATCTGGATGCAACCACCTTTGGTAAACCAGTCAGTCTCACTACCAAAGGCAAAAGTTACAGTGACGCTCTGGAGCTAAAAACCGCCCTAGAGAACAAGAAAGACGTCTTCCAAAACGTCCATCTGGTGTCAGTAACCGCCAATGAAGCAAAGGACGGCTATCAATGTCAATCGTCATCAGCGTTGTTATTCGCCCGGAGGTGATAAAATCATGAATATACAAAAACTTCAACTAAACGCAACATTAGCTCGCATTTTATTGTCATTAGCCCTCGTCTTGATATTGCTTGTTATGACCGCTGGGTTCTACGTGGCGTACAATTTCATGAAAGATTCAGCTCAACAAGTCGCCAGCGTGCAAGCTGATGCGAAAGCTGCTGACAAAAAATTACAAGACGTTAGATCACTCTCGAGCAAACTAGAAAAATATCAAGACAGTGTTAAAAAGGCAGAAAATTGTTGCTGAATCTACCAGCTGCAAGTATCAAAACAGATCATCAACGATATAACCACCTATGCACGACAGGCCGGTGTTGGTATTTCATCATTTACCTTTCAAGATGATAGCGCAGCTTCAAATGGCAAAAGCAGCTCATCAACAGCCACCAAAACACCAGCTACACCAAGCCCGTCTGGCGCTAAGATTACATCAGTCTCTATCAAATGAGCAAAGACCTCGACTACGTGCGTTTTTCGCGGTTCTGCACCTACTAGAGCAAAACCTAACCCACATGCAAAGTCGCAAACCTATCCCTCGCTAAAGGAGATAGTCCTCAACATGTTGAATCACAAGCATTAAAAATTGGAGCTTTACTTACGATGAACAACTCACCATCCTGTCGGACAATTGGCGTAATCTGGCGCGATTTCACTGCATCATACTCACATCGTTGGCACCGCGACCATCGTGATGCGAGTTTCAGTAGCCATATTCCTGATCAGCGCGTCACCAGCTCGGTGACGATGTTGATCTAAAAGTTGTAGAGACTACCAAGTTTGACACCAATACTATCGACCGCATCAAAGAGTATAACAGCTCATCACAAGCAGCAAAGCCATTCTCTCTGCCGGGCAGCGGAAGAATTAACCCATTTGTTGAGTAAGGTAGTATAATAGATACTGTATGTTAATTTCAGCTGCAGATTTATGAACACTCCGGTGATGAGCCGCCAGACAGGTGCGGAGTTGGGCGGGACTGCTCGCGAAATAATTGGTCCGCGCAACTTATCAATCGTTGCCCTATGAGCTGGAAGGTCCGCTTCTCGACCAGCGGCCAACGCTGCTTACGGCTGGACGATGTGCGAGAGATCAGCCCACTCGGCGACGATCATCGACTCAGCTGATGAGCTCGTCGGCGTTTCAGACGTCATAGAACTACAAAAGATTTACGAATACAAATTCGTTTTGATGGGCAAACATGTCGTAGAAAAAGACGGTCGTAAAGTCGGTAAGGTCATTGGCTACACCGTGATGGCCGGCAGCTTTCTCATCCAACAGCTTAGCGTGAAGCGTCGCTGCTTCGCGGCAGTTTTGGCGATACCGAAATGCTCATTCACCGCTCGCAAATCATCAAAGTGACCGACGATCAGATAGTCGTAAAATCAGCAGCTGTTCACGTCAAGAACAGCACGTCGAGAAGCCGGTTTTACAGGCCTACGAAAATCCTTTCCGCAAAAAGCAGGCATCGTAAAGCCTCAGTTATTTACTTCTTCAACATTATTCAAAGCAGACACCACATCGTCGTAGGAAAACCCTTGACGCACCAGATACTGCACAAACTTTTGTCTATCACCCGCATATCGACGGTGCTTTTTGGCGATAACTTTCCTCAACTCCTGCTCGTCCGTACGGTCAGTTTTTTCAAGCATTTGCGCGATGATGTCTGCGTAAACACCCTTTGAGCGCAGCTCAGCCGTTAGCTTACGTCGACTTACGCCTTTACTAAGCTGACGATTTTTCCACCCACCACCGCGCGAACGCTTCATCATCAACATACGCTTTCTGCTGGAGCTTACGCAGCACTCGCGACGCCACCCGCTCTGAATAGACCACAGGATTATTCATACCAGTTTGCCTCTTACAAGGCGCTGGCTGGGTTTTTCGCCATAGATAATCCCTGACTTCCTTGACTGAATGCGGCCGCCGCAAGCAATATTCGAAAGTGCTCGCATGATACAGCTTGCCAAATTGGCTCTCTTCTTGCAGCTCCTCCAGCTCTCCATCGCTCAATTCACGGCCGACCTTAAGGTTTTAAGTCCAGTCACCTGGTGATGCTCTAAACTGAAAGCTGTATACACCATCGATGCTGATATTCACTCGGTTATTATTACGCGCTTGAAGAAATATCAGTGATTATCATTACCGATTTCCCTACCTTAATTCCAGCTGCATTTTTAGTACAAAACTCCTTTGAGTGCTTCGGCTGAAGCCTCCTCCCTACCACCAGGCCGATATGAAATTGACGCGGATCAGTAGTCATGGGATACCCGCATCACCCGGCGTGCGTGGTACAACATGAATATGCAAAATGTGGCACTGATTGGCCATATGGCTTACCGCCCTCGTTCCGCGCGCAATTCAAAAGCCCTAGCGCCTACGAACTGCACGAAGTCCGCCCTGACTAGATCAAGCAGCTCAAATAGACTAACTAACTCTTCAGTGGTCAATTCATCAATTGTCTCGACGACCCGTCGTGGACAGACTAAACTATGCCCTGGTGTTATGCAGAATATTCGTCGGAAAAGGCAAAAGCATGCTCATTTTCAACAAACACTCGTCCTTCATCACGAATAATTGTAGTAAAACCGACTCCACGACAGCTACGCTTCGATTTCTTTTACCTTGCCATGCGCGCATTGCAGCAAGCAGCAGCGCGGTTCGGTGATGACCGAGTAGTTGCCCTGGAATAGCGCTCATATTAACGTCGTCAGCGTACCGGGCCTCGACGCGGCTAAGCGTGATGTGCGGGCGGAAAGCGATGACCTCCAGCCCGGATGGATACCATCCAGTGCCGCGGTAATTGCTGGCGCGCCTCAACCATCCAGGCAGTTTTCTGCGTGCGCAGCTCCACCCGAAAACACAGTTGCCTGCTTTATCTGGCGGGAAACTGTTCGCATCAAGCACCAACTTATCGAGGACAGGTAGCGCCGCGCGCTGCTTGAGACGTGGCATATCCCGCTCAGTCACGTTAATCAATGTGCCGTGTGGGATAGAAAACTCGCCAGTCAAGGTTCATTGTTTCTGACAGCTCGCGAAGATACGCGTTTTGCTCATCATCAAAGACCGGACTGACTGACGCCATATGTTTTTCGACTGGATGTGCGGTATCTGCTGCGCGCATTAGTTTTCTGCTTCTTTTACTTTGTCACGCACCCTTCTGGTCAGTTTCTGCCAGGACTTCAGGGTTTTCTTTCAGATACAATTTAGTTTTATCGCGGCCTTGACCGATGGTCTCGCCGTTATATTTGTAAAAGGCGCCAGATTTTTCGACGATACCGTGCGTAGCTGCCAGGTCAGAGAATATCGCCAGTTTTAGAGATGCCTTCGTTATACATAATGTCAAACTCAGCGATGCGGAACGGCGGCGCAATCTTATTTTTCACTACCTTTGATCTTGGTACGGTTGCGAGGATATCATCGCCAACCCTGATCTGCCCGATCCGACGAATATCCACCCGCTGCGAGGCGTAAAACTTCAGTGCGTTACCACCGTCGTGGTCTCAGGATTTGCCAAACATCACGCCAATCTTCCTGCGAATCTGGTTGATGAAAATCACCGTGGCTTTCGACTTGTTGATGATGCCAGTCAATTTTACGCAGCGCCTGGCTCATCAGCCGCGCCTGCGAAACCCATGTGCGAATCGCCCATGTCGCCGTCAATCTCTGCCTGCGGTGTCAATGCCGCCACCGAGATCCACCGATGAGATCCACCGCGTTTTCGAGCGCACCAAGGTTTCAGTAATTTCCAGCGCCTGCTCACCGTTGTCTGGCTGCGACACCCAGCAGGTTTTCGGTATCACGCCCAACCGCTTGGCGTAGCTCGGGTCAAGCGCATGCTCAGCGTCGATGAACGCTGCCGTACCGCCCTGCTTTTGAATTTCAGCGATGGCGTGCAGTGTCAACGTTGTCTTACCCTGAACTTTCTGGGCCGATAAATCTCAATGATGCGACCCTTTGGATAGCACGCCCAGCGCCAAATCGAGGCTTAGCGAGCCCTGACGGAATCACTTCAACATCGACTTTATGCGCCTCACCAAGCTTCATGATCGAACCATCACCAAACTGCTTGGTGATTTGATCCATCAGCCAGGCCCAAGCGCTTTCAATTTTCCATCATCAACCTTTTTCTCTGCCGCTACTCGACTTTTCAGTTTTTACTGCCTTTTTTCATCAGTCTTAGCCATGATATTCCCCTCCTTAATTGATACTTTTTGTATACATTTCTCTAGGGGCTTAGGCCAAATTTTGCTATAATAGCAGTATATGAAAAATGTTCTGGATTTACTGTTATTGAGTTATTATTTGTCATCATCATGCTGACCGTTGGCTTGGGTGTTGCGGTGATGCAGGTCGGAAAAAGTAAAAATGCCAGTGATGACAGCCACAAGAAAAGCAGCCATTAACGCCATGTACTACAGCCTGGAGCTTCTACAAACAGCACGCTACTATCCAGGAAACTCTGACTGACGATACCCTACCGACTATGGACAAAGCACTACTCACCGATCCAAAGGGTAAAAAAATTGGCGATGCTAACAGCGCGTATCGGTACGAGACCCAAAACTGCCAAGAAGGAAAATGTAAGCACTTCATCTTGAGGGCAAAGTTGGTTAATGAAAGTGATTTCGTTAAAGAAAGTCACAACAAATAGCTCGAGTTACCAACTACTAGTCATCAACCGGGCGGCCATTCTTAAAGGCTTCAATAGCGTTATTGACAATTCCTATCTGGTGTTTTGGATTGGCCACGAAATGAAAGATGTAGGTGGTTTCTTCACCCTCGGTACTCAGCCGGATAGTTTCCATAGTTAAAGATCATCTGTATAATGCCCGATTGACGAAAACTAGCATCTTCAATACTACCAAAGGCTCACTGTTTTGCTCATGGCGAGAAAAACAAACTTTCTTGAATTTCTTGAATCACGCTTTCATTGGTCATACTAAAATTGGTTTTTGTAAATAGACCCAAAGCGCCACCGCTCCGCCCAACGCCGCCAATATAGCGAACAAGGTCGCGATGCAAAACATAGCTGTCGGAGATGGTACTGGCAGTAAACTTCCGCCGGTGATCGGTGACGGATACAAAAAGCAAAACCAAATATCACCATAATACGTGGCCGTGATGGCGATTGGCGCAACAATACCGATGGGGTGACGCTTGATGTCCAAGATAACATATTCACCTTCGCTCAAGTTGAGCTGTGGGTACTGTGCCACTGATTCTTCATGTTTTGCGCTTTAATTCTTCGCTAATCACCATTGGCTGCGGTTCAAGATTGCGTACCATGTAGAACCACATCTGGTTCATTGGCGTACTGGCTACGAATACGTGGATCCAAAATTCTGCCCCTCCATTGATTCTGGAAGCACGGTCACATGAGACAGGCGCTGCGCGGTTGTTGACTGCGACTCTTCAGGTTGCGCATCTTGGGGCGGATGATAATACAGCGGCCTACCCTCAACATCATATGCGGCTGGCTGTTGATTATTCGACTCGGGGCTCCTTCAGTGTCCATATGTATAGTTTATCATAGGCTGATATCCGAAATGCGCCTGAGCACGCAGAGTGATGCGACGGCCACGCGGCGTGCGTTCGATAAAAGCCAATTTGTAGCAAATACGGTTCATAAAATCCTCAATCGTCGTCGCTTCGTCGCCGGTCAACGCTGCAATGGTCGTTAAGTCCCAACAGGATTATCACCATAATTTTCCAGAATCGACTGTAGTAAATTGCGATCAGCCGGATCCAAACCCAACTCATCCACTTCAGCATTTCCAAAGCGCTGGTTGTAGTTTTCATCAATTATTCCATCACCATTTAACATCGGCGTAATCACGAACTCGCTTAAGCAGCCTGTTGGCAATGCGTGGCGTCAAGCGCGCCGCGTCGACAACAATCCGCCGCTTCACTTCGAATTGATGACTCCAAAATGGCTTCGCACTACGCGTCACAATTTTCGCAATATCCTCTGGCGTCATAAAATTCCAAGCGATAAATATGCCCGAACCTGATCACGCAAAGGCGCCGCCAAACTTCCAGTACGTGTCGTCGCGCCAATCACCGTAAATCGCGGCAAATCCAATCGAATTGATCGCGCTGCCGGACCTTTTCCAATCACAATATCCAGCTTGAAAATCTTCCATTGCGGAGTACAAAAATTTCCTCCACTGATCGACCGACCGATGAATCTCATCGATAAACAGAATATCGCCGTCCGACAAATTAGTCAGAAATCGATGCCAAATCGCCCGCTTTTTCAATAGCCGGACCACTGGTAATTCGCAGATTCGTACCCATCTCATTAGCAATCACCGTCGCCATAGTTGTTTTACCAAGCCCCGGCGGACCATATAATAATACGTGATCCAACGGTTCGCCGCGCTTTTTAGCCGCATCAATCGCCAATCGCAAATTACGCTTCAATCTTTCCTGACCAACATACTCAGCAAAACTTTGCGGACGCAGACTCACCTCAATTCGCTGCTCTTCAGAATCATCATCATGCGAACTCGTATCAACTATTCTCTCAATTGCCATACATTCATTATATCATCCAAACCGGAGCGAGCTAAGCTCTTGTAAGCCGACTACGCAGTACCTGCATAATTTCGCGAAAGGCCTCATCACTCACCATATGCACCGCGTCCCCTAAGTGCCGCGACCATTTTGGATCAGGAAACTCCTCGCCGGCAAAGGTGGTGCCAGCGAGATACCGCGGATGTAAATGCCAGTGCACATGTGTCGACTGACCAGCTTTCACTGCGTTATTCATCAAGCACTCCCAGTTACACACGTCGGCACCAAACGCTCCTTTAACTGCCTGCTCGAGTTGACAAATCACCTGATGCAGCTCCATCCAATCTGCCTCGTCCAACTCCGACAACGTCTCCTTGTGCTGGCGCAGGGTGATAAATGACTTACCTAAATAGCATTGATTTCTATCAAGCACCGCCACCCAACGTTCGGTTTGTAGTATGACATTGTCGTCAGACGCTGTTTGGCCAACGAGCAGCGGACAGATTTCATGAGTCTTTCATTGTCACGTCTGTATTCATGATACCTCCTGGTCATGGATTATACCAGCCATGCACTGTTATTCCACATTTACAAAGACACGCCTGAACTCGTAAGAATAGTTTTGCCAATGCGGCGAGGAGATAACATGCTTCATTTGTGAGCCATTGGCCAATCCTGAAAATACTTTCTGGCTCGGTTCATCCAGTTCTGGGTTGAGTGATGAACTGTCTATTCTCGGCGACCTGGCGCACCATCTGCTCAATCACTTCTTCTAGGACACCACACTTTCTCATGTCCTTTCTCAGATATTCTTGATAGTTCGGCAAAAATAAATCATCCAATTCTGGAATTCCTGCCACGACAGCTTACGACATTCTTCAACCCGAAATCGCATGGTATAATTCAAAAATCTTGACCGCCTGACTGCCATGACGCCAAGGTCGGCGTGGTGTAACAATTTTGCCTGGATACTGTCACGACAGATTTGCTCTTTTTGGACCAGGAATGGTGCCAATGATTGCAGCTTCTCGCGAACTCATACTCAGCTGAACCGGGCTCATAGTACTCGTCAAGAAAGTGAGACCGCATAATGCTCTCTTGGTAGCATAACAACCATCTGGCGGTGGGCCAGCCTCAAACCCAGCATCGTGCGCTGCCCGCCACCAACAACAGATCCTTTTGATCTGAATTCACTGTCCGCCGGGATCACCTCCGTCACGCACACGTATTGAGCACATCACGTCCACGCCATGTGCAGGCTGATGATATGGATAATTCGGGTGGGTAGTCAACAGCTCGGCTGATAGCTTAGCAAAGAGGGCTGCTTGTTCTTTGTTGTGAAATAGTGCCGTGAGATTTTTCCTCGTGAGGTGTATTGGTCCAGCACCTGTGCTGATACTGTCAATTCAGGATCGACCACTGTTGCGGTCTTCTTGGTTAGCTACGGTTTCGTTGTTCCCGCATAACTTTTTCGTCAAGAATTTTTCAGCATAGTTCTATTCACAGCCCCTATATTATATATCATTTGTACTATGAGTCAATAGCACGGCGTCGTAGCCTCCTGTAACCAAGTCAGTCTTACTGGGTATATGTCAACCCTATTATTATCTTCAACGCCTCAGTCACCCGCTGTGCTGTCGGCATATTGACATCAACATTTTCCAGCGCCTTAGTAGCATCAGCTAAGGTATAGCCTAACGCCATTAACGCTTCCAGTGCCTCGTCAGAGGTGTTTAATTCAGTTTGAGCTGGCGTATCCGCTCGACCACACTGCGTCGGCAAGCCAACTTTATCACTCAAATCAACCACCACGCGTTCAGCGGTTTTTGACCGACACCAGCAGCTTGTTGCTGCAAACGCACTGTCGGCGTTAGCGATCGGCGTTGCGTACGTGCTCCGCATCGCCGAGACTGAGAATAGCCAATGCTGCCTTCGGGCGAACACCCTGAACGGTGATGAGCATTTCAAACAGCTTCTTTGCTGCCAGACTTGAAAAACCGAACAATTCTTCTGCCTGCTCGCGTACACATGATGATAGGTATAAAACTTGACATCCTGATCCAGCACCACCGCATCAAAATCACCAGCCGCCACACTAACTTCATAACCAACACCGTGAACGTCGATCACCAACGATCCATTAAATTTCTCGGCAACTTTTCCAAAAACATGTGCAATCATACACTAATTATACCCGATTCATCGCCATGGGATAATTGCTGCCGCCAAGGCATCAGCACGAGTCGTCTCGGTTTTTGGCACTCCTTTAGTCCCAAGTTTAAGCGCACCATTTCCTGGACTTGCTTTTATCAGCCTTGCCATAGCCCGTCAGCGTCTGTTTTGATCTGTGGCGGCGTATGTTCGGCAATCGGCAGCCCTGCCTTTCGGCCCGTCAACATCGCCACGCCACGCGCTTCTGCCACAGAAATCGCCGTCGTCACATTACGAGCAAAAAACAATTTTTCAATCGACATCACATCAGGCTTGGTCTCAGTAATAATCGTCATTAGCTATCAAAATCTCCTCCAGCCGCTCATCAATCGGTGTGTGAGCTGGCGTTCTGACGACCCCCGCCGTGACCAGCGAAACTTACCGCCCGAAAAATCAATCACACCAAGCCCAAAATCCTGTGCCTGGATCGATACCAATAATTTCTCATAGGCATGTATTATAGCAATGATTTGGTCGCTCAGTCACCAACCTATCGCCGTAATCGTCGTATCAATTGCGACAGCTCCCAACGCCACTGCGCACGCGTAACCTACCGCCAATAAACTAACGCCACCAAAATACCCACCAGCAGGTCGCGCAGCAACGTGTTGAACACCCGCTGTCGCTGAACCAACAACCGCTATGCTGGCAGTTTTTATCTTCCGACAACGCCGTGTGGCTGGATTGCGCTCAAAGCCTTCAGGCAGTCTTTTGAAGTTATCATCGGCAGCGGCGATTTTCTTACAACGGCCAGTTGCTGGGTTGCCAGGTGACCGTCAGGACGAGGCTTCAAGGTTTTGGCGGCGGCTGGGGCGATTGAGCGACGGCGACAGTTTTCCCTCACTGCGGTAATATCCTTCTTTTGCGTGGCGTTACGGTTTTACTACTTCGATTTTTCCGGCGACGCGAGTTTTCAGGATGCCGATATTGACCAGCTGGACACGGTGCTAACATGTCAGACTCAGTAGACGGCGTTGGAATTTTACGATTTAGCCGACTCATTACGCATATAGCCACCTGGCAATCCGCATATTCCTTAAACACATTGGCAGTGTACCAGTCACCGCAAATGTTTGCTCCACTCACCATCAAACCAAACTCAGGAGCGCCCTTTGGCGTATTTGTCATATTCGGTGACGTCAATTTCGCGCCAGCCTCGTCCAGGATACGCCCTACCTTTCATTTTTGGCAATTTTAATTTTCCGTATGGCCTCACCTTGAGCCGCCCATAATTTCAGGCTTCAGCTCAATATCACCAAAGCACTTCTTGAATTATTGCGCTAGTCTCCAGCTTGCAGCCAGCTGTTGTGATGATTGTATTACTCACATTTACCAATTTCAATGAACGGCTCGTCAGCATGAAAGCAACCTCATTCAGCTTCAAGCCTTCACTGTTCCAGTGGTTTTGGTGACTCAGGAATTTTTGCAATGCGGGCGTGTGTATGGCACAACCTCCTGATCATCAACTGTTTTGTTTTGATGAAAAGTCAGACAGATTATTCTTCAAAGATCAACAATGAGGTCGCCAGCAAAACAGCGCGAGATAGTTTTGACGCCGCCAGCCACAGATACACCCAAAAATTTCTTTTGCCTCGCCCCAGCCAACAGTATCTGCAACTGGGCCATCAGCCCGCGACAGCACCACCGACCCGCCGCCCTGAATCATATTCGGTACCTTGTCAAACTACACCGCTTTTGTCAGCGCCGTATCATTTGAAATCACCAGTCATTAGGAAAATCACCTCATCCTTAAACTCTTTTCCGCCAGTTTTCATCATGTTATAGTGTTCAATTTTCCAACCCGCTAGCTTCACATTGCTGTCTGTTGGATTATACAGCTCAATATATTTCTTGATCAGGGCTAATTTTTGGAAATCAACAATGGTGCTGTCGCGTGCTTCGTCAGTTGTTGGTGCTGGCTGAGAGGTTGGATGTGCGGCTCGGCAGCTAGTGGATTAGTTTGTACTACCGGTTTTGCAGTCAGTTTGCTCACCAACTAAGCTTGGCACTGGTTGAGACGAAGGCGCAGTAGCAGCCGGGTTGGGGCTGAGATGGTGATGCGTCGTTTGCTGGCGCCTCAGCCGTCTGCGCGTGTCACCGCTGGACGCTGGCTCAACTCCCAGATTATCAACCGCCAAAAGCGGCGGCGACGGCATGATCAACGCCGCGATTGAGTATCATAAGTAGTGTGTTACGCGCGCATGTTCATGCTCGCCCTTGCTATGGTTGGCTAACTCTGGTGTGCGTACTTTTTGCCAAAACAAAAACCGCCCCGAGGTGGGGCGATTTTTCTGATGATCATGTTATTCTGCGTGATATTGGCGTTGGTGTGTACATTCACCCACTCATCAGGTCATCCAGCGCATCACAGCCTTCATCAATTTCTGTGCGGTTTCCGTATCCAGCAATCTCCACTGGTGTATTGGCGATGTAGCGCAGTTCGGCGTCTTTCGCTTTCAAGCCCTGATCAGCCAAGGCATTTTCTGACGCTCGCCAAATCTTTTCAGTTCAGTATAGACAATGATCTCGCCGTCTTCCTCAACCGCGTCTCTCGGCGCCAGCATCTAACGCTCGCGAGCAATTCCTCACCCACGTACCCTCCACGGTGATTACGCGCGCGGGTGACTGAAACGCCACGCTACCAGCGTCGGCGATTCGCCCGCCGTTTTTCAGCGCGTCTTCACTTCTGGCAGGGTGCGGTTTTGCGGTAGTCGGTCGCCGTCTCGATGATCATTTGCCGACGCCGCCCGGACCGTATCCTTCATAGGCAATTTTCTTCCAGCGCCGCTGCGCTTTTGTCAGCCACGCGATCGATTGCTCGCTGGATAGTAGCGCTCCGGCGTATGTAGCGGCCTTGGCCTTTTTCGATCGCCATCGCCAAACTTGAATTCAATGTTGGATCCAGTACCGCCACGCGCACGGTGCAGTTGGTTTGCAACTTCGTGAAAATCGCACCACGCTTCGCATCAACAATCGCTTTCTGCCGGTGCGTCGTTGCCCATTTACTATGTCCTGACGCCCGTTCTCTACCGTTTATCTATATTTCCAATCTGTTAGTATTATATATCAAATACAGACGTGAGGACAATTTACCGCGCACAAACTTCTGGGCAAAGCTATCATAAAGCTATGCTTTAGCTCGTACGAAAATCATTTTCATGCTCATCATTAGTCGCTTGTGATATTGTATGCGTGTGTCGGGAGGAAAATGAGACATCGCGCCAGGATTATATATCGCCTTATCGTCTTCATCTGAAACCACGCCACTGCCCTTCATGACACAGCATTGTCTCTTACACACCAGGATAGATCATGCCAATCGAGCAGTTTGCCACCGAGGCAGATAGCCATAGGGTGGTAGCCTCAAAATATCGGCTCGTTGACAACCCCGTGTCTGCATGACACCTATCTCGTGCCCACTCCCTCCGTGTGCTGATTCTTTTGAGGCCATCATACTCGCGCGTCGTTTTAATGATCTTCGTATATGATAATTATACGCACTACTCGACTATATTTACCTGCAAAGTTTAATTTCGTCTGCTTTCTTTCATCCACCATATAGCACCGATCATCATCGCACATCACACGCGCACCGCCAAGTGATATTCACTTCCATCTGCGCCCACTCCAAGCTCGCCAGCCAGTTGGCCGCCTGAATCATATAGCCCAGCAGCCAGGTCGTCGGCAGCGCAATGGCCGCGCCAATCATCGGCACTACGGCCAGCACACCCGACGCAAAGGTCAATAGCATCGCCAGCGGTACGAACGGCAAAATCAGCATATTGGCGATCAGCGCTACATTACTAACCACGCCAAAAGCTCATCATCAACAGCGGTAGTGTCGCAAGCTGCGCCAGACAACGTCTCGATCAAAATTTGCCGAAACGTGCAGGGTCTTTGCCACCAAAGAAATAGTTGTGCAGCAGCGGCGCCAGGGATGATCACGCCCGTAAACGACGTCAAAGCTCAGTTGCCAGCCCAAATCGCCCCAGCAAATTGCGGATTGACCATCAGCGTAATCGCCGCCGAGACTGGCGGTAGTAACACTAGTGGTGGATCGTCCGCCCATAATACCAGGCCGCCAAACTGAGTCCCGCCACCAGCCCAGCTCGCGACATGCTCGGACTCAAAGCCGTCACCCGCCATAAAAGCCAAGAATCATCGTTGCCGCACTGAGCATTGCTAGATATTTTTGACCGTTTGGCAAATAACCGCCGCGCCAGTCGCACCAAAAATCGTCAATTGAACTCGCTAGCCACCACGATGTGCGTCAGATCCAGCAACCTTTAAATTGTCGCTCAGTTCCGTCGGCATGGCTCGCCGTAGCCCCAACAAAAATCCCAAACCCAGCGCCGACTCAGACTCTGGAATATGTTTGCGCACTCGCTCCAGCAAACCAGTCGCGCACCCCAACCGCCACGTCGCCCGGGACTGGACGCTCGACGCTGCCATTTTCGCTCGATACATGCTCGCCGAAAAAGCCCCAAATCCGGCTGTCAATTTTCGCCCTTGAACCTGAACGATGTCACTGCGTTTAATGGGGCGCTTGTCAGCCGTCACCACCACAGTTGTCCTGCCAATTTCTCGCCATTGATCCGTAAATCAGCTCAACCGCAGTACTGTTTGTTCTTTCTTGTCGATGTCAGGATCCTCCAAAACACGACCCGAATAATGGCAGTTTGCCAATCAGCGAATCGTACACCTCCAAACCGGCTCGGCCCAGCTCACCGCGCCACAGCCAGCTAATCCACCAGCGATAAGCGCCACAATCATCAACGCCCGCCATCGCCAGACCATCACCACAGCCATTAATCCTAACTAGCACCAAAGTCCGCCAGTCAAACACCGTTGACCGCGACAAATGATGAATAACAATGACGCCAACTGTCAACCCTCGACACCACGCCGCCACCAACCAAGAAATATGCAGTTCCTGGTTAGATTGCGTATCGTCATATGTCTTTAGTATGACATATATTCTTGAAAGGCATATGTTAAAAAGAAGATGTTCTAACGTCAGGATATTCTCGGAACATATTCTTTGAATATTCACGCAACTCATTCAGTCTGTCAGCTGAAGGTAGTTGATCTCTCCCGATCCCGGAACTATTTTAGGCAAGTCCAAGATAAATCGCACGGGCTGAGACACCGACTCATCATATGGATCAATATCGTTTCTGGCTAAAATTTC
>BNJV01001734.1_pt1 | contig 64432 bp, 106 predicted proteins | sample 8540591 | NCBI WGS metagenome assembly BNJV01 (sample SAMD00202457, study PRJDB9452) | human saliva metagenome | host: Homo sapiens | reverse complement strand
GGAAATATGCTAGTCTGCCCTGAATGTTTTTCATGAATGGATATTTGAAGAAAATAGCGAAAATGAAGAAAAATGTTGTAAAGGATGCAAACAGGGAATGATGATATTATTGAAATACTGGAAGAATTTAAAAACAGGATGATAAAATTTACCATCCTGTACATATTATATTTTGAGTTTACACAAAATTTTGTACACGCCCACTTCTTACAGAAGTCAATCCTTATTGGCTAGTTAAATTAATTTGTCCAACTTTTTTTGGGTCAGTACAAAATGTATAGAAAAAAATTATACTTAATCAATAAAATCAGCCATTAACTCGTTTACAACTTCTTTTAACAGATTTAATTTCCTTAATAAAACTTACTCCTAAACCAACCGAAATGTATCCATTTTCATCCCCATCAAGCATTCCGAGTTTCATATTTTTTTCCTCCACCCTGTTTTAAGAACAGTTCTTCTCTTGTAGCACCGTTTTTTTATCCATTTCAACTAATTCTGCCGATAGTTTTGTAGGAATAGATCTGTAAAAGTGAGGCAATGTTCTAAAAATATGTAAATCTTCAGCGGTTGTTTTTAGCATCAGTTCTTTTACATTCTGCGCTGTTCTTGCTCTTCTGTAGCTAAAAATCTAGTTCCTAAAAAACTCCTTCAGCTCCAAGTGCAAATGCAGCTCTGACACCACGTATATCAGAAATTCCTCCAGCAGCCATAACAGGAATATTTTTTTACAGAATCTACTATTAAAGGTACTATTGAAAAAAGTTCCTATCTGACCTCCTGGAAAGCATTCCTCCTTCATCAAATCCTGTTGCAACAAATACATCTGCTCCTAATTTTTTTCTATAGTTCTTGCATTTTTCAACAGTTGGTTCCCTCTAAAAGACTATTTTAATCCCAGCATTTTTTTAATCTTTTTAAATGTACTTTCAAAATCCATTCCTGCGACTCCGTTTACAAGTGCAACTGGAACTTTTTTTCTTCAATTATCATATCTAAAAGAGGATTTGTAAAATTTCATATCTACATCTACTATTATTACAACACCAAAAAGGTTTGTCAGTTAATTCTCTTGTTTTTCTAATTTCTTCCCTCATTCTTTTCCATTGTTTCCTGTGGAGAAGGCGTCATTGTTGTTTGACCTGCACTAGGCCCCTAAAATTCCTAGTCCACCGGCATTACTCACTGCAGCTACCAATTTTGCATCTGTTAGCCATGCCATTGGTCCTTGTATTATCGGATATTTGATTCCTAAAAATTTCTGTTATTCTATTTTTCATTATCATTCTCCTCTCAATTTTTATTGATTTTTGTTTTAAAATATCATAATACATTTACACTAAATATTGAAGTAGACAATAAAAAAATGACATAGTATTAAAAAAATGTACTTTTGTGAGATTAGGAGGTTTTTATAATGGAAATTTTTGAAAAATTTGAAACAGAAAATATAAAAAGAATAGAAGAATATGTGGAATAAACTATACTCAAAAAAATTCTTGCAGGAAAATGGAAGATAACAATTATCTGGCTTTTTAAAAAAATGAAGCTAAAAGATACAGTGAAATTAAAAAAAGTTTTTTTGTCTAATATTTCTCAGGGGTCACTTACTAAACAGTTAAGGGAACTTGAAGAAGATGAGATTATAGAGAGAAAAATCTATCCCGAAGTTCCTCCTAGAGTTGAGTATTTTTTTGACAGAGAAAGGTAAGAGACTGACTCCTATTCTTGATTCAATGGAAGAATTTGGTAATTTTTACATTGATGAGTATCTAAAAAAATCATTAGATTATCTATACTTTTTATTATGATTTTATATAAAAATATAAGTATTTGATATGTTAAGAATATTATATTATAATTATTTTGTCAAAAGGAAAAAAATATTTCGAAAAATAAAGATAATAGGGGTGAAATAAAAAGAAGGACGAAAAATGGAGGGCTGAGTATAAAGGTGATTTTGAAGTGAAATTTTAGAAGAAAAAAATAAAATGAGAAAAAATAGAAATTATTGGGTTAAATCAGCAACTTTTCCATTTACTGCTTCAATAAGTTTTTCAGTTTCAACTTCCATCTGTAAACCTCTTTTTTTCCTGCTGAAACTATTATTCTATCAAATTTTTCTGCTTCCACATCAAAAAACGTATCGTATAATTTTTTCATTCCGACAGGAGAACATCCGCCACGGATATATCCAGTTTCCTTTTCAAGTTCTGAAAGGGGAAGAAGGTCGATATTCTTTTCATCACAGGCTTTGGCAACTTTCTTCAAATCCAGATGAGCATCTCCATGGATTACACAGACATACAGCGACTTACTTTTTCCCTTTAATACAATAGTCTTAAAAATTCTTTCTGCAAGTTCAGGAAAATGTTCAGCAACCCCAAGTCCTCCACTTTTATTTTCACTCCATTCATAAGTATGAATAATATACGGAATCTTATTTTTTTATCCAACTGTCTAAGAGCATTTGTTTTATGTATTTTTTTCTTTTTTTATCTTTCATTTTTATCCCCCATTATTAAATAATTATATTTTTAGTATATCAGAATAAAAATTTTACGGTCAACTGGACATCAGTATTGACCTGAAATTAACTTTATAGGGTATAATAAAATGAAAGTAAAAATAATGAAGCTGGACTCAAATAAAGAACATATGAGAAAAAGGATAAGAAGTCAAGCTTTTTGAGAAGGGAGAAATAATATGAAAAAGATTTTAGCATTATTAGTTGTAATTTTAGGAATTTTTGTCAGCTGTTCAAATGAAAAAAACAGAAAAACAGACTCTTCTGCCAAAGAAGGTTCAAAAATATTGGTTGTATATTTTTCGGCAACTGGAAACACAAAAAGAATAGCACAGATTATTGCGTCAGATAAAAAAATGCAGATATTTTTGAAATTGTTCCGGAAAATCCATATACTGCAGAAGATTTGAATTCTAAAAAAATTCTGACAGCAAGGTGGCTAAGGAAAAAGCGGATAAATCTATAAGACCGAAGATAAAAAATAGTGTAGAAAATTTTTAACCAGTATGATGTTGTATTTCTTGGATATCCAATCTGGTGGGGAGAAGCTCCCAGAATAATGAATACTTTTTGTTGAAAAACAATGATTTTAATGGAAAAATAGTTATACCATTCGTTACTTCAGGAAGCAGTGAAATAGGAACAAGTCCTAATCTGTTGAAGGAAAAAGACAAAAAGGAGCAGCTTGGAAGGAAGGTAAAAGATTCAGTGGATCCAGTTCAGAAGCAGATGTAAAGAAATGGATAAAAAGGATTGGGATTGTAATTTAGTGAAAAATAGTTGAGAAACTATTACAATAATTTTTGGAAAAATATTTATAATTTATATAGGAGGTTTTTCATGGAAGATGAAGTTATTATAAAAGGATTTATAGAACTTATAAGAAAATACACCGGACATAGTTGAGAAATTTAAGAAATTAGATGCATCTTTTCCAAATATTCCATTAAAAAAACAATGGGTGGAAAAAGTGTTCTGGTTAACTCTGGAAGAATTTAATGGTTGGAAATTACAAAGAAATTCATTTACACAGCATTATAGAATTTTTAGATTCAAATGATATAAGACAGGCATGGGGTAATAAAAAAACCATGTTAAGATTGTTTAGTGAATTTAATAACATAAAATAATTAATATAATATAACAAAAATAAAAAGATTGTCTTTAAAATACATATCATATCCTTAACAAATTAAGGGAGATATATTAGAGACAATCTTCTATTTTTTTATAAGTAATTATATTTTACATCAACAAAAATAAAGATTTTTTTATTTACAAGCCTCTACAAACTTATCAAAAATTTTTCTTCATTCCTTCATTTCCTCTTACAGACATCATTTCAGGATGCCACTGAGTCGCATAGAAGAAAGGGTGGTCTTTTTTTCTGAAGGGCTCAATAACTCCGTCAGAAGATTTTGCAATAGGAGTAAGACCTTCAGCTAAATCCTTTATCATTTGATGATGGAAGGAATTTACCCTTGTTTTTTTCTCCAAAAATTTCATATAAAATATTATCTTTTCCAAGAATATCAATGTTGTGTGTAGGCAAATAAAGATGCCATTTCTGCCTATGCTGAATCTGTGTATCCACATATTTTATATCCTGGTAAAGTGTACCACCAAAATATATATTTGTAAGTTGCAATCCACGGCATATTGCTAAAATTGGTTTATTAGTTTTCAAATATTCTTCCAGCAGCATTATTTCAAATTTATCCCTTTCAGGTGAAACAACTCAATTTCCTGCAAGCTGTCTTCTCCATATAAAGTAGGGTCAGAATCAACCCCTCCTGATAGAAGAAGTCCATCCAGATGCGAAATCTGCTCCCTTACAACTTCAATATTATCGTGCACCGGCAGAACAACAGGAATACCTCCCGCTTCCATAACTGCACGGCTATAATCTATAGAAACGCTTGTTTTGTAAGCATTTTTCTGATTCTGGGTTATGTTCATGGGAAGAAGTTATTCCTATAAGTGGTTTTCTCATAATTTATATCCTTTCATGTATATGTATTTTTATTTTTATAATTTATTTCAATTTATATAATTTTTCTATTTTTATACCATTTCTTATTCTTTCGAAAAAGAAATGAAGTTCTTATATGATACCTTTTCAATGTCTTCATCTGAATATCCACGTTTTTCAAGGCTGATGCTACATTTTTAACTTCTGTAATATCATAAACGCCTTTTTAAACCTTCATCTTCGTCTACTCCGGGCACGTTGTAGTATTCAGCAAAAATCAAATCCAAATCCAACTTTGTCAATTCCTATTTTTTTCTGCAACATATTCCATATGGTTCAGCAATGTATCCAAATTTTTCATCTTCCTTGTCACTTACAAATCCATGATAGCTGTTCATTCCCACCATTCCATTTCTTTCACCTATACAAAGTATCTGGTCATCAGTAAGGTTTCTCATTGCCGGGCAAAGAGTTCTGGAGTTGGAATGTGAAGCAAAAAGAGGTTTTTTAGCGTATTTTGCAACATCCCAGAAGGTTTTGTCATTTGCATGGGAAAGATCAAGAAGAATTCCTAGATTTTCAATGATTTCAACAGCTTTTACACCTAAATCAGTCAGTCCCCTGTCTTTATCCCCTCTCTGACCTGTTGCAAAAGCATTCTGTTCATTCCATGTAAGTCCTATGTGTCTTATTCCCATTCTTTCAAGAAGATAAATATAGTCAAGGTTTGCTCCAATTCCAGGAAGCCCTTCGATACCTAAAAGTGTTGAAAATTTATTTTGGGATTTTGCCTTTTCAAAGTCTTCAGGCTCTTTTATAATATGAACCAGATCCCTTGCATGATAAAGCTCCTCACTCATTGCACGAAGGCTTCTGAAGAAAAGTTTCTTCAGGCTTCGGATCCTAAAAAGCATTCAAATATATTACAAAAAAATCCCTCCAAAAACGCCTCCTTCTATAAATCTATCCTTATATTTTCTTCTAATAACATCATTTTTCCCTTTTCATATTCCCACAGATTATCTGTCCACAAATCTGCATGCATGTCAAAAAAACATTATTTTTCTCCTTCCGTATCTGTAAATATTACTTTATCTAAAAATAAATTCTACTTTTTAAAAAAGTATTTCTTTGTTCTGAAGGTTTATGCTGCACTTTGCACCTAAAGGCAATGTAAACATATACGGCTTTTTGTGACCTGATTCCATTCCGTAAATAACAGGTTTATCATAGTCAGCAAAGAAATCCTTTAAAAGCTCCAATAGTTCATAATGCTGATTTTCTTTAGTATATGTATTTTTACACGCCACAAAAATTTCCAAAAACAACAGCCTTACAGTCGCTGAATTTTTCCTGCATATTTCAAATGAGTAAGCATTCTGTTCAGAGATCCTATTTCTTCATCAACATCTTCCAGAACAGTATTTTACCTTTAGTATCTATTTCGTATTGAGTTCCCAGAGTAGTGACTATAATTGCCATATTTCCTCCTGTAAGAACACCGCTTATGTTCTCTGAAGGTGTATTTCCTTCTGTAAGAATGGAAAGAGGCGTATTTTTCAGGTTCTTCGTACTTTGTCACATTTTTCCATGGATTCAAAGAAAGAAATTTTTTTGTATACTCATTGAAATCATTTATCATATTTGATTTTACCATTGGTCCATGGTAAGTTCCAAGGTTACATTTCTGATTGAAGACAATGTGAAGGTTTGTAACATCACTGTATCCTACAAAAACTTTAGGATTATTTTTTTATCAGCTCATAGTCGATTTTATCTAAAAAGCTGTGAGTCTGAATAACCGCCCTTTACACAGAATATTCCTTTAATATCCTTTCGTGAAAAAGCTTTCATGCAAATCTTCAATACGGATTTCAGCCTTTTCCAGCCATATATCCTCCATAGTTTTTCGTACAAACTTTTTCCCAATAACAGGATTAAATCCCAAATCTATTATAACTTTTTTTACATTTTTCTATATCTTCTTCAGGAATTATAGGTGAAGAAGGACAAAAATAAGAATACATTATCTCCTTTTTTTCAATGGTTCAGGAAATATCATTTATCAGCACCCCTTTACAGTTGTATATTTTTATTATATTAAAGTATTTATATTTAGTTATTCTACTACTAATGAGCAATTTTTCAATAGAGTTATTTTTCAGAATTATCAGATTTTTCTTTTTAAAGAGATTTTTTTAATGAAAGTACAGGTTTTTGCTTCTGATAATTTTTTTCATTTCCTATCAGAATATTTCTATTTTTATTTCTAAATATTCCATTTAGGAAATTTGCCTTTTATATTCATTATCTGACTGGTTTTTAAATAATTTATTTACAATAATTATACCACATACATGAAAATTATTTTACTATTTGTGTAGATTATTATAATAATTTTCTGTTCATATATCATGCATTATAAAAATGGGAATTTTAAAAAATATAAAAATAAAAAGCAAAATTTTTGAAGTAGAGAATAAACTATATGTTTAAACCCAGTATTTTCAATGTGTTAAAAATAGAAAAAAATTTTTAAAAAGTACTTGACATTAATGCAAAAATATAATATTATATATCTGTAATTAGCACTCTTCCATAATGAGTGCTAACAAAAAGGAAGGTGCGGATATGAATGATAGAGAGCAATTAATATTAAAGGCAATCATCAAGCATTATCTAGAATTCGGTGAAAGTGTAGGATCGAGAACTCTGGAAAAGAAATATAGTATCGGAGTTTCTTCAGCCACAATAAGAAATACGATGGCAGATCTTGAAGATAAAGGATTGATTGCTAAGACTCACACATCTTCCGGAAGAATTCCGACAAGTGAAGGATATAAATTATATGTGGAGGAACTTATTAAGATAAGGGATATATCTACAGAAGCAAAAAGCTAAAAGTAGTTGAAGCATATAATAAAAAAATGAACCAAATAGATATGATATTTGAAGAAACGTCAAGATTACTATCAAAGATAAGTAAATATGCAGGAGTAGTTCTAGAGCCTGCCATAAGACAGAAGGAATAAGAAAAAGTTCAGCTTGTGCATATAAATGACACAAATATTATGGCTGTCATAATTATGGATTCGTTTCTGACTAAAAATCTTAATATATTTCTTAAAAATTCTGTAGATGAAGAGGAAGTTCAGAATATAAATATGATTTTTGAATGATGAAATAAACAGAAGTCCAAATTTTTACTTTATCTGATTTAGAAAAGTTTCTTACAAATACTGATTTATTTGTACCGGAAGATTTCCAAGAGAATAAAATGTTAAATGAGGGGAAATTGTTTTTGAAGGTGGTTCAAATTTAATTGAGAGTAACACTTCAGATGTTATGAAAATAATAGACAGAGTAAGATTTTTTTAACAATCCTGAAGATATGAAACAGATATTTTTACAGTTTATTCAGACTGACCAGTTTAAAAGATGGAGAAGTAAATGTCATTTTTGGGTGAAGATCTGGATATTGCCGGACTTGAAGATTTTTCATTTGTATTTTCCGTTTATACAATGGGAGATGCCAAAGGAATTATGGGAGTAATCGGACCAAAAAGAATGAAGTATTCAGAAACGGTAGGACTTGTAGAATATGTTTCAGAAGAAGTTAAGCAGTTATTGCAAAAAAATAAATAAATAGAAGGAGATGAGGGGTAAAAAATGGCAGAAAAAGAGTTTGATGAAAAGGTAGAACTTGAAAATGAAAATGCTGAAACGGAAAACAGGGAAAATGAAACAAAAGAAGATGTAAATGAGGCTTCTGATAATAAAGAAGAAACATGTGAAGAAAAGATTGCAAAGCTTGAACTTGAACTTCAGGAGTGGAAAAATTCCTACACAAGAAAGCTTGCAGAATTTCAAAACTTCACTAGAAGGAAGGAAGCGGAAGTTTCAGAAATGAAAAAAATATGCTTCAGAAGGGATTATCTTAAAAGTATTGGATAATATTGACAACTTGGAAAGGGCTGAAAAATGCTTCTGCTGAAACTAAAAAAACTTTGATGCTTTAGTTGAAGGGGTAAACATGATTTTGAGAAACTTAAAATACATGTTATCTGAAGAAGGTGTTGAAGAAATTGAAGCAGGAGAAGGAGTAGAGTTTAATCCTTACGAACATCAGGCAATGATGACTGAAAGCAAGGAAGAACTGAAGGACAACGATATTGTTCAGGTGTTTCAAAAAGGATATAAATTAAAAGGAAAAATTATAAGACCGGCAATGGTAACGGTTAATAAGAAATAGTTTTTAACTTTATAAAAATATAAATAAAAAAATTCAAAAAAATAAAACAGGAGTGATAAATATGAGTAAAATAATAGGAATAGATTTAGGGACAACAAACAGCTGCGTGGCAGTAATGGAAGGTGGAAACTTTTCAATAATACCAAATTCTGATGGGGGAAGAACTACACCGTCAGTTGTAAATATAAAGGATAACGGAGAAATAATAGTTGGGGAAATTGCTAAAAGACAGGCAATTACAAATCCTGATTCAACAGTAATTTCAATAAAAAAACACAAATGGGATCAGATTATAAAGTAAATATTCATGGAAAAGATTACACACCACAGGAAATTTCAGCAATGATACTGAAAAAACTGAAAAAGGATGCTGAAGCTTACCTTGGGGAAACTGTAACAGAAGCAGTTATTACAGTGCCTGCATACTTTACTGATGCACAAAGACAGGCTACAAAAGATGCAGGAGAAATAGCAGGACTTACAGTAAAAAGAATTATAAATGAACCTACAGCGGCTGCATTGTCTTATGGATTAGATAAGAAAAAGGAAGAAAAAGTATTAGTATTTGACTTAGGTGGAGGAACATTTGACGTATCTGTACTTGAAATCGGTGACGGAGTAGTGGAAGTTATATCAACTTCAGGAAACAACCACTTAGGAGGAGACAACTTTGACCAGAAAATTATTGACTGGTTAGCAGATGAATTTAAAAAAGAAACTGGAATAGATTTAAGAAATGATAAAATGGCAATCCAGAGATTGAAAGATGCTGCAGAAGATGCTAAGAAAAAATTATCAACAACATTGGAAACACAAATTTCATTACCATTCATCACAATGGATGCTACAGGACCTAAACACTTGGAGAAAAAACTTACAAGAGCGGCATTTGATGAATTAACAAAAGATTTAGTAGAAGCAACTAAAGGACCGGTTAAACAAGCGTTAGAAGATGCAAACTTAAGTCCAAGTGAAATAGATGAAGTATTACTGGTAGGAGGATCTACAAGAATACCTGCAGTTCAGGAATGGGTAAAATCTTACTTAGGAAAAGAACCTAATAAATCAATAAACCCTGATGAAGTTGTTGCTGCTGGAGCTGCAATTCAAGGTGGAGTATTGATGGGAGACGTAAAAGATGTATTGTTATTAGATGTAACTCCATTATCATTAGGAATAGAAACAGCAGGTGGAGTATTTACAAAAATGATTGAAAGAAATACTACAATCCCAGTGAAAAATCTCAGGTGTTCTCAACATACGCAGATAACCAGACAGCTGTTACAATAGTTGTATTACAAGGTGAAAGAGCAAGAGCTGCAGATAACCATAAATTAGGTGATTTCAACTTGGAAGGAATTCCTGCTGCACCAAGAGGAATACCTCAGATAGAAGTAACATTTGATATTGATGCAAACGGAATTGTACACGTTTCTGCAAAAGACTTAGGAACTGGAAAAGAAAATCAGGTAACAATTTCAGGTTCATCTAACTTATCTAAAGATGACATAGAAAAAAATGAAAAAGATGCAGAAGCTCATGAGTCTGAAGATGCTAAGTTTAAAGAACTTGTTGAGCTAGAAACCAGGCTGACCAGTTAATAATAGCTACTGAAAAAAACTATAAAGGAAAAATGAAGATAAACTTCAGGGAACTGAAAAAAGCTGATATTGAAAAGGCAATTGAAGAACTGAAAAAAAGTAAAAGACGGAGACAATTTTAGAAGAAATCAGAAAAGGTATTGAAGAATTATCAAAAAGTATCTCAAGGATTTGCAACAAGATTGTATCAGGATGCACAAGCTCAGGCACAGGCTCAGCAGGCACAAGGTGGAGAAACTGCTGGAGAAAGTAACAACTCTGGTGCTAATGATGTTGAAGATGCAGAAGTTGTAGATTAATAATTGGCAAAAGTTTTAAGGAATTAAAAATACAAAGGAGGAGGAGCTATTTCTCCTTCTTTTGTAGAAAAAGTAGAAATGATAAAAAAGTTAATAAAATCAAGTGTTTTATTACATGAAAAATTTTCAGAATCTTCTTTTTAGATATATAATAAAAATAAAAAGGAGAAACTTATTTTGAAAAATATTTAGTAAAAGAGAATTAAATTTCACAATTAATATTGTAATTTATGATAATAAATGCTTTGAAACAAGGAAAGCTTAATTTCTTGTGAAAATAAGAAATTAGATTATTGAACACACCGAATAAGAAAGGTGATTATTATGACAAAACATATAGGAAAAACAGGGTAAGTAACATTGAAAAAAACTCTTTTTAAAACTACACTGATAAATACGAAAAGATTAACTTGAACTGGGATAACGAAGTTGGAAAAAGAAATATGGTATAATGATGAAGAAAAAAATTAGGACAAAACTTTTTTTATATGAAGGACGTGTTAAAATGGAAAAATACACTAAATACTTTAAAAATATGGAAATGTTGAAATAGGAGTACTTTCAAAAGGGGCAGAACTTTCAAGCTACAAAGTGGACGGAAAGGAATTTATGTGGGATAGACAGCCTGAATTCTGGGTTGCCAGTTCACCTGTACTTTTTCCGTTTGTTGGAGTTATAAAAAGATGGAAAAATATGTTTTCGAAGGAAAAAGACTATGAAATAACTACAAGACATGGGTTTGCAAGAAACAATGATTTTGATCTAGTTGAAAAAGGGAGAAAATTTTCTGAAATTTAAATTTTTCTTCAAATGAAGAAACATTGAAAAATATCCTTTTGAATTTGATTTTTCTTATATACACAATAACTGATAACAGTCTTGAAATAAAAGTACGAAGTATTGAATAAAAACTAAAGGTGACATGTATTTTTCATTGGGAGCACATCCTGCATTTGTATTGGAGCTGAATGATGAAATAAAACTGGAAGATTACTATCTGGAATTTGAAAAATGAAACTGCACAGATTTATCAGCTTAGAAAGCGATGCATTAATACTGGAAGAGAAAAAGATTATTTAAAAAAATGAGAAAAATAATAAAATTAAGTGGCACTATATTTGATAATGATGCTATAATATTTGAAAATCTGAATTCTTCAAAGGTAACATTAAAATGCAGTAAAAAGTACACGTGAACTGTCAATGGATTATAGCCAGTTTCCGTTTATTGCCTTCTGGAGTAAATCAAAAAGCTCCATTTGTGTGTATCGAGCCATGGTTTGAATTTCAGATTTTGCAAACTGCACAGGAAAAACTGGAAGAAAAAGAAGGGATTTTTGAAATTGAAGGAAAAATGATGTTTTTACTGCAAAAAAATAATCATTAATGGAAAATTGTAACGTGGAATAAAAAGGAAGGAAAGGAGAAATAGAACTGCTATAAATAAAAATGGTTCTATAAATAGAAATGGCAAAAAAAGAGATTATTATGAAGTACTTGGAGTGCCAAAAGATGCAAGTGAATCAGATATAAAAAAAGGCATATAGAAAAAGCCGCTATGAAATATCATCCTGATAAGTTTGCTAATTCATCAGAAGCTGAAAAAAAGATGCTGAAGATAAATTTAAGGAAATTAACGAAGCTTTATGAAATATTGTCTGATCCTCAGAAAAAGCTGCATATGATCAGTATGGTCACGCCGCATTTGAGGCAGGAGGACCTGGAGGAGCAGGTGGCTTTTGGCGGATTTGGACAAGGTGGAGGCTTTGGTGGCTTTGACTTCGGCGATGTTGATTTAGGAGATATATTTGGGGATTTCTTTTGGTGGTGGAAGAAGCCGTCGTAGTCAAGAACCAAAAAGTACATCAAGGTTCTGATTTAAGATATAATTTAGAACTTACACTTGAAGAAGTGGCATTCGGAGTAGAAAAAGGAAATAAAGTATAAAAGAAATGGGAAATGTCATACATGTCACGGTTCAGGAGCTGAACCAGGTCACAGTATGAAAACATGTGATAAATGTAATGGTTCCGGACATATAAGAACACAGCAGAGATCAATTTTTGGAATACAGACTGTAATGCATGAATGTGATCAGTGTCATGGAACAGGAAAAAAATTCCTGAAAAGGCATGTAGCACATGTCGTGGAACAGGGGTAGAAAAAGAAGTAGTCACAAGAAAAATAAAAAAATACCAGCTGGTGTTGAAACAGGTCAGGGATTAATTGTAAGAGATGGCGGAGATGCTGGTAAAAAAATGATGGAGTATATGGAGATTTACGTGTATTCTTCATTGTCAAGGAACATGAAATATTTAAGAGAAATGGAAACGACATTTACTGTGAAGTTCCAATAGGAATGACAACAGCTGTTTTAGGTGGAGAAGTGGAAGTTCCTACAATTGACGGAAAATCAAAAATAAAAAAATACCTGAAGGTACACAAAAATGGTAAAGTTTTTCAGATTAAGGGAAAAAGGAATAAATCATTCAGGAAGAAGAGGTTCAGAAATAATAACTATAAAAAGTGGAAACTCCTACAAATCTTACTGACAAACAGAAAAATACTTGAAGAATTTGATGAATCTTTTAGGAAAGAAAAAAATTATAAGGAATCACATTCTTTTATGGAAAAAAATTAAAAAAATTTTTTAAAAAGTTTGATAATTAAAAAAATAGAAATATATAAGAAATTTTATTGAAATAATAGGGCTGTTTTTAAAAAAATTAAAAAATAAAAGTTATTTTTTTAATTTTAGACACCCTATTTTTGAAAAATATGAAAATTTTTTTCAAAAAAATATTGACAAAAATCAAAAAAATCAAAGTATACTTAAAATAGATAATAACAAATAAAATTCAATATACTTTAAGATATAATATAATCAAGGAGGAACAGAGATGTCAAAAGTAGTATTAAAAAGGAGTGGAAAAACAGTATCCAAATGGTTTCAAAAGCAGTACACGGGATAGATCTTGATATAAAAAGACGGGGAATTCATGGTATTTGTAGGACCTTCAGGATGTGCAAAGTCTACTACTTTAAGAATGATTGCAGGGCTGGAAGAAATAACAGGAGGAGAAGTTTATATAGGAGATAAGCTTGTAAATGATGTGCCACCAAAGGATAGAGGAATAGCAATGGTTTTCCAGAACTATGCCTTATATCCTCATATGACAGTTTATGAAAATATGGCGTTTGGATTAAAAACTTAAGAAAACTCCAAAAAGATGAAATAGATAAAAGGGTAAGGGAAGCTGCAGAAAAGCTTGAAATTACAGAACTTCTGGATAGAAAGCCTAAAGAAATGTCAGGAGGACAAAGACAAAGGGTTGCTCTTGGAAGGGCAATAGTAAGAAAACCTGAAGTATTCCTTTTTGATGAACCTTTATCAAACCTTGATGCTAAACTTAGGGTATCAATGCGTGTAAGAATAACACAGCTGCATCAGGAACTGAAAACAACAATGATATATGTAACACATGACCAGGTTGAAGCAATGACAATGGGAGACAGAATTACAGTAATGAAATCAGGAAGAATAATGCAGGTTGATACACCGCTTAATCTTTACCACTATCCGGCAAATAAATTCGTGGCAGGATTTATAGGATCGCCTACAATGAACCTGATAGAAGGAACACTTGTTGAAAAAGAAGGAAAAGTATTCGTAGATATAAATGGAGCAGAAATAGAAATACTTGGAGAAAAAGCTGAAAAAGTAAAAGGACACGCCGGAAAAAAGTAACATTTGGAATAAGACCTGAAAGTATAAGTGTAGTAGCAGAAGAAGATAATATTTCAAAAAGTTGGTGAAGTAAGCGTAGTAGAACAAATGGGAAAATGAAGAATATATATACTTCACATTAAACGGTCATCAGATGACATGCAGAATAAATGTAGAAGGAGTAAGTGATTCTGTAGGTAAGAAAGGACAAAAAAAGTATTTAGATTTGATACAAGCAAGGCTCACATATTTGATGTTGAAACAGAGGCAAATATAAAGCTTTGTAATTGGAAAAAAATAATAAATAAAATATTTTTTTGAAGAAAATCTTTTATAACTTTAAAGCATAATATTGAAAAACTATATTTATAAATTATCTAAATTGTAAGATTTGATTAATTAAATTAAATATAGTTTTTTTATTTATAATATGTATCATAAGTTACACTGTCATTGGAAAAAAATGTGATAATATTTAGGAAATAAACTTTATAAATCAAATATTTTTTTATCATAAAAAGAATATTTGATTTGATAAAAAATAATATAAGGTGGTGTTTTTTTATGGAAAAAAGTAAATATGAAGGACTATTTAAACATAAATTTTGAACTGATTGACAAAAATGACAGAAATAAAAAAAGATTACATAGAAGGAACGGTAGATGTTGAAACAACAAGAAATCTTATAAGGGAAACTTTTAAGGGGAAAAAAGATAACTCCTGCAGAATTTGCATATTCGGAACAGAAAAATAAAAAGATCTGGGATTTGATGATGCCACAGTTCACGACAAAATGAATGATGTACTGGATTTGTTTGATGAAATTATAGTGAGGGAAGAATCAGATTTACCTGAAGGACATCCAATAAAAACTTATTTGAAGGAAAAATGAAGCGAGGAAGAAAAACTGATTGCAGAAATGAAGGAAGAAGTAAATAAGAAATTTATAAAAAAATAAATGGCTTGAATATTATGACAAGCTTTTTATACATTTAATCTTACACACCTTGCAAGAAAAACAGCATCAGTTATTTTCAATACTTGAAACAAAAAGGTTTTGACAGACCATCAAGAATAATGTGGTCTTTTGATAATGCAGTGAGGGATAATATAAGTGAAGCAAGAAAAACTTCTTCAGGAAGATAAAATAGAAGAATTTCTGAAAAAACAGGAAATTGTATGGGAACTTACACTGGATATAATGCACAAGGAAGAAGAAATCCTGTATCCAACTTCATTGAAAATGATTACAGATGAAGAATTTAGAAATATGAGAAGCGGTGATGATGAAATAGGGTATTTCCTAATAGAAAAACCAGAAGGATTCCTACCTGAAAAGAAAAAGTGAAGAAGCAGGAAAAATTGAAAACAATGATACTGCACAGGCAGAAATTTCATGAATGATCTGGCAGGGCTTCTTGCAAAATATAATATGAACGGAAATTCAGAAAAATCAGATATCCTGGATGTAAAACAGGGAAAACTTACTTTAGAACAGATAAACCTTATTTTTCAGCATATGCCGGTAGATCTTTCGTTTGTTGATAAAAATGAAATTGTTAAGTTTTACACTGATACAAAAACATAGAATATTTCCTAGAAGTGCAGGAGTGATAGGAAGGGATGTAAAAATTGCCATCCTAGGGAAAGTGTGTCTTCTGTTCTTGAGATAATAGATGCGTTTAGAAGCTGGGGGAACAGGATGAAGTGGATTTCTGGCTTGAAATGAATGGAAAGTTTATTTATATATATTATGTGGCAGTAAGAGATGAAAATGGAAAATTCAAAGGTGTTCTTGAAATGATGCAGGATGTTACAAGAATAAGAAGTCTTGAAGGAAAAAGAACGCTGGTAACATGGGAAAAGACCTAAAAAAATCAGATATAAAAAGCAGAAGAAACTAAGAAAAACAGAACAGAAGGATAATCCGTATGGATTGACTGAAAATACAGTAATAGGAGAAATAGTTGATAAATATCCATACATAAAAGAATTTATGCCAACATTATCTCCTACGTATAAAAAAAGCTAATGGATCCTGTCCAATATATGATAATGTCAAAAGTAGCTACTCTTGATATGATTGCTATGCGTGGAGGATTCCCGGTTGAAGAAATAATAGAAAAAAACTTTCTGATAAAATTAAAGCTGAAGAAAAATAAATAGTAGGTTGTAAGTATTGAAAAATACAGATGTATTTTATATGTATTCCTAAAAAGAGCAGAACAAAGTAAATAAATATATTGGAAATACCTGTTAATTGTGCTATATTATAAGTAAGAATTTAAATATTCTCTATATTTATTGAGTCTGTTTCAAAATTATCAGGAGGAATATGTATGAAAAAAATGTATTTTTATTAATTTTAATATCAGGTATTTTTATTTGGAAGTAAAGCCACAAATATCAATGTAGAAAAACATCAAAGAATACAGAAGTTAAAACATGTGACCACAGCTACGACAAAAAAATAATAAGACTAAGAAATTAAATGAAACAAAAGACAAAGGTAACACTAGAAAATATCAAATGCAAAAAAATAATGCAGTTACAGCAGTAAAAAGCTGCTTCTACTGTAAAAATGCCAAATCATCAGGAAAAACTGATACACAAAAAGAAAACTGAAGTAAAAGCGGCTGATGTGAAAAAATACAGAAACTAAGGCAACTGCAGAAAAAACAGCTCCAGTTACAAGTACAAACGTGAAACAGGAAAAATACTGCACCGGTAAAAGATACAAAAACCAGCTGTAAATAATGAGATAAAAACTTACTGCAACACACCTGTAGGAAAACATCAGTTTTATCAGCTGAATGACAAGGGAGAATACAGAGCCAATATAAAATTCAAATATTGTATGATTAAAGGTGAAAAAAGGAAAAATTTTGAAGTTGGAATTATAGTAACAGATCTTAATGCAGTAAATGACTACATAAAAGAAATATTCTTATCTGCATCTAAAAGATGAAGAAAAATTACATAAAAATGCTGATGGAGATAATTATTATTACTATGGAGCATGGTCATGGGATAATTCTTTAGAATCTCATGAAAAATACTAATCAGGAAAAATAAGAAATAAAAATAAATTAGAGGCTGTCTCAAAAAAATTAGAAAATATGGTTTTCTTAATTTTTGAAACAGCTTTTTATTATAAATGATAAATATAATTGACAATAAGCAAAAAAATTATATTAAAATAATACTATCATTAGTATATACAAAAGAAATTTTTTATAAAGTGAAAGGAGAAAGCCATGTCAGAAAGAAAAAGGTGTGGTAACATTTAAGGGAAATCCTATAACATTATTAGGAGAAGAAGTAAAAAGGAGATAAAGCTAAAGACTTTTACAGTTTTAGGAACAGATCTTAGTGAAGTAAAACTAAGTGACTATACAGGAAAAGTAGTTGTAATTTCTGTATTTCCATCAGTAGATACAGGAGTTTGCGCATTGCAGCTAACTAGATTTAATCAGGAAGCAGCAAATTTTGATAAGGATGTTCAGCTTTTAACAATTTCAGCAGATTTACCGTTTGCTTTAGGAAGATACTGTGCTGATAAAGGAATTGAAAATGCATTGACTGCTTCAGACCATAAAGAACTTGATTTTTGGACTAAAATATGGATTTGTTATAAAGGAATTAAGATTATTAACAAGAGGAACAGTAATTGTTGATAAGGAAGGTACTGTACAATATGTTGAATATGTACCTGAAGTTGCTACAGAACCTGATTACAGCAAAGCTCTGGAAGTAATAAAAACATTGATATAAAAAGGCTATTTTCAATTTTTGAAAATAGCCTTTTTAGTATATTTCACTTTTATATCAATATTTATTGCTGACGAAGATTTTTAGGAGTTTCTTCCAACGTTACACGTATTTTTACAGTTTGAGAATTTCTTATTACGCTTAATTCAACAGATTCTCCGACTTTTTTTAGCGGCCAGTTCACCCTATGAAGGCTCCTGCAGAATTAACAGCTTTTTCCATTAACTGCAACAATAACATCATTCGCCTGAATTCCAGCTCTTGCAGCAGGACCGTCTGCAACAACTTTTGCAATAAGAACTCCATTTGTTGATTTAATGTTAAGAGCCTTTATTTTTTTCAGAATCCAGATTATTTAAATAAACTCAATATACGGTTTTTCAAATTTTTCCTGTTGCAATAATTGAATCCTTAACTACAGAAGCTAAGTTTGATGGTATTGCAAATCCAAGTCCGACACTTCCTCCAGATGTTGAAAGGATGGCAGTATTAACTCCAATTACTTTACCATTAATATCAATTAAAGGTCCTCCACTGTTTCCCTGATTTATAGCTGCATCTGTCTGAATGAAGTTTTTCGATTTCTTCTATTCCAAGTGAGCTTCTTCCTGCTGCACTTATAACTCCTACTGTCATGGAATCATTTAATCCCATAGGATTACCAAATGCAATAGACCATTGCCCAATTTCAATTTTATCAGAATCACTAAATTCAAGAGGTTTAAACTTCTCGTTAGCTTCAATTTTAAGTACAGCGATATCAACTTCAGAAGAAGTTCCTATAAGTTTTTGTTTTATATTCCCTTCCATCTGAAAAATTTTACGAAGATTTCATCTGCATTGCTTACAACGTGATTATTTGTAACGATATAACCATCTTCAGATACCACAAATCCTGAACCTAATGCCCCTGATTCACGTTTTTCCACTCCTCCTGAACGTCCAAAAAGTAATTCTTCAAGCGGATTGTAGGTATTAACTGTGACAGTTTTTTTAGTTCTGATATTAACTATTGAATCTTTAGTATTTTTGTAAACCTGTACAAATGCATCCTGAGTTTCTACCGCATTTTTAGTGTTTTTTTAATTCTTCCCTGTGACATTTGCTGAGTCTGTTCCTTCTGTTCTTTTTTTCTCCTCGTTGTTTTTTTACATTGTCAAGAGGCTTGGAACAGCTCATAGCAATAAATAATAATGACAATAAAGTGAATATTTTTTTCTTTTCATAAATAAATCTCCCTTCAAAATAACGTTACTATACTGATTATGTCAGTATAGAAGTAGTTTAAGAAATTAAAATTAAAATAGCCTTATGAATTTGCTTTTGTATTATCTTTAAAGATAAAATATTGTAAAAATAATTTGGATATTTGTATTATCTTATGATATAATTATATAATCTATAATTAGGGAGTGTATATGATAAAATTAGTTTTACTAGATGTAGACGGAACATTAACAGATGGCGGAATATACAGAGGCAATAATGGAGAAGAGCTTAAAAAGATTCAATGTTAAAGATGGATATGCCATTGTTAATGCACAGAAACTTGGTATAGAATTTGGAATAATTACAGGAAGAAAAATCAGAACTCGTTGAAATAAGATCAAATGAACTGAAAAATAAAAATATCTGTATCAGGGAATTTCTGAAAAAAACTGTTATTTTTAGAAGAAATAATGCAGAAAACTGGACTGAAAAAGAAGAAATAGCCTATATGGGAGATGATCTGAATGATATTCTTATAATGAAACAGTCAGGATTGACAGGTGCTCCAAGAGATGCGGCAGATGAAGTGATTCAAATTGTAGATTTTGTTTCAGGAAAAAAATGGTGGTTCAGGAGCAGTAAGGGAATTCGTTGAATATATACTGAAAAAAAGATGGAAAATGGGAAACTTTTTAAAAAAATGTAAAAATAAATTAAAAAGTAGCATGATTATTAGTATTTAGGAGGAATAATGGCGATAAAGTATTTGGATGCCAAGAGGCTAAGAGTATTATTTAGTAATGGAGGAAAATGGGTTATAAAACATGAGGATCTGTTAAATGAACTGAATGTTTATCCAGTTCCTGACGGTGATACAGGAAGTAACATGGCAATGACTTTAAATTCTATGATAACTGACATAGAAGGAAAAAAACTAATGAGAAAAACTTCAATGAAAGATTTCATAGAAACGGTTGAAGAAGCTGTTTTTAATGGGAGCAAGAGGGAATTCTGGAACAATCCTTTCCCAAGTAATTACAGGATTCCTAAAAGGTATAGGAGAAAAAACAAAACTTTTATCAGCTGATGTTGCACAGGCACTTTCAAGTGCAAAAGAAACAGCGTATAATGCTGTAAGCGAACCAGTGGAAGGAACTATGCTTACAGTTATAAGAAAAGTGTCTGAAAAGGCAGATGAATGTGCATCGAAAAATAGATGATTTAGTTGTATTTTTTAAAAGGAACTGATGGAAGCTGGCAAACAAAGCAGTGGAAGAGACGCCTGAACTGTTACCTAAGTTAAAGGAAGCAGGAGTTGTAGATGCAGGAGGAAAAGGCTTTATTTTTCTATTTGAAGGATTTTTATAAAATTGCAACAGAATTAAATATAATAGCTGAATTACAAAAAGTCACAAGTAAAGGAAAAATGAATTTGATAAAACAATTGCAAATATAGATCATGATCCGGAAAGTATAAAAATTCCAGTATTGTACTGAATATATCATTTTAAATGGTGATTTTGATACAGAAGAATATAAAAAGAGAGTTCTTGAATTAGGAGATTCAGCAGTATTTGCACAAACTTCAAAGAAATTTAAAACACACATACATACGAATCATCCTGGAAAAAGCAATGGAAATAGCATTGGAATACGGTCCACTGGAAAAATGAAAGTTGAAAATATGAAACTTCAGCATGATAATCTGCAGATTTTTCAGTGAAAAAGATGAAGCAAAAATTATTCGTAAATAAAAAAATATTAATAAAACTGATTCTGGATATGTTATACTTGCTGATTCTGAAAAATATAAAGGATGAATTTCTGAAGGAAGGGGCAGATGTTGTTATATTAGGTGGTCAAAGTAAAAACCCTAGTGTTCAGGAAATATGTTCAGCAATAGAGAAAGTTGACAAAAAGAATATATATATATTCCCTAACAATAAAAACGTAATAGCTACTGCAAAAACTTGCAGCAGAAAAAAATCAGATAAAAATATAATAGTTTATGGTACAAAAACTATGCTTGAAGGGTATTACTGCTTAAAAACAGGGAAGAAGATATAGAAGAATTAAAAAATACTGAAAAAAAGAAATTATTCAATTGAAATAACAAAAGCTGTAAGAGATACAAAAAGTTGATGATCTGGTAATTACAAAAAGATAACTATATAGGACTTGTAAATGGAAAAAAATAAAAATATACTGCAGCAACTTTAAAAAAGAACTTGTTGAAGAAATGCTGAACAAACTTGTTACTGTTAATACAATTACAGCAGTGGTTTCTGAAGGAAAAAGACAAAAATGAAGAGGCTAAAAAATCTAATAAAAGAAAAAAATTGAATAAAATAAAAAAACTACATATATAAATGGTGAGCAGGACAACTATAATTACTATATATATATTGAAAAATAAAGATCCTAATATGCCGGAAATAGCACTACTGACAGATTCGGTATCAGACTTAATACCTGAAGACATAATAGGGTTACCGATAAAAAATTGTTCCTTTAAAAATAGATTTAAATGGAGAGTTATTAAAAAGATGGTGTTGAAAATGTCAAAAGATGAATTTTGGCAAAAAAATGGTTAATTCAAGAGATGAAGAGGATTTAAAATTAAAGACTTCACAGCCATCTCCACAGGATTTTCTGAATGCCTATAATAAATTATTTGAAAAAGGATACAAAAAAATAATTTCAGTACATCCATCTTCTAAATTAAGTGGAACAGCACAGGCTGCAAGAGTAGGAAGATCGTTGACTAACAGGGAAGATGATATTGAATTGGTAGACAGTATGGGAGGATCTCTATTACAGGGAATCTTAGTACTGGAAGCGGCAAAAAAAGCAGTAAAGAAAGAAAGTTTTGGAGAAATAATAAACTGGATAAATTCATATAAAAACAAAGGTAAACTTCTAATGATTGTTCCAGATTTAAAATATCTTGAAAAAGGTGGAAGAATTGGTAAAAGCAGGCTCAGCAATAGCTGGAATGATACAACTTAAACCGATTCTTACAGTAAGTCAGGGAGAAGTTACAATTGAAAAAGAAAGCAATTGGAGAAAGAAACGCACAGAAGTATATAGAAAAAAATATGTAAAAAGATGAAAGTAGAAAAACAAAAGTCTTGTAGTATGTACATGTTGGGGTGGAGGACCTGAAGAACTGGAAAAATATTTCAAAAAAATGCATTCAGAAATAGGAGAGAGCTCAAAAATCACATTTGCAATATTAAACAGACAAATAGGAGCGGTAATAGGTTGTCATACCGGACCTGTATATGGTGTTTTCATGTTCCCAAAAATTGAGTTAATATTGTAGTAGTTTATAAAATAATAAGTGAGGAAAAAGCCTTGAAATTTATAAATTTTAAAGAAATAGGTTCAACAAATGAATATGTAAGAAGAAACTTAAGAGTTAAAGAATTTGAAGCAGTCGTAGCTGAAAAAGCAGAGTAATGACAGAGTGAAAAGAGGGAATCTGTGGATTTCAGATAAAGGAGGGGCCCCTCTTTTCATTTTTGGACTGAAGATAAATATGAATTGCAGGAAAAAATTGAGATGTTCAGCTGTTATATAGTGTCTGAAGTACTAAAAAGAATATATTAAACAAAGTTCTGAAGATGAGACAAAAATCTTAAATTTAAATGGCCAAATGATATTTATTATAAAGATGAAAAAATAAGTAGTATTTTTTTGTGATAAAGTTAGAGATAGAATAATAGTAGGCATCAGAATAAATGTTAATAATAATGTTGATAAAATTGATGCAAAAAGCAACTCTTTTATCAAAAAAATTTTTCAATAAGGAATATCCAATTGAAGAAATAATTGAAAAAAATCGTATTACTGTTTGAAAAAGAAAGTTAAACTTCTTGTAAAGGAATGGGAAGAAATTTTATTGATTTTAAATAATGACAATTATTTAAAAAAATAAAAAAATAAAAGATAGAAAAAAATGGAAAATATCTAGAAAAAGAATATAGATTTTCAAGAGTAAATAGAGCTGGAAAAGCTCTTAATTATTGGCAAAGGAGATACAGAAGAAACTAAATGTCAAACACTGAAATTTAAATTAATTGAAAATTTAACAAAAAAACCTGTTGACAAAGGATATAAAAATTTGATAGAATAATTTTTGTCAACTGCGGGAGTGGTTGAGAGGACAATGGAAGACATATATGATAGAGGAAGAAAAAAAGACGGAAAAAGCATCGATAATATGAGATAAAAAAATAAAGGTGAAAAGAAATAGTTGAATGAAGAGTTTGATCCTGGCTCAGGATGAACGCTGACAGAATGCTTAACACATGCAAGTCGATGGGGAAGTGGTGCTTGCACCATGGTAACCATGGCGGACGGGTGAGTAACGCGTAAGGAACTTACCTGCGGGACCGGGATAACAGCAGGAAACTGCTGACAAGACCGGATAAGGTCATTAAGCCGCATAGCTTAGTGATGAAAGGAGACGCCTGCGGAGAGCCTTGCGTCCTATTAGCTAGTTGGAGGGGTAACGGCCCACCAAGGCGAAGATAGGTAGCCGGCCTGAGAGGGTGGACGGCCACAAGGGGACTGAGATACGGCCCTTACTCCTACGGGAGGCAGCAGTGGGGAATATTGGACAATGGGGGCAACCCTGATCCAGCAATTCTGTGTGCACGAAGACGGTTTTCGGATTGTAAAGTGCTTTCAGTAGGGAAGAAGAAAGTGACGGTACCTGCAGAAGAAGCTGACGGCTAAATACGTGCCAGCAGCCGCGGTAATACGTATGTCGCGAGCGTTATCCGGAATTATTGGGCATAAAGGGCATCTAGGCGGCCTTTCAAGTCAGGGGTGAAAACCTGCGGCTCAACCGCAGGCCTGCCTTTTGAAACTGATAGGCTGGAGTACCGGAGAGGTGGACGGAACTGCACGAGTAGAGGTGAAATTCGTAGATATGTGCAGGAATGCCGATGATGAAGATAGTTCACTGGACGGTAACTGACGCTGAAGTGCGAAAGCCGGGGAGCGAACAGGATTAGATACCCTGGTAGTCCCGGCCGTAAACGATGATTACTGGGTGTGGGCAGGAAGACTGTCTGTGCCGAAGCGAGATGCGATAAGTAATCCGCCTGGGGAGTACGGCCGCAAGGCTGAAACTCAAAGGAATTGACGGGGACCCGCACAAGCGGTGGAGCATGTGGTTTAATTCGACGCAACGCGAGGAACCTTACCAGATCTTGACATCCCGCGAACGCCCATGAGGATGGGCGGTGCCTTCGGGAACGCGGAGACAGGTGGTGCATGGCTGTCGACAGCTCGTGTCGTGAGATGTTGGGTTAAGTCCCGCAACGAGCGCAACCCCTGTTGCTAGTTACCATCATTAGGGTTGGGGACTCTAGCAAGACTGCCTGCGAAGAGCAGGAGGAAGGTGGGGATGACGTCAAGTCATCATGCCCCTTATGATCTGGGCTACACACGTGCTACAATGGGCTGTACAGAGAGGAGCGAGGCGGTGACGCGGAGCGAATCTTAAAAGCAGTTCGAAGTTCGGATTGAAGTCTGCAACTCGACTTCATGAAGTTGGAATCGCTAGTAATCGCGGATCAGCAATGCCGCGGTGAATACGTTCTCGGGTCTTGTACACACCGCCCGTCACACCACGAGAGTTGTCTGCACCTGAAGTTACTGGTCTAACTTTGGAGGAAGGTACCTAAGGTGTGGATAGTGATTGGGGTGAAGTCGTAACAAGGTATCCGTACCGGAAGGTGCGGATGGATCACCTCCTTTCTAGGGAGAGACGGATGCGAGTCGAATCTTCCTCTATATGTCTAAGTCTGAGGGCGTGTAGCTCAGGTGGTTAGAGCACTGTGCTGATAACGCAGGGGTCACTGGTTCGAGTCCAGTCATGCCCACCAGGAAGTGATGACTAGGAAGTCTTTTTATGGGGATATAGCTCAGTTGGGAGAGCGCTGCCCTTGCAAGGCAGAGGTCAGCGGTTCGAACCCGCTTATCTCCACCAATAAATTATTTAAAAAGAAGGACAATGGGAAATGAATAGTAGGTAAAAGAGTTACAACTGAAGGAAACTTAAGTTAGAGAAGAGAAGCTGAGTAAGGGCACACGGAGGATGCCTAGGCGGCGGGAGCCGAAGAAGGACGTGCTAAGCTGCGAAAAGCCCGGAGGAGGTGCACAGGACCTGTGATGCCGGGATATCCGAATGGGAGAACCTGCATACCTGGAGGGTATGCGCGAGAGAGGTAAGCCGGCGAACTGAAACATCTAAGTAGCCGGAGGAGAAGAAAGTAAAAACGATTCCCTGAGTAGCGGCGAGCGAACGGGGAGGAGCCTAAACCGTATATGTGTTAAAGCTGGTGGCGTTGCATATACGGGGTAGAGGGAACATACTGGACTGATGCCATAAGGTCGAGTTGGTCATGATGTAAGCGGAACGCGGCTGGAAAGCCGGACCGTAGGAGGTGAGAGTCCTGTATAGCGTAAAGTCATGACGGCTTGTATGTAATCCCGAGTAGCATCGGACACGAGGAATCCGGTGTGAATCAGCGTGGACCATATCACGTAAGGCTAAATACTTCCGCCGACCGATAGAGGAGAGTACCGTGAGGGAAAGGTGAAAAAGAACCCTGAGCAAGGGAGTGAAATAGAATTTGAAACCGTGTGCCTACAAGCGGTAGGAGCCCTTAGGGGTGACTGCGTGGATTTTGGTTAATCATCCTGCGAGTTATGATGTGTGGCGAGGTTAAGTGTAAGCGGAGCCGAAGGGAAACCGAGTCTTAATAGGGCGACGAGTCGCATGTCATAGACGCGAAACCTAGTGATCTAGGCCTGTCCAGGCTGAAGCTGAGGTAAGACTCAGTGGAGGGCCGAACTCACCGCCGTTGAAAAAGTTGGGAGATGAGATAGGTCTAGGGGGTGAAAAGCCAATCGAACTAGGGAGATAGCTCGTTCTTCCGAAATGCATTTAGGTGCAGCCTTGGTTGAAGATATGCGGGGGTAGAGCACTGTATGGCCTAGGGGGCGTATAGCTTACCGAAGTCAAGCAAACTGCGAATACCGTATATTGTTTACCAGGAGTGAGTCTACGGATGACAAGGTCCGTGGACGAGAGGGGAACAGCCCGGACCGCCGGCTAAGGTCCCAAATCATGTCTAAGTGGGAAAGGAGGTGGATATTCACAGACAACCAGGAGGTTGGCTTAGAAGCAGCCATACCTTGAAAGAGTGCGTAATAGCTCACTGGTCGAGAGTATCTGCGCCGAAGATATAACGGGGCTAAGACATGAACCGAAGCCGCGGAAGCGTGGTAACACGTTTGGTAGGAGAGCGTTCTGTAGGCCGTAGAAGGTGTCCTGTAAGGGATGTTGGAGGTATCAGAAGTGAGAATGCAGGAATGAGTAGCGAGAAGGAGGGCGAGAATCCCTCCGGCCGGAAGTCCAAGGTTTCAAGGGGAAGGTTTGTCCGCCCTGGGGGAGTCGGGACCTAAGCATAAGCAGAGCTGCGAAGGCGAATGGAAAACAGGTTAATATTCCTGTACCGCTGTGTACTGACTGAGAGATGGAGTGACGCAGGAAGGTATGCGGGAAGGCTGACGGAATAGCCTTTCTAAGGGGTGAAGCGTGGACATACAGGCAAATCCGTATGTTTAAACGTGAGGCCTGACGGGTAAGTGCCATATGGCATAAGCCGCAGATCCTACACTGCCGGGAAAAAAACTTCTATTTAGGGAAAGCAGCGCCCGTACTGTAAACCGACACAGGTGGACAGAGTGAGAAACTTAAGGCCGACAGGACAACTCTGGCTAAGGAACTCTGCAAAATGGCCCCTGTAACTTAGGGAGAAGGGGTGCCCGTGCTACCTGAAGGGGAGACACCCGAGGGGAAGCGGGCCGCAGTGAAGAGTCCCAAGCAACTGTTTACCAAAAAAACACAGGTCTATGCTAAGCCGGAAGGCGACGTATATGGGCTGACACCCTGCCCAGTGCCGGAAGGTTAAGAGGAGGATTGAGAGATTCGAATTGAAAGCCCCGGTGAACGGCGGCCGTAACTATAACGAGTCCTAAGGTAGCGAAATTCCTTGTCGGGTAAGTTCCGACCTGCACGAATGGTGAAATGATTTGGGAGCTGTCTTGGCCGGAGACCTGGTGAAGTTGTAATGCCGGTGAAGATACCGGTTACCTGCAGTAGGACGGAAAGACCCCGTGGAGCTTTACTGTAGCCTGGCATTGGGTTTCGGCAATGTGTGTATAGGATAGCTGGGAGGCTAAGAAGATATGGCGTCAGCTGTATTGGAGCCGCTGTTGGAATACCAGCCACGCATTGTTGGGATTCTAATCTCAAGAGATGGGAGACAGTGCTAGGTGGGCAGTTTGACTGGGGCGGTCGCCTCCAAAAAGAGTAACGGAGGCGTTCAAAGGTTCCCTCAGGCTGGATGGAAATCAGCCGGAGAGTGCAAACGCATAAGGGAGCTTGACTGCGAGACTGACGGGTCGAGCAGGCACGAAAGTGGGAGTTAGTGATCCGGCGGTTCTGAATGGAAAGGCCGTCGCTCAACGGATAAAAAGCTACCCCGGGGATAACAGGCTGATACTTCCCAAGAGTCCATATCGACGGAAGTGTTTGGCACCTCGATGTCGGCTCGTCTCATCCTGGGGCTGGAGAAGGTCCCAAGGGTTGGGCTGTTCGCCCATTAAAGAGGCACGCGAGCTGGGTTCAGAACGTCGTGAGACAGTTCGGTCCCTATCCACTGCAGGCGTCAGAATATTGAAGGGATCTGTCCTTAGTACGAGAGGACCGGGATGGACGGACCAATGATGTACCGGTTGTCACGCCAGTGGCACGGCCGGGTAGTCACGTCCGGAAGGGATAACCGCTGAAAGCATCTAAGCGGGAAGCCCACCCTGAGATGAATGTTCTTTCAAGCATCCGCCGAGAACAGGCGGTGATAGGCCGGGGGTGCAAGCATGGTGACATGTTCAGCTGACCGGTACTAATAATGCGTAGGCTTACTTCAAGACTCTTTTGCTTATACTATTTATTTCTCATTGCCCTTTTTACTTAAAATGGCAATACAAGAATGTTTGGTGATTATAGCGGCAGGGATACACCCGGTCACATTCCGAACCCGGAAGTTAAGTCTGCCTGCGCCCTAAGATACTTGGATTAAGTTCCAGGGAAAATCGGTCGTCGCCAAACTTTTTCAAATTGTGTCTCCGTGGCTCAGTCGGTTAGAGCATCTGGCTGTTAACCAGAGGGTCGTTGGTTCGAGTCCAACCGGGGACGCCATTTTTTATACGGTAGTTTTTAATAGGATATATTGATGGTATATTTTAATAGATATTATTAAATTATAAGATGTATGCAGCATTTAATTATTTGAATTTTGAGTTCATGATTATATGTTGCTTTTTTTATTTTTAATGATAGCAAGAAGTATTATATATTTGACATAAATTACTATATTTGTTATCATTTATTATAGATTTGAAAAAGAAAGGAAGATGTATGATTATAAAAATTGATGGAAGTGTTGATCATGATACACTTAAAGAAATAATTGCCAGACTTGAAACTGAAAAATAAAGTTAGTGTAAAAACCAATAATAGGGGAAGATTATACAATTTTAGGACTTGTTGGAGATATAAGTACAATAGATATAAAGCATATACAGTCATTGGATTATGTTTTAGATGTTCAAAAGAATACAGGAGCCATATAAGAGAGCAAGTAGAAAATTTAAGCCGGAAGATTCAATTATAAAAATAGGAAATGTGGAAATTGGTGGAAATAATTTAGTTATGATGGCAGGACCTTGTTCTGTTGAAAATGAAAAAGCAGATTATTGATACAGCAAAAGCGGTAAAAGCTGCAGGGGCTACAATGTTAAGAGGTGGTGTAGTTAAGCCGAGAACGTCTCCTTATGCATTCCAGGGATTAGGAATGGAAGGAATAAAGCTTATGAAAAAAGCTAAAGAGGAAACTGGCTTACCAATTGTCTGTGAAGTTATGTCAATTGCACAATTACATGAATTTGGACCACATTTGGATATGATTCAATTGGGTGCAAGAAATATGCAGAATTTTGATTTATTGAAGGAAGTTGGAAAAACTAATATTCCAGTACTTTTAAAAAGAGGATTAAGTGCGACAATTGAAGAATGGCTGATGTCAGCTGAGTATATTTTTGGCAGGTGGAAATGAAAATGTTGTTCTCTGTGAAAGAGGAATTAGAACTTATGAAACTGCTTATAGAAATGTATTGGATCTGAATGCTGTACCTATGATTAAGAAATTGACTCATTTACCAATAATTGTGGACTCTGCACATGCAACAGGAAAGCACTGGATGGTAAAACCGCTTGGAATGGCAGGAATAGCGGCAGGAGCAGATGGACTTATGGTGGAAGTGCATCCAGAGCCGGATAAGGCATTGTCAGATGGACCACAATCATTAAAAATTTGAAGTATTTGAAGATTTGATGCAGGATGTGGAAAAAAATTGCAAATGTATTGGGAAAAAAACTTTTTAAGACAAAAGTAGTTTTCTTTTTGAAATATTACGGTTATGTATAATATTAAGAAGTAATATTATACAGTATTATTTAAAGTAAATAGTGAAATGAGATAAGATTATGATAGAAAAAAATAAAAAGATTTAACAGTGACAATAGTAGGGCTTGGAGTAATTGGAGCAGCTTTTTGCAGAGAGTTTTAGTGAGATTGGTATTAAAAACAATTTATGGTATTGATATTGATGAGGAAACTTTAAAGAAGGCTGAAGAGAAAAAAATATTATAAATAAAGGATTTATTGAGACAAAGGAACCTTTAGAAAAAAATCTGATTTTGTAGTGATTACTCTTTATCCTAACTTAATGAAATCATTTTTTTGTGAATAATATTGATAATTTTAAAGAAAAATGCTATAATTAATGATGTTGTGGGAATTAAAGAGAAAAATTATTGGGGATATTAATCCGATTATGGAGAAAAATTAGAATACAGAGTGGAAAAGAATATTGATTTTATTTTTTTGGACATCCCTATGGCAGGGGCGTGAAAAACGAGGGAATTGACTTTGCAGATAGCAAAGTTTTTAAGAATGCAAATTACATAATAATCAAGGATGAAAAAAATAAAAAGGGAAAAATTTGGAATTACTGTCAGAAATTGTAAAGCTGATGGGATTTAAGAAGGTCAGTTTTCTTACTGCACAGGAGCATGATGAAATTATTGCGTTTACGAGTCAGCTTACTCATGCAATTGCAGTTTCGCTTGTGAATAGTGACAGTGAAAAGTATGATACTAACCGTTTTATTGGAGATTCCTATCGTGATTTGACAAGAATTGCCAAAAATAAATGAAGATTTGTGGGCAGAGCTTTTTATGGGGAATAAGAAAAATCTTTTTAGAAAATGATACAGCAGTTTGAAAAAGGAACTTGATATAATTAAAGATGCCTTGAATAATAATGATTTGGGGACATTGAAGGAAAAAAATTCATAATGTCTACGAGACGTAGGGAAAAATTGATTAAGGAGTATCTGCTTACACTGTGGAATTAAACTTGAAAGATATAATTTAAAAATAGTTTTTATATAGTAAAAATCATTTTAAATTCCTAAATTTGATGATTTTACTATATTTTAATATATATTGTTTTTTTGTTGTGAAAAAAATTGTATTATATGATATGTAAAAAGGATGGATAAATTATGGAAAAAAATTATATGTTGGATTGGGGAAAAAATTCTTATGATATTTTTGATTGGAGAGAAATTTTTTTGAGAGATTTTCTGAATATATTGGAGAAGTTTATAATGGAAAGAAATTATTTGTAATTACTGATTCTAATGTAGACAGGATTTATAAAAAAATGAGTATGAAAAGAATGTTTAGAGGGTTTTGATTATAAGGTATTTGTACTACAGGCTGGGGAAAAACATAAACATATTGGGATAATGCCTGGAATTTATTCAGCTATGGTAAATACAGGACTTACGAGAAAGGATATTGTTGTTGCATTTGGTGGCGGAGTTGTTGGAGATATTGCCGGATTTGCGGCTGCCAGTTATATGCGTGGAATTGGATTTATACAGATACCGACGACGATAGTTTCGCAAGTCGACAGCAGTGTTGGAGGAAAAAGTCGGGAGTTGATTTGCCTGAGGGAAAAAAATCTTGTTGGGGCATTTCATCAACCTAAACTTGTTTTTAATTGATAATTATTTTTTTGAATACACTGACAGACAGATATTTTTTTATGATGGATTTGCAGAAATTGTGAAATATGGATGTATTTATGATAAGAAATTTTTTTGACAGACTTGTGGAAATAGTGAAAAAAGTTGGCGTTTCACAAGAAGATGAAAAATTATGGACAGCAATTACGTAAGCATTTAATGAAGTATGTAAATGAGCTTGTTTACCGTTCATGTGAGATAAAAAAAGGAAGTTGTGGAACAGGATGAGAAGGAAAATAATTTGAGAATGATATTGAATTTTTGGGCATACTATTGGACATGCGATAGAGCAGTTTACAAATTATGAGAAATATTGCCATGGAGAAGCGGTTTCTGCTGGAATGGTGGACATTACAAAAAAATTGGGGAGAAAAAAAGGATTTACTAAAAAAAGGTGAAACTATAAAAATTGAGAAAACTATTGAGGGCATTGAATTTACCAACTGAAATTGAGTATCCGAAAGACAGGATTTCTGAAATTATGAAAAGGGATAAGAAAAGTACAAATGATGGAATTAATTTTTGTAATTTTTAAAGGAAATTGGGGAAGTTGAAATTAGAAAGAAATGGGGGAAAAAGGAGATTTTTTTGAGTAAATTTTAGTTGTAAGAATGAAAGTAGTCAGAAAATGAAATTAAAAAAAGTTCAGATATTGTATGAATTATTTGAAATAGTGAGGGAGTGAAAAAAATATGTTACAGGAAAAATTTTAAAAAAAGTGGAAAAAGGCAAACTGGTTAAAGATAATTTTTTTAATTCAGCAAAATTTTTAATTTCTTTGCTGGTATTAAATATAGGAGTAGTTTTATTATTTACTGTTGAGATTAGCAGAAATTTTTTTATGTCTCTACCGTAGTGATTTTTTTATAGTTTTATTAATTATATTAGGTATAGTAGATTTCTTTGTAGTTTTCATATTATAAAAAGAAATATCCAAATATTTATTTTTATGATGATGGTTTCAGTGTAGGGAAAAAAATGAAAAAAATTATTATAAAAATTTACAATATTTTTCTTTCAAAGGAAGTATATATGGTGGGAAATACATTTACAGCCATTTTTTTCAAATCTAATGAAGGAAAAATGGGAAAAAAATTAATGCAGGTGGGTATAAGAAAGATTCTTTTTGACTTATTTCAGGAAGATTTTATGAAACAGAATTATTTGAAAGCATTAGAAAATATTGAAAATGGAGGAAATGAGGAATTTTCATTTAGAAAAATCACATAAATTGAGTTTCAGTCTTTTCTCAGACAAGAAAGCAAATTGAAAAATCTTGATAATTTAAAGAAAAATAAAAAGTTTCAAAAAGAAAATATTATATTTGATGATGAAATATATAACTGGGAAGAATATATAATTGGTGTAACAGACGGAGTGATATTTGTAAAGGATTTAAATGATAATATTATTTTAGCTTTTTGAATGAAATGGAGATTTTCTGTGAAAAATCTGCTAGTCTTTTTAATAGAAAAACTGAATAAAAATTAGATGAAAAGGAGTAAAAATATGAAGAGATATTTAAACGGAATTTTATTTGCGGGGTTAAGCTCCATTATTGCAGCTATGATTTGCTTAGCTTTTTCGATGATTTTTTTAGGATATAAAATAATTACTGTAATAATATTTTTTTATAGTTTTTGGATGGTTATTCGGAATTAAAAATAAAAAAACAGAGATAGAAAGTAAAAAATATTACTGAACCTGTGCGTCAAAGTAAATTTGGGAGCAAATGCTAAAAATGAAAAATATGCTAAATCCAAAATATGAAGCTTTTACCAATGAAAGATATTATAAAAAGGAATTCCTGTAATTACAATTTTCTCTATGATAGCAGTATACTTTATCGATGTGATTTTTACTGGCTTATTATTTGAAAAAAAGAGCAGGGTGTTGAATTTTTAAAATGGATTATCCTATTCATGGACGGAAGTTTTTTTAAAATAAGTAAAAGAAATATATATAGACTGGGGTTGGGATAATTATAGCTGCAGTTATATTTACTGTTCTTTTTATAAAAGGTGAGAAAAAGGAACAAATGAATAAGGAGAATTAACTAGAAAACGAGATTTTTTTGAGACAGTTTCTCGAAAATTTAGTAGATAGTGTCCGATGAATAAAAAAAGTGATTTATAAAAGGGGGAGAAATAATGAAAAAAGAGAAATTGAAAATATGGAAATTGTAAAAAAATGTAATTGATTTGTTGGAAAATGCAAGGAAAAAAAGTTGTGGTGGCTGTTAATCAGACGATGGTTTTGACGTATTTTGAGATAGGAAGAATGATAGTCGAGGAAGAGCAGAAAGGTGAAAAATAGGGCAGAATATGGAAAGAAAATTTTTAGAGATATTATCTGAGAAATTAACTGAAAAAATACAAAAAAAGGATTTTCAGTAACAAATTTACGACAAATGCGACAATTTTTATGTAGTTTATTCTGAAAAATGGAATTCATCAGACACTGTCTGATGAATTTAAATTGAGCTGGTCGCATTACGTGAAATTAAGTAGGATTTCAAATCCTGATGAAAGGAAATTTTTATGAAATTGAGGCTGTTAAAAAAATAATTGGAGTTTAAGAGAACTAGAAAGACAGTTTGATAGTGCGTTGTATACGAGATTGAGTTTAAGTAGAGATAAAGATAAAGTTCTGGAATTATCACAAAAAGGACAGATTATAGAAAAAGCCACAGGATTTGATAAAGGATCCTTACATACTTGAATTTATCGGATTGCCAGAACAGTCTAGCTATTCAGAAAAATGAACTGGAAGAAAAAAATTAATAAGTAAATTAGAAAATTTTTTTATTGGAACTTGGGAATGGCTTTACATTTGTAGGTAGACAAAAAGCGAATATCTTTTGATGAACAGCATTTTTTTACATTGATTTAGTTTTTTTATAACAGACTTTTGAAAATGCTTTTGTTCTGATTGACTTGAAAAATTGGGAAATTAAAACATCAGGATATAGGGCAAATGCAGATGTATGTAAATTATTATGACAGAGAAATGAAATTAGATGATGAAAAATAAAAACAATTGGAATAGTACTGTGTCAGGAAAAAATCAGTCTTTGGTGGAATACACACTACCAGAAGATAATGAGAGGATTTTTGCAAGTACATATAAGACAATTTTTGCCAAGTAAAGAAGAATTAATTAAAAATTCTCGAGGAAGACTAATATTTTTTTATGTAGGAAAAATAATGAAATATAATTAGTAAAAATTTTTGTAAAAAAATTATATATACTAAAAAAATAAAGAATAGGAGTGATGAAAATGAATTATACAAAAAAATATTAAAAAAATATAAAGGAAAGAAATTTTAGATTAGAGAAAAAAATTAGGAGATAAAGTAAAATAAGAATTTAAATATTTTTAAGAATAGAAGTTTTCATACTGAAGTCTCCTAAAAATTAAAGGAGAAAAATGAAAAATAATTAGTAAATTTAAAGATTTTTTTACGATTATAAAGTAGCAAAATATGGAGTAGATGAAAAAATTAATTTACAATAGAAAAAAACTTGTTATGACTACTATAAGATGCGATTTCAGTACCCTAAATCTACATAAAAAATGTGCCTGAAAAAGTTTCAATAGAGAATTTTGATAATAATTTAAAAAGAACATATTAAATTCTTTTGATAAAAACTAATCACAACAAGATACTTATTGTTGGAGAAAAAAATAGTACACCTATTTTTTTACTGAAGATGGCATATATACTCATTTTGATATCAAAAATCCTAAAGATATAGGGTGGAGAAACTGTATATAAATACTGGGCTTATTATGATGATACAAAAGAAATTACTTTTTAATGATGGAAAAAAATTGAGATTCATATAGCTTTTAACGAATTATGGAATGATTTTTTTAATTATGATAGAAAAAGATTTCTATCATATCTAAATATTTCAAAAAGAGGAAGTTCTTTTTAATGAACCAATGATTTTAGTAGAATATATTGGTGGTATTGATAGAAAAATTGCAAGATACGATAATTCAGTATATAAATTTACTTATAATCCAAATCTATCACAGCTAGGGAATATATTTTGATGAAGATTTTATCTGGCAAAAGTCTAGTTGAATTTTTTTATCTAATAAAAAGAAGTGAGAAGGAAATTTCCCCTGAAGTTTCTAATGAAAAATAAGATACAGAGTAAAGGTTTTGATTTAAAAACTTCATTTAGACCTAATATGAAGAAGAAAAATAGTGAAGGTGAAAAATGAAAATTTATGTAAATATAAAGCAGATTGGGAAAAAGAAAAAAATTAAATCCAAAAAAAGTGAAAAACTTTACATAATATAAAAAAAGGTGATATTATATGTTTTGTATTAGATAAATATTTATTTATTAATTGACTAATATTAATTTTAATATAGGTTATTATTAAGAATAAAGGAGTGGTTTTCATGAGATTTATGAAAAATTTTTAGGCATAATATGTTCATTGCCTCTTATTAGTAGTGTAATTTTTGCAGGAGCTGAAGAATGTTCGGTATCAAATGCAAAGTTTCAAAAAAATTATGGCACTATTAGTCATAATCTTCTTCCAAGCAATTTATGGAGAAATGAAAAGGAGAAGGAAGTTTTCTTTAACTGTGTTCGTGCAGAGAAAAATTTGTTTACGAAATAATTGGAAAAGATGTTTTTATGCCATTAGAAGCAAATATGGCAGTAGAGCTGGGTCCTGACGGAACAGGTTCGTTAATAATGCCTGGGAATACTCGTAATTTAAAAGTGTACCCTGTCGAAGTTGAAGTTGAACCTGGTAAAGAGTACATAGCTATAATTCAATATTTAGGCTCAATGTCATATGCTGCTTTGATTCCGTATTATTCAAGTGAGGCTGTAGAATTTGAAGATAATAGACAGGATATTTACGCTGGATCATGGCATTTTTATGTTTATGATAATGGAACAGTATATTATCCTAGATATTGGGATAGCATAAAGTTTAAAGTAAAAAAACAAAAATATTCTAATGGCAAACCTGTTCAAAAAAAGCAATTGTACGATTTATTGTATCAGCTGCATATATGGAACAGCAAAGCAACAGTTTATTCGCTATAATGGAAACAACGCATATAGGTGCCTCTCAATTTTTAAGAGAACCAACAAGAAATGCAACTTATATTGATCCAAAAACTCATAAATTTTATTAATCAGTCTAATAATATATTTGATTTAGTATTGAAAGTGGAAAAAATAGATATTAAAAATACGCCATAAATTTGGCGTATTTTTGTTACAAAAGTATAATTGTATAAATATGAAAAAAATAATAAATAGGAATTATATTAAAAAAAGTTAACTAAAAAAGATTTAAAAAGAATAGGTTTTATTAGTATTAGAGTTACTTTTTAAATCTTATGTTAAAAGATTATTAAGAAATACTTTACATGGATATACTAATATGATATTATACAAATAAAAAGTGACAGAGGTCATATCGAAAAAAATACTGTCCATTTCATTATTAATTAAAAAGGAGTGTGGTTGTCATGAAAAATGACAAGAAAAATTATATGGGATTTTAATCTTATCAATGCTAGCAACATCAGCACATGCAGGATGGTTATCAAATCTTGGACAAAAGAATAGTAAATGGTGCTGCAAATACAGTGCAAAAATAATATTTTCTGGTAAAAGTAAATAAAAACTATTGATGATGTTATGGATGGGAAGATAGGACAATCTAATAATAAAAAACAAGCAAAAAACAGGTAGAGGCAGTACAACAAAAATATTGGGACACCAAGTTCAACAGGAACATCAACACCAATGGTAGATAATCAAGTAGACTCTAGTGGAATGTTATCTTTAGATCAAGTTAGAAGAAGAGCACTACCTTTTAAAGGTGTATATGAAGAAGTTGATTTTGTGACTGTTAAGTTTAAAGGAGAAAGAATATATGATGCAAGTTTAGACATAGGAGAACAAATAAAAACAATGGATTTTTATTTGTTACCGGAACATATATGATTTTCTTTTTACCAAGATCTTATGATGTAAATGTAGAAGTTGCTGGTAAGCACGAAAGAGAAGGAGTGTTTTTAGGCTATGGCTTAAAGATAAAAAGAGGTGACAAAAAACGGATTACATAATTTAAACATGAAGACAGGTGGAACTGGATACATAATTGAAGCAAGTCAAAATGGAGGACATTTTGAGATGGCTATGATTAATGATCCTACGAGAAGAGGTGCAATGGACTTTATAGTATTTAAAATCCCTGACACAACAGTAAGAAAAATAGTATTTTTGAGATAACCCTTTACAAAAGAAGTAAACTATTAAAATACGCCATAAATTTGGCGTATTTTTCGTTGCAAAAGTATAATTGTATAAATATGAAAGATAATAAATAGAAATTATGTCAAAAAGTTAACTAAAAAAAGATTTAAAATAATAGTTTTTTTATTAGTATTAGAGTTACTTTTTAAATCTTATGTTAAATATTATTAAGAAATACTTTACATGGATATACTAATATGATATTATACAAATAAAAGCGACAGAGGGACATATCGTAAAAAATACTGTCCATTTCATTATTAATTAAAAAGGAGTGGTTGTCATGAAAAGAATGACAAGAAAATTATATGGGATTTTAATTTTATCAATGCTAGCAACACAAGCACATGCAGGATGGCTATCAAATCTTGGACAAAGAATAGTAAATGGTGCTGCAAATACAGTGCAGAGTAATATCTCTGGTAAAAATAAATAGAACTATAGATAATGCGATGGACGGAAAGTTAGCACCACAACAAAAGAACAGACAAATCGTCTGGCGACAATATTGATGGTTATCCAGAGCTCCAACTCAGGGAATATCAGCTGGAGCACCAGCACCATCAACAGCAACTGAATCAACTTATAGAGGAGAAAGAGGAAAAAGCTCTTCCATTTACGGGCAGATATGAGGAAATTGATACGGGATTATTCAAATTCACTGGTGAAAGAGTGTTTTACAAACGTCTATATATTGGGCAATCTGTTATAGAAGTTGATGAATTTTTGAATCCGGGATATTATGCTATATGGGTTAATCCTAGTTCTAGGGTGAATTCGGTGAGTGTTATATATGAACATGAAGAAAAAGGAATAGGATTTGGATTTGGAATAGTAGAAAGAAATATTTAATAATGGTCCAAGAAATATGACAGGAAATAAAGAAGATATTCTATGTGTTGTTGAAATTTTAGATAATACGCAAGGACATTTGGAATTCAAATTAGTAAATAATATGCAACTTAATGGAACGGGAGAAGTAATGATTTACAAAAATCCAGGACCTAATTTGGAAATAATAAAATAACAGCTGAAGACATACATATTAAATATATGTATGTCTTTTTGTGTTTAATGTAGCAAAAATAAAATATAATTTAACAAAGAAAAATGTATATGATATATTTAACATGAGATTATGTATGAAGGAGATATTTGATGTTAAAAAGGATTATTAAAATTATTTTTGATTACATTTGTTCTTAGTTATATACTAGTAACACTATATGGTATAGGAGCAAGTGAAGTTATAACAGAAGGGTATACTATAATTACTTGGGAAAATGAGGTGGAAAAAGAATTAAAAAGTCCACAAACAATACCTGAAAAATGGTATGACTAATGGCAAATGCTAAAACTAAAGATGGAAGTTACTAGGTGTGAATACTCTTTTGAGTAGCTTTCTCAATTCTTTTGACCCTTTACGATTTTTAATACTTCCTAATCGTATGCAAATCTCTTTATCCTGTGAATTATTAACGTTTTTCATAATTTTTTTAAAAAACTTTTCAAACTGTAAAAATAGGAATATATGATAAAAATATAAAAAAATTAATGAAAGTGAATGAAAAATGAAAATTTATGTGAATATAAAAACAGATTGGGAAAAAGAAAAAAATAAAATTGACAAGAAGGAATATGAAATTAAAGGTAAAATAGAAACAGTAAAAAGATCTTTTGATAGAATTTGTTACGATAAATGTAAAAAGAATTTAATGAAGGGCTTACAGAAAATGATGTAGTTCCGTATCTGACTGATGAAAAAATTAATGATTTGTCAGATGCAGGAAAGATTTCATTTGGAGTGGACTACAATGGAAAAAGCAGGATTTGGAAAAGGCTATTGAAAAATGCACTGCAAAGTTATGAAGATGGGATTTACAGGGTTTTTGTAAATGATGAGGAGATTGGTGAAATAAACAACAAGTTAGATTTACAGGAGAATGATGAGCTGACATTTATCAGACTTACAATGCTGGCTGGGAGAATGTGGTAACGGATAAATTTAAAAATAATTTATAAGGAGATATAAATTATGGTGTTAGATTACAGGATTCCTGACGAATTGAAAAAAGTTACAAGGAAAAAAATTATCAAAGGAAAAAGGAAAAAATTAAATCCTGAAAGCCAAAAAAATTTCATTGAAGATGTGCTGAAGGAAAATGTCAAAACTGGAATGTATGAGCACGAAACCTTTGTAATTTTAGAAATGAAAAAGAAAAATTAAAAAAATATTGAAAATGTTACTTTTTGAAGAAATTTATCCTAAAGAAATTTATCCTGCTCTGGATTTAATGATAGGAAAAAATTTAGGGAAATATTTATTGAAATTTGTCAAAAATTGTAAAAATGCCTTATACAAGATGGTATTACAGAAAAATGATACTTAGTTCAAATTATGCGGATCATTTTGATAAACATGTGGAATATTCTGTCTAATCTGGTTACATTACATATTTTAGATCTGGATATTATGAAAATATTGAAAGGTGAATATGATAAGGAAAAAAATATTCAGGAGTGTATTCTTTTGTGTTACATTATCTCTGGTGTGAAATCGATAGAGGGAAATAAGGAAGTTATAGAATTTTTTTAAAAGATTTGATTTTAAGTGAAAATAATACATTTTTGCTGGATTATACTACTTTCAGGGCAATTTTTGCTTCAGATAACCGGGAACTTGTGGAACTTGTTGGGAAAATTACTGATGGCTGCAAAGCTTCAGGAAGGGCTGAGACAGGCTATTTGTGAAACTATGGATGGCGGAACGGTGGAAAAACTTTAACTATATGTTTAAAATTGTGTATGACAATGATTTATTAAGATTTTCATCGGTGAAAAGGGCTTTTGGCAACATGGACTGGAATTGGGGAAATGTATGCAGATAGAATCAGCAAAAAAAGGAAATTGGAATTATTAAGAAACTTGTGGAAAATCCAGAATATGCTGATGAACTTCTGAAAAGTGATGACAATGTGGAAGTACTACTAGGACTTTGGCAGAAGGGAAGAGAAGATATTTCAACAGCTATAAAATGCAATTGAAGAAATTTTTATCTAGTGGAAAAACGTCACAGTATACTGCTTGCTTCATACTATATTCAGTTTATTCAAAATATAGGATTAGCTGGAAAAAAATTGCAAAAAGTTATTTATCAGTATCCAGATGATTTGGAAATTTTTTTGCATGCTATTTAGATAACTTTATGAAAAACAGGGAACTAGTTATGAAATTTATAATAAAATAGATACTGGCCAATTTAAATTGACTGATTTCTTTGAGGATGAAAATGAAGCAAAAAGAATTTTTTTGGAATACTTGAGAAATTTCTTAAGGAAATGAAAAAGCCAGAAAGGATTTTTCGCCTTGCATTTTTCCCGTGGTATGCAGTTTCACTCCATAAAGTGGAAATTGCTGATAAAAATGGCAATAATCGCCCTTTTTAAAAAGGTGAATATGTTGAAAAAGGTTTTTGAGTATTCAAAAATTTTTAGTTACTATGTGAAAAGAGGATATTTTTAAACTTGTATCTCAAAAACTTGAAAATGAAAATTATGAAAAATATGCGATTGCCGGATTGAAGGATGTGGGAATAACAGACAAGGCCTTTGAAACAGTTCAAAAAAATAATTTAGTTCCAAAAATACCGTAAAGAAATAGAAGGAATGTTAAAGTTAAAAAAACATCAAATGTACGTAAGAATCTGATTAGTTTGCTTTTATATGCAGGAAAAAGATGATTTTTATGAAACTGTTGAAAATCTTATTACAACAAAGGATGTAAATAAACGGTTAGCTGCATTTGACCTGCTTTTAAAAGGCTAAAAATGAGAAAAAGTATGATTTGAAAAACATTGAAGAAATATGTAAAACTTGTGAAAAGAGCCTACTTCTAGTGAAATTGTACTAATTGATGAAGTTAATAAGGAAGAGAAAAGGTTGCCAATGAAAAAACTAGGATATGATATTAATTATGAGACCAAGCTTTGAAAAATACTGAATTTTTAGAAAAAACCGGATATGAGCCAAGTATTTACAAAAATCAACAGATGAACTTCTGGAAATTATAAAAAAACTGAATGACTTATATACAGAACACGAAAATTATGAGTATAAGACAGCTTATGGGACAACTACTCTGCTGTCTAATTCATTTTCTCCGATTTACCCTTTAAATGGCCAGTATGATTATAGAAATCAGAAATTGAAGGATTATCCGCTTGAAGAAGTTTGGAGGGAATTTTTACAAAACAGAAATTAAAGATTTTTGAAACATTGTATCAGCTTTACTTTTTCTCAAAGACAAAGTTTTCAGATAAGGAATATTTGAATTATACAAAAGAAATGCTTGGATTTAATCCAAATGAGTTAATTGAAAAAAATAGAAGATGAGCAAAAGGAAACAGGTGGATTAAAAATATTTTGATGTAAATAAAAAGATATTCTTATTCAATTGGGAAAAATCAGTCAAGTTATAAATATCCTTGTAAATGAATATGAAAATGAAGATAAAGAATATTCCTATAAGTTTGGGAAAAATGATTTTTCTCCCTATGTTTACAATAATCTGAATGAAAGTGAACTTTTGAGAAAAAGAATTAAGAAATTATATAAGAAATATAAATGACAAGGATGTATATTTGAGTATTTTTGAAAATAATACAATTTTTCCGGTCAGCTAAAAATGGTATAAAAAAATTATCCAGATGACAAGGAATTTATCGAACAGTTTATTTTTGAAATATAAAAATTTATAAAAAAACTGTATAATTATGCAGAAAAGGAAGATGGTAAATTAAGAGGAGAACTGATTTCAATTGATGAATTTGCTCTTGCTGTAACAAAGGGAATTATTGAAAAAGATGAGTTTTACATTGAAATCCTCAATCGTGAAAAATACAAAATCTAAAGTAAAAAGTACTATGCGATATTATTTATGGTAATAAAACTTCCGATAAAAAGAAAAAATAATCCAAAAAGTTATAGAATTTTCTGAAAAAGAAGGACAAAAAGGTAATTGACTATATTTTTGGAAACAGAGTTTAAAAGAGGGAAACTCCTGTAGAATATTCAAATACAATCCATCAGATTCCAGTTGTAAAAGGAATTGACAATCTCATTAAGATTTTTAATGGCATTGGGAAATGAAAAGCTGGAAAGAGGGGGATATTATTCTGATTATTACAGTGAGGATTCTAAAAAAATCTAATTTGAGTCACCTTTTGAAAAAGTCAGCCTGATAAGGATGATACGAGCAAGCTTTTTGCCAAGAAAAATAAAAAGGAAGCAAAATTAGTCAGCAACGGCTTATAGAAGTGGCAATGTATGCACCACGTTGGACTCCGCTTATTCAGGAATATTTAGGTTGGGAATGGGCTGGAAAGTGCATGTTATTATTTCCATGCACATATAAGTGATGTTTCTAAAAAAATATGGAAAGCCTGTTTTGCGAAAATATACTCCGATTTCTGTTGAAGATCTGGCAATAGGGGCTTTTGATATAACTGGTTTAAAGCGGCTCATAAGGAATTGGGGAGCAAAAAGATTTGAGATGCTTTATGAAGCGGCAAAATATGTGTCAGACGGGGCAAAAGCATTCGAGGGCAAGGATGTTTGCAGATGCAGCACAGGGAAAAACTTAAAATTAAAGGAAACCGAAGAAAAAAATTCAGGATAAGAGAAATAAGGATCTGGTCGCCAGTTATTCGTTAATTCCACTTAAAAAGGACAGGGATAAGGATTTACTTCAGAGATATAAATTTTTACAGAAATTTCTGAAGGAAAGTAAGCAGTTTGGGGCTCAGCGTAGGGCAAGTGAGGCAAAGGCATTTGAAATATCTCTTGAAAAATTTATCAAGAAATGCCGGATATTCTGATGTAATCCGTTTAGTATGGAGTATGGAAACAGCTTTAATTAATGAAATGAAAACAGTATTTTTGAGCCGAAGGTAATAGAAGAAACTACGGTATTTATAAAAAAATTGATGAATTTGGGAAAAACTAAAAATAGTGTTTTGAGAAAAATGGAAAAGCATTAAAAAACAATGCCGGCTAAACTGAAGAAAAAAATAAATATATTGAGGAAATCAAAGAAGTAAATAAAAATCTGACAGAACAGTACAGACGTTCTAAAAATGCTGGAAGAGGCAATGGAAGACGGAACGGAATTTTTATAATTATGAAATAAAAAAATCTGATGGAAAAATCCTGTAATTTCACCACTGCTTGACACGCTTGTCTTTAAATCTGAAAATAATCTTGGTTATTACAGTGACGGTAGTCTTGTAGCTGTTAATGGTGAAATTATTGAGCTTGAAGAAAATCAGATGTTGAAAAATTGCCCATGCTCTTGATTTGTATAATAGTGGAAAAATGGAGTGAATATCAGCAGGATTTATTTGAAAAAAGAGATAAAAGCAGCCTTTTTAAACAGGTATTTAGGGAAATTTATGTAAAAACTGCTGATGAAAAAAAGGTAAGGACAATTCTTTAAGATATGCCGGGCATCAGATTCAGCCACATAAAACAGTTGCTGTATTGAAAAAAATAGAAGATGGGTTGCCGATTATGAAGAAGGGCTGCAAAAAAATCTACTATAAAAAAACAATATTATAGCAAAAATTTATGCAATGGCAGACTGGTTTTCTCCATCTGATATTGAAGCACCGACACTTGAATGGGTTTGCTTTTTATGACAGAAAGACATTTAAACCGGTGATGATAGATGACGTTCCTGATTTAATTTTTACAGAAGTGATGAGGGATGTGGATTTGGCTGTAAGTGTGGCTCACGTAGGTGGAGTTGATCCTGAAGCCAGTCATTCAACGGTTGAAATGAGAAAGGCAATTGTTGAATTTAACCTTAAATTATTTAAACTTTCAAATGTTACGTTTACAGAAAGACATGCTATAATAAAAAGGAAAACGGGCAGAATATACAGTTCATCTGGGAAGTGGGGTTGTTCATCAGAAAGCGGGGGCTGAAATAAATGTATTACCGGTACATTCACAGCATAGGGGAAGAATTTTTCCTTCCATTTGTTGATGAAGATCCAAAAACAGCTGAAATTATGAGTAAAATTATTTTATTTGCAGAAGATACTAAAAATAAAAGATCCATTTATTTTTGGATCAGATAAAGTAAAGGTTTTTAATTTAAAAAAACTTCATTTAGATCAAAAATGAAAAAAAGAAAAAAAGTAGACATGAACAGGAGAAAAAGTAACTTATGAAAAATAAAAAAATAAAATCAGGTAATTTAAAGGGAACAATAGAAATCCCACCATCAAAAAGCTATTCCCACAGGGCAGTAATTGCGGCGGCATTGGCTGAAAATGGAAAAAAATCAAAAATTGATAATTTGAAGTTTTCGGTAGATATTACAACAACTACGGATATTATGGAAAACTGGGGGAGCGGAAATAGAGCGTTTTGAAAGTGCTCTTGAGATTATTGGAAATGGTGGAAAAAGTTGCTCCAAGGGATAAGTACGTGCAATGCAATGAATCAGGATCAACAATAAGGTTTTTAATACCTGTTGGAATTACAAGTGAAAATGAACTGGTTTTTGACGGGAAAAGGAAAAACTTGTGGATAGACCGCTTGATTCATATTACAAGATTTTTAAAGAACAGGGATTAAAATATGAAACAACAGGTGGGAAATTGCCACTTACAGTAAAATGGAAAGCTGAAGCCAGGGAATTATGAAATTGACGGGAATATAAGCTCGCAGTTTATTACTGGACTTTTGTATGCCCTGCCACTTCTGGAGGGGATTCAAAGCTGATTATTAATAAAAATCTGGAGTCAAAAGGGTATATTGATTTGACTTTGGAAATATTGAAACTAGCTGGGAATTGAGATTGTAAACAATGACTATAAGAGTTTTGATATAAAAGGGAAATCAGACTTATAAGCCTTTTGATTACACTGTTGAAGGGGATTACTCACAGGTGGCGTTCTGGATTGTGGCAGGAATAATTTCTGCAAACAGGGATAATGAAGTGAAATGCCTGCATGTAAATAAGAACTCGCTGCAGGGAGATAGGGAAATTATTGAGATTGTGACTAGAATGGGGGCAAACCTTGAGATTTTTGATGATTATGTGATTGTAAAAGCCTTCTAAAAACTAAAAGGAACAGTAATTGATATTTCTCAATGTCCTGATATTGGGCCTGTTCTAACTGTACTGGCTGCCTTGAGCGAAGGGGAAACTCGTATTATTAATGGAGAAAGATTGAGAATAAAAGAATCGGATAGAATAACTTCGATAAAAAACTGAGCTTAATAAACTTGGAGGAAATGTATCTGAGGAAGGTGACAGCTTAATTATTCAAGGTGTAGAAGGATTTAGAGGCGGAGTTACAGTAAATGCATGGAATGACCACAGAATAGCAATGTCTTTGGCAGTTGCTTCAACAAAGATGTGAAAAGGAAATAATTTCTGGAAGAGGCTGAAAGTGTCAGAAAAATCTTATCCGCATTTCTGGGATGATTTTTGTGAAAAATGGGTGGAGAAATAGAGAAAGATTGCTAAAAAAGATTTTTTTAGAAAGATAAAGTTTTTGTAATAGAAAAAAATAAGTTAAAAATGGTAAAAATCTAAAAATAAATTTTTTAATGAGATAGAGAATTAATAGAAAATACGGATATAAAATTTAATTAAATTTTTGTTAAGACCGTTAGGAAAGGGAATTTATATGAGTAAATTATTTTTGACATCATATTTAGCAGGAACGAAAAATTTAGTGAAAGAATTTTTAAAAGATGTACCAGAAAAAAAGAAATTACGTTTGTTCCTACTGCTCAAATACTGAAGATTATAAAGGATATGTAGACGAAGCTAAGCAGGCATTTTTGGAATTGGGATTTTTCAATAAATATTTTTAGATATTTCAAAAACAGAAAAAAACAAAAAAATAGAAAAATATATTGAAGGATACAAAAATTTTTGTATGTATCAGGTGGAAATACATTTTATTTATTGCAGGAACTAAAAACGTAAAAAAATTTTTAGATACTATTAAAAATAAAATTTCAAATGGAATGCTTTATATAGGAGAATCGGCTGGAGCGATTATTACTTCTAAAAATATAGAATACAATCAGATAATGGATAATAAGGATATTGCTCTGATTTAGATAATTATGAAGCAATGAATATTACAGATTTTTATATTTTACCACATAATAATGAATTTCCATTTGTCGAAAAGTACAAAAAAACTATAAAAAAATTTATGAAAAATAAATTAAATTTGCTTCCAATAAGCAATAATGAGGCAGTTTTTGTAAATGGAAAAAGATTTTATTGTAAAAAATGATGATAAATAAAAAAATGTGGGAAAAATAGAAAGGAAAAAAATGGCAGCAAATTTTGGGAAAAAAATTATAAAAATTTCATTGTTTGGGGAATCGCATGGAACAGCATTGGGAGTAAATATTGACGGAATTCCGGCTGGAACAGAACTGGATTTGGAATTTATTGCTGAAGAAATGAAAAAGAAGGGCACCAGGGAAGGTCAAAATTGACAACACCTAGAGTTGAGAAGGATGAATTTGAAATTTTGAGTGGATTTTTTTGACGGTAGGACAACAGGAACTCCCCTTGCAATGATTGTGAGAAACAAAGATCAGAGATCTAAGGATTATAGTGAACTTAAAATAAAAACCAAGACCTGGTCATGCCGACTGGTCAGGAATGAACCGATATGATGGATTCAATGATATTCGTGGCAGCGGGCATTTTTCAGGAAGAATAACAACTTCGATTGTATTTGCTGGGTGCAATTGCAAAAGCAGCTTTTGAAAAAGTCAGGGAATTCTCGTTGGAGCACATATAAAGTCACTTTACGATATAGAAGAAAGGGATTTTATAGAAAGTGATATTACTGAAGAAAAATATTAATAAATTGCGGAAAAATGATTTTTGCCTACTTTGGAAGAAGGGTGGCACAAAAAAATGGAAGAAGCTATAATGAAGAGCCGAGAAGAGGAAAAATTCCCTAGGGTGGAGTTGTGGAACTGATGATTACAGGATTAAAACCTGGAATTGGAGATCCGTTTTTTTGAATCGATTGAAAGTGAAATTTCAAGAATGATATTTTCAATTCCGTCTACTAAAAGGGATTGAATTTGGAGCAGGATTTGGAATTACGAGAATGACAGGATATGAAGCAAATGACGAGATGTATTTTGATGAAAATGGAAATGTTAAATCATATACGAATAACAATGGAGGAATTATTGGTGGAATTTCAACAGGAATGCCTATAAGCTTTAAAGTTGCAATAAAACCGACAGCTTCAATTTCAAAAGCTCAAAAGACAGTAAATCTGGAAACTAAAAAAATCAGATATTCTGGAAGTACAAGGTAGACATGATCCGGTAATTGTTCCAAGGGCAATAGTTGTATTAGAATGTGCAACTGCAATTGTGATTTTGGATAGATTGCTGGAGAGTCAAAAATAGAGGTTTACAATTATAATATTTTTAGGAGGACACTATGGGGAAATACCGGAGTGAAGCTAAAAAGCTATTGGAACTTGTAGGCGGTAAGGGAAACATAGCCAGTGTTACTCACTGTGCCACAAGAATGAGATTTGCATTAGTTGATGAAGCTAAAGCAAATGTGAAAGAAATTCAGGGGTTGCCTGCAGTAAAGGGAACGTTTACAAATGCAGGGCAATTTCAGGTAATCATGGGAAATGATGTTGGAGATTTTTACAAGGATTTTTATTGGATTATCCGAATAGAATCTGCATCAAAAGAAGATGTGAAAAAAGCTGCGATGACTAAACAGCCTTTTACTTCAAAGAATGGTTGCACATCTGGCTGAAATTTTTGTACCGTTGATACCTGCACTGGTAGCAGGAGGATTAATGTTAGGATTGGGGAACTTTTTACAGGCAAGTTTACCATTTTTGGGAGGTAAGTCATTTAAAGAAGTTTCTGAAATAGCAAGAGTTGTACTTTTCTTTACTGACTGGATAGGTGGAGCAGTTTTTGGTATGTTACCAGTATTAGTTTGCTGGTCAACTGTCAGAAAAATTCAAAGGTAATGAAGCTCTTGGTATTGTTTTAGGGCTAATGCTAGTATCGGGAGTTATGCTGAATGCTTATGTTTATGGAAATATGGCCGGAGAAGGTATTAATGTGAAAGATGCACTATTAAACGGTAATGAGAAATATGGTATAGAAGCAGGAAAACATATATTAAATTTAGGATTAACTCAATTGACGTTAATTGGATATCAGGCACAGGTATTACCGGCAATGTTTGCAGGAATAGCAATGTGCTACATTGAAAAGTTCTTTAATAAGAGAACTCCAGAAGTATTAAAATTAGTCTGGGTTCCATTTATAACATTAATAGTAACAGGATTCCTAACTATACTGTTTATTGGGCCTTTTGCAAGAACTCTTGGAGAATGGTTAGTTGCAGTATTTGCCTTCCTATTTAAAACACCTGGATTAAAATATTTTGGAGCACTCTTATTTGGTTCTGCTTATGCTCCATTGGTAATAACAGGATTACACCATACATTTATAGCGGTAGATTTACAATTATCAGCTGCAAGTGGTGGAACATTTATATGGCCTCTGATAGCTTTTATCAAATATTGCTCAGTCAGGAGCTGTACTTTGCAACATATTTCCTTTACAAAAAAGGATAAAAAAACAGGAATCAGTTTCATTGTCGGCGACAGTTTCAGCATGGTTTGGGATTACAGAACCTGCATTATTTGGAGCTAATTTGAAATATATGTATCCATTCTATGCCGCGTTGATAGGTTCTGCAGTTGGGGCAGTAATTTCTACAGGATTTAATGTACTGGCAAATGGAATAGGAGTAGGTGGACTGGCACTTGCATTCCTGTCAATTAAATTTGAAGGTGCTCATCAGTTAGGATTTTGGCTTGCATCAATTGCAGCTTTTGGACTATCTTTTGGATTGACATTTGTATTTTCAAAAACAAAACTGAATAAAGGAAGCTTAGCATAATCAATATAAGCAAATATAATATAAAAGGGGCTGTCTCAAAAAGAAAAATGGCTCTTTGTCAAAAGTGAGGGTGGAAAAAGTTCGATAACCTTAAGAGATTCTAAGCTGAATAAGCTTTTTAAGGTTATCGAATTTTTCACCCACATATATTATAGAGCCAAAAATAAAAATAATGTAAAAAAACTATATTTTTGAATTATTTAAAAATTTACAATGTAAAAACAGGAAATGAATTTAGGGAAAAGTCATCTGCTCGAGCCTTTAGGCGAGTTTTTTTGATTTTTCCCTTAATGAATGACTGTTTTATATGAGTAAAAATTTTAGTAAATGAATAAAATATAGTTTTTGTATATTATATTTAATTTTTAAATAATCTGCTATTTCATTTAAAGTTCTTTTTATCCTTTAAAAATACTTGTATGTGTGGCATTTTTCAATAACCTTGTAATTACAGTTGTTAAGTCTTGAGGTTTTAAAAGGAACCATTCCATCATCAATTCCAGGAATCAGAATGGAGTACAGAAAATTACCGGATTTATTTCCTATCATTACATAACATTGGTAATCAGGCTCACCAAGTGAATTTACAAAACTGTCACTGGAAGTTTTAAACTGTTTGACAGCTTCACCTAAAGTATCTTTAATAATATCAGATATTGGATTATCTGACAGTTGGCTTCCATGCGACGGTGGTGAAATAAATACAACTTTTTCCAAGATTATTCAGTTTATGAGTTTTCAGATAGTATCTTAAAACTCCAGTTCCCATCGAATGTACAATGAAGTTTATTTTGATTTCAGGAAGTCCCTGTTTTCTTCTTAGAATATTTTCTTCCTCCACGGTTTTTACTACAGAATCAACATTTGGAGCAATGTATTTTTCAGTAATTTCCTCAACAGTATCTTCAGTTGTGGGATATTGTATATTAATTCCGTAATATCCTTCCTTTTTCAAGTGTGTCTGTAATAGCATTTAAAAGTTTTTGCTTTTCCGTATATTCCATGAAAAACAATAACTACATCCTTATTTTTTTATCAAAAGTTCCAAATTTTGAAACATTATATGGATGATAAAGAAGTCTTTTGTTATCTTTAATGCTGTAAAAGTTATTATTATGAGAATAATGACGGCAATAGTCAGTTTTTTTAAAATTAAATTTCATATTAAATCCTTTATTTATGAAGTTTATAAAATTCAAATATCCCTTCTCACCAAGATTTGGAATATATTCATCTACAGAAGGGATAAAATCTGATATTTCTTTACCTTGTCCTCCAGTAGATATAACATATGATTCCGGTATTTCCTCTTTGTATTTAGCAATGAGTTCCTTTATAGCTCCGACATTACTGTAAAAATATTCCTGAATTTATTTGAGTGACAGTATTTATTCCGAGAACGGTGGAAGGTTTTTCAAACTTTAATTTTAGGCAGTTTTGCAGTATTGTTAAAAAGTGCATTTATTGATAAATTTACACCTGGAATAATGCACCCTCCCATGTAGGTGGAGTTTTTAATCATATCAAAGGTAGTTGCAGTTCCAAAATCAATGATTAAAAGACTTCTACCAGAATATATCCTTTTTTGCCGCTAATATGTCGACAATCCTGTCGGCTCCCAGTCCTCTTTCCATTCCTTCCAGAATTTTTTTATTTCATCATTAATATTATCCAGAGAAATAAAAAAACAGGCTCTGTTCTGAAAAAAATTTTTCTTCCAAGATATTCAAACACTTCATTAATGTGTGGTACAACAGATGAAACAACAATGTCTGTAACATCAGAAATATTAATTTTTTTAGTTTCAGCAAGATTTTTTTAGCATAATGAACAAAGTATCTTCAGTAAACTTCAAATCAGTTGGTATACGGAAAGATGCTGTGATTTCTCCGTTATCATCATAGAAAATAGGAACAATGTGGGTATTTCCTATATCAAATCCTAAAAGCATAAATACCTCCTATAAAAATTTTATTATTAGATTTATCCATTATAATGAAATTTATTGTAAAGCAGTCCAGTTTAAATAAACAGTTTTACATAAGCAATGATAGATAAAAATAACTCCTGTAATTGCTTCTCCGGACATCAGTCCGTTTGCAAAGAGAAGAGCATCTGAAGAAAAACTTTTCTGAAATCTTTTTGCAACAGAATTAAGAAGTCCTCCAATGAAAAACAGGCAATGTAAGGTAAAATGGAAGATAAATCCCTATTCCAAAAAGTAAGTACAGGAATATTTGAGCATATTAAGTATAAGCCCTGCCAGAAGTCCTGTCCAGAATAAATGTATGAATGGAATTCCTTTTATTACAGAAGCTACTATTGAAGCCTGAAGAACAATTAAATCACTATTTTCTTTAGGTCCTATGTTCTTATATATATTAAAGAATATAAAAAAACAGGAATGTTATAACAGCTGAACTTACAGTTGCACCAATTATTTCTCCAATAAACTGGTCAAATGGAGGCACCTTCATGTTAAATCCCGACTTAAAGTCATTAAGTATATCTCCTGCAAGTCCGCATGCCACTGCAACAATGCAGGCAATAAAGAATAACGAAAGAAGCGTTATGTTTTGTTGAAAAAGTTGAGTTTCCTATTTTCAGGCCGTTAAGAAGTCTGTTTAAAAAAGCAATTGCAAGTATTGAAATTACTGCATAAATTTCCATTGGATTTATACCTGTTTTTCCTGTGGAATATCCAGCAATTGCCGCACATAGAATACATATTATAATTACAACAAGTGACAGGAATATAGAAATTTTTGTAAATCATTGAAATCATAACAAATGCAAAAAAATCATAAGAATTCCTAAAACAGGAGCAGAATTCATGGAAGATATTTTTGATGATTTAGTATTCTTCCCTTTTTATTTCCTGTTTTTTTCGATAATAGAATCTTTATAATTATCGAAATTCCTATACCTATCATAAATCCCATTCCAAAACTGTTTTTTTCATAATATCAAAGTCGGCAATGTTTTTTTAAACTTGGCAATAGGGGAGGCTATAAAATGAATAAAAAGCTCCTCCAAGAAACCATATAAATGTATTTGTAAATCCAAGAATGTATCCGATTCCAAGTAAAAGTGGCGAAACATAGAAACTTAATAATCCATTTTTTTAATGTATAGACAGTGGGAATAAAAGGTGCTTTTCCTTTAAAAGAAACTGAAATCCCTGAAAAATAGATACGACAGAACTTATAAGGGTTCCAATTCCTACAATTTTCATGCTGTTCTTATTTTTTTTCCTGAAGTTACAAGCGTATAGGCGGCTTCCCCAATTGGAAATTCAAGTCCTTCCTCCTCAATAAGTTTTTCTGAAAATATACGAGAGGAAGGCTCCCAGAATGCTTCCAGTTAATATTGTAAAGAAAAAGAAGCATTTTATCAATATCCTTTAAATCTCCTCCTGAAAGCAGATATCCAGGCAGAGTAAATGCAACACCTCCTGCAACCATTGAACCTGCACTCATGATTGTATGTGTAACAGTGATTTCCTTCATATTGTTTCTCTTGAAAAAAGCTTTAAGCAGTGATATTGAAATTAATGTCACCATTATTGTGGGCCAGGGTAATGCACCAAATTTCAGAACTATGTAAAATGAACTTGCCGCAACTGGAATAGCACCGGCAATACCAATTAAGACTGATAGGAGAGTTAAACTTGTCTCCTTATTTTTTTGCATAAAATTATTTCTCCTTTCAAAGTAATTTTTAATTATTTTTCAAAAAAATTAATATAACAGATATGAAAAATTATATATGAAATTTTTACCTTTTTATTTTTTTGTCAATTTGCACATACAACAAAAATTAACGTTTTTTTCAGTCGAAAAATAGATTGTTAAATATGTAAAAAAATAAAAATTTTTATAAAAAAATAAACGTGTAAAAAAATCAATAAAAAAACAAAAAAACTCACATCTGTATAAAAAAATTTAAAAAAAGCTTTTGATTTTTCAAAGCGAAATAAGTTATAATAATTACACAAATGAAAATACTTAATATAGAAAGGATGTGTTACATAATAATGGACGCATGGAGAGGTTTTTAAAGAAGGTAATTGGAGTAAAGAAGTTGACGTAACAGATTTTATCAGAAGAAACTACACAGAATATCAAGGGGATGAAAGTTTCTTGGAAGGGCCGACAGAAGCTACTACAGCAATGTGGAAATCGCTTATGGAAAAATTTAAGGTAGAAAGAGAAAAAGGTATTTATGATGCTGAAACTAAAATACCATCTCAAATAGATGCATATGGTCCTGGTTATATTAATAAGGATTTGGAAAAAATCGTAGGACTTCAGACTGATGCACCATTAAAAAGAGCAATTTTCCCTAATGGTGGATTAAGAATGGTTAAAAACAGTCTGGAAGCTTTTGGATATAAATTAGATCCACAAACTGAGGAAATATTCAGCAAATATAGAAAAACACATAATGACGGAGTATTCTCAGCTTATACTGACAGTATAAAAAAAGCAAGACATACAGGAATTATTACAGGATTACCTGATGCTTATGGAAGAGGAAGAATAATAGGGGATTACAGAAGGGTTGCACTTTACGGAGTTGACAGACTTATAGAGGAACGTGAAACTAGATTTAAAGGAATGCGATCCGGCTGAAATGACTGAAGATAAAAATAAGATTGAGAGAAGAGCTGTTTCGAACAGATTAAAAGCATTAAAAGCTCTAAAGAGAATGGCAGAAGCTTATGGATATGATATTTCACAACCTGCTTCAACAGCACAGGAAGCTATTCAGTGGACTTATTTCGCATACCTTGCGGCAACTAAAGATCAGAATGGTGCGGCAATGAGTATAGGAAGAACTTCTACATTCCTTGATATTTATATAGAAAGAGATTTACAGGAAGGAAGAATTACTGAAAAAGAAGCTCAGGAATTTATGGATCACTTTGTAATGAAACTGAGACTTATCAGATTCTTAAGAACTCCTGAATATGATGCATTATTCTCAGGAGATCCTGTATGGGTTACTGAATCAATTGGTGGAATGGGACTTGACGGAAGATCTCTTGTAACTAAGAACAGTTTCAGAGTTCTGCACACACTTTATAACATGGGGACATCACCTGAACCTAACTTGACAGTATTATGGAGTGAAAAATTACCTGAAAACTGGAAAAAAATACTGTGCAAAAAGTGTCTATAGATACTTCATCAGTTCAGTATGAAAATGATGATATTATGAGACCTCAGTTTGGAGATAACTATGGAATAGCCTGCTGCGTTTCACCTATGGCAATAGGACAGCAGATGCAGTTCTTTGGAGCAAGGGTAAACTTGCCTAAGGCATTACTTTATGCTATAAATGGTGGAAAAGATGAAAAAAATCTAAATTACAGGTTACTCCTGAAGGACAGTTCCAGAAAAGTTGAAGGAGAATATCTTGAATTTGATGAAGTATGGGAAAAAAATTTGATAAATTATTAGACTGGCTTGCTGAAACTTATGTAAAAGCATTGAACATTATCCACTACATGCATGATAAATATTCTTATGAAGCTCTTGAAATGGCATTACATGATGTTGACATCAAGAGAACTGAAGCGTTTGGAATCGCAGGAATTTCAATAATTGCAGATTCACTTGCTGCCATCAAGTATGGAAAAGTAAGAGTTGTAAGAGATGAAGAAGGAGATGCAGTTGACTACGTTGTTGAAAAGGAATATGTTCCATTTGGTAACAACGATGATGCAACAGACCAGTTTGCAGTAGATGTAGTTAAAAATCTTCATGAACAAAAATAAGAAGTCATAAAATGTACAGAGATGCAATACCTACTCAGTCAGTATTGACAATAACTTCAAACGTTGTATATGGTAAAAAGACAGGAAACACTCCTGACGGAAGAAGAGCTGGAGCCATTTCGGACCTGGAGCAAACCCTATGCATGGAAGAGATACAAGAGGGGCAGTGGCATCACTTGCATCAGTAGCAAAATTACCATTTGAAGATGCTAATGACGGAATTTCATATACATTTGCAATAACACCTGAAACATTAGGTAAAAATGAAAATGAGAAAAAAAGGGAACTTGGTAGGACTGTTAGACGGATACTTCAATCAGACAGGACACCACTTAAATGTAAACGTATTCGGAAGAGAACTTCTTGAAGATGCTATGGAAAGACCTGAAAATTATCCACAGCTTACAATAAGAGTTTCCGGATATGCAGTAAACTTTTGTAAAACTTACTAAGGAACAGCAGCTGGATGTAATTAACAGAACTATATCAAGCAAATTCTAATTGAAAAAGAATTACAGAATATTATATAATAATGTCGCATGGCTATCTTAAATGATAGTTGGCGGCATTATTTACTATGAGGTAAAAATTAACAAATAAATCAGAAGAAAATGAGGAAGAATGAATTATGGAGGGATATATACACTCTTTTGAATCTTTCGGAACAAAAGACAGGGCCTGGAATAAGATTTGTACTATTCCTGCAGGGGTGCCCTCTGAGATGTCTTTACTGTCATAATGTTGATACGTGGAATATGAAGGACAAGAAATACATGATGACACCGGAAGAAGTTATGAAGGAAATTCTCAAAGTTAAAGGATTTATAAGAAGTGGGGGAGTTACTGTTTCAGGAGGGGAACCTCTGCTGCAACCTGAGTTTCTGATAGAGCTGTTTAAACTGTGTAAGGAAAGTGGAATTCACACAGCACTGGATACTTCAGGATACATTTTTTTGATGAAAAAAGCTAAAGAAGTACTGGAATATGTTGATATGGTACTTCTTGATATAAAAGCATATTAATCCCATGAAATATAAGATACTGACTTCTGTAAGTCTGGAGCACACATTGAAATTTGCAGAATACCTTTCAAGCATAAATAAGCCTGTATGGGTGAGATATGTACTTGTTCCAGGATATTCAGACGATGAAGAAGATCTGCATGAATGGGCTAAGTTTGTGTCGCAGTTTGAAAAATATAGAAAAGGGTGGATATTCTGCCATTTCATCAGATGGGGACTTACAAGTGGGAAAAATCTTGGAAAAGACTATAAACTTAAAGATGTAAAAAAACTCCTACAAGGGAAGAAGTGGAAAAGGCTGAAGGGATTTTTAAATCATACGGATTAAAATTACTGGAAAAATAAAATAAAGGGAATCAGTTCTAGTTTTATTAGAATCAGTTCCCTTTTAATTTATTTATTTTTCACTTATCTGTTCCATTCTATAATTTAATTCCTCAAAAGTCAATGATTTTTAGCCTGTCTATGTATCTCCCTGCCTTCGTAGAATAGAATAACTACTGGGACTGAAAAATAGGCTTAATTGTCCAACAGCTTCAGGAATTTCAGATGCTTCTGATATGATAAGCGGTAAAATTTTTCATTAACAATTTTCTCAACTATTGGCATATCAGAATGACAGACATTGCAAGTATTCATTGAAACATATAATAAAAAAATATTTTTTTCTTCTTTTTATTTTATTAAGTATTTGCTGATAAGTTTCAAGTTTTTTTCATAATTGGTCTCCTAAATTTCTTTATTTTTTTTATTGTGTTAACTAGTATTTTAACAGATTGTACAGCAATTTTTTTCAGTGTCCTGGCTAATTGTAGATAAATAATTTTTTTCTCTTTTTGAAGACTTTTGCTCCGTTAAAAACTATTATTTTTATGCCTTCAGATAAAGAGATATTTCTATTCTTCATCTTCATCTTCTTCATCAGTTTCTGAATAGGCCAGTTCAATATCAATAAATTCAATGATAAGCTGACATACGTTGTTATCTTTATCATAGGCCAAATACACAGGATAAATTCCGTCTCCAATTCCTGTCTGGAAAAATAGGCAAATGATAATCTGTTCCAGGTATTGTCCAGTTTATCCAATCTCCACCATCTCTCTGATATTTAGGATTATCTTTCGTAACTTTTTTTGAAATAAATCTGCAAAATAGTTATCATAAAGATTTCCATCAGGATTTTCTTTTAACCATTTTTCATTAAAAATCACAATATAAATCATGTAATTTTTATCACATATACATCCAAGTCCTGCATCAACATAAAAATCCAAAAAAAGTCTCCTTCTTCTACATTTTCTAAATTTTCGTATCCTGCCAGAGCTTCTTCAAAAGTAACTGATTTCATTGTCATTAAATTTTTAAATCTGACAGCTGCATATCTGTCACAATCGCTGTCATCAGCTTTCATAACACAGACTTCTGTTCTGAATTCACCAGTAGGAATCCTTTTGAAATATGTTTTTCATCCCTGTCAACTAAATAGACAAGAGGATCCGCAACTAGAAATTCACCAGTAGGAATGGAACATGGTCCAATATCCATAACATCTAATTCTTTTCCGGCAATTTTCCTTTTAAAGTGAAGTATTCTTCAAGATTACTGTTAGGCTGTAACTTATCTTTAACCTTTTCCCAGTTTTCTAACCATTCTTTTTGTAGGCTGCATTATAAGACCTCCTTATTTTCTCTGAAATTTGATTTTTAATTTATTAATTATGTTATTTCAAAAAATATTATATCACTTATGTTTAGAAAATTATATACAAAAAAATAGAAATATTTGAAATGTTATACTAAATATAGTAGAATGTAAAAAGAAATAAAAATTTAGGAGAATAAAATTGCTAAAAAAATAGGCATAGTTGCAGAGTACAATCCTTTTCATAATGGCCATCTGTACCAGATAGAAGAAATAAAGAGAAGAATGGAAAAAGATACGCTGATAGTGGCAGTTGTAAGTGGAGATTTTGTTCAGAGAGGGATTTCTCATATTTTGATAAATGGCAGAAGACAGAAGTGGCATTAAATCATGGGGTGGATATGGTAGTGGAACTGCCGTTGTACTATTCTGTCCAGAATGCTGAAATTTTTCTAAAATGTCTACAAAAAATACTGGATTATCTTGAAATGGATTTTCAGGTTTTTGGAGCTGAGGAAAAAGGATATTGAAGTACTGGACAGGATAATTGAACTGCAGGAGAGGGAAGACTATAAAAAGAACCTGATGGAACTTATGAAGAAAGGGGAACAGTTACAGCACTTCCCAGAAACTGGCATTGTCAGAATATGGTTATGGTGATGCTGTAAAATCAAATAATATACTTGCCCTTGAGTATATGAGAACAATGAAAAAGGAAAAATCTTAATATAAAACCTTATATTATCCAAAGGGAAATTTCAGATTACAACGAAAATGGAAATAGAAAAAGCTAGAAAAAGTATTGCAGAGTGCAACATTTATAAGAAAAAAGTTCTGATGGAAAAAGATGGAAATCCTAAAAATGTAAGGGATTTTTATTCCTGAAAAACATATGAACTTCTACAAAAAAACTATGGCTTAGAAAAAAAGGAAAATGAAGGGGCTTAAATGGAAAAATTTAAGGGAAAGCATGTTTAAATTTTTAAAAATATAAATTGTTAATGGAAACAAAGAAAGAAATAATAAAAATATATGATATGAACGACGAAATATATGCTAGAATATACAGAGGCGTTAGTAAATCGAATACATATGAAGTTTTTTTCTGAAGGAAGTAAAAATCAAGAAATTTTTTTCAATAAAAAAGAATAGAAAGAATAGTACTGAATATTCTGCTTAATATAACAAAAAGAAGCAGTTGATTTTGAACTGGACTATATAAGGGTTCTGGGATTTAATCAGAGAGGACAGGAATATCTCAGACAGCTTAAGAAAAAGAAGGTTTACAATGAAAAGTCAGATGTGACAGAAAAAAACAGAAAAGTATGAAAAGAAAAAAATAATGATGAAAAAAATCTTTTGTAAACTGGAAAAAATATTGAAAAAATGTACATTCAGAAAAAGTTAAAATAGAAAAAAATGGGTTTCTGCTAAAGGAACTGTTTTTAAAATGAAAAAGGAAAAACTGAACCCTCTAATTATAAATCAGAGAAAGTTTAAATAGGAGGAGTAATAATGGGAGTATTAATTACGATAAATGTACTGTTTATGATATTTTTTTCTTTGTACTGGCATATATGTCAATAAGATATTTTATAAATCAGATTGAAAAAAATATCCAAGAATAACTTTGGAAGAAGTTTATAACAGTAAGAAACTTCGGATGAAATATAACATAGAGGATAAAAGTAAATCCAATGGATTATGGTTATAACTATAAGGAAATACCTTATAAATCAGGGAAAATACAGCTCACGGATGGCTGTTGGAAAAATAAGGATGCAGATAAGACTATGATAATTTCTCATGGAAGGGGAGTTAACAGGCTTGCTGCATTGCAATATCTGCAAAATATTCAAAGATACTTCTCTTGACAAGGAATACAGTTTCTTTATTCCGGACTTGAGAAATTCCGGGAAATCAGACATTTCAAGAACTAAAATGGGATACTGTTTTGGACAGGATATTTATAATACAATGCTTATGCTGAATGAAAAAAATTTGGAAAAAAATAATTTTTGTTCTTTATGGATTTTTCACAAGGTGGAATGGGATCTGCAATTGCGGCAAAGGTATTCAACAACGGACTTAGAAAAAAAGGTATAAAAGTGGATAAGATGATACTCGACAGTTCCATTTCAAATATAAGAAAAAAAGTAAAGGAAGATGCTAAAAAAAGAAGAGTTCCAAAGTTTATTGTAAGTGTTGTTGTCAGAGTGTTTAACTTCAGGGTTGGAAATAAACTGGATAAACTAAGACTTTCATATCTGCTGAGAAGAATACCTACCCTAATAATACAGACTAAGAGTGACAAGGCTACAACTTATGGTATGCTTATGGAAGAATATAACGAAATAGCCCAGAATAAGAATGTTCAGCTGAAGGTTTTTGAAAGAGGTTCACATACTAGAATATATGCAGAACAGGATTATAAAGAAGAATATACTGAAGCAGTTGCAAATTTCTTAAAGATAAAGGAGTAAACAGTGCTCAGGAAGAGACTGATAAGAAAAACTGGGCAGGAAGTAGAAACTGTAAAAGTGGGAAGCTGGATGAAAATGCCAATGATAAAGGTTCAGAATACTATGAAAAATTTTCTGACTTTGATTTTGATGATAATGAATAAAATAAAAAAAGCAGATTAAAGAGAAAAAAAGTGTTTTGAAATAAATACTTTGGAAAATGGAGAAAAATATGTCTAAAATGACAAAAAAGTAAATATATTATTTATGGTCTTGGGGTTTCATATTTTATGATAGACCAGATTTATAACCAGTGGCTTTCGTATTATTATTTGCCACCTGAAACAGAAAAAGAATCTTGTTCCGTTACTGAAACCTCAGTATCTTGTCCCGCATTTATTTTTGCCAGAATTATTGATGCAGTGTCAGATCCTGTTGTGGGATATTTATCTGACAATTCAAAATCACGTTTTGGTAAAAGGTCAATATTCATGTTAATAGGAGGATTACCGCTTGGACTTCTACAATCATGTATTTTTTTATCCTGTAAAAAGTTCACAAATGGCAACGCTGATTTATCTGTCAATTGTTGGAGGACTTTATTTTACGGCATATACTCTTGTTGCCGCACCTTACAATGCCTTAATTCCTGATTTGGCTACCAATAAGGAAGAAAGGTTGAACCTGTCTCACAATGCAGTCAACCTTCAGGCTGATATTTACCGGAGTGGCGATGGTTCTTCCGGGAATTCTTATATCAAAATTTGGTATGGTAAACGGAGTCATGAACACAGAAGTTGGAATACGTAAAACAGTTATTCTGATTACGATACTGTCAGTACTTGGAATTTATGCATGTGTTTTCTTCTTGAAGGAGAAACAGCTGACACAGAACCGTCCTAAAAGCGAATCACTTGGATTTATGAAATCTGTTTCACATTTAAAGGATAAGGAAATTATACTGTATTTTTTTAGGATATTTCTTTTCTTCTGTGGATTTAATATACTTCGTGGAGATTTGACATATTATCTGAGTGCAGTAATGCAGAAGGACATAAAAATTCCTTACAGTGATATCGGTTATACTGTTTGAATGGCAGGACTGTTTTTTTCCCGATTACAAATAAATTTGGGGAAAAAAATATTCATACAAAAAGGTACTGATAGCAGATATGCTGCTTTTAATAGCCGGAACTTTTGGACTGTTATTTATAAATAAAAATACTTCAATCTTTTGCCTACGTATTTTTTTCATAATCTGTGGAACAGGATTGAGCGGGGCCGCATTTATTTTTTTCCTCAGGCTATGTTAAGTGAAATTTCTGCAAAGCTGTCGGAAACTAAAAAAAGTGAGTCTGGAAGGGTTCATGTTTGGAATACAGGGAATGTTCCTTAAACTTGCGTTTCTGGTACAGCAGGTTGTACAGTCGACTTTTACTTGTTGTTGGAAACAATAATACCGAAGGCGTAAAAGGTGCAACAGAACTTGGAGTTAAAGTGACACTTGTTGTGGCACTGGTACTGTTTGCCGCATCACTGTTCTTCTATAACTTGAAGAAAGAAGACTAGACGTAAATAAACAAGGTTTTTGATATATTGATTTTCAATAATTGAGTCTGTTCTGGATAAAAATAACCTGTACTTTAAGTAAAATAAGGATGCAGGGACTGTAATTATGGGAATTATATATATTGTGATTATATAAACTAGAAAAAAATAATAATGGAGGTTTTTATGGAAATTAAAGAGTTGCAGAAAATTGCAAAAGACTTAAGAAGAGACATCATTGAAATGATTTACAGAGCTAAATCAGGACATCCTGGAGGATCATTATCAATAGCTGATATTATGGCTGTGCTATACTGGAATGAAATGAATGTGGATCCTGCAAATCCAAAAATGGAAAACAGGGACAGATTTGTATTAAGTAAAGGGCATGCTGCACCAGCACTTTATGCATCATTGATAGAAAAAGGATATGCAAGCAAGGATCTGATACCTACTTTAAGAAGATGGCATTCACCATTGCAGGGGCATCCTGACATGAAAAAACTTCCAGGAGTTGAAATGTCGACAGGATCTCTGGGACAAGGGCTTTCAGCGGCAAACGGAATGGCTATAAGTGCAAAAAAATTTACGATAATGACTACAGAGTGTATGCAATATTAGGAGACGGAGAACTACAGGAGGGTCAAATATGGGAAGCGGTAATGACAGCAGCTCACTATAAACTTGATAACCTAGTTGCAATCGTAGATTACAACAATCTTCAAATTGACGGAAAAGTATCTGATGTAATGGATGTTTCTCCAGTTGCAGATAAATTTAAAGCATTTAACTGGCACGTAATTGAAATAGACGGGCACAACTATGATGAAATAATAAAAGCTTTTGCTGAAGCCAGAACTGTAAAGGGAAAACCAACAGTAATAGTTGCTAATACTGTAAAAGGTAAGGGAGTTTCTTTCATGGAAAATAATGCAGGATTCCACGGAGCTGCTCCAAATGATGAAGAGTATAAAAAAGCTATGGAAGAATTACAATAGGAGGTATGGATAATGGAAAAGAAATCAACTAGACAGGCATATGGAGAAGCATTAGCTAAATTAGGAAAAGAGAATAAAGACGTAGTAGTATTGGGAAGCGGATTTATCAAAATCAACAATGACAGTATTTTTCAAAAAAGAATTCCCTGAAAGACATATAAACGTAGGTATAGCAGAAGCTGATATGATAGGAACTGCAGCTGGAATAGCATCAACAGGAAAAATTCCTTTTGCATCAACATTTGCACATTTTGCTGCAGGAAGAGCATTTGACCAGATAAGAAACAGTGTTGCCTATCCTAAATTAAATGTTAAAATATGTCCTACTCACGCAGGAGTTTCATTAGGAGAAGATGGAGGATCTCATCAGTCAGTGGAAGATATGGCTTTTAATGAGATCATTACCCGGAATGGTTGTATTATCTCCTGCTGATGCTGTTGAAACCGAAAAAAATGATTTTTTTGCAGTTGCAGAATATGAAGGGCCTGTTTATGTAAGATTGGGAAGATTGAACATTCCTGTATTGTTTTGATGAAAACTATAAGTTTGAAATAGGAAAAGCTCATACTCTTACTGAAGGAAATGACGTTGCCATAATCGCTACAGGACTTATGGTTTATGAAGCTGGTGGAAGCTCGCAAATTACTTGAAAAAGAAGGAATAAAAAGCAAGAGTAATAAATATGTCTACTATAAAAACCTCTGGATGAAGAGACAGTGTTGAAAGCTGCAAAAGAATGTAAATTTATCGTAACAAGTGAAGAACATTCAGTAGTAGGAGGACTTGAAGTGCTGTTTCAGAGTACTTGTCAGAAGTACATCCTACAAAAGTTGTAAAAGCATGGAATCTATGATGTGTTTGGTCAAAAGTGCTGATGGAGAAACAATGCTTAACAACTATAACTTAAGAGCAAAAAGATATTGCTGAACTTGTTTTGAAGAATAGATAAAAATAATATAATATAAAAAGAGACTAAGCGAAAAACCAGAAATAGGGTATATAAAATTATATTTATTTCCTGTTTTATATTGTGAAATTATAAATAATTTATAAATATAATTTTCCATA